>JAABUQ010001773.1_pt1 | contig 44915 bp, 39 predicted proteins | sample 5560001 | NCBI WGS metagenome assembly JAABUQ01 (sample SAMN10711888, study PRJNA513371) | rock metagenome | isolation source: Antarctica rocks | place: Antarctica: Victoria Land, Finger Mt nord | collected 2015-12-18 | reverse complement strand
GAGGATACCAATAGCAGAATATTGGGTTACATCCTCGTTTTACAGAGTTGTAACAGCCACGCAAGCGACTTCGTGTCGCAACCCTCCCCGAACCGTGCTTGCACCGCTAAGCGCACACGGCTCTCCAGTTTCCAGCAGCCTCTGAAGGCTGTCTACAAGCGCATTACGCGCCAACATCCTTTTGACTACTGTACAGCCCGCGGTGCTTTCCCCTGTGTTGAGCTTTCCTCTTCAGCTAACGGAAGAGGAGGATATTCCTCGCTTGCGAGAGCTTCGTCCAATGATCAATACACAAATTCTACATAATTTGCTCTCTTTTTTGTAACTACTCAGTTAGACTTTATCCAAAGAGTGTTCTGATCACGCAGTGAAAGTGAGCGTATCGACAAGGCGATCAAGGTGCGTGCCACCTGCAACTCATCATGCACGATCGCGACCACATCCGTCCAGCGTTCAAACTGTTGAGGAGTTCTCAAGCGAGGCGTCTCCCACAACAAGGCTTGCTTCTCAAAGCGATAGCCATGTTCTTGGGCATAGCGACGTTTGTACCCTGGATAGACCTCCGACAAGGGCAAGGCAGAGGTTCCATGCCACAGAAACTAACTGACTTTCGTGTCTCGTTTGCGCTCACTGGCTCTGGGACGAACGACTTTGATCACGGTGACCTCCACGTCGCGAGCCTGCTGAAAATGCAAGTGATGCCAACACGACACCACAAGCGGATGGCCGTGCTCATCGGTTCCTTCCCATTGCTCATCAGGCGTTCCATGAGTGCTCTCTTGCTGACAATGAAATCGCTCCCCATCTTTGCGGGGAGCACCGCGTTTTCCCGTGCGCCCTGGAGCAGGACGATACAACACACGATTGCTTTTGAGCCGCAACAGTTGGTCACAGGCGGCATGAGCCACCAACAGCAGGAACTGAGCACTTCCATACCAGCGGTCTGCTGTCACGATCACTCGCTGTGGCAAGAGAGCCAGCAGAGCGAGAAGTTGGTGTGCGGCCACCTGAGTCGCGGTTTGCGAACTCTCGATGCGTTGACTATCAAGCACATAGGTCCAACTACTTGGCTCGCTCGGCAAGACAACCACCGTCGAAAACTGCCATCCCACTGTCATCGGTTTGCCACTGTGCGGCACATTCGGGATATGAATGGGAGTTCGATCCTGTGCAGTTGTGGACTCGGGACGAGCAATCGTGCTGACATCGACAGCAATCCACATCCGCTGATTGCTCGGTGGCAAAGGAGCAAAAGCAGCCAGAACCTGACGCAAGCGAGTTCGATCAATACGACCATCTTCAAACGCTTCATACAAACTAGGCCACTGCCGTTCAAAGAAGCACGACAACGACAGTTCTGGAAAACTCTGCGCTTGAGGTTCACTGACCAACGCATCCATCTTGTTGAAAAGGGCGTCCGCTCCCTTCGTCAAACAGCCATAAACGGCGTGACGAAACTGGTTCAATGTGTTAAGGTTCATCTGAGTAGTGCTCCTCGTTTAGGTTTTGATGAACACTACTCTTTTTGGCAACTTTCTGCAATGGAAGTTGCCTTTTGGGCTAGATTAGTCTAAACGTCAATCAGAAGACGACATACAAAAAAAGGTGGAGGGCCACAGATGCTGGCGAACGAAAGCAAGCGTATCCGAGAAGGTCGGCAAGACTTTGGTATACCAGGCCGCCTGGCGGATAGGAAGCGGTTGTCCATCCAACAAGTGGTGAGCAAAGATGGTCACGAGCGAAAACAGACCCAGCAAAGCTGGGGTGGTACGCAGGATCGCCAGATTCGACTATTGCCGCTGGGTCTCCACGCCCAGATGGGTTCGCACTTCATGAAAGGTGACTTCCATCGGCCAACGCCTCACAAACCACTCCAGGAGCTGGACTGCCTCCGCACTCTGAGCAGTGCAGAGCAAGGCTTGTGGCTCAAACTTGCCTTGGGGATCGCGAACGAGCACCCAACGGATGGGAACTGGAGGCGCGGGCGACTAATACCACAGAGCGGTTCCCGTCGCGATTTCCACCTCGCGGCGGATGCCTCCATACCAGGCAACTGTGTGTTTCTGCCACCCGGTTGCGGGATCGCAGAGTCGTGCTTCCAGTTTGGGTTGCCGTGGTCCTTTGAGCGCAGGCCGACCTCTTTGATGGGTCTTGCGCTCGGCAGGAGGATCATACAAGCACGCATCCAGACGCAGGCGGGTGACCACGATCACCTTGGCCAGTTGGTTGACGGCCCCCAAAAAATCCAAGACCGCATACGTTCCATCAGCCACGATCACCAGGGTGCGTTCTGGCAGCCAGCGACGCACATGCTTGATCATCTGCCTAGCCCAATCAGTGATCGTTTTGTGCGTTTTGTGGCGCTCTTGGTGATAGTGTTCCGATGGGGCCAGGACGGTCAAAAAGGGCAGAGCCCACACCCGGCAAGCCCAAGGAATCGGCGTCAAGAGCATCATCGAGATCCAGCGCAGCCCGTTCGTTTTGACAAAAAATCCTTTGCTCGAACGAACGGGATCGCGATACACGCCTCGTGCGGCAATCTGGCTTCCACGGCGGCGCTCAATCGTCTCATCTACGCCGATCAGAATGGGAGTGTCGCCGGGACAAAACAACGAGACCAGCAGCAGAAACAAGCGACGACTCACCTCTCGGCTCGACCACTTCGCCCGATCGAGCACGCGGTGGTAATTCTGAAAGGAGGGGTCGTTGGCCTGTCCCATCACGCGCAAAACTGCTGCCACCGTTCGTTCTCCTGGGGCCAGAATCGCTCCGAGCAGGAGCACTTTGGCCCATTCCCAGACGCGCTCGCTGAAGATCCCTTCAAAAAGGCGCAACACTTGTATAATCCTTGTAGGCAGATTGAGCATCTCTCTTTTCCTTGATATGAATTTGTGAGAAGTTTACTCTGCCTCCCGTTTTTTGTCCAGCAAATGGATAAAGTCTAACTGAGGAGTTACGTAATAAAATCATTTTTGTGTGCGCGTGAACGTAAAAGTAGTGTAAGAGGTATAGCACGCGTAGGCATGTTTTATATCCTCAATTTTGAGGAGACCATCGACAGCACTCTGTGTGATTCGTCAGTATGCATGGGTCTTCCCACGGGATGCGCAACGAGATATACGTATAAAGCGAAATGGCTCTGGGCCATCCTTCGTCGCATCTGTGGCTTTTCCACTAAAGCAGAACTTCTCCCACATTATCTACAAGCAAGCAACGTGACCGAGAAGGCTTGTGAAGCCGCTTTTCATTCCATCGCCTGCTTACTGCAATCTCGTTGCGCATTCCGTGGGAAGACCCAACCTTCTTGGCAAAGCACACTCTGGCGAACACAAATTCCTCAATTCTGACGATGTATGCGGCGCTATCGCAGACTATACTTCTATAAGTTGCAACGACGTAAAATGAAGTAGCGTGGCTTACAGGTGTACACATTATGATCACTTCAGCACATGATTTCAAACTCGTCCAGGCGCACCTCGCAGGCGCAGTGACTATCATTACCACATGTAATACAGAAGGGCAACTGAGGGGATTCACTGCAACCTCTTTCTGCAGCCTGTCCCTGGAGCCTCCTCTGGTGCTTTTCTGCCTGAACACTGCTGCCGATTCCTACGGTGCATTTGCTAACGGCAGTTCTTTCGCTGTAAATATCCTCTCAGCGCAACAACGTGACCTCTCACAGCGCTTCGCGACCAAAGGGGATACCAAATATCAGGACATCCTGTTTGAGCAAGGTCAGACGGGCACTCCCCTACTCCCCCATTGCCTTGCTTACTTAGAATGTAGTATCTACGCGATCTATCCCGGTGGCGATCATCACATTATCGTTGGTCTTGTCAGGCATGGACAACTCGGTTTAGAGAGACACGATGCCCAGCCACTGCTCTACTACACACGTACTTATGGCACATTCACCTCCTGATTGCTACCTGTCTATAGCGACCAATCTTCCGACCAGGGCTTTCCAATTCTAGCAGAGGAGGTGAAAAAGAAGAGATTTTCTTGTAGAATACAAAAAATTCAACAACTCACAAGGAAATCTCTCACATGGACTATACAACATTGCTCTCAAAGACTCCATTGACATCCAATGAAGCAAGCCTTCCGTTGGTCTCGCTGTACGAAGCCCTGCAAGAGCTTCCTGATGCCCGACGCGCCCAGGGCAAACGCTACTCGTTGGCGTTGATCCTCTGCTTAGTCATTCTTGCGAAGTTGGCAGGACAGAAGAGCGTAAGTGGAGTCACCCAATGGCTTCACCATCGCAGAGTCGCTTTGACCGAGCGGCTTGGCTTACGTCGGCCTCGCTTGCCTTGCCACATGACCTACTGCAACGTCTTAGCAGAGGTGGACGGGGTGCAACTCGACCAAATTCTCTCCGCCTTTTTTCTGCGCTGGGAAGCGCAAAGTCGGTGTGGAGAGGAACCCAGTCGGTTGTTGACGCCCCAGGGCCACGCCGATCATTCGCATCTGGCGATTGATGGCAAAGCTCTTCGTGCGACTAGCAAACAAGAGCATCCTGTCCATCAACTCAGTTATGACGTGGGTGACTACGGGCAGAGTCTTGTGGCATTGTAATGTGCAAGAGAAACGCAATGCGCATCAGCGAACTCAAGCCATTCTTGACGACCGAGTTGGTCAAAGGACGCATTCTGAGCCTGGATGCTCTGGTTGCCAGTGGTGGAGGCCGCCCAGGAGCATGTGCATTACGCGAGAGAAACGCGAAGCCCTCATGCAGTATCCCACCTACCAAGCAGACGGCTGGCCCATTGGCTCTGGGATCGTGGAGAGTGGCAACAAAGTCGTGATGCAAGCGCGTCTCAAAGGAGCAGGAATGCGTTGGGAAGACAGCCACGTCAATCCCATGCTTGCTTTACGTACCTCGGTCTGTAATGATCGTTGGGACGAAATGTGGCAGCAGGTGAGCCATGAGCGGCTACAGCGACGAAAGCAGCGTCGTGTGCAACGTGCTTGTGCCCGACTGGCTCCGGTATGCTATGATGTGCTGCTTGTTTGGCATCGAGCACGTCCATGTCCCTCCCCGATTCCTGTTGCTTGCTCTCCACGCTCCAGTGAGCCTGCTGCGACCTTGCCTGGCTCTTCGCGTCCTTCCGCTCATCATCCCTGGAAACGGAGTCCTGCATGTCGTCCCAAGCTCTCTGCAAAAAGATGACGCGCACCCCTTCCGACACAATCACTTGACTCGTGTTGGAAAGACGCCTATACTTTTATTTATTGTGTGGCATTCTGCAATGTCTGTGTTGAGTGTAGCTGCATAATTGCTCAACCATAACTCATGTCGATTTTCGGCTTCTCCATTCGTCATAGGAATAGGGTGATGAGGGCGTGCCGATGAATAACGATGATCTCGGAGGTGTCGTTTGTCTGTAATTTGGTTCATACACACTCTTGGTGAATGATGATTTTATCAGGTGGAAGCCATTTTCTCCTTGAGCACAAATTGCCGTGTTTTTATTAGCTTATTGAAGAGTTTTCATCAGAAGTGATACTGGTGGCGAACCCCAAACGAGGGGAATTTCGCTTGAAAAAGACACTGTTTTCATGACAAAGTGGGGCTCACATCTCCTTTTTTACGCCCCGAATGATCTCTCGATGGGGAAACGGTTCTCAGTAAAGAGGGTTCGCCACCAGGATCAGAAGTGTGTAAGAGCCATGACTTTTCACATCCGAGCGATAGAATTTCGCTGCATTTGGGTGTTTGAAGAGCAAAACCGACATGTTTTGACATATATATTTTCGTCGAAGCTTGCTGCGACGTTTTCTGATGATCAGTCACAGCAAACGGTCTTTTTCACAGCACTGCGAAAATTTATCTAACAATCAGGAGGGTGTGTGTTTATGCGTTATCTCATGATGATCTATGCAGCTGAAAGTACTCAGGTAACGAGCCAGACCGAACAGGATATCGAGATGGCCGATTATGAAGCATTTGGCCGAGAGATTAGCGAACGCAATACATTGCTGAGCGGCGAGAGGCTCCATCCCACATATACGGCTACGACTGTTCGTGTGCGCGACGGAGATGAGCTGATCTCTGATGGACCCTTTGCTGAGACGAAAGAACAATTGGGGGGATTCTATCTCATTCAATGCAAAGATATGCAGGAAGCTATAGGGATAGCCACGAAAAATCCTGGCGCACGTACAGGCTCCGTTGAAATTCGCCCTATCTTCGAGTGGAGATAGTTGATGACATATCGTTGGGTTTACCATCCACTTTGTGCATACAATGGTGACTCTATGTAGGAGATAGATGAGAAGATATGGAAAATCAACACATTCATCAGACTATAGAAAAGACTTTTCGGCAGGAAGCTAGCCGCGTGCGGGTGCTCTTGCTTGCGAGCCTGCGCGATTTCGAACTCGTCGAAGATGTGTTACAAGAAGCGTTCCTCGCTGCCATCGAATGCTGGCCTCATACTGGTGTGCCGAACTGCCCAGCGGCATGGTTGCTCACGACCGCACGGTGCAAAGCTATTGACCGTTTGCGGCGTATGAATGTTCTGGCTTGCAAACAGGAACAGTTCCAGATGCTTGCTGATCTTGAACAACGTGTGGAGACGTCCAGTGCCACAGACCCCTTTCCCGATGATCGCGTCAAACTTATTTTTACGTGCTGCCATCCGGCGCTGAGCATGGAGGCACGAGTAGCTCTTACGCTGTATACGTTGGGAGGACTGACGACACTAGAGATCGCCCACGCTTTTTTGGTACCTGAATCAACGCTTGCACAACGCCTCGTGCGGGCAAAACGCAAAATTCGCGATTCTGGTATTCCGTATGTAATTCCCAATGCCCAGCATCTGACCGAGCGGCTGGGTGGAGTATTAGCTGTTCTCTACTTGATTTTCAATGCTGGCTATACGGCGAGCCTGGGTGAGGAGTTGATTCGCTATGATCTGTGCGCGGAAAGCATCCGTCTCGGGCACGCAATGGTGCTACTGCTGCCGGAAGAACCAGAGGTTCTTGGCCTGACGGCCCTGATGCTGCTGCATGATGCCCGGCGAGTGGCGCGTGTGAGTCCACAGGCTGAGCTGATCACGCTGGAAGATCAGGACCGTACCTTGTGGAATAGGGCGCAGATTGAGGAAGGGGTAGCACTCTTGGAACGGGCCTTGCGAATGCGTCGCCCCGGTAGCTATCAGATTCAAGCCGCGATTAGTGCTCTGCATTCGCAAGCGGAGTCCCCAGAAGATACCGACTGGTTACAGATTGCGATGCTCTATGGCGAGCTGATCCAAAGAACGCGCTCACTTGTAGTCAGACTGAATTGGGCTGTAGCACTGGCTATGGCGAGTGAGCCAGCTCGTGGTTTGGCCGTGTTGGCCGAATTGGACGCGAACGGCGGGCTGCAACGCTACCACCTCTTTCATGCTGCCCGCGCGGATCTTCTACGCATCTCAGGCGATTGGCAAACCGCTCACGAAGCCTACCTCAAGGCGCTTAGCCTGACCCAGAATGCGGTCGAACGTACGTTTTTACAGCGCCGCATGGCAGAAGTACAATTGGCGCTCTCACAATCCTCTTTGTATACACTACTACCGTCCAAATACACGAGTGAGCCGACTCTGGCTACTTCACAATGCGAGCCAGCTCAAGTACACAGCATTGATTAGTGTGATGCGTCCGCTTGTGTGCTACTCTAGAGATTCTGGATAAAATCGAGCATGGCAGCGGTGACTTCAGCAGGACGCTCTTGTTGTGTCCAGTGACCAACTCCAGGGAGCATCATTGTTTTTTCGAGCTTGGAAACGACTTGCTGCAAATTGGCAATTGCCTCGCGCGAGCCAGGCAGATTCACCATCGGATCGTCCTCGCCAGCAATGAAGAGAGCCGGAGTGATGATCTTTGCTCCACTCCAGGGAGCCATATGTTCCCAGCTTTTGTCAATGGCCCGGTACCAGTTAAAGGCACCGGTGAACCCACTCTTCTCAAAGGCGGTGATGTAATAGTCAAGATCCGCTTCAGTCAACCAGTCTGGTAATACACCTGGATCACGAACTAGATCCAGCATACCATGGCCCTCCGGGATGATTAGCTGTTGCTCGTTTTGCTTGCCGTCTTCAGAAACTCCAAACAGAATCTTGCGCATGGTTTCATGCACATCCCGTTCAAACTCGGCTTCGGCGACACCAAGCTGCTGGTAGTAATTCATATAAAAACCTTCGCCCAGCGCCTCGATGCCTTCCTTAAGCATGCTGACTTTGCCACGGGGAATATATGAGATACTGAGAGCTATGACTCCCTGGATACGGTCGGGACGCATACGAGCGGTATTCCAAGCGACTGGCGAACCGTAATCATGTCCTACGATAATCGCTGTTTCCTCTCCAAGAGCATCCATCAGGCCGATCACATCGCCCACAAGATGCAATTGTGTGTACTTATCACTTTCCGCTGGGCTGCCGGTCTCTCCATAGCCACGTTGATCGGGAGCAACGACGTGATAGCCGGCATCGGCCAGCACTCCAATCTGATGGCGCCAAGAATACCAGATTTCAGGGAAACCATGCAAGAGTATGACCAAAGGCCCACGGCCCTGTTCTGCAATATGCATGCGAATACCATTCGTCTCGATAAAACGATGCAAGATCTGTGTCATGAGCTTTCTTCCCTATCATATCAGACCGACTCACGGACATCCTTTACCTATACCATTAGCATTCATTGCGACAAAATCTCGTCTGATAAGAGTTTCTGTAAGCTCAAAAAGCCTTTTTTGTGCGACGAATGCCTCATTTTTATCGCAAGAGATATTGTAGGCATGAGTAAAGGATGTCGGGTCTCCCGAACTTTTGATGATGCGAGAAGAGGTGGGTATGAAGAGGATTTTTGGCGATTTTGACCATTGCTGGTCACTTCATGAATCCGCTTCTCATGCTACTTTATCTGCATCCCGTTGTCAACAAGCAAGCAGTTTTCATCAAAAGTTCGGGAGACCCAGGATGTCGTGAGTCGGTCTGATCCTATAACAGAAGAACTCGATAGCATCACGCCACCGAGTTCTTCGCTTCTCAAATTGAAGAGCTTGAGAGGTAGTTGTCTAAGCGTTACATCTACATGTCAAGGCTTAAGAAGCGTGTGAACTGGCCAGACTTGTGTCTGAGGATTTACAACCCCTGCCTCACTCAGTGCTTGTCCGAACGTCTCCTGAAAGAATTCAGCGGCGGCTTCCTGGGTCTCCCAAACATCCACAACGCGCCAGCCCCCTTCAATGGGACCTCCAATGTGATAAAGCTGCCCCGGAGGACTTTTTCCTCCAAATTGCAATTTTTCGAAAACCTGGTCAAATTGCTCCTGTGTACCACCAGGAAATTCAAAGATGAACGCTAGTGCCATATTATCACTTCACCCCCTCCACTTACTGCAGTGCAGCGGCGACCGTGCCCGTGTCAGTATAGTTCTGATAACGGGTACACTTCCCATCGTGGAAGGTAAACGCATGAATAAAGGGAACATTGAATGTTTTGCCTGTGGCTTTGCTTTTGCCATAGAAATCACCCAGGACAAGCACACGGTCTCCAGCGTCCACAAAATCGTGGGGCGTCACGCTGAACTCTTCATAGTACACTGGTACCTGCGCAAAGACCTCGCCGCCGACGGCCTGAACTCCACGATGCACACCAGGATAAGGATAGCCCGGTCCACCAGGTTCGAGCCATTCGATCTTGGGGTCCATGGCAGCTAGAAACGTTGGCATATCGCCTCGACCGAACGCCTCATACAAGCTCTTGGTTAGGGTAATATTTTCTTGTGACATTACGCATAGTTCCTCATCAACTAAGACCATCGCTGGCCGAAAACAAACTGAATGGTTCAATCATAGTAATGGATTGGAGAGGCACAGTTGATGTTTGACTAGCGCCCCTCCTGACAACGCTGTGCGTTATTCTAGTTCGATGGGCAGACTTGCCAGGCCACGCAGCAGCAAGCCCGGCAGGTAACGCAGAGGAGGCTGATTGGGTGCTAGGTGCAGGTGGGGGAAGCGCTGATGTAACACCTCTAAGGCAACCCGTGCTTCCAATTTCACGACCGGAGCACCGACACAGTAGTGGATACCGTGACCGAAGACCATATTGTGCCCACTCTTTTCTCGCTCGGGCTCGAAGGCATCGGGATTGTGGAAATGGGATTCATCACGGTTGCCCGAAGCCACCAGCCCATAGATTAGGGCCTTTGCGGGTATCGTCACGCCCCCCACTTCGACCTCTTGTGTTGTCATACGGAATAACCCCTGGATGGGCGAGACGAGGCGTAGAGTTTCTTCAACCACCTGCGACAGCGCCTCTGGCCTGATGTCCAATACCTCCCAGGTATTTTCCTGTAACAGGATGAGCAGAGCTCCAGGAATGAAGTGCGTCGACGTGCCAATACCAGCCGTCAGGAGGGTGATCAGCAGCTCGACCAGCTCGGCGATACTGAGTGTGCCGTCACTGGTATCCTGCAACGCGCTGGCCAGATCATCACGGGGAGAAACCTTGCGCTCCTCTAACAGATCACGCAGGTAGTTGAAGAGATCGATATATGCCTGAGCCTTCGCCTCCTGCTCGTCTTCCGGCAGGGTCTGGATGAAGAGAATCTCGACCTCGTCGCACGATTTGCGCACCCAGTCGCCGTCTTTATCGGGAATACCGATCAGACGACACAGAACCTGTACAGGCAGTAGGCGTCCAAAGCGCTCGACAAAATCGATCTGACCCTGCTTAGGGAACCCGTCGATCAACTTATTCGCCAGGTAGCGTATCTGATCTTCGAGTTGTTGCACGAGGTGAGAGGAAAAGGCATTGGTCAAGGCATGGCGCAAACGCGTATGGACCGGCGGATCAGCCATAACCAGACCCCCTGATTCCGAAGTAAACATCGTGCCTTGCAAGATGCGCATCGTCTCCGGAGAGAGACGGGCCGAATTGGATAGCCAGTTACGGCTCGAGAAACGCTGTGAGTCTTTCAGAATCGTGATCAGGTCATCATAGCGTGTCACGACCCACATGTTCATCATCGGACTAAAAAAAATGGGCTTCTCCTGGCGTGCCTGAGCATAGAATGGATTTGGGTTATCCAGATAAGGACTCTGATATGGTTGAAAACCTGCTTCCACTAAGCCAGCGGGTGCCTGAAGCGTCGTATCTTTTTGCGATTCAGCCATGTGTGTACCTCCATCATGCTGGGTATGAATAGATGAAACAATAAGTTACAATGAGCATGGACAAGCCAGAGGAAACGCCTGTATAGCTGCAGTCGGGTCATGGCTATATTGAGCTGATCTCGATCGGTTGAGGTTCGCTCGTTGCCGACTTGGCGCGGAAGTGCGGCATAATGTATTTCGCCATGAGATCTTGCTGCTCGCGGACCAATTCGTCGGACATTGGACCCATCCGCGTGATATTGACGATCATCCCCGCGTGGAGCTCGTCGCAGTGATAGGCCAGTTTCTCGATAACCGTATCGACGCTGCCGGCAATGACAACACCTGTATCGACTAGTTCTTTGATGTTGCGCTTGCTCAGCATCTGCTCTCCAGCACCACTCTTGAGCATGTTCAGAGCACTTTGCTCGCTGAAGTAGCCCGGCGGGCTGACGTACTGCGGACGCACCTTGAAGAAGCCTTTATTGAAGAGCCAATTGACATACGGCTCGGCCTCTTTCAGCGCCTTGTCATCGGTGTCCGCGATGAAGATCGGGGCGCAGAACGCTAACTGCGTCGGTGGAGCCTCGTAGCCATACTTCTCTTCTGCCAAACGACGATACAGACCATAAGCCATCTTGCGCAGCTCAGTTGGCATAAACACACTCATGTAGGGATAGTGGTTACGCGCAGCGGTATCGATGGTCTCTAAGCTCACTGAGCCAGGTAACCAGATCGGCGGATGAGGCTGCTGGATTGGACGCGGCCAGATGTTGACGTAGCGATAGTTATAATGCTCGCCCTCAAAAGCAAATGGACCAGGACGCGTCCACGCCTGAATGATTAGATCGTGTGCCTCGTTCATCCGCTCGCGGCTCAGCGTCGGATTGATGTTGTAGTTAAAGTATTCCATGCCAATACCACGCACAAAGCCGGAAATGATACGGCCTCCACTGATCACATCGAGCATGGCAATCTCTTCGGCGACCCGCAAGGGATCAGAGTGCAACGGGAGAGAATTGCCCACAACGCCGATTTTTGCGTGCTTGATCCGTTGTGTCAGTACAGCAGCCATAATGTTCGGCGAAGGGATTGTCACACTAACATTCTGGTGATGCTCAGGGACAATGACGCTATCCCACCCGAGTTGATCTGCCCGCTCAATCTCCTGGAAATAGCTGTTGTAGATGTCATGTCCCTTGACCGGGTCATAGATCGAGTTTGGTACTGTCACCCAGGCCGAATCGTACTTCTCGTCAAAGTCCTCAGGCAGATGTGGCCACGGCATCATGTGGTGGTAGTGAAAAGAAAGCTTGTTCATGCGTTTACTGTCTCCTGATTGAGAAACTGGGAAATCGCGTCAATCCACGCGATAGTCTGCTCAAGCATAGGCATGTGCCCGGTGCCGGAAAGTTTCACCAGTTTTGAGTTGGCGATGAGTTTATGATAGGTGTCGCCATAGACTGGTGGGGTCAGACGATCATGATCACCCCAGAGCAGGAGGGTTGGGCAATTCACATATGCTAAACGGCGTTCGAGTTTAGGATCATAGCTTGGATTCCAGAGCAGCGACGCCAATGTGGTGAGCTGCTTGTACTGTGAAAACATAAACTCGACGTTGATTTCTGGCGGCATGAGCGGCATCGCAGCCATCATGTTCTCGAAACAGAGACCGGTGATCTCTTCAGGGCTGAGCGCGAAGATATCAGGAATGGGAGTGCCCTTCACGCGCAGACCAAAAGCATTGGATACCACCAGCTTGCTGATGCGCTCAGGATACCAGACTGCGAGTTCCACCGCCATCCAGCCACCAATAGAATGCCCCACAATGAAGGGTTTTTCCAAACCTAATGTGTCTAACAAAGCGTGGAAGTAGAGCACGTAATCACTGATGTCGCGCATCCAGTCAGGACGTTCGGTCAGACCAAAGCCGGGCGTGTCAGGTGCGAAGATATGAAAACGCTGGGCCAACGCCTTATGATAATCGAGCCACAGGTTGCCATTTAAGGCACCGTGTAGATAAAGCAAGGGGTGAGCAGTTGTATCCCCGCCTTCAGATAGGTGGGTTGGTATGCCTTGGACATCGATAGTGCGTTCTATACGCTCAATGCTCTGGATCGCTTCAGGTGAACTCATTGCGAACTCTCCTAATAATGTTAGTATGATTGGTAGAGATAAAAAGCGAGAGAATTTTCGACTTCAGCCCTCTGCTCAAGTATAGTGTGTGGTCCGCTGAGTATACATCGTCAGAACTGAGGACTTCCTGTGTGAGGGAACTGAAGATGTCTCCTCAGAACGGAGGGCTTCTTGTTTCAAATAATTATAAGATATTCCTTAATTGTGAGGAAGCATCTTTCAATAATCACATATTATACTTATGAGCAGAAGAGTTGAAGTCGGAGCGCACTAGTTAGCCTTGTTGGTTGAACTTCTCGCGTTATTTTGCCTTGGAAAGTGTGATTGCAGCATTATACTTAACGCGGGCCGGGAGATAGGGAAAGGCTACACTCGACTTCTGCTTGGATCACCCTATTAAGAGGATTAAAAAACGAATAGTTCAGGGATGTTCAGAAAGGAAGAACACTCATGCATGCACGTATTATTACCTTCCACTATCAACTAGGGAAGGTAGACGAAGGACTCGACCTTCTTCGTGAGACGGTTGTGCCAGAACTCAGGCAGTTAACAGGATACCGGGGTGCTACGAACCTCGTAGACCGTAGCAACAATAAGGTAGTTGGCATTACCTTCTGGCAAAGCGAAGCAGCTCTACGAGATAGTGGGTTGAGCAAGCTACAGGCGCGATTTGCTGTCGTCAGCAAACTCCTGATAGCAACCCCTCTTGTCGAAACCTATGAAGTCACTGATCAAGAGTCAGTAAGCTAGAGGTTTCTCTTCCAGCTCACTAATGATTGCTCTAGCACCCTTTTCAGCGTGTTTTCAAACACTAGGCACACGGATCACGTTGATGTCGTCTCTCTATCAAGTAGCAGGTACAACTAGAGTAAGGATAGCTTTTAATGAGTGATGTATTGGATCGCATTGCCGCGCTTCCTGCAGAAAAGCGCGCACTCCTCCTTCGACAGTTACAAGAGCAAAGGATGATGGCGGATGCTGTGTCCGATCTGTATGATGTGGTGATTTTGGGTGGCGGCTTATCCGGATTGACGCTGGCTTTACAGCTCAAAAAGGCAAGGGCCGCGACGCGGATTCTTGTCATCGAGAAGCAGCAGCATCCTGTTCCCGAAGCAGCCCACAAAGTTGGTGAGTCGACCGTCGAAATTGCCGCCCACTATCTGCGCGATGTGCTCGGGTTGGAAGAGCATCTGAACGCGCAACAGCTACGCAAGTTTGGTCTGCGCATGTTCTTCAGCACCGAGGACAATCAGGATATTACGCGACGTGTAGAACTTGGCTCTACGATATTTCCTCCACTTTGCACCTACCAGCTGGATCGAGGTCGACTGGAGAATATGCTAGGCGAGGAACTACCCAAACAGGGCATTGCTCTACTCAATGCCAAGGTGCAGCAGATTACGCTTCAGCCGCAGAGCAACCATCACCGGCTCCAAGTCCTCGAAAATGGCAGCGAGCGCGAAATCCAGGCACGCTGGATCGTCGATGCCAGTGGTCGCAATACACTCCTACAGAGGCAGCTTGGGCTGGTGAAGAAGGTCCATCATCACGCGAATGCAGTCTGGTTTCGCGTTAACCATCCCATCGATATCAAAGAATGGACTACTGATGTAGCGTGGCAGTCTCGCGTCGATAAGGGCGATCGAGCGCTGAGCACGAATCATCTGATGGGGCCCGGTTATTGGGTCTGGCTGATTCGCCTAGCTTCGAATTCGACGAGCGTCGGCATCGTCACTGATGCGAGTATGCACAATTTTGATGAGGTGAATCTATTTGAGCGTGCGCTCGTCTGGTTGCATGAGCATGAACCCCAATGTGCTCAAGAGATCGAGCAACACCGAACGGACATACAGGATTTCCGTGTGATGAAGGACTACTCCTATAGCTGCCAGCGTGTTTTCTCCAGCGATCGCTGGTGCCTAACGGGTGAGGCGGCTGTTTCTTTAGATCCCTTATATTCACCAGGCAGTGATCTGATTGCTATTGCCAATGGTCTCATCTGTGATCTCATCATTCGATCTTTAGACGGTGAGGACGTACGTGGAAGAGTGCTGGTACACGACAAACTTTTCTTGAGCCTCACAAATATCTGGTTGAGTATCTATGAGCAGCAATATTCGCTGATGGACAACGCCCAGATCATGGTTACGAAGATCATTTGGGATACGGCTTTCTACTGGGGCATCTTCGGGCTGCTCTACTTCCATGATACATTCCGTAATATCGCTGACAATCCAGGGGTGGCCGCTAATCTATCGCGGATCGCGCTGCTCAGTAACCGCGTCCAGGCGTTCTATCGCGAATGGCATGCGCTGGATCAGCCATCCACCGCTGATGCCTTTGTCGATCTATATTCGCCGCTCGATTTTATGGTCCAATTGCACACTGGTATGGCAGCAGAATTGTCACCCAGTGCGTTGGAAGCCCAATTTACTGCCAATGTGCGCTTGTTCGAGCAGCTAGCGGGTCAGATTGTGAGTACAGTGATCGAGACGCATGTAGATAGTACGGATGAGGCAATCCAAAGTCAGCTTCGGCACTGGCAGACTGAGCCCTACATTGTGGAATTACTGGCACTGTACCAGCGTGAAAGCCTCGTTCATCCCATCGATAGTAGCTGGATATTGCTAGGCAAGCAGGAGAGGGAACGACAGAAAGTCGTCCGATAACGATACGTACACAAGCAATATGGTATAGAGAGACGATGTGAAAGGAGCATCCTTCGATGAATGATGGAGTGGATTACACTTTACAAGAGATGACGACCGAGGCTTTACCAAAGCAGTATGATGTGGCGATTCTTGGTGGAGGCATGGCCGGCCTGACGCTAGCCATACAGCTCAAGAAGGGTCATCCTGAGACAAGGATTATAGTCATCGAAAAGAGTAGACATCCGGTTGCCGAGACAGCCCATAAAGTTGGTGAGTCCACTGTAGAGATCGCCGCTTACTATCTGCGCGATATCCTGGGTTTGCAGGAACACCTTCAATCTCAACAGTTGCGCAAGTTTGGTCTGCGCATGTTCTTCAGTACCGAAGACAATCAGGATATTACTCACCGCGTCGAGTATGGACAGATTACACATGCTCCCCTACCAGCCTACCAGCTAGATCGAGGGCGCCTGGAAAATATGCTGGGTGATGAACTGCTCAAACAAGATATTCTTTTCCAGGATGACAGCAAGGTGCAGCATATCTCTCTTCAACCGGAAGGCGATTTTCATAGTCTGCGCGTCCTCCACGCTGATCAAGAACGGGAAATCCAGGCGCGTTGGGTGGTAGATGCCAGTGGGCGCAGCACACTGCTCAAACGTCAATTGGGACTGGCGAAGAAGGTTGACCATCACGCGAATGCCGTCTGGTTCCGCGTTAGTCATCCGATCGACATCGATGAATGGTCAACAAATGCACAATGGCGAGCACGCATTAGCGAAGGAGAGCAACGTTCGCTGAGTACGAACCATCTAATGGGTCCGGGCTATTGGGTCTGGCTCATTCCTCTGGCCTCTGGTTCGACGAGCATCGGTATTGTCACGGATGCGAGCATGCACAATTTCGATGAGATGAATCGCTTCGAACGGGCACTGGCTTGGCTCCATGAACATGAGCCCCAATGTGCAGCGGAGGTCGAGAAGCATCAGGAGAAGATACAGGATTTTCGCGTGATGAAGGACTACTCCTATAGCTGCGAGCAGGTCTTTTCCGGCGAGCGCTGGGCACTTGTCGGTGAGGCCGCTGTGTCCGTCGATCCACTGTACTCTTCCGGCGGCGATTTGATTGCAATTGGCAATGGCTTGACCTGCGATCTGATCCACCGTGACCTAGCCGGTGAGGATATTGCGGAGTTGGCGGCAGGCCACAGTCAGCTCTTCTTGATCTTTGCTGACGTCTGGCTAGTGGCCTATCAACAGCAATATCCACTGATGAGCAATGCCAAGGTCATGGTGGCCAAGGTGATCTGGGATACAGTGATCTACTGGGCCTTCCCCGGACTACTCTATTTCCATGATAAGATACGACGTCTGGCGGATAGTCCTGCTGCATCAGCCAATCTGTATCGCTGCTGGAATCTGCATGCTCGTGTTCAGGCATTCTTCCGCGAATGGCACGAGCTTGATCAGCCGACGGCGACCGATACCTTCGCCGATCCCTATTCACTGCTCGATTTTCTGGTGGATCTGCATACAGGCATGGCCGCTGGCCTCTCCGATGATGAGCTCGAAGCACAATTCGCCAAGAACACGTGCTTACTGGATCAGCTGGCGGGACAGCTTCTCAGTACGGTGATTGATGAGTTGTCTGATCGCAATGATGAAGCTACACAAAGCCAGATCCAACGCTGGAAAACGGAGCCCTTCCTAGCAGAACTGATCACGCTCTACCAGGAGTATGAGAAGGTAAACCCGATCGATAGTAGCTGGATTACGCTGGGCCATCAGCACCTAGAGAAACAGGAGGTCACCATATGAAGGACAAACAGGAATTTGCTGAGCAGAGGCTGACACCCTCTCTAGATGAATATGATGTCGCCATTCTGGGTGGCGGGATAGCTGGCTTGACGCTGGCTTTACAGCTCAAAAAGGCACGGGCTGCGACGCGGATTCTTGTGGTCGAGAAGCAGGAGCATCCTGTGGCGGAGGCTGCGCATAAAGTTGGTGAGTCGACCGTCGAGATTGCCGCCCACTATCTGCGTGATGTACTCGGGTTGGGAGAGCATCTGCAGACACAACAACTGCCCAAGTACGGTCTGCGTATGTTCTTCAGTACCGAAGACAATCAGGATATTACGCGACGTGTAGAGCTTGGTCATGCCGTGCTGCCACCACGTCGCGTCGCGACATACCAGCTGGATCGCGGTCGCTTAGAGAATATGCTCGGCAGTGAATTACCGGGGCAGGGGATTACGTTTCTTGATGGCTGCAAGGTTCAACAGATCACGTTACAGCCACAGGACGACTTTCATCACCTGCACATATACCACGCAAGGAGCGACCGAGAGGTGCAGGCTCGTTGGGTAGTCGATGCCAGCGGACGCAGTACGCTATTGCAAAGGCAGCTTGGACTGGCAAAAAAAGTCGATCACAACGCGAATGCAGTCTGGTTCCGCGTCGGCCATGCCATTGATGTCAATGAATGGTCAACGGATGCGGAGTGGCGTGGGCGCATCCGCGAGGGGCGGAGGGCATTAAGCACCAACCATCTAATGGGTCCGGGCTATTGGGTCTGGCTCATTCCTCTGGCCTCTGGTTCGACGAGCATCGGTATTGTCACGGATGCGAGCATGCACAATTTCGATGAGATGAATCGCTTCGAACGGGCACTGGCTTGGCTCCATGAACATGAGCCCCAATGTGCAGCGGAGGTCGAGAAGCATCAGGAGAAGATACAGGATTTTCGCGTGATGAAGGACTACTCCTATAGCTGCGAGCAGGTCTTTTCCGACGAGCGTTGGTGCCTGACGGGTGAGGCTGGTGTGTCTTTAGACCCGCTCTATTCACCGGGCGGCGATCTGATCGCCATTGCGAACGGCCTGGTCTGCGATCTGATCGTGCATGCTCTGGATGGTGAGAATATTGAGGAGCGCGCTGCCATTCACAACCAACTCTTCCTGCTCTTTACCAATTCCTGGCGTAGCACCTATGAAGGACAGTACCCTATCCTGGGTAACGCCCAGATTATGATTGCCAAGGTGATCTGGGATACCGCCGTCTACTGGGCGATTCCTGGCCTGCTCTACTTTCATGATACCTTCCGGAGGGCGGTGGATAGTCCCGAGATTCTGATGAATCTCCTCCGCTTCTCGATTTTGAGCGAACATGTGCAGGGGTTCTTACGCGACTGGCTGGCGGTTGCGCCACTGGGAGCGACGGACACCTTTATCCGCTACTATGATTTCGATTTCATGAGCCGACTCCAGATCGGCATGACCGCGAACTTGGCGGGAGCCGATCTCGATGCTCAGCTGGTAGAGAATGTGCATTTTCTCGAGCGGCTGGCGGGGCAGCTTGTCAGTACGGTCATCGATATATTCTCTCAGGCTCCAGCATCCCCGACCATCCAGAGCCTAGTTCAGCGCTGGCAGGATGATCCATTTCTGCAGGAGCTGATCAGGGTCTATCAGCTAGAGGAGCAGGAACGTCCGATCAATAGTGGTTGGATCACCATGGGAGGTCAGAAACGCGAGCGGCAGGAGGTCGCCAGATGAACGATGTAAGTAAACGCATTGCCGCACTGGCACCAGACCAGCGGACGATGCTAGTGCAGCGACTGAAACAAAAAGGAGGCCAACCTGCGAGTGGGTCGCCCATTACCCACCCGTTCGAGGACGAGTGGGTGGTCCGCTACAGACCGAACGAACAGGCACGTCTCCGCCTGTTCTGCTTCCCCTATGCTGGAGGTGGTGCCTCAATCTTTCGTCCGTGGATAGATATCCTACCGTCTGAGGTAGAAGTTTGTAGTATTCAGCTTCCAGGTCGCGAGTATCGCATTGATTCTCCAGCATATATGCGTATTGCTCCACTGGAGGAAGCTCTAGCGGAGGCGGTCTCGCCCTACTTAGATCGACCGTTTGCCTTCTTTGGCCATAGTATGGGCGCTCTGGTCAGCTTTGAGCTTGCGCGCCTGCTGCGCAAGAAGTATAAAAAATATCCTGAGCACTTATTTTTGGCGGCGTATCGCGCACCTCAGCTTCCCAATCCCAATATCAAAATTTATCATTTGCCTTCAGAGGTATTCAAAGTGGTCTTACGCTCCGAAGGCATTGCCGAGATGGTTCTGCAGAACGAAGAGCTCATGCAGGCAATGTTGCCGACGCTGAGGGCGGACTTTGAGCTCTGTGATACCTACGAATACGCGGAGGAATCACCCCTCACATGTCCATTCTCGCTCTTTGGTGGCTTGGAAGATGTCAGAATCAGTCGGAACGACCTGGAACTCTGGCCGCAACATAGTAGCGTCGGGTGTAGCTTAACCATGCTGTCGGGCTCACACTTCTTTCTCCATAGTTCGCAAGATCAGTTGCTTGCTGCCATATCACGAGAGCTACAAGAGCTCCTAGATGCGCTGGCATAGAGAGGAAATAGTCCCATATTGGCCCTGATCATCAGACGGCAAAAGTTTATACGGAGGGATGCCATGCTTAATGACAACGAACAGGTGCATTCTGTTGCACCTCCCCAACAGCCCGGCGAACCGCTGGCTATTATCGGCGTCGGGTGCCATTTTCCCGGTGGTGCGACCAGTCCCGACGCGTTCTGGAATCTGCTATGCGCGGGGACAGATGCCACAAGAGAAGTTCCAACAGACCGCTGGGACGTACGCAAGTTTTATGACCCCAATCCCAACAAGTCTGGCAAAATGAATACCTATCGAGGCGGCTATTTAGAGCATATTGATCTCTTCGATGCCCACTTCTTTGGTATTTCTCCTCGCGAAGCGATGTGGCTTGATCCGCAGCAGCGGCTCTTACTCCAAGTGACTTGGGAAGCGTTGGAGGATGCCGGGCAGGTCGCAGAACAGCTTGCGGGTAGTAACACAGGCGTCTTTATGGGCGGCTTTACGCTCGATTATCAACTGTTGCAAAACTACGGTGTCTTGAGCCGTTATGAACTGCAGACCCATTCGGCCACGGGTATGATGATGACGATGTTGGCGAACCGCATCTCCTATGTGTTCGGGTTCCATGGACCCAGCATGTCGGTGGATACAGCATGTTCGTCCTCGCTGGTTGCGGTGCATCTGGCCAGTCAGAGCATTTGGAATGGCGAGTGCTCGCTGGCGCTAGCAGGTGGCGTCAATGCAATGATTGTGCCCACCATGACGATTGCCGAATCAAAAGGTGGCTTTCTCTCGCCCGATGGCCGTTGCAAAGCCTTCGATGCATCGGCTAACGGCTACGCTCGCGGCGAAGGGGCGGGCGTGGTTCTGATCAAACCATTGGTCAAAGCTCAGGCGGACGGCGATCCGATTTATGCGGTGATCCGAGGTACGGCCGTGACGCAAGATGGCCATACCAATGGTATTACCGTACCCAACCAGTTCGCTCAAGAAACGGCGATGCGCCTGGCCTACGAACGGGCGGGGGTTGCACCAAAAGATGTGCAGTATATCGAAGCGCACGGTACGGGCACACCGGTCGGTGATCCCATTGAAGCGCGGGCAATTGGGTCTGTGCTTTCGATTGATCGTCCGGACCGCGATCGTTGTATCATTAGCTCGGTCAAGACCAATATTGGGCACCTGGAGGCGGCTGCAGGCGTAGCTGGCCTAATCAAGACGGCCCTCTCGTTGCAGCATCGCCAGATTCCACCCAATATCCAATTCCACAATCCTAATCCCAATATTCCTTTTGATGAGCTGCAATTGCATGTGCCGGTGACGTTGGAGACGTGGCCGGAGACCACCGGACCTGCGCTAGCGGGTGTGAATTCGTTTGGCTTTGGCGGTACTAACGCACACGTTGTCCTCCAAGAAGCACCTCCCATACAGAAGATCGAGACGCCTAAGAGTGAGAAAGAGCGACCGTATCTGCTGCCACTCTCGGCACGCAGTTCAGAGGCCCTGCACGCAGTCGCCAAGAAATATACAACCTTTCTCGCCAACCCAGAACTGTCCGCATCTCTCTACGATATCGCCTATTCAAGTTCGCTGCGGCACAGTCATCACGATTACCGTCTCGCATTGGTAGCCCATTCCAAAGAAGAGGCCATGACTCATCTAGAAGCATATCTCGCTGATACACCACTCGCAGGCACGTCATCTGGACGCACAGTTCTGGGTGAACGCCCGAAGACCGTCTTTGTCTGTTCGGGGATGGGACCACAGTGGTGGGCGATGGGTCGCGATCTGTTGGCGAATGAGCCGCTGTTCCGCTCCAGTATTGAACGCACCGACGCTGAACTGCGCCAATATACAGGCTGGTCGTTGATCGACGAGCTGACCGCGAATGAAGCGGACTCTCAGATGGAAGAGACCGCGTATGCCCAGCCAGCCAATTTTGCCATCCAGATCGCCTTAGCAGAGCTCTGGCGTTCCTGGGGCATCGAGCCAGATGCTATCATTGGTCATAGTACAGGCGAGGTCGCAGCACACTATCTGTCCGGTACCCTAAGCTTTGAAGAAGCGGTGTTGGTGATCTACCATCGGAGCCGCTTACAGCAAAAGACGAGTGGACAGGGGCGGATGCTGGCGGTCGGACTGACGTCCGAAACGCTCAATCAGGCGGTACATGATGCTGGCCCTGGAGTCTCGGTCGCGGCCATCAATAGCCCCAGCGCGATCACGCTGGTCGGTGAGGTGGCGGTACTGGAAAATATGGCATCTCAGTTGCAGACCTTCCAAGTCTTTCACCGCTTCCTAGTTGGCAAAGTACCCTATCACAGCCACTTTATGGACTCATTGCACGACGAGCTTCTTGAGGTCTTGGCTGGTCTGCAGCCACGCACGGCGACGTTGCCACTCTACTCAACGGTCACGGGTACACGCATTGATGGCAATGAAGCGAATGCCGAGTACTGGTGGCGGAATGTACGCGCTACTGTTCTCTTCGCGGATGCGTTGACGCAGTTGATTAAAGATGGCTATAGCACATTCGTTGAACTAAGTCCCCATCCAGTATTAGCTAATTCGATCAAAGAGCTGCTGGCCCAGGAAGACAAAACGGGGATTGTCGTACCATCGTTGCGGCGGCGCGAAGAAGACCGTGCGATCATCTTAGGCTCGTTGGGAACGCTGTACACGCAGGGCTATCCCGTCTCCTGGCCGACTTTCTACACGCAGGGCGGCAACTTCGTTCGCCAGCCGGCCTATCCATGGCAATTGAAACGCCACTGGGCGGAGTCGGTGGAGACGAGTGATGATCGTCTTTCGGTTCCAGTACATCCTCTGCTTGGACAGCACCTGAGTTTGGCACATGCTACCTGGGAAAGTGAGATCAGCACGCATCTGCTGCCCTATCTTGCCGACCACCGCATTCAAGAGAATGTGTTACTCCCTGGCGCGGCGTTTATTGAGATGGCCCTGGCTGCGGCGCGTGAGGTCTTTGGCGAAGGCGAATACATGCTTGAAGACCTGGTTTTCCGCAAAGCACTCTTTCTCTCCGAAGCTTCAGACCCCAGGCTGCAAACGGTAGTGCATCCGCAGCAGGCGACGGTGGAGATCTACAGCTACACCCCCACAGGTGATGCTCGCTGGACATTGCACGCCAGTGCCAAACTGCGCCGTCAGCAATCTGGTGCAAAGAATCTGCAAAAAGAGCTCACTGTGGTGCGACCAACCTGCACGACCACGCTTTCGCGCGAAACATTTTACCAGCAGACGCAGCAGATGGGTTTCCAGTATGGCTCGACCTTCCAATCGATCACAGAGGTGCAAGTGGGCCCGAACGTCAGTCTGGGAACGCTCCATGTGCCGACGGCGTTAGAAGCGGAACTGACAAGTTACGGCTTCCACCCTGCCCTGCTTGATGCCGCCTTCCAGGTATTGCTCGTCGCCAAACCAGACGATGCCAGTTCGCTCCAGAACAATCCAGCACCCTATCTTCCCATAGGAGTGGAGCGCCTGCATGTTCTGAGACGGCCTAGTCATGAGATGCAGGTGTACGCACGACTCCTACAAGCAGATACACAGCTCATCGTTGGCAATATTCAATTAATGGATATGCAAGGCAATCTGTTGGTAGAGATCGAAGGCTTCCGCGCCCAGTCGCTGGAAACGGCAATGAGTCTCTCGCCAGAGCGTCTTGACCGTGCCTTATATGAGCTGGAGTGGCAGCCAAAAGAGCGTAGCGCAGAGAATGATGATACCGATGCCGAGCGAATGCCAGCCGAGGGAGGCTGGATCATTCTAAATGATCTTGCTGGTGTTGGACAGGCACTGAGCCAGTACTTGGAACAGCAGGAAGAACACTATGTACTCGTCTCTCCTTCCAATGCACCGCAGCTGCTCCACCAAGGCAATCACTACGCCGTCAATCCCAACCAGCCGGAACAGTTCCAGCAATTATTCAGTACGCTGGCTGAGGAGGGACCATTCTCGCGAATCGTCCATCTGTGGAGCCTCGATTCCGCATTTACCGAAAATACCAGCATCAGTGTTTTGGAACAGGAGCAGGAGGTCGGCGCGCTCGCCATCATGCATCTGATCCAGACGCTGGCTCAGAGCGGCTGGTCCCAGATGCCACGCCTCTGGTTGGTGACCCGGGGCGCGCAGGACGTGGGCGAGACCACGGGGAAACTTGCGATCTCGCAAGCTCCCTTATGGGGTCTGGGACGTGTCATCGGCCATCAAGAGTTCTCCAGCATGTGGGGAGGATTGATAGATATCGATCCATTTACCGCAGAAGAGCAGATTCCTCTGCTGTTCCAAGAGCTAGCGCGACCTACAGAAGAAGACCAGATCGCTTTCCGAGCAGGCCAGCGCTATGTGATGCGCATGGTCACGAGTACGCATCTCACGCCAGCATTGCCAGCCTCGTTCCGTCCGGATGGGAGTTACCTAATCACAGGTGGTCTGGGCAAGCTAGGTCTGCTAGTAGCCCGTTGGATGGTGACACAAGGTGCGCGACGACTGATTCTCATGGGTCGGACCCCGGTGCCACCACGCTCCGATTGGTATCAACTGGCGGCAGATCATCAGCAAAAAGCATTGGTTCAGACCATTCAGGAGTTGGAAGCACTGGGTGCCAGTATCCACTTGGCTGCACTGGATGTCGCGGATGAAGATCAGCTGGCGTCCTTTCTGGCTGATTATGAGCACCAGGGCTGGCCCCCGATTCGCGGCGTCATCCATACAGCTGGCGTGGTCCAGGATGAGTTGCTGCTGCGCATGAAAAAAGAGACCTTCCAGCGTGTCTTGCGGCCGAAACTACGTGGTGGCTGGCTCCTCCATAAGATGCTTAAGGAGGTGCCTCTGGATTTCTTTATCCTCTTCTCCTCGATCGGCTCGGTGATTGCCTCGCTTGGTCAAGGTAACTATGCCGCAGCGAACGCATTTCTCGATGCCCTGGCCCATTATCGTCGCTCTCAGGGACTGCCTGCACTGAGTATTGGTTGGGGACCCTGGTCCGTAGGCATGGTAGAACAACTCAATCTGGAACAGTTTTATGCTCGACGCGGTATTGAGCTGATTACACCAGAGATTGGCATGCAGATATTAGGTCGCGTTCAGGGACAGGCACCTGCTCATCTCACCGTCATTAGTGCGAACTGGATGATTGCCCGCGAGACGTCTCCATTGGGGACCATGCCGCCGATGTTTGCGCTCTTAGGAGAACAGGGCGAAGAGCTCACCGCGAGTGAGAGTGCTGAAGATGCTGCATCACTTCTGATGCAACTTGGCGAGACCCAAGCAGTCAACCGCCAGGAGTTTTTAGAGACGTATCTGCAAGAGCTTATTGCTCGTGTCCTCCAGCTCGATCTAGCGCAATTCAGCAGTCAGGAGTCGCTGAGTAGCCTAGGTATGGACTCAATGATGGCAGTCGAAGTAAAGCTGCGCATCGACACAAGCCTGAAGGTCAATCTATCAGTGCTCGAGCTGCTGCAAGGCATTAGCATTGCACAGTTAGCGACACGGTTATTGGCATTGCTGCATTTGAATGGAGCGGAAAGTGCAGGGAGTGTGGATCTCTCTCTCGAAGAGATTCAGCAATTGGTAACTGAATTGGATGGCAATGAACTTGAACGCCTGCTCGCTGAACTTGAGCAGCAGACACCAGAGAACGAAGCAATAATGTAAGGAGACGAGGATTGAGCCGTACATTAGGAAAGATTTTGAAGCCGTTCATAGGAGTTTCGCATAAAGAAGCAACCTCTTTCAGCGAGGGCAATAGCTATGCCTGGCAATGCTTAGAAAGATCTGTCCTAGCAGCTATCGAAGGCTACCATGCGACACTCGATGATAGCCGGTTAGAGGTACTCGTGCCGCGCCTGGACACAATTGAGCCCGAACTGCGCGGTTTTGCCTATGAGGGTGCTGCGATGGGGCTGACCGGGCTGGATTGTGTTCTGCCAGGAAAAAGCCGTCTTCAGGCATACCTGGCAGGTGCCGGGGGAGCACATATCTACATGGTCCATATCGGAGCCGGCGAAGCTCTTGCCCGGCTCCGCCGGAAACCCGAGTGCTATCTCTCGCGGATGGATCCCGTGCTGTGCTGGATGGCACTAGATGGCTATGGGTTCCATGAAGGTTTTTTCAAGCAGCGCCGCTATATCGAGGGACAGGCTTTTCCCAAGCATCTCTCAGCCTATGGTCGCCGCATCTTTGACCAGGGACTGGGGCGCGTCATCTGGTTCTTGAAAGGCGCGAATGTGGAGCGAGTGATGGCGGCGGTGAACGCCTTCCCTCCTGCACGCCACGGGGATCTCTGGTGCGGTGTCGGGGTGTGCTGTGCCTACGCCGGTGGTGTGGAGCGCGCAGATGCTGAGCACTTGCGGCTGGCAGCAGGCCAATACGCACCACATCTCGCCCTGGGGGGAGCGGTTGTCGCGAAAGGGCGCCAACGGGCAGGCAACCCGGCACCCCATAGCGCTATGGTATGTGAGGTCTTCTGTGGAACCACCAGTGATGTTGCGGCATCCTTTGTAGATCACGCCTTTGAGGACCTACCCCTTGATGGTGCAGAACCAGCGTATAAGATATTGCAGCAACGGCTGTTGGCCCAGTTTACCGTTCCAACAGAGTACACATCTCAGCGAAAGGAAGTAGTATAGTGGCACTTTCATTCGGTCAGATACTCAGACCCTTCTTTGGTGTTTCAAAGAAGGAAGCGAGCTCCTTTAGTGAGGACGACCGCAGGGCGGCGCAGCGCCTGGAAACGGTGATCCGTCTGGTGACCAAAGGCTGCCAGATTACGCTGCAAAACAGCAACTTTACGATACTGGTACCTCGACTTGACAAAGGTGATCCCGAACTGCGCGGCTTTCTCTATGAAGGTGCAGGGATAGGGCTGGCCGCTTTAGATTGTCTGATGCCCTGGAAGAATCGCGTCAAAGATTTCCTGGACGGTTCTGGATCTACCTACATCTACGCGGTACCACTGGGCGCGGGCATGGGGCTGGCCCGCCTGCGACGTAATCCCGAACGGTTCATGCGTCGCCTGGACCCTGTACTTGGCTGGGCGATCCTTGATGGCTATGGCTTTCACGAAGGTTTCTTCTCTCGCAAGCACTACATCGAAAAGCAGGAGGTGCTTCGGCACCTTTCAGCCTATGCACGCCGCGTCTTTGACCACGGTCTCGGGCGCGCCATCTGGTTCGTCAGAAGTACTAATGTGGGGCGCGTGGCCGCGACGATCTCCTCTTTTCCCAGCGAGAGACAGGCTGACCTATGGAGTGGTATCGGCCTGGCCTGCGGCTACACGGGAGGTGTGGATCACGCGGCTGTCAAAGCTTTGCAGGTGGCGGCGGGACCCTACAAACATCATCTGGCAATGGGCGTTGCTATCGCGGCGAATGCACGCCACGAAGTCGGCAACCTATCGCCCCACGCCGAGCGGGCCTGCGAGGTCTTATGGGGTCTGCCTAGCGAGACAGTCTCCCAGATGACTGATGCTGCTCGCGAGAATCTGCCGATTGATGGTGACGAACCAGCGTATGAGGTCTGGCGACAGCGACTTGTAGCGCAATCGATTGCACACACAGCGAGCGATATAAGTGGCGAAACACGCCTTGTTCAGTAAAAAGGAGTCAACGTGTCAAATACAGAATTGGCAATCCTCTTTTTCCTACAGTTAGCTGTTATTTTAGGTGTCTGTCGTCTCGTGGGCATACTGGCTAAAAAGATTGGCCAGCCCCAGGTCGTTGGCGAGATGATCGCGGGAGTACTCTTAGGCCCCTCCCTGTTTGGACTGTTGTTACCCAATGTGCAGCAATATGTCTTTCCCAAGGGTGTGCCCATGAACATTCTCTATGCCTCCAGCCAGGTTGGTTTAGTGCTGTATATGTTCCTGATTGGTGTCGAATTTGATACGAACCTGATCCGCAAGCACCTACGCAGTGCAACCTCGGTCTCTCTAGCGGGTATTATCACTCCATTGCTCCTCGGTGCCCTGCTCGCATATTTACTGACGAGAGAGCCGGGACTCTTATTCAGCAAGAATGTTGTCACTTGGGAAGCGATGCTCTTTATGGGTGCGGCCATCGCCGTTACTGCCTTCCCGATGCTGGCACGGATTATCTTCGAGCGTGGTCTGGCTGGCACGTCTTTAGGGACACTGGCCCTGGCAGCTGGCTCCATCGATGACGCCGTTTCCTGGTGTATTCTCGCGGTCGTACTCGCCGTCTTTAAGCAAAACGTGATGATTGCGCTTTTTGCCGTGGGTGGTGGTATCGTCTATGCCGCGGTTACACTGCTCGTTGGCAAACCATTACTGAGCCGTTTGGAGACAATGACCAAGAGGCGCGATGAGATCAGTGGACCAATGCTCGCCTTTGTGCTGATGTTGGTGATGCTGTGTGGGTGGATCACGGATGCTATTGGTATCTATGCCATCTTTGGTGGCTTTATTCTCGGCATCGCCATGCCCCGTGGCAACTTCGCCAAGTACCTGCGTAATGCCCTAGAGCCGATCGTCACAAACTTTATGCTGCCCCTGTTCTTCGTGTATTCGGGCCTGAACACACGGCTGGGACTCTTAAATACTTGGTTCTTATGGGGTATCGCCTTGGTGATCTTGCTGGCATCGGTCTTTGGTAAAGGCATCGCTTGCTGGCTGGCGGCGTTGATCAATAAAGAGCCTCAGCGTGAGGCACTGGCCATCGGCTCCTTGATGAATGCACGCGGCTTGATGGAGCTCATCCTGCTCAATATTGGCCTCCAGCAAGGGATCATCACGCCCACTCTCTTTACGATGTTGGTGATTATGGCCATTGTCACGACCTTGATGGCTTCGCCCATTTTTGAGCTGGTCTATGGGCGATATCGAGCAAAACAAGCTACCACCGTTGAACCAACAGTCGCGGAAGAGGGATTGGTTTACACTATGGCGAGTGATGTTTAAAGCATGTAGCACTAAGCTGCATAGAAAAGGAGGTCGCGTCATGTCCCTCTCTGGACGAATCTTTAAGTCTCTCTTTAACATCTCGGCAGAAGCCTTTGAACAGATGGCCGGTGAGCGCTATGGCTTTCAAGGGGATATGGGGCAAACCTGGCTCGGGTTCAAACCTGTGGCGGAGACGCTGGTTGCTGGCTTTCATGTGGTGCTGGATGACAGCAGGTTTAAAGTGCTTGTGCCTCGGCTGAACTCGTTTCCAACCGAGTTACGTGGCATTGCCTTTGAAGGAGCCGGGATGGGGCTCACTGTGCTAGATGCACTTCTGCCTTGGAAAAAGCGGCTGCAAGCGTTTCTGGCCGGACCCGGTGCTCGCTATACAGGTCTGCTCTATATAGGAGCGGGTCTGGTGCTGCCCAGGATGCCGAAAAAACCGGAGATGTTTATCAAACAGCTCGATCCGGTCCTCGGTTGGCTGGTGTTGGATGGCTACGGATTCTATGAGGGCTTTTTCTCCAGTAAACGTTATGTTGAGGACAAGGCTGTACCTGTGCATCTTTCGCCCTATGCGCGTCGGGTCTTCGATCATGGTCTGGGGCGTAGCCTCTGGTTCTCAACGGGAGCAAACGCGGACCGTATCTTTACGGCCATTGAAGCCTTTCCAGGAGGTAGGCGTGCTGATCTGTGGAGCGGTATCGGTTTGGCCTGTGCCTATGCCGCCGGAGTCGTAGACCGCACGGCGATCGAGAAGTTACAGACACTAGCAGGTCCCCACCGGTCTCAATTGGGTGTAGGATCAGCCATCGCCTCGCGCTTCCGCCTGCAATCGGGTCACGCGGCACCACATACAGAACTGGCCTGCGAGGTACTATGGGGCTGCTCCAGCGACATGGTTGCTCATGTCACGGATCTCGCCTTGCAGGAACTACCACTGGTGAGCGAAATGCCAGCGTATGAAATCTGGCGCAAGCGCATCGAGACGCAATTTGTCGTCCAGACTGAGCTTATGTATAGACAAAAGGAGACAATCCAGTGACCTTTTTGGGAAAAGTGCGTCGATCTCTCTTCGGCATCCCTTCCGAGGAAACGGTGTTTAGCCGACCAGGATTTGCCAAAGATGCCATCCAACGCTTTCAACCTGTTGCCCATGGGTTGGTAGCAGGTTACCATGCCACACTCGAGGATAGCCGCTTTGACGTGTTGATGGCACGCATGAAGGAGGTTGATATCGGGCTGCGCGGCTTTGCCTTTGAAGGCGTAGGCATGGGACTGGCGGCCCTGGATTGCATCACGCCCTGGAAGAATCGGGTCAATGCGTTCGCCGAGGGACCAGGAGCGCCCTACATGTATCCATTCTATGTCGGCGTAGGCCTGGCTCTAGCCAGGATGCGCCGCAATCCCGAGCACTATCTTGAGCGTCTGGATCCCGTGCTCAACTGGGTGATCGTCGATGGCTATGGCTTTCACGAAGGCTTTTTTTCATATCGACGGACGATCGAGGAACAGGCCGTCACAAAAAAGCTTTCTGCCTATGGTCGCAAAGTCTTCGATCAGGGCTTAGGTCGTGCCATCTGGTTCTCCAGTGGAGCCAATGTCGAACGCGTAGTCAAGACCATTGGTACATTTCCGCCAGAAAGGCAAGCGGAATTGTGGGGTGGCATCGGCTGTGCCAGTGCCTATGCGGGAGGTGCTGATCGCCCTGCAATTGAGGCTATCTACTCCCTGGCAATTCCCTACCGACTCCAGCTGGCACGCGGAGCAGCCATTGCTGCGAAGGGTCGTGAACAAGCCAGCAATTTCGCCTCTCATACTGAGATCGCGTGCGAAGTTTTCTGTAAGACCTCCAGTGCTACTGCCGCCCAAATTGCTGATATCGCCCGAGAGAATTTACCCATCGACAGCAGCGAACCAGCGTACGAGCTCTGGCGACAGCGCATTCAGGCACAATTTGCCGCACAAGCACAAACGCGCTAACAGGCGATACCCTGGAAAGGAAGCAATCATCATGGCAGGCGTTCTTGGAGAAACGTTTAATCCCTTTGCGGAAGATCCTTACCCTTTTTATGCCCGGGCCAGACAGGAGCAGCCTATTGCGTTTAGTTCAGAATTGAACGCCTGGCTGATCACTGGGTATAAAGAGATTCAACAGATTCTGCTCCAGCCTGAGAAGTTCTCTTCGTGCGATACACTGACGTCGCCGGCAACATTTTATCCACGTACGCTGGAGGAGCTGATCAAAGGCTACCTTCCTGTGCCAATTGTGCTCAATACCGATGGGGCGGAACACACGCGCTTGCGCTTACCTTTGACGAAAGCCTTTGCACCAGCGCGTATTAGGGCCATCGAGCCGTTTATTCGCGATGTAGCTCATTCGCTGGTAGATGCCTTTATTGATGATAGGCGAACCGAGATCATTAGCCAGTTCGCCTATCCGCTGGCCCTGGAAGTGGTGCTGACGCTGCTGGGCATTCCCCGGCACGACATCGCACAGACACGCCAGTGGAGCCATGATTGGCTGATGCTCATGTCTGTGCAATTGGAAGAAGCGCAACAAGTAGCATGTGCTCGTAGTACGGTAGCCTTTCAGCATTATCTGGCTGGCATGATTGCAGAACGCCGAGAGAGGCCACAGAACGATCTGATCAGCGCGCTACTCCATGCGAATGTGCCAGGCCAGGAACCACTCACGGAGACCGAGTTGGTGATCACACTGCAAGGACTCATTCTGGCTGGTCATGAGAGCACGACCAATATGATTGGCACCGGCTTGCTCCTCCTCCTGGAGCAACCTGAACGCTGGAAGAGGCTTTGCAAGCATCCCGAATATATTCCAACAACTGTCGAGGAGATACTGCGCTTTGATGCTCCGATTCAGATGTTTGTCCGCACGACAACCCAGGAGGTAACCATAAGCGGCGTGACGTTGCCGGAGGATGCGTCACTTTTGCTCTTGTATGGCTCAGGCAATCGGGATGAGGTGTTCTTTCCGCAGGCACAAGAGTTTCAAATGCAGCGTGCTAGTAATCATCACCTCGCCTTTGGGCATGGCGTACATTTTTGTGTGGGGGCAGCACTCGCCCGGCTCGAAGGAAAGATAGCATTTGAGGTGCTTTGTGAGCGTCTACCACAGTTGAGCCTCATTCCTGAGCAGATGCTGACGCATATTCCGACCCTCTTATTTCGTGGCTACGAGCGGCTCGAAGTGGCATGGGTAGAACACGAGGAAGGTTAGATCAATGAAAATCACTGATAATACCATCCTGATCACCGGCGGGAGTGCTGGCATCGGCTTAGCAATGGCCACAGCTCTGGTCGCTGCGAAGAACACGGTGATAGTGTGTGGTCGAGACCAGGAGCGATTGAAGCAAGTACAAGAGGTGGTTCCTGGTATTCATACAATCCAGTGCGATGTGAGCAGAGACGAAGAACTTGCCGATCTTGCGAGCAGAGTGCAACGCGATTTTCCACGCCTCAATATGCTGATCAACAACGCAGCTGTCATGCATATCGGTGATTTTGTCGGCAATGCTGGCACAGCTAAAAGCATCGAGGAGGAGGTACAGACCAATCTCCTCGCGCCTATGAAGCTGACCAGCTTGCTTTTACCAGTACTATTACAGCAGGCTGATGCCGCCATTGTGATCGTTTCTTCCGGGTTGGCCTATGTGCCTGTAGCGAATGTGGCAGTGTACTGTGCCACCAAGGCCGCCCTACACTCTTTCTCACACTCACTACGCTATCGACTGAAGTCATCCGTAGTAAAAGTCTTTGAACTTCTTCCGCCACTGGTGGATACCGAGCTTGCACGGAGTCTGACTATGCCGAAGGTATCCGCAGAACAGGTCGTCAAAGAGCTCCTCAAAAGCTTGGAGAAAGAGCGTTACGAAGTGCGCGTTGGGATGGTGAAATTCTTGCATACAGCCAGTCACCTCGTACCATCGTTCACTGAACGCATGCTCAACAAAGCCTTCTCACGCTAAAGAGCCCTCTATGCATGCTCATCTTGATGTACAAAAAAGGAGAATCCGCATTGGAGTTGATAGATAGTGGGTTGGAAACGCCAAACCTGTTGAAAGAGATCACAAAGGAGATAGTATCGCATTATGGTTACCACATCATCCCTGTCTAAGGCGGTAACGGAGAGCCGTATTGCAGGTTGGCTTGCACCAGAGGAATTTGCCATTTTGGAAGCCATCTGCGATACGCTGATTCCCTCACTCGAACCTCCAGCCGGAAGTTCTGCGGATCTCGCTGCTTATTATCAGCGTTGCGCCCACGATCTACAGGTAGCTCAACGCCTGGCTGAGCTGTTAGCGCAAGAGACTTCCCAGGTCAAAGCGGATTTACGACAACTGTTATCAATGTTTACCAGCCCAGGTCCTAGCTTGCTATTCGCTGGCAGCGCCCATCCTTTCAGGGAGTTGCCACAGCAGAAGCGAGCACAATATCTACTGGCCTTATCTACTAGCCCCGTGGGCAAATTGCGCAAGGGCTATCAAGGCATCAAGCGCCTGGCCTGTCTGATCTATTTCTCCGCTCCCGATGTGACGGGCGTTAATCCCAACTGGGAGGTGTTGGACTACACTCCATCGGCTCCGCCAACGTATATACCAGCCCCGATCATACCACTGACTATCACACAGGATACAACCCTGTCAGCGGACGTCGTCATCATCGGCTCCGGTGCGGGTGGGGGAGTCGTGGCGGCCGAACTGGCCCAGGCGGGAAACAGTGTCATCGTACTGGAGAAGGGAGGCTATAACCATGAGGGAAACCTCACCCAGCGTGAATTCCAGGCATCAGAGCTCTTTCTCAAGCAAGGGGCCCTGGCTACGGAAGATCTCGGTGTGCTCATTATGGCCGGCAGTACTCTGGGTGGAAGCACAGTCATCAACTGGATGACCTGTTTTCGTACTCCGGATGATGTGTTAGCCGAATGGGAGCAACAATCTGGCTTGCGCGGGTACTTCACGAGCCCACAATTACAGGAAAGCTTCACTGCTATAGAGGAGCGACTGAGCATTAGCACCGAGGAGAGCAAGCACAACCGGCCCAATCAGGTTCTCTATGATGGTGCAAAAGCTTTGGGCTATCATTCTGCCGTCAACCCTCGCAATGCCATTGGTTGTGAGAAGCGCTGTGGTGGGTGTAACTTTGGTTGTCGCCACGGCTGCAGCCAGTCGACGACAAAAACTTACCTCCAGGATGCCTATGATCATGGTACACAAATCATTGTGCATTGTAGTGCTGATAAGGTCCTCATAGAACGAGGGAAGGCGGTGGGCGTCCAGGCGAGTGTGAAGGATACCGAGCATGAAAAAACTCACAGCCTTATCATACGTGCTAAGACTGTCGTAGTAGCAGCCGGTGCACTCCACTCACCCGCAATACTACTGCGCTCCGGGTTGAGCAATCCGCATATCGGACGCCATCTACACCTGCATCCAACAACGGTAAGCGTTGGCCTGTATCCAGAGAAAGTCTATGCCTGGAAAGGTGTCTTGCAATCTGCATATTCTGACCAGTTCACACACCTGGATGGCAACTATGGTTATAAGTTGGAGGCTGCACCTGGGCATCCTGGACTTTTCGCGTTAGCACGCCCATGGTATTCAGCACATGACCACCGGGAACAAATGCTCAGATGTTCTTATCTATCACCGATGATTGTCGTTGTACGCGATAAAGGGGAAGGCTCGATCAAGCTGGATCGAAATGGTGAGCCTATCGTGAACTACGTCGTCTCCGCCTATGACCGCAAACATATCGCACACGGCCTGCGGCATGGCGGTCGTATCCATCTTGCGGCTGGCGCGAATGAAATCATTTCTCTGCAAAACAAACCCACCTATCTGGAGCCTTCGGCGCATACGATCATGCACGAGCAGCAGTTGCGCGAGTTTGATCGCCAAGTCGATCGGCATGGTTTGGGAATTAACCATATTCTCATGTTCTCTGCCCACCAGATGGGCTCCTGTCGCATGGGCACAGATGCTAAAACCTCCGTTACGAATGAAAACAATCAAGTCCATGACATTAAAGGGCTCTTCGTCTGTGACAGCAGCATATTTCCATCAGCTAGCGGTGTCAATCCCATGGTATCAATCATGGGTCTGGCCCATCGGACCAGCCAATATCTCAAGGCACAAAGTTGATCTTGATGGAACAGACCGAGAGCAACACCTATAGCAGCTTTTGGGAGTGTAAATGATGATTGAGAACACTCAAGTGTTAGTTTATGGTAACGAAGCCTTGTCTGAGCTTGATGCTCAGACAGGCCCGCGAAAAGATGTTCTGGTGAAATGTGCTTATTGCCAATCGTTGCTGTATATACGAACCTTAGAAAGGAATGGCAAGGTCTGTCCTGACTGTGGCTATCACTTCCGACTCTCGGCGGTTGAACGGATCAATAGTCTTCTGGATGTGGGCAGTTTTGTGGAAGCCGAGGCACACATGAGCTCTGGCGATAAACTCCATTTTAGTAATCAGTCGCGGACCTATCCCGAGAAGCTGCGCGAGGAACAAATACGCACAGGGCTCACCGAAGCTGTGGTCGTTGGCACCGGACGCATCGCTGGCTATGTATTGGCCCTGGCAGTGATGGATTTTCGCTTCATCGGCGGCAGTATGGGTTCGGTAGTAGGCGAGAAAGTTACCCGAGTGATTGAATTGGCGCGCAAGCAGCATATTCCGCTGTTGATCGTCTCAGCCTCAGGTGGCGCACGGATGCACGAAGGGATATTCTCGCTGATGCAGATGGCCAAGACTACCGTCGCATTGCATCATTTAAGTGCTGCACGGATTCCCTTCATCTCCTTACTCACCGATCCGACAACAGGTGGCGTGACGGCAAGTTTCGCCATGTTGGGCGATATTATTCTCGCCGAACCTGGCGCTTTGATTGGTTTTGCCGGTCCACGTGTGATTGAGCAATTTACGCATCAGAAATTGCCAAAAGATACCGATACATCTGAATTTATGCTCGAACACGGTATGATTGATGGTATTGTTCCGCGACCATTGCTACGCACGACGCTCGCCCAATTGCTAGAAGCCCATGGGATGCAAGACACTCAACAGTTCGGCTCACCTGTGCAACAGAGCACACAGGTACAGCCAGAAGCGTCACAATCTTTTGATAGTTCCTGGGATCAAGTACAGATTGCCCGTCATCTTCATCGTCCTCATACAGGGGATTATATCCGCCAGCTGTGTACGAGCTTTTTCGAGCTACGGGGCGATCGGCGCTACGCCGATGATCCCGCGATTATCGGTGGCTTGGCGACGTTTCTCGGCAGAACAGTCATGCTCATCGGGCAGCAAAAAGGACACGATACGCAACAGAGTCGAGCGTGTAACTTTGGCATGGCTCATCCAGAAGGATACCGCAAAGCACAAAGGCTCATGCGCTATGCAGAGAAATTTGGTTTGCCCGTTATCTGTCTGATTGATACACCTGGCGCATTTCCCGGCTTGGAGGCTGAACAGCGCGGTCAAGCGCAGGCCATTGCCGAAAGTCTCGCGCTCATGGCGGCCTTGCGCGTACCGACGGTAGCTGTGGTGATTGGAGAAGGAGGTAGCGGCGGCGCACTCGCCTTGGGCTTTGCCGATCGGGTACTGATGCTAGAACATAGCATTTATACGGTTGCTTCTCCCGAAGCGGCGGCGGCGATTCTGTGGCGTGACAGTAAACTCGCACCGCAAGCAGCAAGCGCGATGCGCATTACAGCTCCAGATCTGCTGGAACTGGGAGTCATCGACGGAATTATTCCTGAGCCGACAGGAGGTGCACATCTTGATCACATGACCACAAGCCAGTTGTTCGCGGAACAGGTGCGCCAGGTCCTGGTCGAACTGCTAGACATACCCATCCATGAGCTCTTAGAACAGCGACATACTAAATTTCGCCAGTTTGGTCATTTTTCGCTTACGTAGTCGAAAATTCTTTTTTCTTGTGCATATTAGGGAGATAGAGAAGGAGATACTAAAGATGACAGTTGCTGAACTTTTCGACGGCATGCCTGAAAGATTTAATTCTGCAGCGGCGGCGGGCCTCACCAAAACCATTCAGTGGAATATTACGGGCCCTGAAGCGGGCGTATGGGCTTTTCAGATCATAGACGGCGTGGGACATCTTATTCCGGGGGGCATTGAAAAGGCTGATGCCACTTTTACGGTCAGTGGTAAAGATTGGCTTGCTATCGCGGAAGGTAAACTGGATTCCATGCGCGCGTTTATGTCCGGAAAACTGAAAGTCAGCGGAGATATGATGCTAGCCATGAAAGCTCCGCAGTTTTTTCCCATCGAAGTATAATCAGCATATGCGAGAGCCAATAAGGAGCAAAAGCATGTCCGGTATCGCTGGATGGATTGATTGGAAAGAAAATCTAATGCTGCAAGGAGCGACCCTAGCCCAGATGGCAGACAAAGTCGCTCATAGGGGGCCAGATGACCAGGGTCAATGGCTTTCTCTACATGCCGCTCTGGCACAGCGGCGTCTATGTGTGATTGATCCCCAGGCAGGCGCACAACCGCTGGTATATCAAGAAGGAGAGCGAACATACGCCATTACCTATAATGGAGAAATCTACAATTTTCGCGAGCTACGGCGTGAATTGAAGCACTCAGGTCATGTCTTCCGTACATCATCGGATACAGAGGTACTTTTACATACCTATGTAGAGTGGGGCGAAGAGTGCATTCATCATTTGAATGGTATCTTCGCCTTTGGCATATGGGACGAACATAAGCAACAGTTGTTGCTTGCACGCGACCATCTGGGGGTCAAACCGCTATTTTATGCACAGCGCGGCAGTGCTCTGCTTTTCGGTTCAGAACTGAAGGTACTGCTGGCTCATCCCTTGGTCAAGACCGAAGTGGACGCCGCTGGCCTCGCCCAAATCTTAACCTTCGTGCGCACGCCAGATTCAGGTATCTACCGTGATGTGCATGCATTACGCCCTGGACATATCGCGATCTATAATGAACAGGGTCTACATATCAACCACTACTGGAATTTGCGCAGTACTCTACACAGTGAGGATCTGCCAACAACCACCGAGCATGTACGCACCTTATTGGAGGACGCAGTCAAACACCAGTTGATCGCCGATATTCCAATTGCCACACTCCTTTCTGGGGGTCTCGACTCCAACATACTCACTGCTATCGCGGCTAGAGAATACCAGGCAGAAAGCAAAAAGCTGCACACCTATTCGATTGATTTTGTAGACAGTGACAAGCACTTCAATAGTGGTCTCTTACACCTTTCGCGGGACGAGCCGTGGGCCCAAATGGTGGCCGCATACCTAGGTACGCAACATCATACGATCACCCTGGATTCGTCCGCTTTGATGGAAAGCATGATGGTGCAGTTATACGCCCATGATATTCCCATGGTAGGCCAGATGAATACCTCTCTCTATCTCCTGTTTAAGGCTATGAAGCAAGAAGCAGGGATAGCTCTTTCTGGCGAGGTAGCCGATGAAATCTTTGGAGGCTATCCCTGGTTTTACATTGAGGCGGCCCTTAACGCACCCACGTTCCCTTGGATGCCCGCATTCCTAGGACAGGGTGAGGGGGCTCTATCGTGGTTATCTGCGGATGTCTTACAGCGTGTGCGTCCCACTGAACATATTGGGCAACAATATCGTCAGGCCCTTACTGAAGTACCAAGATTAGAAGGAGAGGATGTACTGACAGCTAGAAGGCGCGAAATGATTTACCTCAATCTGACCCATTGGCTCCCCTTCTTGCTGGAACGCAAAGATCGTATGGGCATGGCAACTGGTTTAGAAGTTCGTCTCCCCTTCGGCGATCCTCGGTTGGTTGAATATGCTTGGAACATTCCGTGGGAGATGAAAACAATTGATGGTATCGAAAAAGGTATTGTACGCCGTGCTTTTGCCCACCTGCTGCCAGAAGAGATGCGTTACCGCAAAAAGAGTGCCTATCCCAGCATACAGAATCCAGCCTACGATCAAGCAACGCGGGCCTGGGCCCTACTCATCATGAATGACGCCAACGCGCCGATCCAAGCGTTACTCAATCAACAGGTTGCTCGCAACCTGGTAGAAAATGAGAGCACAGGACGATCAGGTATAGCACAGGTATCTCTCTTTGAGCGCATTATTCTGCTCAACGAGTGGCTTGATAAGTATCATGTCGCGCTGTCGCTCTAGCTAACGATCCCAAGAAAACCACACGGGCGACCTCAATGGTCAGTTCTACTATATACATTTGTAAACTCCGTACATAGTAGAGAGATTTTTGCGGTCGTTCATACTCATACTCATTGAAAGGAGAGGTGAGATTGATGTCAGCTAACCAACCTTTTTGCTATCCCAACGCTTTTCTCAGTACAACCGTTGAGACTGAACTCGCAGACGCTAGAGAAGAGTTCCTGGCTTTGTTAGCTTCGCTCTCGGACACAGATTTCAAGCGAAAGAGCACCGTTTCCGTCTGGACCGTCAAAGAACTATTGGTGCATATGATCTTCTGGCTACGACAAACTCCACGCGTAGTAACACTCATACGCGTGGGAAAAAGCCCACCCCATATTCCGGGAGTGCTCTTTGCCTGGATCAATATATGGCTCACACGTTTGGCCGCGTGGCGACAAGATCGCGAGTCGATCAGCAACCAGTACGAGCAAGCTTTTCAGACCGTTATGCAGTTGGCTGAGGGAATACAAGAGCAAGAATGGCAGCGAGGGGCCTCATTTGGGGCACCATTTTACGAATATCGTACCATTGAGAAGATTATCCGCTCCCATCGTACACATGTGCAAGAGCATGCGAAAGAGATCCGCCAGAGTCTTTAAGATACATAGACTGTGAATAGCACTCATCTCTTCTTTCCTCCAATATATTTCCATTTCTTTGAATCTGACCGAAAAGAGGGCTTTTCCTGTCGATTTGACCCCGATCCATTCGTCATACAGGCAAAGAGAGGATTTGTCCACTCTTATTAAACCTCCAAAGGAAAGTGAAGACATATGCGTTACCTGATGATGATCTATCAAAATGAAAATGCTCCCCAGACCAGCCCAGTCGAACAAGAGGCTGAGTTGGCTTCGTATGCCGCTTTTGGCCATGAAGTGCACGAGCGCAACGTATTGCTGGGGGATGAGCGTGTACAGCCGAGCAGTACAGCTATGACTGTGCGTATTCGCGATGGGAAGATTCAGAATAGCTCTGGTCCCGTCTCCAATACAGTTGAGCAGTTGGGTGGCTTCTACCTGCTTCAGTGCCGGGATCTGGATGAGGCTCTGGAGATTGCTGCAAAAAATCCTGGTGCCCGCACCGGTACGATCGAGATCCGTCCGATCTATGAGCAGAGATTGTAAGCTCTCTAGCGGAAGATTCGCCGCCGCGCCCCAGGGATAAGCGGGCGGCGAATCGCTCCTCATAGATAAAACAGAGAAATAAGTATGAGATTAGACGAGCGTCGTCACTGTTATATGAGAAATAGGAGAATACTATGGCTAAGGGATCAGAACTAAACTTTACATTACTCTACGTTGATAACTTGGATCAGTCTCTTGCATACTTCAGAGATACGGTTGGTTTGAAGCATATTCCAGAAGCAGATACGGACGTTTTTCGTGGCTTTGGACCAGCTGTGAGCAGTCTTTCTTTTGGCATCTGCAAACCTTTCGATGATACCCGTAAAGTTGGCCAGACTGAACTATACTTCACTACCTCTGAGTTTGAGAACCTGTATAAGACAATGGTCAGCCAGGGCGTGCGGACTACACCCATCACGCAGGTATACTTTGGCAAAGTCTTTACTGTCGATGCACCAGATGGACATCTCGTGACGATGCTCATGCCTGGCGCACCACAATAGTTTCTTGTAAATGATCCAATCTGGCTTTCAGGATCTCTTGTCCAAAGCGAACAAAAAAGCTCAAGGGACCCTGATGTTAACTGAAGCATAAATCTTCGTTTTTCAGAAGCATAGCTCTTGGCCATTTCGGGGGCTTACTGTCTGCTTGATAGCAAAACAAACGGCAGATCGAGCACAGACACATAGTGAACATGTTGATTTTCTCTTACCCCGAAGTGGTCAAGAGCCGAGACTTTTCTACATGAGCTGAATGCCAACCCGTTCTAAGAGGCGTCGGGGTAGATTTACGCACAGTCATCGGACTAACGAAGGAACAGTTAGAAGCTTGCAAAGCAAAAGGTGCCATCGTTGATGAAGTTCCTATGACCAGTTTGTCTACATCTTCACAAAGCAATAATGTACAGACCCCATCCGCTCAAGAGGACACATCAACTCCTGATGCAGATGGGGCCTCGAAGTCCACTACTGAGTCATGAAGGAAATGCGTAAGAGGGTGTGTGTAAAGTGGTAGAATAAAAGCAGAAGTATCCGTCGTTCCCCGGTTCCTCTCCCCAGACAGAAGAGACCCCAACCCGAAAGTTTCCTATGAATCGTAAACCCTATTCTAGTGATCTGACCGACGCTGAATGGAGCATCCTTGAACCCTTGCTTCCTCCAGCCAAGCCAGGTGGACACCGACGTACCACAAATATGCGCGAAATTCTCAATGCCATCTTTTACCTCGTGCGTAATGGGTGTGCTTGGCGGGCGTTACCGCATGATTTGCCTTGTTGGTCGACCGTGTGGACGTACTTCCGCAATTGGCGACTGACAGGCGTTTGGGAGACGATGCATAGGGCCTTGCGAGAGGCCGTTCGCGTAACTCAAGGACGTGAAAGCACTCCGAGCGCAGCCATCCTTGATAGCCAATCCGTGAAAATGACCGAACAAGGTGGAGAGCGGGGGTATGATGCAGGGAAGAAGATCAGTGGACGCAAGCGTCATCTGCTCGTGGATACCAATGGGCTCATCTTGGATGTCTTGGTTCATCCAGCCAACATCAGCGATCGACAGGGTGCCAAACTGCTTCTGGAGCCGCTCAAAGACGTCTTTCCTCGCCTTTCTCTGATCTGGGCCGATAGTGGCTATGCAGGCAAACTGCAGGAGTGGATGAAGAACACGTTGGGCTGGACGTTAGAAATCGTCAAACGTCCCTTTGAAGGGGTACGCTCCCTCTGGTTGCCACCAGGGGTGGAGCCGCCTGATATCCCACGTGGCTTTGTGGTCGTGAAACGGCGCTGGGTGGTCGAACGAACCTTCGGGTGGCTAGGACGTTCACGTCGGTTGAGCAAGGATTATGAACACTTATCAGAAAGTGAGGAGAGCTGGATCTATACAGCCATGTTTCGCATCATGCTCGCTCGCCTGGCAGGAAGCAGCACTTGAGAACTTTACACACACCCTCTTAGCTCGACTTTGTACAATTTTCTCAGGAACAAGCAGCGTATGCGAGCCGAGAGAGGGTAGAACAAGGTAATAAAACCACGTCAGGGTTCGTGGGTGATGTTGGAAAAGTAAAATTGCCCCATACATGTCTCTTTACGACCGTCAAGACATCACGAAACGTCGCCGTCCGCTTGTGATACCAAGCTGATTGTTGTCATTTGACTTGATTACTGGCGGATTTTTGCCAGATAAAATGCCAACAGTTGGCCTGTGAAGAGCTTTGAGACGATTTCTCATGGAAATCTCTGCCACATAAAATGCCGGAACAGTAGAATTCATCCATTTGGGACGATTTAGGTGCGGAAAGAGTTTGATCCAATGACAGGAAATGAGTCAATGTGTGCCTCATAACTTGGCACTCGCGACGAGTGGATAGCTGGAAGTGGCTACTGGAGCGGCTTTCTTCTTTGCCAAGTAACATGGCGTTTCCGCCGCATATCTTGGCAGAACGCTAAAAAACAGAGCCAAAAAGACAAGAAAAAACGGAGTGGAAGAAGAAAATGTTGTTTGAATCAATTCCATTCGTTTTTCCGACTCATATAATTTTTCGTAATTTGCCGGAAGCCGCTCTGGACATGCGTTTATGGTAGTTCGCCGTAGAATGGCTCTGACTCATAAATTTTCCAAGCAGTAGGAAGACGTTTTTCTCGAACTCTGATTGACCAGGCAAAAGGCGAAGACTGTGTTTTCTGACGCATAATCGTTCGTGTTGCATGATGAAGACGCTCCTGAAGCAGTAGGAAGAGAGCACCTTTTCCGACCCATAATTTTTCGCATCTGTGCGAAAAAGGCTTTTTTTACGATTCAGGAAGGTAATAAACGAGTTGTTTGCGTTTACGAAAAGAATTGCGTCAGAAAGCATGAGAAATGCGCTCCTATTACCTCTTGACTCCTCAAGTACACGAAGATTTATGACTCAAATTGCGAAGAGAATTGCGACAAACGACAGAAAAGGATGTTCCGCCACATTGTGAGGCAGAACCAGTTGGCTGAACGCGCTTGGCAGCGTGGCAGGTTATCTGGCAAACGTCATTTTTTATCTGACAAATGACAACGTGCGTGAGTGACACGAGAGCAACATCCGCAACATATCGAATGAAGCTACCGTGGTAGCTTCATTCGATACGTCGCTGACGTTGCGGATGCCTCATTCTTCTCTCCCCATTGAGGTGTAGGAGACGGAGAGAAACGTCTTCAAAAGAAACGTTGCTAACGTTCCTGACTGCATCTTATCTCTATATCCATATTATCGATTCACGCCTGTTTCTCTGTTTCAAAAAATAACGATATAGCTGAGTTGTGAAAACGGTGGTTATTTCTACTCCGCCATTCGTGGAAATGTCTGTTCTATGACCATGCTATCTCCTACATGCCTTGCTCAGAATGTCCACACGAGTTGTAGCAAGATGTAGCCCAGGCCGAGTAAGCACCAACACGAGTGGGTGCAGAAGCAAGCAAGAGCAGAGAGTCATCTTATTTCATACTCTTTGTGAGGCGAGAGGGATGTAAGCAGAGAGATTGCTGTTCGCGTAGCCGTTGTCTATAAGAAGTTAATTTACATCTACTCATATCCACGTCTACAACAACTCATTATGCAGTGATACTTAGCGATCTCACTGTAAAGGTTCAGACAGGGAAATGATAAATTCCAGTGTAGGAATTTATCATTTCCCTGTTATTTGTTATAAAGTACAAGTAGTGCACTACAATCTAAACCTACAATTTCCGTCGTTACATATAAGTAAGTTATTAGCGTCAGCTTTGACTCATTCTTAACGCTCTTATTCACCTCGTTTTAAACCCTCTACTCTCGTAGTGTACTCATTTATTTTGTCTCTAACTTGTTTTAAATCTTCTGGCTCTTTGATTATCATCTCTCCATCTTTTGGAAATACCGCTACTCCTGTCACATGACGGTAGTGACTCTCTACCACTTGTTGCTGGTAAATGGAGCGAAACCCGCAAAATTTTTGAGGTGAAATTGACAAAATCAGCGCGAAACGTCGAATTCATTCATTCGCAGATCGCTAAAGCCGCTTCCAAAGCAGTATTGTTTGGTTGTAAAATGTTAATTGCGGAAACAATAAAAAGAGCATTTATCACCTTACAGGCTCTAGTTGAAGTTACCATCAGAGCAAAAAGTTCAATCGAGGCTCTCAGCCTCATACTTAATCACGACCTGGGGGGTCTCCCCACGGGATGCGCAACGAGATACTAGAAAGCAACTAGCAAAAGAAGAACAGAGAGACCTCTAATTAGGAAGACCATGTGTCAATTTTCCAAAAGGAGGTCTCTCCGTTTATGGTACCCAATCCCT
>JAABUQ010001772.1_pt1 | contig 44930 bp, 47 predicted proteins | sample 5560001 | NCBI WGS metagenome assembly JAABUQ01 (sample SAMN10711888, study PRJNA513371) | rock metagenome | isolation source: Antarctica rocks | place: Antarctica: Victoria Land, Finger Mt nord | collected 2015-12-18 | reverse complement strand
TCTTTCTCCGCCGCTTGTTCTTGGATCTCTGCGTACGCGTGTTTCAGTTGTCTGACTTCTTCTTCCGTCATGTCCTTAGTCTATCAGCTTTGTCTATCCCCTCCCACAGGGACCTGGGTAGTTACAACAACTTTACCGATAATCGCCCATTCTCAACACTTGGAAGTGTAGCAACACTTTCTCCTCATGTGGGCCTTTTCTTCTCCACTATTTTTGCTACTCCTCAATGTTCTTAGGGAGAACGAACACGACCGTTGTGTTGTGGATGATTGCTGAAGGCTATCAGGGAACCGTTATACTTCCCTTTGCTGTCGGTTTTGCTGTTTACATAGAACATGTTGTGAAGAGGAAAAACCTTCAAACCAACTGTGGAGCAATTTGAAGAACCTTTTTGTCTACGCTGTTCTCAAACACATGCCAAACAGACAACTCGAACTTGCCTCTCAAGGAAACTAACATTTGTTTTTCCAGTGAAGACAACAACCATGAAAGTCAGAAGGGATGGAGAGTCTCCGCAGCATGACTTCACTTTTACGGACTTGCTTCATACTTTATAAAGTCACCGAAAGCGCGGAAGAGCCCGAATATTGTGTAGCGATGAACAATGAGAAGGTGATAAACGTAGCCCACTTCTGGCCAATTTTCCTCTAGATGCACTGAGGCTTCGTCATCATCAGGATCACCGTTGGTATGAGGCATGGAGAGAAGGACCGAGAGCTAGGCGAGTCCCAGCACAAATACGATAGTTCCAATCAGTGCTAAAAGCAGCGAAGCTACCCAAAACGATCTTCGCTTCAGGAGGGCACTCATGGCGGAAAAGGCAATCGCTATCTGGCACAAGGTGACGGCATATGCCATTTTTTCGTGTTTTGCGAGCAATCTGCTTGACTCATCGTTCGCTTCTCTGACCTGACGCTCGTAGTCTTCGGCCTGTTTGCGAATACCTTGCTGTTCGCTGGTATACCGGGTCACATCTTGTGCCAGCTTTGCATTGTGCGTTTGGTCGTAAAAACCTTGAGCCATGTTGAGTTTGATCCCCTTGGCCTGATAAAACGTCCATTGGTCCGAGGCTTTGTTCTGGGATAAAATCGCGTTGTTCTTCTGGAGTAGTGCCTCGTTGGCATAACTGCCCGCTAACAGCGATACAATCGCCGTAAACACGGCGATCAACGCAGTGGTGATTGCCAGAAACTTATTCCAGGAGCCGCCGTGTTCAACGACCTCTTCTAGCTTCTCCTTTGTTTCTCTCGTGGTGTCTTCTAGTTCCATAGCTTTCTCCTCGATCATAAAGCAGATATCACTACTCTTGTAACGCAGCTAAGGAGGAAACAGAGACAAGCCGACTCTCCTACTTATGGCCAAAAGGTGGAGGTCAAAGAGAGATAGCATGCGCCTCAGGTTTAGCAAGAAGGCTCTCATGTCCTTCTCATCTTGTACGTGTAATCTCTAGTAAGGTATGCGTACATCACATGTGGTACCTACTCTGCTGTCTTTGTTTGCCAACCATCATGGCAATTCACACGGGACGCGTGAAGAGTGCTGGAGAAATCTCAGCTGTGGAGAGACTTCCGCACTTTTCTAGAAGAGCTTTTGCATGAAGAGATGAGAGTTGATGAAAGAAGAACATGGCGGAAGCACAAAAGAGTTTTCTCTACAAACGGATGCCTTATCTCAAACGTGTTCGACGTAGCTGATAGGATAGGATTAGGTCAGGAAAAATTGATCATGTCACAACAACTAATGAACCAAGATGTGTCCGAGAGCGTGAAGCAGGAGGTCACTGCTTCGCGTAGACCATGGTACCATCTGAACAGAACGGCTGGCATCCTCTTGCTCATCTATGCCGTCCAATTGACCCTCTTTGGGGTATTAGCCTGGTGGGTTCACTTCAATCCAGTGTTACCACTAGATGTTGCTATTACTCGCGAATTTCAGGAGAACCCTGCCCCCTGGCTCAAAATAACGATGGTGGTGATCAGCTACCCCGGAAGTAGCCTCCTGCTCTTTGCGTTGGTGATGTTGGCTGCGGCCATCTTCTGGAGGGTCGGCCTGCGTTTGGAGACTCTTTATATGGTCGCTCTTTCAGCAGTAAGTGCCTGTCTGAATGCAGTGCTCAAGATCATTGTAGAGCGTCCGCGGCCACATGCTGGTGTCGTGGAGATATTCCAAGCGGCATCGGGTCAGAGCTTTCCGAGTGGTCATGTGATGGCGTATCTTGCCTTCTTCGGCTTGCTCTTCTCATTCGGGATTATCCTCTTTAGAGGGAAAGCGTGGTGGCGCGTTCTCTTATTGGTGGTGTCAGCCCTTTTTGTTGTGCTGGTAGGTCCTTCGCGCATCTACTTGGGCGACCACTGGGCGAGTGACGTCTTAGGCTCCTATCTCATTGGCGGAGTCCTTCTTGGTATTGCACTGTGGATCTATCTCCTATTGAAACAGAGAGGAGTGCTAGAGACAAAGAGCGCAAAAAAGAGAACCAACAATTCGAAGCTGTTTCGGTCGTTTCCTTCAAGGTAACCATGTGGATGAAACGGGAGAAACAGGGAAAATACGTCATGAAAAAGAGCAGAAAATGCCAACAACTACTTTTGCCTTGATGGGGTTACGTGAGGTGTCATGGCTGCAAAGGAGAAAAGGCTTGAACGCTTAGACAAAGCACCGGATACGTATAACCTGATCTCATGTTCCATAACATCCAATGCTACGTATCATACCCACATTCCACCGTTTAGAGAAATGCTTTTCTGACTAGTAGCTATCGCATCCTCTACATGTTTTTCATCCCTGTGAGGAGGTGAATGAACGTAACAATGGAACGTAACTTCGCTAATACTCACCTTGTTAAACGTGCAAAAAATGTATTTTATGCGTAAAATCATCGTTTTGCCAACGATCCATACTATTCATAAAAATCTCGTCCCATACTGCGGAATGTGGGTCATATGCTTCACACGAGACAAAGAATCTTTGTAAGCGCATTTCAACGTTTTCAATCTAGCCGTTTCTCATGAACTTTTGAAGATGTTATCCATACAGAAGAGGAGAGACCTGTACGAGAACGCGACGTTGCATGGTTCACAGGAGACCCATATACCACAAGTGGAGAAAGGACACGAGAAATGGTCCATTTTGCAGCATCTGAGCTGACGCATCTTCTCACAACATACGGCTATTGGGCGGTTCTCGTCTTTGTGGCCATTGAAAGCATAGGTATCCCCTTCCCTGGCGAAACCATGCTCCTTGTTGCCGCCATCTATGCGGGAAGGACTCATCACCTTTTTCTTCCTCTCGTGATTGCAGCGGCGGCCACTGGTGCCATCTTGGGTGATAACGTGGGCTTCTGGATTGGACGCGAAGGCGGCTACCGTCTGCTCCGCCGCTACGGTCGCTACATTCGGATCGATGAGCGCAAGCTGAAACTGGGGCAGTACCTCTTTCTGAAACATGGTGGCAAAGTGGTCTTCTTCGGGCGTTTCATTGCGGTACTCCGCACTTGGGCCGCGTTCTTAGCTGGGACGAACCGTATGCGATGGGTTCCCTTTTTGTTCTTCAACGCGCTGGGAGGCATCGTGTGGGCGACACTCTTCGGATTGGGAGGCTACTTTTTGGGTAACAATGTGCATCGGCTCACGGGGCCAGTCGGCATCAGTGCAAGCGTGCTAGCGGTACTCATCATCATCGGGTTTCTGCTCTTTTTGCGTCGCAACGAACAGCGATTGGAGGACGAGGCAGAGCGAGCTTTGCCTGGCCCGCTTGATGCATACCAACCAGGGGGAGGACGGGACAAGCAGAAAGGGAAACAGGGTGATGCTGAGGAGAAGCAACCATGAGAAGAGCGTTCCCCATCGAACGGGAAACAGAACAGTGTAACCAACGTGAGTTCTGGATAAGCAGACTCCACTCCGATGAGCTAGAATAGGAGCTAGACAAACAGCTTCTATCTATCATCGGAGGGATCATACCATGAGTCTACTCGAATTGTTCTGTGATGTCGATGATTTTCTGGTACGTTTTATGCCGCAGTGGAAAGAAAGCCGCCCAATTGAAAAATTGCAACCAGCGAGAGCGTACGGGCCAACTGTGCCCAAGCGAGGTGATGACAATTCTCATCCATTTCCACCAATCACAGTATCGGACATTCAAAGCCTATTATATGGAACATGTTCAGGTTCATCTCACCAGCGAATTTCCTCACTTGGTGAGTTATACGCGCTTCGTGGGACTGATCCCACGCATGATGCTTCCGAGGCTTTCCTATTTGCAGACCCGCTATGGTGCCTGCACAGGCATCAGCTTCATCGACTCAACTTCGCTTTCTGTCTGTAATCCTAAACGGATCAACCAGCACCGGGTCTTTGCGATTGATGCCAAGCAGGGCAAGACGAGCATGGGCTGGTTCTTTGGTTTTAAGCTCCACCTGGCGGTCAATGACCAGGGCGAATTGCTGGCGTGTTGTCTGACCCCAGGCAAGGCTCGATGATCGTCAGCCTGTTCCCTCGATGGTCAAAACACTGCGCGGCAAGCTCTTCGGGGATCGCGGCTACATTTCCGCTCCCCTCACGCAACTCCTCTTTGAACAGGGACTCCACCTCATCACACGACTACGTAAAAACATGAAAAATTCCCTCATGCACCTCTCAGATACACTTCTGCTCCGCAAACGAGCGAGTATCGAATCCATCATTGACCCATCTCTTGAATATTTCCGAGACTCGAGCATTCGCGCCATCGCAGTCCCGCCAATTTTGTCGTTCATTTGATTGCTGGGCTCATGGCTTACAGCCATCAAGACAAAAAACCGGGCCTCCATCTCGATCAACACGCGCTCCTGGCTGCTTGATCGGCTTGACTTATACCAACTTGCGTTCTGAACAAGAATATGACTAGGATAAGGAGTAAGAGAAAAAGAGGAGAGTATTTAGGAGTGTGTGATGACGCGAATCACGAGAGCAGCTTCGCATTTGTCGGTGGAAGAAGTGAAAGCCAAAGTGAGAATGGATCCACGTCCATGGTGTCGGCAGCGCTGGCTCATTATTTACAACGCCTTGGTGGATCCACGACCTGCCGCTGAGATCGCCAAACATACGGGAACCACGGTAGCGATGGTCCATCAAGTGATCTCGACCTATAACCGTTTAGGAGTCACTGGGATTGAGACGCCAGGCAAAGGCGGGCGTCGCCATCAGTATCTGACGCTGGAAGCGGAACACCAATTTCTCGCTCCTTTTTTCCTTCGTGCAGAACAAGGCAAGATTGCGACGGCTGACGAAATCAAACGTGCATTTGAAGCACACGTTGGCAAGCAGGTGGATGAGAGCACGATCTATCGACTTCTCAAGCGCCATAGCTGGCGTAAACTCGTGCCCCGCCCTAGACATCCGCAAGCCAATCAAGAGGCGCAAGAGCAGTTTAAAAAAACTTCGCGACGACCATTGAGACAGCACTCGCGACCCGAACGGCAGAGGATAGCCGACCTGTCTTGAAAATGGCTCAGGACGCCAGTCCGCTTTGGACGCATCAGTATTCCTAAGCGAGCATGGGCTCCTGCTGGAGTCAGACCAAAGGCTCCACGCCAGGTCATTGGCCAGTCGAGCTATGTCTATGCGGCGGTCGCACCTGAGCAAGGGCTGATGACCTCTCGTTCTTCCATCAGCTGATACGACCGCGATGAGTCTTTTCCTGGCCCATGTGGGCAAGGTCATTGCCGATTACTTTATCGTCATGCAGGTCGATCAAGCCGGTTGGCATCGCTCCAAAGAGCTCCACGTGCCAGAAAACATCCGGCTCATTTTTCAACCAGCGTATAGTCCAGAGGTCAATCCTGTAGAACACCTTTGGGAGGAACTCCGCGAGAAGTACCTGCACAATCTCGTCTTTTCTTCTCTAGGAGGAACTGGTTGATAGGCTTTGCACCGCACTCATTGACCTGACCGCTGACCAAGATCGACTTCGTTCCATGATGTTTTTCCCTCATTTTAGAATTGAGGCTTAGAATGCGGTTTGGTATAAGAGGTTTGCCACTCAATTCTGATGATAAACTTGTGTGCGTTGCCTCTGATAGTAGTGTAGTTGATATCTTGGCTTCCAATGCTTCAGTAACGCGTCTGTTAAACATTACTTAAATAAAACACATCACTTATACATCACATGCTTGCTTGCATCCATTTTTTAGAGAAAATACATCGACAAAGCTACACAAACTGAGTACACTCTGAGGTAGAGGGATGAATGATACAAAGACACACCCACTTAAAGCTGCAAGGGAACGCCGTAACCTCTCACAAAAGCAACTAGCGGATTTTACACAATTAGGGTTGGCAACCATCCAACGTGCCGAGCGTGGGAAAGCCCTGCGTCCTGATGTACGACAGCGTTTGAGTGATTACTTTGGCATATCATCCTTGGATTTGGGTTTAGTGAATGAAGGCTACGATAGTGAGCAAACAGTCAGTAGCTCTCATCAAGGTACAGAACTACAAGACCAAGCAGAGGAACCAGGGAATAATAACGTGGATCGACGAGATTTTCTTTACAATTCATTAGGTATAGTTGGTGGTGCCCTCGTCACTCCAACTCAAACACTACTCAATACTGAGCCTTGGGAGCGTTTCTCAAGGGCTTTGAAGCGTCCCTCAACAATTGATGAAACAACGCTTCACCATCTTGAGACACTCGCTCAGGGTAGTTGGCAACTTATTCCTGATGTTACAGGCGTTGTCTCCAGTGATCTACGTGGCTACACGATAGAGCATTTACAAAATGTCACGGAACTACTGGAAGGCTCTCTTTCTGAGTCCAGCCGCAAACGGCTCTCCTCTGTTGGAGGAGAGTTTTCTATGATTGCTGCAAGCATGTCTTCAAATTTACGAGAGTTTACAAAAGCTCAAGCCTTTTACAAGGCTTCCATTAATGCAGCGCGTGAAGCTGGCAACAATCAATTAGAAGCGGTAGGTCTTGCAAGCCTTGCTATACGCCTAACCCATCTTGAACAAGCAGACAAAGCACTACCGCTAGTACAGGAGGCACGGCGTCTTACAACACAGAGTGGAACATCTATAACGCGTACATGGTTAGCAGCAGTTGAAGCGGAGGTTCAGGCGAATTTAAATGATATGTCTGCTTGCTTTAGGGCTTTAGCAGATGCGGAGAGTGTCCCTGAAAATATTCTTCCTGGAGAAGACCCGTACATGACAACGTTTAGCCCTTCTCTCTTTGCTGGATATAGCGGTGTATGTCTCATGCGTTTTGATGAACCAGGGGATGCATATAATGTGTTACAGGAAGCATTGAATCACCTCACGATACCATCCATCTCTCGACGATGCTACATTCTAACCGATCTTGTAAGTGCCTGTGTTAGAAGGGGCGAGATCGAGGAGGCCAGTAACTATGCTAATCAAGCGCTTACTCTTACAGCCCAAGCCAAGTCACCAGCACTATGGCAACGTATTCACGACATCCAACAAGAATTAGAACCGTGGAAGAACGTAACTCTATGTTTGCACTTTTGGAAAGGACATCATGTGGCATCAAACGGGTAAGGAAAAAACCTGAGCGAAGGCTTCCTGATTCTGATGGCTCGCGCCTCAAAAGTGTGATAGGGAGAACGACCTTTCTCTTGCCGGGCGGGGGCCCGCGTTTGCAGGGAAGTCGAGGCAGACGGTGAGGGTCTGATGGCCCCTTGACATCTCCAGGGTTTTTGGTTACTATATCAAAAAGTGATATATCAAAAATTGTTCTAGTGAGGAGATGACAAACACCATGGATGTCTCGAATAACCCGTTTCTTGAGCGGGAGTTGCGCGCTTTGACGCTGACCTTTTGGAGCGCGACCACCGGAATACTGGTCGCGGTTCTCTACTTTCGTCAGTACGCGACTGGGGCTGCGTCCTATCGCGTTTTTGATAAAGTGCTTGACGCACATCCTGAGCTAACGCTCCTGGCCAATCTGGTCGGTTTCGCCGCACTCCTGATGCTGGCCATCGTTCTTCTCGGCGGATTGCCGATCATCGTCGCGGTGCTGAAAACAATGAGAGCCGCTCCTCATCGCGGCCTGGCTCCTTTGCTGACAGCGGTTGGTGCTACAGCAATTTTCTTTGGTACGTATACGCATCTCTTCCGCCTGCCGACAGGACCCAATGGAGCGTTGGAAGTCTTCTCCCTCCTGGCAGTTGCCACGGCTCTCGCCCTCGCCATGACCCGCTGCAAGCTCGCTGGTTGCTCCTTGCGCTTTGCCCTGGTCCTCTATCTGCTGGCCACCCTGATGATGGGCGTGATCGTAGGTGCGACCATGTTCTGGATCACTGGTCTCAGTGCCGCTGACCCTCAGGCCTTTAATGGACAGCAAGGGATTTTCGGCTTGGGCACTGCGTTCACTCTACTCGGCATTGTGGCAGCGATGGCTGGGGGAACTGGGATCGCGCTTCTTGCTGCGCTTCACAGCAAGATGGCTCTCTCCTCCGAGAAACGTGGTGGTTTAGGAAAAGAAAGGGAGCAATCAAACTAATGCTCACCGATGATCCTCAAGCACTCTTGCCGCTTACTCCCGCAATCTTTCAAATCCTGCTGGCCCTGGCTGGTGGCGAACGCCATGGCTACAGCATCATGCAAGAAATCGTTGTCAACACCGAGGGGAAAATGAAGGTTGGGCCGGGAATGCTGTATGGCTCATTGAAGCGGATGCTCACCCTGGAGTTGATTGAAGTCTCCGATGAGCGGCCTGATTCGACCTTGGACAACGAGCGACGGATTTACTATCGTCTCACTCTGTTCGGGCGGCTCGTCGCTCAGGCTGAGGCTGAGCGGCTACTGAAGATTGTCCAGATTGCGCAAGCCCGGCACCTCGTTCGCCGGAGCGAAGCAGGAGGGAGTGCCGCGTGTTGAGGTCTTCTTCTGCATGGATGGTCCGCTTCTCGATTTGGGTGTACCGCAGACTGCTGGGGGTGTACCCGGCCAGCTTTCGTCACACGTATGCCATCGGCATGACGCAGGTCTTTCGTGACTGTTGCCGTGCAGCCTCTCTACAGAGAGGGTTCAGAGGAATCCTCTTGCTCTGGCCTGCTACGCTGCGAGATCTGCTTCTGAGTGCAGGCGAGGAACGTCTGTGGGAGTTCCTACGCCGTTGGAAAGGCAATGCGATGCTCGAAAAACTGTCCTACCTTCTCGTCAAATGGCAGGTTTCCCGTTTCGTCTTTCTCTTCCTCCTCCCTCTCCTGGTGATGGAGACGACGTTTCTCACCACGACTCTCAACGCGAAAATTGCTGGAGTGATGCCAGACTGGAATGGGAATGGCCTGGTGCAGGTCTTGAATAGGTGGTTGAGCGATCCCCATGCTCTTCTGCTTGGTATTCTGTTCCAGATAGTGCTCATCGGTGGTCCGCTGCTCGCGCTGGCGGCGTGCATCATCCCGATCCTGCGCATCGATCTGCGGAGAGAAGCAGGCAGTCTTGTCGGGGCAATCCGTGTGGAAACGAGCAACGCTCTCAGTCTTGCCACCGTTCTGTTGAGCTTGCTATTGCTTAGTATTCTTGCCGGGTACCTGCTCCTGGAAAATATGATCTAGCTGTGGCAGGCTCTTTTCGCCAGCGCGGGCCACGCAGTCAGGCGGCTGACGACCTTCCGCACGAATGCGGCGCGAGGTCATCAGAACGGGGAAGCCAGGCTCGAGACCATGGAGGTGTCTAATGCCAGTCCCCCTTCTCTGCCTGGATCACGAGTTGCTCCACTTTGCGGAGCGGTTCCGCTCGCAGTTCTCCAAGCCGCAATATCAGTACTTCGTAACCGTACTGCTGGGGCTGATGGAATGCGAAGGAAGACGCACACTGAGCGCGCTGCTGCGTGAAGTGGGAGCATCTCCCAGTTTGAGTGGGCTAAGCCGGTTTCTCGCGGAAGCCCCGTGGAGCGCAGACGAGATCGTGACCAGTTGGCAGAGGCACTTTCGTACGGAGATGCAGCCACTGATAACGGCGGAACGGGAACAGCAGTGCCAACAACAGCCCAAGCGTCGAGGTCGTCCCAAACAACCCCTGGTGACTGGGTATGTGATCGGAGACGATTCGACGATGAGCAAGCGCGAGCAGTCCGCAAGATGGAAGGATTGGGCAAGCACCACTCGGCCACCTCTGACCAACGCATCGTGGGACACAGCTTGGTGCAAGGACTCTATGTGCTGCTGGATCGCACGTGCCCTTTGGCTCCGCAGTTGTACCGCCAAGCCAAGGTATGTGAAGTCGAAGAGGTGCCATTCCACAGCAAGATCGAGCTGATGGAAACGCTCATTGGCGAGTTCGAGCCGGTCGCTGGCACAACAACGCACATCTTGCTGGATAGCTGGTACTGCGCCAAATGCTTGTGGCATGCTGCCCGTGAGCAAGACTTTCTCATCACCACTGGCATGAAAAGCAATCGCTGGCTGCGGGTGCCCGATGACACCGTTGCCCAAGGGTGGCGCTGGCAGAAAGTGAGTGAGTATGCAGCGGGCTTGCGTGAGCAGGACTTTGAACTGGTCTCCTGACCACGCGGGAACAAGAAGGTCTACGTTCATGTGGTCAAGACGAGCGTGCGCAAGCTCTATCGATGTCAGGTCGTCATCGCGCGCCATAGCCTGACGGCCCCGCTGGCCCAGACACGCTACTGGGCTTCTAGCGATCTGGAGGCCAATGCACAGGGGCTGCTCGCGCACATCGCCGCTCGTTGGGACATCGAGGTCTTTTTCGGCGATGGCAAGGAGGAACTCGGCCTGGACCACTATCAAGTGATGAGTACCTCATCCCTCTTGAGGTTTTGGACGCTGGCGATGCTGGTCTACGTCTTTCTAGAGGAAGAGCAGCATCGCTTGCGCCTCTCATGGCAACGCCCGGTGAGCATTGGGGAAGCTCGACGCGAGATCCAGCGCCGTCATCGTCGCGGCTTGCTTACGTGGCTCCACGACCAGTTCCTTTCTGGCGTTCACCCTGAAACGTTGTTTGAGCTGTTTGCCGCCTGATGCGGCTCAGCTAAAAAGTGCAAAGATAGAGAACGTAACTGAGGTAAGAAATTTTCATGAGCGGATACGTCCCTCTTAGTTGCTGTGAGGAGGCTCTGTGTCTGCAATAGACGATATTCTTGACGCTGATCAGGTAGGCCAGATGCTTCACATTCACCCTCGTACCATTGTTCGATTAGCCAAACAGGGTAAAATTCCAGGATTTAAAGTCGGCAGTCAGTGGAGGTTCAGAAAAGAGGCGATTAACGAATACATTAGGAACCAAGAGCAACAGTATATCTCTAAACAAGGTGAAAATGAGTAGTTTCTGCACTCAGAGCAATAATAAAGGAGGCTCTCGTGCCACAATGGGAATATTGTTCCAATGCCGCTAACCGATCATCATCGCTCGACAACGTTCTCCTCCATTCGCAATACAAAGATCATTGTTCGCTCTCTAGTATACCAGGATTTTAGACCGTTTACAACGCGGTTAGACCGTGTGACCGTGTAGAAACTCCGCTCGTAGATACTCTTCCAAGAGTTACCAGAACTCACGAGTTGTACAACAAAGCAGTTAGGGTAGTTTCTTTTTGCCCATTTGTCAGGTATAATTGTCCCTAGAGTGTTGACGTTTTATAAGAGGTGATTTTCATATGGCAACACAAGAAGCCTGAGTCCAAACCGCGCCGAAAACGTGCGAGCCGAATTGATGCATACCAAACGTCTATCCAGAAACGATGGCAGCAGGGATGTCGCAATGGGATTCAATTGTATCAGGAACTGAAAGCGAAAGGCTTTCGAGGGTCAGAGCGCGGGGTGTATCGCTACCTCACCACTCTTGGGCCATCTGCTTCTGCTCGCGGGCCACGCGGCCCTACTCCTTCTCCCGAGTCATTTACAGCATTGAGTAAACCAATCTCCCTAGAACACTTTTCGGCTCGGCAGGCGACGTGGCTGTTTTTGCGAAGGCCGGGCGAGCTGGATGAGAAGGAGCAAGAGAACCTCCATCTCATCAGAGCTGCAAGCCCAAAAGCGGAAGCTGCGTACCAGTTGGTTACGGCTTGTATGCACATGCTCGCAGAGCGAACAGGCGAACAACTTGAGAACTGGCTTGAGCAGGTTCAAGCCAGCCAGGTACGTGAATTTGAGCCCTTTGTCGCAAGTATTCGACGGGATAGCGCAGCTGTCTTCGCAGGACTCACGTTCCCTTGGAGTAATGGACCACTGGAAGGCAATGTCAATCGCCTCAAGCTGATGAAGAGGAGTACGTATGGTCGTGCGAAGTTTGATCTGCTCAGGCTTCAGGTACTGCATCATCCGAAAAATCCTCAAGAAGTACAGAGCACAGAGATGAACACGAAGCGTCAACATCGAAAGGATTCTCCTAAGAAGTCGAGGACAGGAGAAAATGCCCTAAACCCTCAGCATATCACTTTTCGATTCAGCAGAGTTGATACTGGTGGCGAACCCCAAACGAGGGGAATTTCGCTTGAAAAAGACACTGTTTTCATGACAAAGTGGGGCTCACATCTCCTTTTTTACGCCCCGAATGATCTCTCGATGGGGAAACGGTTCTCAGAAAAGAGGGTTCGCCACCAGTATCAGAGTTGCGTAAGAACCTTTTTATCTGACAAACTACACATCAGGCAGCTTCTGAAAAGTCAGACTGCCTTTTTTCCTATTCCGTAGTCTAAACACCAATAATTAAGAAGTACAGATAGTGGTTTAAAAAATTCCTTTGTCATCTCTACTTACATTCGTCTTTGCTTGAGGGGTAAAATTCCATGAATTAGTTGGTTCCACCTACAGCCTTTGTTTGACAAACAAACAATGTGAATCGTACAATGAGCTTTGCTTGCAGCTAGTTTGATTGTTAAGAACATGCCTAGCTGAGGATTGAAAAAATGTGTTTATTGTATACAAGTTCAAGAGAAACGGTGTTCCTTCTCAAATAAGGAACACCGTTTCTCTATATGCCCTAATCTTAGTACATAATTCATTGTAATTTCAATGTGTTTATAGTATTATTATTACATTAGGTTTTCCGAAAAGAGGGAGGAAAAAATGTCAAAACGTCAAACAAAGTTACTTCCGTCTAAACGAATATCAGTCATAATCTCTCGAACAAATCAAGATATGCATGGTAACCAAACTAGTAGCCGAACTTACTACTCAACAACTAAGCGTGTACAACGCGTCACAGAAGGTGATGAGCTAACAGATAGGCAGCTACAAACACCTGATGAAATAGACAAGCAGATACCTAGCAAGCCAACTTCAAAACATAAGCAGAAAAGCAGCAAGCCAACTAAAAGATACACCCAAATACCTTTATTTCCAACAACAGAATAGGACAAATACAGTACGTATTGCCGCTTTTTGTATCGCTTAAAAGAGTGTCAATGTAGGGATGAGTTACAATTTTCATTTCTATCAGTTACATAGAACATAAGTACCAATCGCAAAAGGGGAATATGTATGCAGAATATTGCACACACAAAAAACGATGTAGGGAAGCAACAAGGATTGGAAGAGCACTTGCTCAATGTCGCGGAGATGGCTGCACACTTTGGTGCTGCTTTTGGTGGCGAAACATTCACACGCTATGCGGGATTGTTGCATGATATTGGGAAGTATGATCCAGCGTTTCAGCACTATCTATTGGAGGCAGAAAAGAATCCTCAGCAACGTATAAAAGGGCAAGACCATAAAAGTGCAGGTGCGGTGTTCGCTGAAACAGTTGAGCGGTATGGTGCCTTGTCAGGTATCCTTTTTGGGCATCATGGAGGTATACCTGACCGCGCAACGTTGCAGACAACTCTACGCGAACGCAAAACAAAAAAGCCTTTACAAGACGCTATCACAACTGCAAAAGAGAAGTTTCCAGAACTGCATACCGCACCAGGAAAACTTTTTCCGTCCTACGTACATTCTTCTTTAGACATGGATTTTTTTGCTCGTATGGCTTTCTCCGCGTTAGTCGATGCAGACTTTCTTGATACAGAGCAACATTTCAACGCAGGGAAAAGACCAGAGCGTACCAATCACTGGAATATTGCAGACCTGTGGCACACGTTTGAAACATCCTATACGAGTGCGTTTGCGGATGCTGAACCAACTCTCCTCAACACCATTCGTGCTGAGGTATATCAGCAGTGTTTGGACGCCGCCCATTTGCTACCTGGTTTTTTTCGTCTCACCGTGCCAACAGGTGGTGGAAAAACGCTATCGAGCCTCGCGTTCGCGCTTCAACATGCACAAGCTCATAATTTGGAACGCATCATTTATGCTATCCCGTACACAAGCATCATCGACCAGACGGTAAACGTTTTTGAGAAGATGTTTGGTGACACCCAAGCAATCATCGAGCATCACAGCAATATCAGCATTCCAGACTCACAGGAGCCAACTCCCGCGGAAATTCGTCGCAGACTCGTGGCAGAGAATTGGGATGCGCCGTTGATTGCAACAACGACCGTGCAACTCTTTGAAAGTCTTCTGGGGCATGGTACCAGCAAATGTCGCAAACTCCACAACATTGCAAAGAGTGTTATCGTGCTGGACGAGGTGCAGATGCTTCCTGTATACTTCCTCACTCCTATTCTCGACGTGCTACGTCAACTCTGTGCATATTATAGAGTTACGGTCGTCTTATGTACCGCGACACAACCGGACTTTGAGTCGCGTCAGAGCTTTGAAGGCTTACCCAACATTCGTGAAATTATTGCACAATCACAACACTACTTTACTTATCTCAAACGGGTCGAATACCAATTACCAAAAGCGGGTGAGACATGGACATGGGAACAGGTCGCTGACCGTGTACGCGCGGAACAACAAGTTCTCGTGATCGTCAATACGCGCCGTGATGCGGCTGAACTGATGACACTTCTATCATCAGACGACGATATCGAGGAACAAGCTTCTTCTGCACTCTTCCACCTCTCTACCCGGTTATGTGGCGCACACCGCAAAGCTGTTTTAGAAGAGGTGCGCCGTAGGCTTTTGGCAAAAGAGCCGTGCCGCTTGATTGCCACACAAGTTATCGAGGCAGGAGTGGATGTTGACTTTCCACTGGTGATGCGTGCCAGTGGACCTCTGGATAGTATTGTACAGGCAGCAGGTCGAGCCAATCGAGAGGGAAAGATGCCTGATTTGGGAACGGTGATTGTCTTTGTGCCTCAAAACGGTCATACACCGAAAGGCTCTTACTCGCTTGGAAAAGATATTGCGGAAGGCTTGCTCAAAAGCGAGGACGCGAATCTCCATGACCCCTCATTCTATCAACGCTACTTTCGTGAATACTACAGCTATCCTCTCCGTGATTATTACGGTATTCAAGAACTCCGTAAGAGTTTTAATTATCCAGAGGTCGCCCAAGCATTTCGCATGATTGACGATACAAGCACACCCGTGATTGTCACCTATGAACCTGCTGCTGGGAAGATAGAAAATTTGTGTGAGCAATTACGAAAGTCGAAAGATTTTCATCGAGACCACCTACGCGCTCTACAACCCTATGTAGTGAATCTACCCAAGTATGAATTTGATAAAGCAAAAGAACATTGTCTCGTTACAGAGATTTTTCCTGGTGTTTGGAGGTGGAGTAAAGGGCATTACGATAGTGGAAAGGATGGGAAAGATGGAATAGGTATTATCCTCGATGGCACAGTGAGCGCTGACGATCTATTCTGGTAAAACTTTTCTATAAAAAAAGAAAAAAGAAGGGAGAATCTATGAATTATCCTCCGGTACAGATCTGTGTTTGGGGCGATTATGCCTGCTTCACCAGACCAGAGATGAAGGTTGAGCGCGTCAGCTATGAAGTCATGACGCCATCAGCAGCGCGTGGTATTCTGGAAGCCATTTTCTGGAAGCCCGAATTTCGCTGGCTGGTTCGAGAAATTCGCGTGTTCAAGCCGATACGCTACTTCTCGATTTTACGTAATGAAGTCAATAGTCGGGCAAGTGTTGCTACAGCACGTCGGCGTGGTGACGAAGGTTACTATGCGGAAGAAGACCGCTCACAACGCCACACGCTGTGTCTACGGAATGTAGCGTACATTCTCACGGCTGATGTTGAGGTACGTCCAGGAGTGCAGGAAGATTCGGCGAAGTACCGTGACCAATTTCAACGCCGCGTGAAACGAGGGCAATGTCACACCAGGCCGTATCTTGGGTGTCGTGAGTTTTCAGCATCCTTTGGTCCAGAGTTTCCAGCGAGTATACAGGCATACCTACAAGATATCACGAGCACCTTGGGACACATGCTCTTTGACCTTGACTACGCTCAGGATAGCAGTGGAAGAGGGCAACCGCGTTTCTTTCCAGCCGAACTACAGCGTGGTGTAATGCATATTCCTGAAGCACTGTATAGCAGGAAGGGATAAGGATGTTTCTCGAAAAACTTAGCGAGTATGCAAGTCAGGTTGAACGGTTACCACCTCCGATGTATCAACGCACGTCAGTTCGCTATATGATTCACTTAGACGAAGGCGGAAAATATGTAGATATAGTTGAACTGACGGACGCAAAGGGCAAGGCAACCACTTCCTATGACACCCCTAATTGTAAACGTTCATCCGGTATTCGCCCAAAGTTGTTGGTGGACAATGGCGAATACGTACTTGGCATTAGACGCGACAAAAGCGATCCTCGTCGTGTTCAGGAACAACATTCTGCCTTTGTCACACTCGTTCGAGAGTGTGCTGTTGCTACACGCGAGCCTTCCGTTGTAGCAGTTGCACATTTCCTGAATCTCCAAGACATCACGGTGCCTATACTTCAAAAGAAGCCGGATTTCGACCCTTCCAGTAACGTCGCTTTCAGAGTTGGATCTACCCATCCTTTTGAACAGCAGTCAGTACAAGACTTCTGGGCCAAGAAAGCGTCGGCAGCAGGTGAAACAGAAATGCTGATGGAATGTCTCGTCTGCGGAAACTTGCGTCTACCAGTAGAGCGTCTGCCTATCGTCATCAAAGGCATTCCAGGCGGTCAGTCAATGGGCTTAACGCTCATTTCGGCAAACGCTCCCGCCTTTGAGTCCTATGGCTTGACGGCATCATTGATTGCGCCAACCTGTGAGACGTGCGGAGAGCGTTTTGGGAATGCCCTCAACGATCTTCTATGTAACAAGAAGACGCATATTCTCTTGCCACCACTCGCATATGTCTTCTGGGTGCGTCACACCTCTGATACATCTTATGACGATGGAATTGATGTTCCTCCTTTGATGGACGCGAACCCAGAAGCCATCAAAGTACTCTATCGTTCCGCACGTCGTGGAGACAGCACGGCGACACTTGTTGATGCACCTGATTTTTATGCAGCAACACTTTCCGCAAGTGGTGCTCGTGTTGTGTTGCGCGATTGGATTGAAACATCGGTAGCAACAGTACAAGAGCATCTACAGCGTTTCTTCTGGCTACAACGTATTCAACTGCCTTATGAAGAGCCTATCTATTTTCCCTTACGGTTTCTTATTAGTGCAACCACGAATCAGAAATCGAAAGAAAAACCTGTCGCGCAGGTAGGAGAGGCATTAATGCATGTTGCACTACATGGTGGCCCGCTTCCACAATCGCTTATGTACAATGCCATTCAGCGCATTCGAGCCACACGTAAAGTGCAAAATGAACATGCTGCGCTTATCAAAATGGTTCTGCTATCCTGGCAGAATACAGAAAATATGAATTATGAAGAGGATAGAACTATGGCAACTCTCGAAGAGGATAAAACTATAGCGACACTCAACGAAGAAAATACTCATCACGTCGCTTATCTCTGTGGGCGACTTCTTGCACAGCTTAATCACATTCAATACAGGGCATTGGGCAAAGTAAACGCAACTATTGTAGATCGCTTTTATGGCACTGCCTCTACCGCTCCTGCACTCGTTTTTCCACGCTTACTGAAAGGGGCAGTGCCTCATTTAGCAACGATACGTTCAAAGGCACCAAACAATCCATATATTAGCTATCAAGAGCAGGAGCTTGCACGGCTTGTGGAAAAACTGCCACCCTCGTTTCCATCTGTTCTCAACCTTGAAGCGCAGGGACGGTTCGCACTTGGTTTCTTCTTTCAAAGAGCGCAATACCTGGCACAACGCCCACAGCAGAGCGATAACGACGAATCTACAGGAACACTTGATATAACGAATGATGATAATGACACAACATCAACAGATACAGGAGTAAACTAGTATGACGACACTAACAACACCAATCCACTGCAACACCACCAAACGACATGATTTCGCGTTTTTGTTTGATGTCACCAATGGCAATCCTAATGGAGACCCTGACGCAGGCAATTCACCACGTGTCGATCCTGAGACGATGCGTGGCATTGTGACGGATGTATGCCTCAAGCGCAAAGTCCGTGATTGGGTGGACATGGGCTATAGTGGTCAAGAGCGTTTCGAGATCTATGTACAAAATAGAGGCATTGCGCTGAACGAGTTCAATAAACGCGCTCACCAAGCAGTCTTTGGGATGCCGCAAGAAAATGGACAACAAGAGACGTCCGCAGAAGCAAAGGATACGAAGCGCGCAAAAAGTGCGAAAGGGAGCGAACAAGGGAAGGATAGTAAGGCCGAAGAAAGTGCTACAGCACGACAAAATGCACGGCGGAAATGGATGTGTGACCATTTCTATGACATCCGTACTTTCGGTGCGGTGCTCTCTACGGGTGATTATCCAGCAGGACAGGTGAGAGGACCAATTCAACTGACATTTGCTCAATCTGTTGATCCTGTCTTCCCACAAGATATATCGATTACGCGTGTTGCTGTTACCAATATAGATCAGGACAAAAAGACCACGAGCACGATGGGGCGGAAAGCCTTTGTGCCGTATGGCCTGTATCTGGGCTATGGCTTTGTCGTACCACATTTTGCCCAACAAACAGGCTTTTCATCCGAAGACCTGAGCGTGTTTTGGAATGCCCTGCAATCGGTTTGGGATGTTGATCGCTCGGCGAATCGGGGTATGCTCGCGTTACATGGCCTCTACATTTTCAGCCACGACCACGCATTAGGCAACGCACCTGCACACCGTCTTTTTGAGCGGATTGCTCCAAAACTTAAAGAAGGTGTATCAGTTCCTCGGCATATTAACGACTATACGATTGGAGTAAACGACGCCGAATTACCCGATGGGGTTACACTTACGCAACTCACACGCTAACAGAAGTCTATCAACAGTAAGGCATGGTACTCACTTTTGAGTACCATGCCAGACAAGAGAGAGTTAATGAGGCAAGAAGAGCTAGCTACGGAAGATGAGAGTGATTTGGTAATGATCTCTGCTCTGGAACACTATAGTTATTGTCCACGTCAATGCGCTCTTATTCATGTCGAGCAGACATTCGACGAAAATATTTATACATTGAAAGGGCAGATGTCGCATGAGCGAGTAGATCAAGCGACAAGTCATAACGAAGACGACAAACGTGTCGAGCGAGGCTTACCACTCTGGTCTCGACGCTTAGGTCTCACAGGACGTGCGGATGTCGTCGAGTTTCACGAGAATATACCCTATCCAGTTGAATATAAATTAGGCAAACGTCGGGAATGGGACTATGAAGCAATCCAATTGTGTGCTCAAGCCATGTGCCTTGAAGAAATGCTAGGCGTGGCTGTTCCACAGGGGGCAATCTACTACTGCAGTTCACGAGTCCGGCGTGAAGTGACATTTGATATACATCTACGCGAGACGGTGGAGCAAGTGACGGAACAGGCTAGAGTCCTGTTGAAAATGTGCTTGATACCACCCGCCGTCAACGACTCACGGTGCAAGAATTGTTCGCTGATTGAGTCATGTCTGCCAAGCGTTGTTGCAAAAAAGGAGCGGTGGCAATCGTACCGTTCACTTCTTTTTACTCTTGATTGAAACTATAGCAAATGGCAAGACCGGAAAAGAAACAAAATTTATATGAAAGAAATTCTTAATACACTTTATGTAACAAAAGAGCGAGCTTATCTACATCTTGACCACGATACTATCCGTATGGAGGTCAAAGAGGAAAATCCACTACAAATGCCGCTTCTTCATCTTGGTAGTATCGTCTGCTTTGGGGACGTGTTATTGAGTCCAGCACTCATTCATCGTTGTGCGGAGGATGGACGTACTCTTACCTTACTAGACCGCAATGGACGTTTTAAAGCGCGTGTTGAAGGTCCAACAAGTGGCAATGTTTTGCTGCGGCAAGCACAACACGCTGCAAACAGTGATCCGCAGAAAACATTGTGCATTGCACGAAACATTGTCGCAGGAAAAATTCAAAATTGTCGCCAGATTCTCATGAGAGCGAGCCGTGAGACGGAGAGCGAGCTTGATAGTCAACACTTATCTGCGGCAGCACTTGTCCATGCCAATGCGCTACAACGGTTAGAGCGTTATACACAGCTTGACGCGGTTCGCGGTAGTGAAGGCGATGCTGCACGGGCTTACTTTGAGACTTTTGGTGCGATGGTACGAGAAGACCGCGCCGCATTTACTCCAAATGGACGTACACGGCGACCTCCACGTGACCGTATCAATGCCTTGCTCTCATTTGTCTACACGCTTCTACGTATTGATTGCGTGAGTGCATTAGAGGGTGTCGGTCTCGACCCACAAGTAGGCTATCTCCACACTCTACGTCCTGGACGACCCGCACTTGCACTTGATTTGATGGAAGAGCTTCGACCAGTGCTAGCAGACAGACTCGTATTGTCGCTTATCAACCGACGCCAACTTCAACGCGCAGATTTCATCGAGCGAGAGGGCGGCGCGATACACCTGACTGATACAGCACGCAAAGAGGTCATTCTGGCGTATCAAAACCGCAAACAAGACGAGATACAGCATAAAATCGCTGAAAGAAAGATTCCGCTAGGCTTTCTCCCACACATTCAAGCACGTTTACTCGCACGTCATCTACGCGGAGATATGCCTGAGTATTTTCCTTTCTTGTATCGCTAAAAGCGATTGTCAGGCGAGAGCATAACAGGGCAAGCCCGTTGCATCCAACTTAGGAGTTTGGGTGAACCTGTATCGCTAACCGTGTGTTTGTGCAGATAGGAACGATAGAGTAATGAATATACTAGTCACATATGATGTAAATACCGAGACCAACGAGGGCAAACGACGACTCCGTAAGGTTGCTGAAGCATGTCTTGCCTATGGGCAACGCGTACAACAGTCAGTGTTTGAGTGTTCTTTGAACGAGATGCAACTTGAAAAACTGAAACATCGCCTCCTGGAATGTATGAGTGAAACAGAGGATAGTTTGCGTATCTATCGTATGACACAATCGCGTGAACGCTATCTTTGGACATATGGAGTTCAGCACGATGTTGATTATCATGCCCCGCTCATCTTCTAGCATGCGCGAACCTCTTGTGCTGAGTCTCCAAGCACGAGATTCGCGCATCTATAGATCATATTGCTCATCCCGCTCTACAAGCAGGCAAAAGCAACATGATAGAAAGGAGAATACAAAAAGAGGATACCAAATTGAAACATTGGCTCTTAAAAAGACACATATAAAAAGAGGTTCGCGCAAACAGGTATATCAGCCAAGGCTACACCTGCTTTCGCAGCGCGAGGTGTTGCACCCGACTTAGCAGTTGGGTGAGGATTGAAACTTGTGTCCGGGCCTCGTGCGCGGCGGTTATCTCTGTTGCACCCGACTTAGCAGTTGGGTGAGGATTGAAACAGTTCTGTGCTATTGGTGACAAGCACCGTTTGCCCTGGTTGCACCCGACTTAGCAGTTGGGTGAGGATTGAAACGTTGGTAAAGTCAATGGTGAAGCCTAGCGATGCTTCGTTGCACCCGACTTAGCAGTTGGGTGAGGATTGAAACCTTTTCGAGATGTGCCATGCGTCAATGTCACTCTTGGTTGCACCCGACTTAGCAGTTGGGTGAGGATTGAAACTTGTCAACTCTGCTGGTGAGTCGCAAGACAAAATGTTGCACCCGACTTAGCAGTTGGGTGAGGATTGAAACTTTATGCCTCTGACGTGAAACCAGAAAAGACAGATGTTGCACCCGACTTAGCAGTTGGGTGAGGATTGAAACAAGTGCGCCTGGTCAAGCTCAATATTGATAGCGTTGTTGCACCCGACTTAGCAGTTGGGTGAGGATTGAAACATAACATCGGTGATCCCGTTCTTTGACCACGGCTTGTTGCACCCGACTTAGCAGTTGGGTGAGGATTGAAACGCTATGAACCAAAGCGATTTATACAGCGTCGGCCCGTTGCACCCGACTTAGCAGTTGGGTGAGGATTGAAACACTTGCCCGGCTGGGTGTAAGCCATTGCAGTACGTTGCACCCGACTTAGCAGTTGGGTGAGGATTGAAACCTATTCGGCTTTGTGACTCATTGGATTGCATCGAGAGAGTTGCACCCGACTTAGCAGTTGGGTGAGGATTGAAACATTCGATAGCAGCCTAGTCAGTTACGTTTAAGTTGTTGCACCCGACTTAGCAGTTGGGTGAGGATTGAAACACACTGCGTATATTGCACTATTGGAACAGTATATGTTGCACCCGACTTAGCAGTTGGGTGAGGATTGAAACAGGTCCTACATTAATGATCACGTTGGACGCCATCGCGTTGCACCCGACTTAGCAGTTGGGTGAGGATTGAAACTTAATGATCTGAGTCACGACATCATCGTTCTCTTCGTTGCACCCGACTTAGCAGTTGGGTGAGGATTGAAACTCTCTACCAGAAAGACGCCGAATGAACTTGTGCAGGAGTTGCACCCGACTTAGCAGTTGGGTGAGGATTGAAACCTGTTCTTTTTGCTCAAGAGCTGCTTGTAACGCAGTTGCACCCGACTTAGCAGTTGGGTGAGGATTGAAACTCCTGCATCAAGCGAAATACATGAACCTCTTTGTGTTGCACCCGACTTAGCAGTTGGGTGAGGATTGAAACACATAATACAGGTAGCTATAGTCTTGATCCCAATTACGGTTGCACCCGACTTAGCAGTTGGGTGAGGATTGAAACATCAGGGTCCATCATTGCTCGCTCCTTTCTTGTGCTTGTTGCACCCGACTTAGCAGTTGGGTGAGGATTGAAACATCTGCGTGTAGCCGTTTTGATTTGATGAAAAAATGGTTGCACCCGACTTAGCAGTTGGGTGAGGATTGAAACGCATGTGGCTCACTGCACGCTTGGGCACGTAACCCCTCGTTGCACCCGACTTAGCAGTTGGGTGAGGATTGAAACAGTATGCGTGCAAAATCGCACAACGACTCTTGCCGACGTTGCACCCGACTTAGCAGTTGGGTGAGGATTGAAACAAAAGGGACAGGAAACCCATCATGGCGCGTCATTGTTGCACCCGACTTAGCAGTTGGGTGAGGATTGAAACCAGAGGTAGAGGACCTCGTTGCACTCTCGAACATGTTGCACCCGACTTAGCAGTTGGGTGAGGATTGAAACTCAAGGACTACGATTACCACCGTCTTGAGTGCCGTGGTTGCACCCGACTTAGCAGTTGGGTGAGGATTGAAACGCTGCGGCAATTGACGAAAGGACAGCACTCGTCTCTGGTTGCACCCGACTTAGCAGTTGGGTGAGGATTGAAACAGTTGGTAGGTACGCGGAGAATTCGCCCCACTCGCCCAGTTGCACCCGACTTAGCAGTTGGGTGAGGATTGAAACCTTGGCGGTGCTAAATCTGCTGATTATATGCCAAAGTTGCACCCGACTTAGCAGTTGGGTGAGGATTGAAACTCTGAGACGGACCGTGATGCCCTGCTGAAGACTGGCAGTTGCACCCGACTTAGCAGTTGGGTGAGGATTGAAACGTTTGCCACGAAACACCGTTGATATCACGCTCATGTTGCACCCGACTTAGCAGTTGGGTGAGGATTGAAACAATTTGGGTCAACAAGGGCGGTATAGGAGTCGACATTGTTGCACCCGACTTAGCAGTTGGGTGAGGATTGAAACATAGATGCAGCGCGATGAGCAGAACGAGCAGGGTAGTTGCACCCGACTTAGCAGTTGGGTGAGGATTGAAACCTGTTACTACAGCCACGTCAGACACATGAGCATCAAGGCGTTGCACCCGACTTAGCAGTTGGGTGAGGATTGAAACCTCTTGTGAGAGGTAACATAGTGGTGCGAGTCGTTGCCGTTGCACCCGACTTAGCAGTTGGGTGAGGATTGAAACTGTATCTGCATATACAGCATTTCCGTATCAGCGAATGTTGCACCCGACTTAGCAGTTGGGTGAGGATTGAAACTTCTCTCTCAAGAAATGGAAGCAACGCAAGGCACGTTGCACCCGACTTAGCAGTTGGGTGAGGATTGAAACCAAAAAGGCATTGTGTCTCTTGCCACGAGCGCAGGGTTGCACCCGACTTAGCAGTTGGGTGAGGATTGAAACTGAGATGTGCCATTGCCGATGTCGAGATTGCCACCTGGTTGCACCCGACTTAGCAGTTGGGTGAGGATTGAAACTTCTCTCTCAAGAAATGGAAGCAACGCAAGGCACGTTGCACCCGACTTAGCAGTTGGGTGAGGATTGAAACCTGGCGCAAGCAAAACTGATACTTGTTGCTTTGAGGTTGCACCCGACTTAGCAGTTGGGTGAGGATTGAAACCTGTTGTGGAGTAGATTAACATACGGATATAGATAAGTTGCACCCAATATCTAAGCCGGATGAGAACTGAAACTTTGATTAGATGAACATCGATACCATTTAAAATGAATACTTACTCGCACATATTGGTTGTCTACATGATAAGGTTGACATCACATTTGACATCAACAACATTGCTTAACGATGATTCTGAACGCGGGTTATTGCGTAAAAATGTACCGCCTCAAGCGTGATTTTACGCTGGAAGTAGAGAGAAGACTGTCCTCCCTCAGGCCGCTTGCCACACCTGGATGGTGCGGTCAACGCCTGCTGAGGCGAGGCGTGTACCATCCGGTGACCAGGCAATGGAGGTAACATAGCCAACATGTCCATGATAGACAAAACTTGAGCCCTTCGTGACCATGCTCCATATCTCTACCGTTTTGTCGTTGCCACCAGAGGCAAGATGCTTGCCATTTGGCGACCAGGCGATACAGTTCTTCATGCCTTTTCTATCAACACCATAGGAGTATGCAGTGGTTCCTGTCAAAGCATCTCGAATAAGCACCCAATGATCACTACTCGCCGATGCAATGTATTTACTATCAGGCGACCATGCAAGTCCATTGATACGTCCAGCATGACTATTCATTTTCAAAACATCGCGTTGCAAAGACAGCATAGAGGTAAAGGTGGTAAAGAAAGATCTTTTGGGTGGCTCTTTGACTGGATACCACACTCTTACCGCACGGTCTTCACCTGCCGAGGCAATGCGCTTGCCATCTGACGACCACGCGACAGCGTATACAGCGGCGGTGTGTTGACGAAAAATATATTGGTTTGTCCCCAACGTAGCGTCCCAGGTATGTACGCTTTTGTCTATCCCAGCTGAAGCAATTTGTGAAGGAAGGGCATTTCCGTAAGCGGAAAGTATTGGCGACCATGAGAGCGCATTGACAGGTCCATTGTGTCCCTGATAGGCGAAGAAGAGCGTACCTGAGAGAGGATTCCATACACGTACTGTACCATCGTCGCTAGCAGAAGCGAGACGCGTGCTATCAGGAGACCATGCAAGAGCATTCACGCGGTCACGATGTTCCTTATAGGTCAAAAGTTGCTTGCCGTTAGTGGCATCCCACACCTGCACTGTTTTATCATAACTCGCCGAGGCGATCCATTTACCATTAGGCGACCATGCGAGTGCAGTAACACGACTACTATGTCCATAGCAGGCAAAAAGCATGTTCGACATGGGGAATATCTGTGGCACAGCCGCCCCTTTTGTACCTTTAGGAGTTTTGGGAATACTCGCGGGTGCTTGATATGCTGTTGGAATAGTACTCTGCATAGGAAAAGTTTGGCCTACCTGATGCTGCGTGGCGATACGTTGAAGTTCTTGCTTCACAAGCAGAATACTTGTAGGTCGTTTGCTGATATCTACATGTACCATACTTGCAATTAAGGCATCAAGTCCGGCAAGGGTCGGTGTATCTTTAAGCACGAGAGGCGAAAAAGTGAAAGGTGAATCTGATGGGTCATGGCCTGTTACAAGCTGGTGTAGCGTTGCACCAAGGCTGTAGATATCGGCACGACCAGTTGTTTGTGATTTACCATATTGCTCTGGTGCAGCATAGCCGGTTGATCCTAGGGCGGTTGTGTCTTTGATCTGTCCAGGTTTGAAGTGACGTGCAATGCCAAAGTCAATCAGGTAGAGATGCCCCGCGAGTGTCAGCATAACATTCGCTGGTTTAAGAACACGAAAGATAATCGGCGGTTGGCGTGAGTGCAGGTAGCTCAGTACATCGCAAAGTTGAAGCCCGATAGTCAAAGTTTTTGCGATAGGAAGTTTTGCGCCTTTCAGGTCTGTAAGATGGTCTTCTAATGTTTTGCCGTCGATAAAGTCCATCACCAAGTATGAGCGTCCACTATCTGTGAACTGTTCGTAGATACGCGGTAGATGAGGGTGTGTGAGCCCTGCCAACATAAGTGCTTCACGCTTAAACGAAACCGTCGCTTCCAGAAGCTCCTGCGAATTCATATTGCTCTGGCTCATTTCTTTGATCGCAACAAGCCGATTGCCGAACTGCGTATCTGCCGCTTTATAGACTGCACCAAAGCCACCACATCCCACCTGCGCCAGAATGCTATAGCGTTGTTTTAACACGTGCTGTTGTGAAAGGAGACCTGTGAGTGTGGAAGAACTGGTTGACCCGTTTGTTATAGATATATGTAGTGACTGACCACAAGCCTTACAAAAGGTAGCCTGTACACGATTAGCCGCACCGCACGTATCACAAAAGAGGTAAGGTGGAAGAGTCATGCCAGAATATCATCCTTTTCCAAACAAACATTTGTTCCTATTATTCCACTAAACGGTACAGTAGTACATATGTAAAACGTTGTCAAGGCCAAAAAAGCCTTGACAAAAAAGAAGGAAAGCATTGTCGAAAATGTGACAACGTGTTATGCTACTTTTGATAAGATAAAGAATAGAGCAGTTATTGCTCATTATATTCGTCAATTCGAGCTGTATGTATTATCTATTTAAAGAAGGGTATGTTCTATGGCATCTACAGAAACAGAAAAACCAACATGTCCTGTTTGTCATCAATCTGATATGGTGATGACAATGCAGGAAGCATACGACTCTGGTGTGGCGCGTTGTGCTCCACCGGATATGCCAACAAGAAACGTATCAATGATGCCGTATATTATCGCGTGCGGTGTCCTCGTAGGTATTTTTATCTTTCTCATCATTGTGCTTATTGGAGGGTTAGAGGCAAACTTCAATTCGACATGGATGATTGTGCTTGTCGGCTTAACGCTTATCAGTATTGTGAGTGCGCTAGTAATGTCGTACATGGCCTTCCAGCGCGTCGTCAAGGGCGATGCAGAGGCGACTGAGCGTTTCCCGGCGTGGGACCGTGCGACAGCTGCTTGGAACAAACTCCGCTACTGCAAGCGTGATGACGTTGTGTTCGACCCTGAGGTAAGCAAAGTTATCTCTAACGAGGCTGTTGCCGCCTTGCGCTCAATGGAAGAAGAGAGTGCAGAAAATGTCGCCAACACGCTCGTCAAAAAGTAGGTCCATAACAGAAACAGGTGTGCTGGCAAATTTGCCAGCACACCTGTTTCTGTTATAGAAATTTAGCCGCCGCCCATTAAATTTTCGTCGGTAGCACGACGTTTGGGCCAATCAACTTTTGTTTCATCGCTAAAGAGAGTGCCAGCATTCGCTTCTTCCTCCTTTTGGCGTCTCTCAGCTTCAGCATACAAATTAAGTGCAGCGCGTCCGGCGTCAAAGCTAAATGACTGATTCAATGCTGGGTCACGTGCGACAGCATCAAATTGTGCCGCGAGGTTGCGAATAGTTTCTGCTTCTTTGATATTCCCATTTTTTACTTCGGTATATGCTTTCCGTAGAGTCTCTTCTTTCAGCCCCTTTGGAACTTGGGCGACACTTCCTGCTGGTTGTTGTGGTGCCGGAGTTGACCGAGGTTGCTGGGGTTGTACTGCTGGTTTAGCAAATTGTTGTATCTGAGGTACGGGCTGTTGTTGAGGAACTACAACTTCCGCGTTCTTCTGTGCGGTTGGAACTGTAGTTTCGTCTGATAACGCAAGCCTGTGCGGAGCAAGAGCAATGTCATAGAGGCGAACGCCATCAACCAGTACTCCCCAGAGTGCAGCATGATCCTGAACGCGCTGTAAGACAAGCCCGTTGACCTGTTCCCACCGAGCTTCACCCTCTGAGAGAGGTATCGCGCTGCCATGGGTTGGACGCGTGTGTATGCCCTGAGGCCAGACAATAAAGTCTTCTGGTGTAAAGGTTGCGGCTATCTTTTGCAACTCTGCTACAAAAATATCGTGCAGACTTTCTTCCCAATTCTTTACGTTTGTGACGAGATTTGCATCTTCGGCTTGTAACTGATAGGTAATATTGCCACGTAATACCACATCTTCATCGCGCGTCATTTGTATGCGTTGTACAGGTGTCTTCCACGTAGTTACGGCAGTACTTAGATGATGTGAAATTTGTTCCCAGGGGAGCAGAATATTGAAGCCTGGGTAGAGTGTCCGTTTATATTTTCCAAATGAACGCACGATATCGACATATTCCTCTGCCACAGGATGAATATAGCGCTGTGCTAAAAAGATAGAAATACCAATAAAGAGGAGAAGAGCGATAATGCCTGCTATGGGACCAAAGAGTGCTAAGCAGCCGACAAGCATAAAAAGAAAGAAGCCAACAGCTGTATAGACAGCCCATAAACCATTTGTTGTTCCAGCATAATAGATTGCGACACCTTGTGCCAGAGCAATGACAATAATAATAAGAGCAAGAGGTAAGAACGTCTGCGGAGGTAGTTTCGCATGACCAGTAGCCACAAGTGGAAGGACAATAAGGCTGGTAAGCCCCGCGAAGAGCAGTGGTGCAAGAATGAATGAGGAATAATAGCCTAGCTGATTCGTTAGCTCTGCACGCGTAGAGGAAGGCTCACTTTCATCTTCGACCGGATCGTTTGTACCTAGATGTAATGCGTTAGTATCCGCTGGTAGTTCTTCCTGCTCTGGTGAAATAGGCGGAATATCTGTTTCGTCAGATGGTTCCCAGGAAGCTTCTGGCTGAACCTCAGTGATTTTGTATGCTTGAGGACCTTGCCAGGTAGAGCCTGAGTCTTTCCTGTCTAAAGGCATGGGTATGTATACCTTCCTCTCGTCATTGCTTATGAGCTCTGAAGCTTCTTTTTTGCACCACACGAACCACAACCCCCACCTTGAGTGCCACAACTGTTGCTGCCACACGAGCAGCCGCTTCCACATGAACCTGAACCACAACCCCCACCGCTTTTGACACTACAACCACTACAACCGCCCGCTTTACCCGTTTCGGCACTCGTAGCTTCTGGTACGTGCACCGGTACCTGAATAATGGCGCCACTTTCGAGCATGACTTCCACTGAGTCTTTGGGGACGTTAAGCGAAACGACTTTTCCCAAACCACTAGGCGTTGGAAGCATCACACCGATCTGTGGCATCTGTTGTTTTGCCTGGATATAATTATCGTTCTCATAGGAAAGACAACACAGGAGCCGCCCACAGACGCCAGAGATTTTCGAGGGATTAAGTGGTAGTCCTTGTTCCTTTGCCATTTTGATGGAGACAACGCCAAAGTCGGTAATCCAGGAACTACAGCAAAGGGTTTTCCCACAAGGACCCACGCCACCCTGTTGTTTTGCCTGGTCACGCGCCCCAATTTGACGCAATTCGATACGCGTACGAAATGCTGCCGCAAGATCACGAACAAGGGCGCGAAAATCGACGCGCTCTTCAGCAGTAAAGTAAAAGGTCAAGCGACTTCCATCAAAGGTGTACTCAGCCTCGACGAGTTTCATTGGCAACTGATGCTGAGCAATGCGTTCCCCACAGCGCACGATTGCCTCTTTCTCTTTGCTCTTAAAGGAAAGCATCATGCGCAGCTCGTCTTCGGTTGCCAGGCGCAGGATTGGTTTGAGAGAGTCGCTGAGATCGCTTTCGACAATTTTCTTGGATGCAATCACCACACGTCCGGCCTCTATGCCGCGCACCGTCTCGACGATAACATACTGGCCTGTGGTATATGTTTGGCCCTGTGGATCAAAATGGTAGATACGTCCAGCAGGACGAAAACGAATGCCAGTAATGATTACAGTGTTTTCCGTACTTGTTGCAAATGACATAGCTACTCAATCTTCTAGCGTTCTCTACTACACGGTCAATCCTGATATGACAGAGAAACCAGGGCTCCAACTACATGAACGTTGACTGTGTACCATGCAGCGCCGTTGCTGCATTATGTACGATTACATTTCATTGGTGAGAAGGATGGCCTCCGCAACTTCACGCATGGACTTACGATTGTTCATGCTAGCTCGCTGAATCTTGCGGAATGCGTCCGACTCAGATAAGCCTTGCTTCTCCATCAGGAGACCTTTCGCACGTTCGACAACCTTACGGGTCTCAAGCTGTTCTGTCAATGTACGCGTCTTCTCTTCCAGAGTGCGAAACTCGTTATAGCGTGCAAGCGCTACCTCAATAGCAGGCGTAACCTCGCTCTCACGCAATGGTTTGACGATATAGTTGACGACGCCCGCTTCTTTGGCACGTTCAACAAGAGGTTGATCTCCGAAGGCCGTGAGCAACAACACTGGTGCAATCTTTTCTTGTGTGAGTGTTTCAGCGGCGGCAATGCCGTCCATATCGGGCATCCGAATATCCATGATTATCAGGTCTGGTCGTAGCTCACGGGCTAAATTGACGGCACTCAAACCGTCTCCTGCCTCGCCCACCACGAGGTAGCCCTGCTTGGTCAGCACATCTTTTAAGTCCATGCGCTGAATTGTCTCATCATCCGCAATAATAATTCGTGTTGGCATCGTGTCACCTCAAAGCCTGTGGTCTTTCCCGACCAAGTATTACAAACGAACCCTCTCTACGTACAGAGAGTATATCATACCCGTTAAGAGGAGTCGAGAGGAAATATTAGCTGTAGACCTCTACAGCTATCTTCTCGCTCATCATCTCTGCCAGCATGCGTGCTTCTCGCACAATTTTTTGCAGTTGTTCGGGAGTGATGGATTGACGACCATCACAGAGGGCGTTGTTGGGGTCCTGATGAACCTCGATGATAAGGCCGTTGGCTCCAGCTGCGATACTGGCACGCGACATGGTGGGGACGAGTTCACGTTTTCCGGTGGCGTGGCTGGGATCAACAACGATGGGAAGATGCGTTAGTTCGTGAAGTAAGGGGACGCAGGAGAGGTCGAGGACGTTGCGCGTTTGTTGATCGTAGCTGCGAATACCGCGTTCGCACAGAATGACGTTAGGATTGCCTGCCGCAACGATGTACTCTGCCGCTAAGAGCCATTCGTCAATTGTTGAAGCGAGGCCGCGCTTGAGCAGGACGGGACGTTTCTCGGCATGGCGTCCAGCGGCGAGTAGCAAGGGATAGTTTTGCATATTGCGACTGCCAATCTGCAAGATGTCGGCGTGTTTGGCTACGGTCTCAACCAAATCTGGCTCCATGACCTCTGTGATGATAGGGAGACCAGTGGCTTCGCGTGCCTTGGCTAAGAGGTGTAGTCCTTCGATGCCAAGCCCTTGGAACTGGTAGGGTGAGGTGCGTGGCTTGAAGGCTCCACCGCGCAGAATATGCGCTCCAGCACGCTTGACTGCGTACGCTGTGCTAAGGAGTTGCTCTCTGTTCTCAACAGCACATGGACCTGCAATAATTGTGGGAGTTGTACCGCCAATTTTCACCTGTTCGCAGTCATGACCAGTGCCAACGTACACGCTGGTGTCTTCGGCCTTAAACACACGGCTTACCAGTTTATAGGCTGTCTTAATGCGAGTAATACGCTCGACTGCTGCTTGCTCGTTTAGTAGAGCATGTGCTTCGTGGTCAATGTGTGTGCCGTCAAGCACAATAAGCTCGTGTCCATCCATCACCGTAGTGGTGATAGGATGCAGGCTTCCTGTGATGCGACACACCTGCGTCATTAACTGTGTACGTTCTTCACTTGTGGCCTGGCTACGAATGGTGATAATCATGGAACAAATCCTCTTTTCAATCAATGTGTAGGGGTTTAATTCATTATCCCTGTTTTTAGGAAACAAAAAAGCAGAGGTTGTTTTCCTCTGCTTTCCCAGCACGCTGGTGGTTTTTGTCGCTCAGCCTAAAAAGGCCCACCATCATGCTGGGGGGCTAAACCAATAATAAAAGCTATTCTGTTGTACAGGCTGTTTGTAGCTGAGCATTTTTATGATTCCGTTTGCTTTCTTGAGCATATCTTTTTCAGTCTCTATTATGATTATAGAGACTCTCTTCAAATAAGTCAAGCAAAATTCAGCAAGAGCGAGAATAAGGCTATCGTCGAGGCACGCCTCGACGATAGCCTTATTCTCGCTCTTGCTCTTATCTCTTTTTTTGGCGGCGTTGACTGTTACGATACTGCTGATAGAGCGTATCGTCGGAGCCTTTGACGCCCTGGCGTACAGTTGGCGGTATGACTCGTTCGCCGGGTGTCGTTGAGCCATTATTTTTCGTTTGTTGTTGACTGGCACGTCTCTGGGCAGCAGATGCACCGCCAAGGCTGCGAGGAATGAGATCGAAACGAGCGAGAAGAACAAGAATAATAACGAGGGACGCCAAAAAGAAAATGGTAGAGGTGTTCACGCGTAAAGGTGCACCGAAGAGGTTGAACCTTGTGAGTTCTTTTTCCAGGCCAAGGTATGTCAGAAATCTCTGTTCGTATAGGCCGAGAAAGTCTGCTGCAAGAAGGTAGATGCCTATACCAATAATGTAACGTGTCTTAAACAGACCACGTTGCTTGGTGGCAGCGGGCTTTGCAGGAGTTGCAGTTGTGCTCTTACTCTCAGCAGTAGTAGCCTTGCTTGCCTTAGCGGGAACTGTTCCAACAGCTTCTATAGGTGCTTTGCCGCGTGTCGCACGGGCGAGACGGGCTTGCACAACATCGGCCTCTTTCGTGTCTTTTTGTGTCGTATCTTGCTCACTCTTTTTTACTGTTGAGAAGAAGCGTGGAAGCCTGCGTGATGGTTGCTTAATAGGCTCTGGCGTAGGTACAACGAGAAGCTTTGGCTCTGCAATAGTCTGTGTCGCTGTACCTACAGAGTGCTCGCTCTCTATGTTTTCTGCCTCGCTGGTTGAAGATGTGACGAGAACGGGCTTATTACGCTGTGAGCGCGCTGTCCGCCTCGTCCGTTTGTTACTTGAATATTCCTGACTCATACTTGACCTCCCGAACGGTCTGGATTGTACTGACTGAACGTGTTATTGTTATATGGATCGTCCTGATCAGGTACGATATTTTTTGTGATATTCTGCTGACCAGGAGAAGCGTTTTGTGGCGTTGCACCATTTTCTGGCTGGGGTTGTGATGGTGCAGATTGGTGGTATGGTGGCAGAACATTAGAATATGACGACGAAGACGGTGCGGCAGGAGGCACAGAAGAAACGGGTGACAAGGATTGTGATGCGATAGATGGTTGTGGCTGAACAGGTTGTGCCGCAGCTGCATCAACTGCTGCAAGACCTGCACGCGCTATTTCATCATCACGCCCAGGAGCATTTCCACCACTTACACCGATACCGCCAACAGTTACGCCGCCTGAACGAATGGGCCAGCCGCCAGCCGCCATAATAAATTTTCCCTCAGTCATAGTCGCCATACTTGAGGCGAAACCAGGAATGCCTGCTCCCCACTGCGCAACTGCGTCCGTGGACTGGTTGAACATAACCGCGGTGCTTGCCTTCGCGATACTGATATTTCCGGTTGCCCATCCATAGGGAGACATCATGCGCTCAAAGAGGACCAGATGGCCTCCGGCATCAACAATCGCAATACTGACAGGACTACGTAACTCTCTAGCGCGTTGTTTGCTGGCTTCCAATATTCTCCGCGCCGTGTCTATAGACATGCTCACGCCCGGTTTACTCCTTCTAACGTGACGGTATTTCAGTGGTGACCCTCTTGTGTTTGACGAACCTCAACGTTGCGCATATTGTACATCATTCAATGTGTTTGAGCAACGTATCTATATCAAGGAGATGCGCTCTTTCATCCATATGAGATTATTATACTTCTCTTCGACCAGTTGCTGTGCCATGTTCCATTCTGACTGGCTCAGTTCTTCCTGTACGAAGCGTGTGTGTAATGCGTCTCCAAATCCTGTGACGAACGCTTCTGCTACTTGCTCTCTTGTGACATTCGGCACAAACGTATGAAGCGGCGTCGTTTTTGTTTGATACAGGGCGAGTGCCTCGGCTCGTGCGGCTTCGGTGGGAAAACGCAAAAACGAGAAGAACTCGCTAGAGCGGTCGTCGAGTGGAAGCGAACCTTGTTGTAGTAGAGCGTCATCCTTCCAAACTTGTGCGCTACCAATGATTTTGAAGCCGCTTGCGGTCAGGTCTGCTTGTGTCGATGAGGCAAAACAGGCCGCCGATGGGTTTCTACTGACATGCTCCTCGCTTAATTCTGAGGCAATACCGAGTTGTTGGAGAGCGACTTGTAATCCCTGTGCAAGGTAGGCATAAGCGGCAACAACGCCTGAAGGAACATTCTCGCGTTTGCCAATAACAAGGCTATAGGTGAACTCGTCGCGGTGATAAACCGCACGACCACCTGTAGGGCGTCTCACAAGTGCAACACTCTGTTGTTGACAGCGCTCCTGCTCGATTTCGCGCTCGACATTTTGAAAGCGACCAAGGGTGATAGCTGTTTGTGTCCAGCGAAATGTGCGCAGCGTGGGTGGAACTCGACCTTGAAGATAGTGTGTGAGAATAGCCTCGTCAATCGCCATGTTTAGCGCGGCCGCTAACGGCTCTGTGTTGACAAAACGATATGCTGCTGTCGGCATGCTTATTTCTCCCTTACCATATAGATCTCCCTTTACCATACAGAGAGTTTGTAGCATGACAGGGGCAAGCCCTGTCACTACGATACACGGACTTGCGTGACAAAGCTACGCCGTAATAGGTCGTATAGTAGTGACAGGGCTTGCCCCTGTCATGTTATCCATACGCCCAAGTATATTATCCCTGTTTTGCTCGCGCTATTTTCCATTTTTCGCGTTGTGCTTCTCGTACCTGTTCAGAGGCAGGCATGTAGTTTGCTAAGAACTCATCGCGAAATGCGACGTATGTTCCAGCGAGAATGGCAGCGCGTAGCTCGCTTGCGAGGCGCAACATGAAACGGATGTTGTGAATGCTCCCGAGACGATAATAGAGTTGTTCTTCTGTACGAGCGAGATGGTGGACATAGGCGGCGCTATAATTACGGCACGTGTAACAATCACAACCAACTTCGATAGGATTGTGTTCGGCACGGAAACGCGCTCCTTTGATGCTGACACGGCCCTGACGTGTAAATAATCCGCCATGCCGTGCAACGCGTGTTGGCAAGACGCAATCAAACATGTCCATTCCTAGACCGACACCTACCACGAGGTCTTCTGGTGAACCAACACCGAGTAGGTGACGTGGCTTATTGCGTGGCAGTGCTGGTGTGACAACATTAAGCATCTCCCACATCATCGCTTTTGGTTCGCCAACGGAGAGACCGCCAATAGAAAGACCAGGGAAGGGCATGTTGCCGATGATCTCCGCACTCTGTCTGCGTAGCTCTGGTTCAAATGCCCCTTGCACGATACCAAACAGGGCCTGTGCAGGATTATAGTGTTCTTTGGCGAGTAGCGCGCGCTCTTCCCAACGGTGCGTGCGTTCCATAGCTGCTCGTGCCTCTAAGGGAGCACATGGGTAAGCTGCGCAGATATCGAGCGGTAGGATGATGTCTGCACCTAACTCGGCCTCGATCTGCATCACGCGTTCTGGCGTGAGCATGTGTGCGGAGCCGTCGAGATGCGATTTGAAGGTAACACCATCTTCACTCAGTTTGCGTAAATGGCCCAGGCTCCATACCTGAAATCCGCCGCTATCAGTCAGAATTGGGCCATCCCAGTGCATAAATGAGTGAAGGCCACCAAACTCAGCAACTAATTCAGAGCCGGGACGCAGCATCAGATGGTAGGTATTGGAAAGAATAATTTGTGCGCCTGCCGCATGAAGTTCCTCTGGCGCAATGCTTTTCACGGTTGCCTGTGTACCAACGGGCATAAAGATAGGCGTTTGAATCGTTCCATGTGCTGTCTGAAGCGTGCCCGTGCGTGCCCACGTATCGGGACATTCCGCGTCAATTGTAAATGAAAATGGTGGCATGTGTCTCTTACATCTTTATGTTGTTATTTGCAATGGGTAGCTGTGGGATATGTTTTCTTATAGCTTATTGTTGCTACGCGTATTTTCTCATTAGCGTCAAGGGGATGTGTTTTCATTTGATAAATTCCCTAGAGAAGCTTTTCGCTGATCCCACGTTTCACTCCTATATGCTTATGTAATTCAGCAAGAATGATTTCGCCTGGAACCTCATTCCTCGGAGCATACGTTTCTGGTTCATAGAAGACATGTATGCCATATCTTCGGAGCATACGTAAGCTTCTGATGAACGCTGGATGCGTATCAAGACCACCACCTTTACGAACAACAGGAACAGCAAGAATAGGTTTTTTCAGTCCTGTAAATTCGCATAGGAGACCAAGCGCAAGGGTATCACTTATCCCTAACGCCCATTTGTTGATGGTGTTGAATGTCGCGGGAAAGACGATAATGGCGTCTGGACGTGGTACAACATCGGGGTCTTCTGGTCGCTTGTACTGACTACGAACAGGATGTCCTGTTAGCTGAGTGAGCAGCGATACATCAACAAAGCGTGTGGCATTAGGGGTGAGAATGACACATACGTCCCAGTTTGCCTCCTGAGCGACCTTTACAACATTGTGTACCTGTGAGGCAGCATCAGTAGCACACGTAATTATATAAAGTACACTCTTTGCCGTTATGTCACGTTCTATTTTACTCTTCATACACTCATCAATACTTCTTTTAAGTTTTTCATGAGAGGGTGCTTTCCTATAGGAGTTATCTGAAGTCTATCATACATCCCTTGTACACGGCTAATGTGACGTTCTGACTTATAGCCTTTCGCTAAACCGATGCCTTGAATAGCTAAATTTACACCTTTTTCAATATCACCGCTATATGCATGGGCCTGTGCTTTTATGATTGTATACGAGCCCATTTCGCGTATTGGACGAAATGGCTTAAGAGGGAGAGCGAGAATTCCCACCCCGTTCCAGGGGGTGGGATGAAAGCGACCTGTGCCACAATACACTCCATCACTTGATTTTTCAGCATGTATCGTTTGACAGTTTCATTCGAGATGTCCTTGCCCCATTACAGAAAAAGTCTTCCCTCATTACAAGTGAGAATACTTACAACTGTCTCACCTATCGTAGAGATTAATACCTGTTACATTGTCTAATGTAAACGTTTCACCGTAAATTTGAGCTAAACCCCGTAGCACTTTATTTGCTGTACCACGCAAGACGGACTCACCATCCCTCATCCTCATGATGGAACGTTCGCTCACATTTGACAGGCGTGCAAGTTCAGAGAGATTCGCTGGCATATTCTCTATTAACTTACCAAAATCATGTATATCTGTAGACACAACCTGTGGACGAAGCCAAGTAGGTTTTGGTGCAGGTTGTGACCACGAAGCAGGAGGAATATGAGTACTTTTCATATTGTCTATCTTTGTTATCCCCTGTTTACATTGAGGATAAGCGCGAGTAATACCAGAGACGTTCAGTAAAGGGCACCCTGTACTTGCCAGTTTCTCTATCCGATGTCGTTCTCTCTCAAGAACTACTTTGTGTGCATCATAACTTATACTTATTGTTTCTAATATTTGTAAAGTAGGGGATATGCCTATAATCTTTAATTCCCTAATCCATACCCTTTCCTGTTCTCCACCTCCAATACCATGTAAGTGTTGATAGTACCTATAGAGTACATCATTGCTCTTGCCGACATAACGAATTGAATTGTCTCGTGAATCAATAAGAGCATAAATTTGATGTTGTTTTTCATTCCGTCTCAGTTGTTTTGGCATTCTGCAAACTCAGCTAATCGGATTACTCTTTAAACTCATCAATTTCATCACGTGTGACAGTTCGATCTAGATGTTTACTCAGACCTTCTAAAATACGTGCTCTCATGAGCCTACTTATTGTTTGGCCTTCCTCCGCACGTTGGATGGTAGACACTGATACATCAGATATAACCGATAATTGTTGCCTTGTTAACTTAGCAACTTCGATTCTTAAATCTTCTAGTTTCATAACATAACCTCGTAGAATAATAATTATGCTTACCAGTTTAACACAGAAAGCGATATAAGACAATCAACATTCCATTCTGCTGTTCTTGAATGTTCAAAAGTGTTCAAATTAGTTGAAAAGTGTTTTATTTTATGTTATACTCATATTGATTACGTTAAGCTACTTATCAGAAAGGCAGACACTAAAAAACTGGCTTTGTGTACAAGACAGAGCCAGTCAATCGGGACAGTCCCACCTCTTAGTAAAGCAGCCACGTCCCTATGTAAGTTGTACATGGGGACACTTGAGAAGTCAAGGAGTACCCCAATGGGAGAACGATTCGTACTAGGTGCTACTCATATCGACGTAGCAGACCACGAGTTTAGCACAGGGTATCAGGAAGGATATCAACGCTTTACCACGCACTATCAAGACAAGACGCTTACAGACATCCAGGTGTACGGCTTTCTTGCCACGAACATCTACGATTGTTTCCACTCAGACCGACACCGAGCAGGTTATGTTGTTGGATGGAGTGCAGCCCTCCACGCACTAGGACGCCCAGGAGCAACTATAGGCTACTACGTTACTAGTCAGGATGTACAGGTGATAGCATGAGCCTACTACAGCAAGCAGTACACAAGGTTGTCATCTCATGCAAAGACGGTCATTGTTGGGTAGCAACTATCATTACAGGCTACTTTCTGTGTTCTCGCTGTCACGCTATGGGTGCATGTGTTGTATGTGTGCCTCATGCAAGAGGCAATCCAAAGCAAGGCTATTGCATGGACCATCAACACCTACGACCCCCTGAAACCGCTCAAGAGGTGTTTGCATGAGAGAACAACGAGTCATTGACCCGACACAGACCCGACGCGCCGATAGTTCCGACTTCAACGGAGCATTACCCCACCGAGCAGGACACTCTACAGGGATTCATCCCGAAGACCGTCCACGTCTGACGGATGAACGGCAACAACGCCAACAGACCCGAAGACCTGTCCAGTATCAGTTCGACGACGGAATAGAAGACGACGCCATCTACGACACGCGCAGCCCAAGCAGTGCAAGACGGTATCAGATGCCAGTCACGCAAGCACCGCGCACCGTAGTACGCTATCACCATCAGCAGATACCACCGCGCCGCAGTCGTACCCAGGACGACGTACCACCAATACAGCAGCAAGCACCAACCCATACCACCGCGCCAAAGGCGGCACGTGCACAGACACGCCGAGAGTGGCATTGGTTGGTGTACGTCGGTCTGACACTGATTGCGGGAATAGTGTTGTATGTCGGCGGCTCACTTATGTTGAATTGGTGGCATGGCTACCAAGACGATCTACATTATGGACGCCCCCGCACGTACCAATCTGATGCCAGGGTTGGACACAATGATACAGGCACACCGAGCCACTTTATTGCGGTCAACCTCAACAAACAAATAGAAGTCATTGAGTTTCCAGGAGGAGACGCAACAAAGGCAAAAGTCTGTATCGGTCCAACGCTCGTAGGAGACGGGCAAGAGCTAACCCCTGTCACCGTTGAATTTCGAGATGTGAACCGAGACGGAAAGCCCGACATGATACTGCATATCGGAGAGAGCCGTATTGTGTTCATCAATGACAACGGGCAATTCCGACCCGCCAAAGCAAGCGACCCTATCGCCTTATAGTGTGTTTTCTCTTGTGTAGGGGAATATAGGTATTCCCCTACACCCTTTAGGAGATGCCATGAACGACCAGCAGAATATACACCAGCACATAGACGCGATCCTCGCCAATATCGAGACGTACCAAGCAGAGCAACGACAATCAACGACCGACGAGCCAGCATCACCGTATCAACAACGCCCCCACACGGTTATAGATGTCTATGTCATTGAACGAGAACAGGACGACCCGCAAACCGTCGAAAGTACGCTGGACACTGTATCACAAGAGAGCCAGAACGACGAGAAGCCAGAGACGCCCACGACACCGCCAAGAGAACCGCACAGAACGCGCCCCCGTTGGCTTATTGTTGCACTTGTCGCACTCTGTACCCTTCTCATAGGGACAGGAGCAAGTATCTACCTTGTACAACTCTTCACGCCATCAGCAAGTATAACCATTGTGACCGCATCACAACAGCTTACCACCGCCAGTACACTACAGCTAGTTACCAATGGAGACGCCGACCCAACGAAGAATCAGCTACCAGGACGGGAATTACCAGTTCTCACGATGAGTCAAGCGCAAACCATCCCGACCACAGGAACGGCACGCCAGAACGCGAAAGCGGCACACGGCTTCATTACGTTCTACAATGCCGCCCCATATGTACAGACGGTAGAAGCGGGAACACTGCTTACAGGAGCCGACGGAACACAAGCCATCACAGACCAAGAGGCGACGATCCCCGCCGCTCTCATGCCTACCGAGGGACAAACAACGGTACTCGCACATGCCGCCATCACAGGGCCAACAGGCAATATCAGAGCAGGAGATATCTACGGGCAGTGTTGCCGCCTGAATGTGTTTGTAGCTAGCGGAGCGTTTCACGGTGGACAGGACGCCCGAACCTACCAGACGGTCACACCGCAGGATATCACTAACGTGGTAGGCCGTCTCAAAACGAGCCTCGACCAGAGCGTCCAAGCAGCGTTCCAGACACAAGTACCGCCAAGTGAAACCCTTGTCACTCCACTCTCTTGTACGTCAAAGGTCACATCCGACCACAGAGTAGGAGAGGAAACCGTACAAGTACAGGTCATGCTTGATGAGACATGTACAAGCACGACGTACACGACCCAAGCATTGGCGACCCTTGCAACACAAAGAGCGACTCAAGACGCAAACGCTCGACTAGGAACAGGTTATACCGCCACAGGAGTACAAACACGTATCACCCAGGCGCGTAGAACTAATCACGGTAGCAGTGAGCTAGAGATAACATCTGTCAGTTTATGGGCGTATCCGTTCACTCAGGAGCAACAAGACACCATCAAAGCCATGATTGCAGGAATGAGCAAGGACAAGGCGAAAGCTACCCTGCTACACATGGCAGGAGTACAAAGTGTGTCTCTTACTCTCAAGAACGGCACGATGATACCAGTTGATGTAAAACATATCAACATACTGTTCTTACAGGTATGAGCGATAAAGGAGACATGCATCATGACACGAATGCAGCAACAGCAAGTCACTCTTGGAAATACGCTTCTGATGATTGACGATGAGGACTTCCTACGTGGCTATAACAACGGCTACGAGACCTCTCATGCCTACCACCAGAAAGAGGATGCAGTAGACACGTCCATACTCCTGTTCTTGCTCAAAAATGGATGGGATGCAGGACACACGGACCAGTGGAATACGGGCTACATCCTTGGATGGCTGTCGGCGTTCTATGAACAAGAAGATGGGCAACTGGCACTCTCGACCTATGTCTCCGTAGTGTGTGAGCCTGAGTGGGAGGAGAGTGAGAGCGCATGAATACCGTCAAAATCTACCAACTCAAGCAACTGTCTTCGACACAATTGCAACGCTTACGCGATGCTCAACGAGAGGCAGCCCAGGTGTGGAATCTGTGTATGCAGATGCACAAGACCGCTCGGTTGCAACACACGGAGTGGCCTGAAAGAAACGAGTTACAGAAAGCAACGAAGGGTCGTTTTGCTCTCCATAGTCAATCCGTGCAGATGGTGGTCCACGCCTTTCTTGCCAATATTGACACCGCGCGACAACACAGGCAAACGCACCCTCAGATGCGGATGCGCTATCCCTACAAGGGAAAGCGGTTCTATCCTGTGATGTGGCCTGCACAAGCCGTATCGAGAGAGAACGGGCGCGTGGTCTTGCCAATGGGCAAAGGTCGGAAGTCGCTTGTGCTGCCTCTTGATTTGCCAGAGACCAGTCGTTCGTGTACACTCGTGTGGAATAAGGGCTATGAACTGCATGTGTGTGTCGAGATTGAGCAACGAGAGAGCGCACCTGGGGAGGTTCACGCAACCGTCGATTTAGGGGAAATCCACCTTGCCGCTGTGACCACAAACACAGGCAAAGCCATGATGGTGACAGGGCGTGGCATTCGTTCACTCAAACGACAACGAACGATGCAGGTACGAACCATTACCAAGAAACAAGCGCGGTGCCAGAAGTACTCGCGTCGTTGGAAGAAGTTGCAGCATGCCAAGAACAAGCAGTGCAAACGTACTGAGCGACGTATCCGCAATCAGCGACACCAAGCCACGCGAAAAGTCATCAACTTCTGTATCAAGCATGAAGTTGGCACCCTCTTTATTGGCAATCCGCATGGAGTCCGCAATCGGAAGAGCGGGCGGCATCATAATCAACGTATGAGTTTGTGGGAATATGGCAAGGATATCAGTTACCTGACCCACAAAAGCAAGCAAGCTCACATGATGTGCTTCACTGGCTCTGAACGAGGAACATCGAGCCAATGTCCTGCATGTGGGCATAAGCACAAGCCGAGAAACAGGCAATGGACCTGCAAGAAGTGCGGTTTCAAGGGGCATCGAGACTTAGTAGGCTCGATCAATATGCATACGCTCGCCTTTGGTGAGCAAGTGACGTTTCCTCGTTCCTTCACGTATCTACGTCCTAGTTCGCTCTAGCAAAGTAGTAGTCGGGCAGACACGCCCCAACGTTGTTTGAGTAAGTGTGCAGGTCAACCACGTCTTTTCAGAGACGGTTCCTACGGAATAGGCCACACTGCATACGTTACTTAGAAGCTTCTCCCCTTGCAGGGGAGGAGAGTGTCACGCTTGTCTGTTTGAGTATATATTTCTAACGCCTTCTCAGGCAACCAAAGCATGGTATATCCTTGCGCACGTTCTTGAAGCACTTGGACCAGGTTGAATTGATTGTATTGTGTATCTAGCGTTTCCTTAATGTTGGTAGCTATGTCTTCCGCGTTATCTATAGAAGTGAGGAACAAATCTTTGTAGCCAAATGCGAAATGTGTCCGTGCGAGTATTTGCCATAGAGGAGACGATGAGGGCACGATGGCGCGTCAAAGAATTGCTTGCAGAACAAGGCATTTCTATGAAGTATCTAGCCGCGCAGTCAGGAGTTTCCTATCGGACCATTTGCAGGCTCTGTCATACTCCCTTTCATGCAGGGAACGCTGTTACTTGTGAGAAATTAGCTGATGCTCTGGCGGTTTCTCTCCCACAGATGATTGAGATGGTTGCCGTTACGAATGAAGTCCTGCCATGCATTAATGGTAAGAAGAGGTGTCTATAATTCCAAAGACCACATAAAAATATCATAAAGAAGTTGTAAGCTAGCTAACAATATGCCCAAAAATGTCTTGCAAAACAAGCCAAGATAGTGTATGCTTTCCTTCGGTATCCCGTCTCGGTCTCGCATACAGTGCTCGTCCAAGTATTCCATCCCACGCTGGTAGGGGGACAGAACAACTGGTGACTCTGCAAGGATATGGACCCGGAGGACTACCAACATATCACAAGGAGGTCCCTAGTTGAACTTAGCAGACAAAACCCTAAAGTGCCGTGAGTGCGGAAACGATTTCGTATTCACCGCCGGTGAACAAGAGTTCTACCAGCAAAAAGGACTGATGAATCAGCCCAGTCGTTGTTCTTCCTGCCGTGCCGCACGCCGCAATGTGTCGAGTGGTATGGGTGGACGATCTGAACGTGCTCCACGAGAGATGCACACAGTTATTTGTGCTGAGTGCGGTTCTGAGACACAGGTCCCATTCTTGCCCAAGAATGATCGCCCTGTCTATTGCAGTCCCTGCTATGATAAGGTACGTGTAGCGCGTAACTAACTACGCTGCATGTCTGTGTTATGCAGTTATTGCACCATTCAACTTCTGTAGATGAATGGAGAGGCAAAGCTGAGGGGTGTTCTTGGCGGTGCCTCATTTTTGTTTTCCTCTCTTTTTCATATCCTTCTGGAATAAGCTCCATTATACATAATGTTTCCTATAGTAAAGAAGCATATGTTACTTCTCTATCTAGTTTGTCTATTTCCCTCATCATGCAGGTAGGACTTATTCTATAGCGCTTGACAGGTGTTTAATCCCCTCTATAATAGGGAAATAACATTTGTTAATAATTGTAGCTGTATATAGCTACGCACATGTTGCATACATTGTAACGTATAATCATATAATTGGACATTAGCGGATGAACACAGTGTCGCGGGAGACGAAATTGATCCCATCACAGAGCACGCTTGAGACCTTGTTAGCGGAAGCACGGCAATATCTGTCTCCGCAAGACCTGGAGGGGATTCAGCGTGCCTACGACCTGGCGAATGAGGCACATGGTGGAGCGATACGTCGTTCTGGTGAGCCATACATTCAACATCCGCTTGAAGTTGCGCTCCTCGTGGCACGTATGCGCATTGATGCAGACGGTATTATCGCGGCGTTGCTGCATGATGTCGTTGAAGACACGCATCACTCACTGGAAGAACTAAGTGCATTATTTGGTCCCGCCCTGGCAAACATCGTTGATGGTGTCACAAAGTTTGATGCCATTGCCGAAAAGCAGTACAAAGAGCATGCCACAGATACAGCGCTGGATAGTCCTTCCCCTATTGATAAACGCCGTCAACGCACCGAGACGGTGC
>JAABUQ010001771.1_pt1 | contig 44944 bp, 48 predicted proteins | sample 5560001 | NCBI WGS metagenome assembly JAABUQ01 (sample SAMN10711888, study PRJNA513371) | rock metagenome | isolation source: Antarctica rocks | place: Antarctica: Victoria Land, Finger Mt nord | collected 2015-12-18 | reverse complement strand
CGGCCGGAGCGCTTTATGGAAGTGTGACGGTGGCAGTGTGCAAGGTCCGCATTTGATATCCCCAACGCAACCAATTCCGCAATGTTACGACCTCTGAACGCCATCGCTATGCACCATTTCACCCACCGCACATGAACGTCCAACCGCTTACTCACCTCCTCCCACCCCTGCCCCCACCCCCTCCCCCACCCCCACCCATCCCCATCCCCCCCATCATATTCATCAAACTTCCCATATCCGGCATTCCCCCCCCCCCACCCCCCGCCCCCCCAGCACCCCCCATCATCTTCATCATAGCCGCCATATCCAACCCCCCCGCCCCCTCCCCCCCCCCACCCCCTCTCCCCAAACTCTGCATCCTCTTCTGCATCGCCGCCATCTGCTGCGTGCGGTTCCCCCCCCCCATAGCCTTCTGTGCCTGCGCCATATTCCGTCCCATGCCACCCATCTTCTTCGCCATCCCCGCCATGACCTTCTGCTGCGACAGCAGCTCCTCCACCTCCCTCACGCTGGTGCCGCTGCCCCGCGCGATCCGCGTCATGCGCGCGGGTTGGGTGACGAAGAGGGCGCCGTCGGAGTCGAGCTCCCGGGCGGTCATGCTGTCGCAGATGTAGATCATGCGTTTCATTTTGAGGGAGCCCTCTTCATCGTCCATGCCGCCCATCATCTGCCCGAGGCCGGGGATCATGCCCGCCATTTTTGACAAGGGGCCCATTTTCATGATGTTCTGGAGTTGGTCGCGCAGGTCGCGCACGGTGAAGACGCCTTCGGCGAGGTGTTTCATGGTGTCTTTTTGGTCGAGTTTGAGGGCTTGCACGTGCTCTACGAGACCTTGCATGTCGCCCATGCCGAGGAGTTTGCTGATGAAGGGCTGCGGGGCGAAGCGCTCAAGGTCGAGCATGTGTTCGCCGGTGCCGATGAAGACGATGGGAGTGTGGGTGGCCGCGACGGCGGAGATGGCGCCGCCGCCTGCGGCGTGGCCGTCGGTTTTGGTGATGATGATGGCGCCGTAGTCGGCGGTTTCCTTGAAGGCTTTGGATTGGGCTTCGGCTTGTTGGCCGATGGTTGCGTCGAGGACCATGATTGTTTGGTCGGGGGTGATGGCGCGTTGGATCTGGACCATTTCGTCGAAGAGGTCTTTTTCTTGCCGGTGCCGGCCCGAGGTGTCGACGATGATGATTTCGAAGCGTTCTTTTTTGAATTTGGCCACGCCTTCGGCTGCGACTTGCGCGGGGTCGGTGGAGGTGAGGGAGCCGAAATAGGGGATTTTCGCTTTGGTGGCGTTCTGTTTCAGCTGGTCGAAGGCGCCGGCGCGGAAGGTGTCGGCGCAGACGAGGCAGGCTTTGAAGCCCCTGGTTTGGTAATGCCGGGCGAGTTTTGTGCAGGTGGTGGTTTTGCCGGCCCCTTGGAGGCCGACGAACATGATGACGTTTGATTTGCCCTTTTTGGGCTTGAAGGGTTCGGCATGGGGATCGACGAGTTTGACGAGTTCATCGAAAACGGTTTTCTGTATTAAACGCTTTTTGTTGACGGCTGGGGGGAGGTCTTTGAAGTTGACGCTGGCTTTGATGGATTTGCGGAGAGTTCCTACGAGTTTCACGTTGACGTCTGCTTCGAGGAGGGCGGCGCAGATTTCTTTGATCATGCCATCGAATGCCTGCACTCATCTTAGCTAAGATTTGCTACAAGAAGACTAGATGCATGCCTTCTCATCGAGGTTGGGGGACCTCGTGAGGTCTGAGACGGCGGCATTGATGCGCCGTCCCAAGTCTTGGAGAACCATGTCAGATGGATGTGGTCGGCCTCATCGGTATCCACTACAGTCGTATCAGAATTATCATGAAGAGAAATTGTAGAAAAGCTAGACGACGTTGCCAATGAACGTCCTGGCGGAGGAAGATGGCCTCAGGTGGGGGGGAGCCGAGCGGACTTCCTCCGCACTCACATCTTGAAAGAATTTCCGAAATTTCATAAACTCTTCATTTGAATACCATTCGCACACTTACAGACCCTCGCATCCCCTTTCGAACGCTCACAATGGCCCTTTCAGAGTCCAAGAAACGCAAGCTCGCCAATCCAACCAGTAAATCATCCAAAAAATTCCACAAACAGACCCACTACTCCAGTCCCTCCCCCTCCGCCTCGGGCGACGAATTCCCCGCAATCGACCTCGCAGCCTCAGACTCAGAAGCACCCTCAGATCCAGAAGCAAACCCACCCAGCCAACCCAAAAACCCAGCCCTAACCCTCCACCCCCACTCCCCCAACGAACCCACCTCCGCCTCCTCCGCCTCCTCAGACACCTCCCCCCAATCCCCCCCCACCAACCCCAACACCACCAAAGTCACCCAGCGCTCCAAACGCAACGACCACTCCACCTTCGCCACAGCCATAACCACCATCCTCTCCTCCAAACTCAGCACCTCCAACCGCGCCGACCCAGTTCTATCCCGCAGCCACACCGCCCAAGCCGCACACACCTCGCTGCAGAACGCGAAACTCGAGTCTAAAGCCCGCCACCAAATCCGCGAAGACAGAAAAACGGCCTTGGACCGCGGTCATGTGAGGGACGTCCTCTTGGGCACTGATTTACCCAGGTCTGCAGCGCTGGCTGGGGTCTCGGGTGAGGATGTGGAGGGGGTGGGAGGGGTGACTGTGGGGGAACTGCAAGAGCAGGAGAAGAGGCTTAGGAAGACGGCGCAGAGGGGGGTGGTGAAGTTGTTTAATGCGGTGCGGATGGCGCAGGTGCGGGGGGAGGAGGCGGCGCGGAAGGGGGGGAGCAGGGGGAGGGTGGAGGAGCGGGTGGGGGAGATGAGTAAGAGGGGGTTTTTGGAGATGGTGGCTGCGGGGGGAGAGGGGAGGGGTGGGGGAGGTGGGATCGAGGAGGCGTAGGAGATTCCTTGGAAAGAATTGCTGAGGAGAGTATCTTTGTCGATCGCGGTACCAAAGGGGTGCCACCTCCGCCAAGAAAAGAAAAATATACACGCAGCCCGATTCCTCCCGTACAATCCTCAGAACTCCCCTCCCTTCCCCCCTACTCCACCCAACGTAGTAGCACCCCAAACACCCACAAGTCCCCACATCCCGACCCGCCAACCCCTCCACAGCCCCTCCACCCCTTGGCCCTTCTTCCCCTTACCCCCCTTCTCCGCTCCCAGCACCACAGCTTTCGGCCTCTCGCCTTCTTCGTAAATAATCGATGTCACGGTCCCAAACAACCCCTTATATGCCCCAACATCAACAATCGTCGCCACTTCCCGCCCCTGAGGCGTCGACCTCGCAACCGCGATTTGCCCGCGGCGGAGTACGGTTTCGAGCGGCAGCTTCACCGCCAGCTCGAGGACCTGCGAGGTGAACGTGGCGATGGCGTACATATTCGGAGTGAGCAACGGGTCGATCCCGAGCTTCGAGCGCAAGAAGAGGGGCGTAGATGCCGAAATGAATGTAGGGAGTGCGGAGTGCAGGATCGTCGGCGGCGCAATGGAGAACGGTAACGTCCAGCTGGGTAGACTTCTCAGCGTGGCCAGGATCGACCGCGGGGGATGGGTGGAGGGCGTGAGGATTAATTTCGTGCGGGCGATATCCAGCGGCGCTAGTAGCGTCCCCGCGATGCCGGCTGCAGAGACGGCGACTACGAGAGAGGAGAGTGGTGAGGGCGAGGATAGTATGTCTAACCCGCCCGCCGAAGTAAGTGAGATGCCAGGGTCTGGCAGCCCTAGCAACGCGGAGAAAAAGGAGCGCGCGAAGGAGGTCATAGTTGTGAGCAGTACATTATGAATATATGTGGCATTGGTTCCCTTCCAAAGTCCCCATGCGCCTTCTGCTGTCCAGAGCGTGGAGAGCGTTGTGAGGACGCTGGAGGAGGATTTCAGGACGAGCGTGTGGGGGGACTTTGCTGGAGGGGGAGGTGGCTGGGGAGTGTGCACGCGTGGGATGCCCGGCGAGGGGGAGGTGCGACGGCGGCGGCCCCGGCGGGTGGGGGTGTGTGAGTGTGGGGCGGAGGTGGTGAAGTATGATGGTGAGGAGAAGTCGGAGTCGGAGGAGTCCTGGGGATGAGTGAGCTTGGGTTGGATTAAGGGGGAGGGGGGGGAGGTACGTTAATGTCGTGTTTGGAGGTGGTAGGTCGCCTTCGAGGGTCTTCTGAAAAGGGGTCTTTGGCCTTTGTGGTCTGCGCTCTGGTAGCGACATGGACTTGCAGGACTGTCTTTGCTACATCGAAGGGCTGCGCGAGGAGGACGGAGGTATATTTCCATATTGCTTGCTCGGCGAGGCCTTTAAGTGTTTCAGTGGGTGAGGGGGAGTCGGAGATATAGTCTGCGTAGTCCATGTCTGCAAGGATGTTGCGGGCTGAGGAGCCGAAGCTGTTTGGGGAGATGGAGTTGGAGGCATGTTTGTTGCTGATGTTGGAGGCGGTGGTGCTACTGCTGTGGTGGGCTTCTGGTGGGTGGCCGACTGAGGGTGGTATGTAATAAGGTCGGAGAGGGTTGGGTTCTCGTGCTGGAGACATGATCCGCTGGTGAAGCTGTGTCTCGAGAATAGATGGTGATGTTGATTCATGTCTTGCTTGACGATTTTGCGGAGGGCAACTTGAGGCGAGTCGAAAATGGTCATCAAAGATTTCTCTCTCACGCCAATGCCAACCATTTGAGCTTCACTATCTACTCGAGCGTGGAATTGGTGAGCATGTCAACAGCTCGTCAAGCACCATACTTCTTCAGATCATGTTCTAGAGTATCTCCCTCATCGCGCCAGCAATTCCTGCCCTCCGCCCTTCACACACCTATACGGCATCATGCGTACACAATGAGCACGATATGTTCAAGAACACAGGTAGCATTCGAAAGGGGACCATGTCAAGACTACAGACTATTTCCAAGAGCTAGACGGAGATTTTCTGCCTCCGCCGTAGCAATGCACGGCCATCTCACCCCCCCAAAGCCAGGCGAAGAGTGAGCAGATCATATTTGGATTGTACGAGACGCTAATTCTTGTAAACTTCTAGGATACACGTTACTTTCATAGACAAAGAGGGGGAAGAGCACTCGTACGACGTCGCCCAAGGAGACAACCTCCTGGACATCGCCCAATCCGAAGACTTAGAAATGGAGGGTATGCCCCAATTTTCCCTCCTCCAACTCTGCCCTCCCAGACTCACGTACTGACACACTCTCCCCAGGTGCCTGCGGCGGATCCTGCGCCTGCTCAACCTGCCACGTCATTGTCGAATCGGACGATATGTACGAGAAAATCCCTGAGCCCGACGACGACGAAAACGACATGCTGGACCTCGCCTTCGGGCTGACCGAAACATCGCGGCTGGGCTGCCAAGTAAAAATGAAGAAGGATCTGGACGGGCTGAGGGTACGATTGCCAAGTATGACGCGGAATCTGCAGGCGAGTGATTTCAGTGGGGCGAAGAAAGCATAGGGTCGTTCATATTTGCATTCGTATGATAAGAGGAGATGCATGTCTTCTATCTCAGTGACTAGAATCCAGAACCCTCCCATTCTTTGTACGTGTTATAGAACGCTGATGGTGGAATTCCTTGCAATGTTTGGGCGCTTTGCAACATGACGAAGCCCGAGATTTGGCTCACGTTCGCTTGTGCTTTCGCTTCTGTTGCTGCACCCTCGAAAAAACGGTTGAACTGCTTATTGTGAGCCGATGCTGGCGTCCAGAGAGAGTGTGGTATGCGAACGAACCACACGAATGCCTGGGGTCGATAATCTGGTATATGTCAGGCACCAATGATCTCGAATCCTGCTGTGTCTTCACTTGTTGGCAGCGTGATGAACAAAGGCCACCGTTCGTCTAATTGGTGACCCCACAACTGTATTTCACAAGGCGAATGGAGCATAGGGATTCCAAGAATTCCTTTAGGTTAGGGCATTACTGGACCTGATTTAACATTAGGAATCTCTTAAGACAGTTCTTGCTTTCATGGGACATATGCCATTCACGAAGTCGATGTATTGAGTCTTACCATCATCAGTGATCTAATGAAATCGGTCAGTAATGTATATATCAACCTCTTCGGTGTGGGTGTCAATCCCACGGCGCTGCTTTATCCTTCCACTGCGGGGAAGTTTCGATGGGACAAGCCTAGTAGAAATGGTCAAAGCCGTTCCCGTCAATGACGACTAACGAGTAGGTATATTGTTAGAGTTCTGACAACAACGCTAGACAAGAGACACTCTGCTCTAGGAAAGCGTTGTAAAGAGACCATACGTAACACAGCAAAACAGCAGTCTACCAGTAGTGGCCAAAGTTGTATCGGATAAGGATCTACCTAGTCACTAAAAGGTGTTACCTGCCATAGGCATTAGGTAATACTACGCTAGTCCTAATTCCATCCACAGCGTCGAGTGAAGTCTGCTGCTCGGTAGCGTTTCACTAACATCTCCATCCATGGGGCCATGAAACGTCACAAAAGGGAATGTTGCGAGCCGAGCCGTCACAAAAAGGTTTATTTTATTCCCAGGGTCTTGAACTTTTATGTATCTGCCTTGTACACGGAGTATCTCATAACAATAAGATTCATCGGAGCTTCACCAGTGTAATTCCAGAGGTGCAAATCTGATTTGTAGTCTTAACAGCAGTGTCAGTTTAGCAACGTAGACCTAGCAAGAGTGGGCTTGTCAGTACTGGTGAAATACGCGCGTCTTGCCATACCCTACCTTTGATTGTGTGACTTGATTTCAAAGCTGCTCTTATTAATGGGGACAGCACCGCCGCCCCATTGGGTGTCGATCATCGTGCGGGGTACAGAAAAGGATTCTAGCTTCTCGTCGTTGCTATCTTTGCGTTGTCGAGTACTTATCCCCTTCCCCAATATTTGATATTCCTTCTTGTGCACGTCATTCCACCATAGAGCCTGGCATAACGAGGAAACTACCTAAAAATCTCTTCACTTTCGTCTCCATTGTTGTTTGTCCATAGAACACTTCCGCAGTGCCTGGACCCTGCGTCTCTAACGCCATGTCTATTTCGAAAGAGGAAAGGGAGCGCTTCCCTGAACTAGTCAATAGCACTGACATTGACCGCCGACAATGCCAAAGAGTGGTACCGATGAAAGTGATCGTACTGGGAATGCCCCGAACAGGAACTCAGTGTACGTAGTCAGCTCGCACTTTCATCTTCAATTGAAGAACAACATTCAGCGACTGACTTTGAACCTTGAAAAGCAATGCGACATGCACTCGAGCATCTAGGCTTCACAGACACCTACCACATGGACAGCGTGCTTGGGAACCCTCGGGATATCGATCTTTGGCACCAAGCCTTCATGGCCAAATTTCGCGGCGTCGGAAAGCCCTTCGAAAAAGCCGACTGGGACCAACTTCTAGGTCATTGCCAGGTATAGCATATCCGTCCCCACCTCTCGCTAACCGCTCTGAAATTGGCGCCATGTAGGGTGTCTGTGACCTCCCAGCCTGCGCCTTCGTCCCTGAGCTCCTAGCCGCCTACCCTTCGGCCCTTCTGATCCTGACTCCACGCCCACCAGACCTCTGGTACGCCTCCTGCAGGCGTACACTCCACACAGCTGGAAGCTCCTCTAGCATGCTCGCTCTGTCCTTTCTTGATTCCCAATATCTCGGCCGCTTGATGCCCCTAGTGGGGCTAATGTTCGGCTCCATGTTTCCCTGCCCACCTTCCTTATGGCCAACTTCCAAGGGGAAAGAAATCTGGATTGACCATTATAATCGTGCACATGAAGAAGCGAGGAAGCTGGTGCCCGAGGGAAGAAGGCTGGAGTATGGTCTTGGGGAAGGGTGGGGCCCACTGTGTCGGTTTTTGAACGTAGAAGAGCCGAAGGGGGTGAAGTTCCCGCATGTGAATGAGAGCGGGGAGTTTGCGACGAGGATCTCGTTAATGAAGAAACTGGCTGTTAGGAGAATAATTAGGAGATGGTCACCGCTTCTTGGTGTCTTGGTACTGGGGCTTGGGATTTGGGGAAACAGAAAGGGTTGGAGAGCTGGCACCGAGACTTGAGGTATACCAATCCATACGTAGGGAATGATGTACCCATAGACTGGAGAACAATCGACCATGAAGAAAGATTGAACAGCAAATTTCCGCCATCCAAGACTATGAAAATTGGTAGGGTGGTAACACTTATTTGATTGCTATGGTGGAAACGTGGACTATCAAGGAATGCCAAGCTACTAGTCCCTATTGGGTCTAGTGGCGGAATCTTCCGCTCTTACTCCGTATCCATTTTCAACATGGGGTCCCCCAATGCTACCCGGCGCTTTTTAACACACCTTGGGGCCAAAGCAAATTCATGACATCGACATGAATACCTTACAATATGATCAGACCAATTCCACGATTTTCCCTTTCCCCTTCGTCTTCAATCTCATTTCTCTCCTTCCCTTCTCCATCGCAAAGATGGCTCCCCCCCTCCGTATAGGCTACGTCCCTGGTAGCCCATCTCCCCCCCCACTAAACCTCAACCCCCTCTCACTAACACACTCCCTAGAACACTTCTCCACCCCCCTCCACTTCGCCACCACCCAATTCTCCCTCCCCGCAACCCTCCACCCTTTTCCCTCGGGCACCGGCCACATGATCACCTCCCTCCGTACCCACGAAATCGACCTCGCCATTGGCCTGACCGAAGGCTGGATCGCCGGTCTCGGGAAAGCTGCCGCCGAAGGCAGGGAGGGGGGCTATAAGATGGTGGGAACGTATGTTGAGACGCCGTTGTGTTGGGCTATTTCTACGGGGGAGAAGAGGGGGGAGGTGATTGGGAAAGGGGTGGAAGGGTTGAGGGGGGGCAAGATGGGGGTGAGTAAGGTGGGAAGGTAGGTGAGCTGCCTGTTTGCGTGTGCAGTTGGGACGAGTCGGGGAGGCTGATTTGCGGTGGGGAATAGTGGGAGCTACGTGATGGGTTTCGTGTTGGCAGATACTCACGACTGGCTCAATGGTGCAGCTGAGGGGGAGAAGCCATTCGAAGTCGTGCCCTTGCAAACATTTGAGAACTTGCGCAAGGGCGTGGGTGACGGCACGGCAGATTTTTTCATGTGGGAGCATTTCACCTCCAAACGGTACTTTCATCAGGACTTGAAGTATCCGATCAAGAAAATGGGGGAGATCTATACGCCATGGCCGAGCTGGCATATTGTGGCTCGAGATGAGGTGGTAGGCGATGAGCGGTTGGAGGAGTTCTTTAGGAAATTGGATGAAGGGGTGGAGTATTTTGAGAGGAATCAGGAGGAGGCTGTGAAGTATATTAGTACGGAATTAGATTACGAGGAGGGGGATGCGCGGGAGTGGTTGGGGACGGTGAGGTTTGCGAGGGGCGTGAAAGGGGTGAGGGAGAGCGTGGTGGAGAAGACTGTGAGGGTTTTGAAGAAGGCGGGGGTGTTGGGGGAGGTGGGGACGGAGGGGATGGTTGGGATTCGGAGGGAAGAGTGAAAGCTATGGGAAGCTGGGTGTGGTGAATGGAGTATTTTCTGTGTGAATATCGACCGGAAAGACAACGTGGTTGGTTCAGAATGGATCTGCTCGTGTCTCGAATGTGCATCTTCTCTTGACACCCTTCGCTCTTCCCTTTCCTCGCTGTGGTGCGCTGCGTACATATCTTCACCTTTCATCAAGTCCTTTTCCTCTCATCTCGTCAGAAAAGGTAGGGCAGCTACCGCATCCGCTTTGAGCAGTGCAAGCGTAAAAGTATCATCGTGAGAAACCAAAGAAGAAGAATTGGGTAGAAAAAACATCCTCGGGCTGCATGAGATTTGACATCCGCCGCAAGACATATTTGCTGAGTCGCTTGTACATAGTATTCGAACGAGCACGCCGAAGCGGTGGTACTGAGGGTGATCCAGAACACCATACGTTCAATCAAGTTTTTTCCATTCGATCCTCCGTACTGGTGATATATGATGATATGAAGGCTAGTAAACGCTCTGAAAACGCTCTGAAAAGAAGAAGTAGAAAGAAAAAAAAACATACAACAACTGGTGTTCGCTGGTCGTCACCGACCCAACTACTCTCCAGTCGATCTGCGGCTTATAGAGGGAAGATCGGACGGGTTTCCTAGTTCTCCGCAGTCTGTGTTCGTATGTGCACGATTTCTTCTTAAAATAAAATTAAATTCTATAACATGGGAATTGGACGAATGTGTATACAACTCTAATCGGGGGAGTCAGTGTAAGCACTGCATTTCTACATCGCACGACCTGCATTTGTAGTCTCTGTGGGAGTGCTGGAGACGTGGTTGTGAGACTGGACTCTGTGGTTGTTTGAATCTACCATGTACAACAATTGTACACCCAACAGCAATTCCGTCCAGCGCCATCGTCTAGTAAGACTCGCATAGCCGGCAGTGTAGAACAGAGAGACCGCTTTCCCAGAAATTTCAAGAGCTCATCAATATTGACAATAACTGCATCGCAAAAGCGTTCCGCGCATGTACATTTTCACCCCGGTCACAGAACCCAACCCGCTGAATTGAATGTCGACTTGCCAGATGCATATCTGATTTCAAGATCACTCGTCCTATCTTCCTGTAATTACGGAATCGGTACTGCGTGAGTCGAACGTATCATTGGCATAATATACATCCTATATATTCGCCTACAAACTCAAGTCTTCCCAACGCATACGTCCGGAGAGCCTCACCGAGTTGACCTTCTCTGACTCTGATCTTACTCCTAAAAAATGAGACCAAGGTTGTGGGCTAAGCCAGCCTGGAATGGAGGGATGCGTTTGGGGATTACAATTATTCCGAAGATGTGATAGAAAGGAGTGTTGTGCGAACTAGGGGAGGGAAGCAAACCGCAGCATTGCAGGGACCCTGCGACTTTCGAGACAACGATGCTTTGGCGGTGGCGAGCTGACTGGCATATCACCAACATCTCAAGCGAATCACACTTTTTGATACAGCAATTGGGGATACTGATCACGATGAATTGGGAGTTCGGTGTTGCTGTATTTATAGCGGTTTTTGTGTTCGATAGACTATTTTCAATTGGATGGTGCAAAATATACGGGGACCGGACGCAGGAAGAAAATGCAGACATACCTTTCGCTGCATCTTCCCCATACATATGTCCATACTTAACAGCGCCGAGCCGCATCTACGTTCTCCTGAGATCTTGCTAATTAGTAGTAGCCGCCTAAGGTCAGGTTCGCCATACTCTTGACTAGCCAGAGATATTTAGTGTCGTATATTTTCCCCATGTCAGTTCGAAGTGCAAGGGCGACTGCCGCGTTTCAGGCACACAATACGTTGAAGTGATTCATAGATCAAGGTTGAGTAATCTCGAAGTTGTAGGAAATCCGTTCCAACAGACGACATTTGAGGTTTACTGGAACCAAAAGCGATTTTTGTGACAGATTGAGGGAATGCTGCTTCCAATTCGTTAGAATAGTAGGAACCACACGCTTTCCCTAGAGCTATTATCTCACTGGGTGGCTGCAAGGAAGGAGATTTGCCTTGAAGACCGGTTTGAACCAACGGCATAATCGCCATCGAAATCTTCTCATCCTCTCATCGCGTCTCGTAATAACGGAGCAACCTGTTTCCGACCCTTGCTCAATTCTTTCTGCCTCCAGGTGTTCCTCCAAACATCAGCCGAGGATAAGTCGATCTTCGCCACAGCCTCCAGGTTCATTTCCTCAAGCTCAAGCTCTTGGACCGCGGTGTCCAAAAACCTCTTCACACTTTCATGCGCGGAAGGACGAGCCTGAATAAGCAATTCCCGCTGGAAATCACCTTGATGTGTTGTTGGCATGGTCATGATAGCGAACACCTCCAAGCCTTCCTCGTTCATAAATCGGTTTAAGACATTCTCAAACGGTTCGTACTTCCCGCTCTCGTCGCCCTCCGCTTCGGCTTTTCGAATCAAGAATCTCAAGTCTTTGACCACAGAACTCATCCCGAGCTTCCTTTCCCCCTCACTCCACATCTTGTAATCCTTCTTCAAGATTTCACCAAGCACTAAACCCTCGATCATGCCCTTCGCCCCTTGAAGCTCCTTGAAAAATCGTTCCCTATCCCAAACCTTCGCCTCCCGAGGTATCAGTGTAATCCTTCCCTCCAGGTACTCCACAGCGTCTCTGTCTACCTGCTCCACCCTCCCTGGCGGACGCAAATTTGCAGTATCAACCAAGATACTGGCTAGCGCGATCTTGGCAACCTGCGCATCCCATACCCGCGTCACTGCCTCATCATCCACTGCGCTCTCACCCTGACCGTGCGCTGCACCACTTGATAGAGAAGAGGCGGATATGGCATCCCATGTTTGTCTACAATAGCGCACCACGAGGCTGGTACATGAACCCGCCTTCTCCACAATCCGCGGCTCAGGGTCAGTATCTCGTGGAACAGTGTTTTCTTCGTCATGGTGATCAATGACCCCAGTCACATATTGCGAGAATTGTTGTCCTAGATGGCCTTGGAGTTTGTTATGGTCAACTAAAATCCAACGAACCTTCTCAGGTGAAGAAAACCCGGACTGGATATCGGTCAGTGTTAAAAGAGACGAGGTAGCGAAACCGCCGTGCGAGCAGACAGATGTGAATTCGGGTCGTAAACGGATGGCGGAGCGTGGAAGATTGAGCAGTGGGATGTAGATTTGGGAAAAGGCGGATTTGGGTGGGGAGAGAGAGCGAGTGTAAGCATATAGGAGGGAGGTCGTTAGAGAGTCGAGATCTGTGATTAGATGTTCATTATTGTCATCTAGTCAGTCAAAACCAGTTGGGAGTCAGTACCTGCGGATTCGTTCCCGACTACTATTGTAGCTTTCTGTGAACCCTGCAGGGCTAGAGCGAGATTTTGTTTTGAGTGCTTAAGGAAGGCGGAGAGGGAGTTTCTGGGGAAAGACATGTTTTCGTTCACCTCTGATGTGTCTTGTTGACGCCCCCTCGGCCTCAAGTTTTCGTGATCATTACGAGGTCCGCTGGAGAGTTGGTACCGCGGAATAGGTATCGTAATCGTTCTATGCGCACCGCAACCTGCCGCTTCTCGGTGTTAAAACCATCCTCTGCTATGTGTTGCGAGAAACATCGATGCGAATGAAAGGGAATTTCGTTAAGCCGACTCGAGTCAGAACAACCCTAGCCCTATCCCCCTTGTCCCAATACAACAGTGTACGTGGTCATTCGGGTGTATTCACTTTTGATGCCTCAGCTGCTTTGATATGCAGAGAAGAGCTCATGATGTTTTTCTAAAGTGCTAAAAATTCTTCCTTTCGAGCGCGAGCGAGTCTGAATGAGCTTCGTCTACTCAAAATCAACGACTACAAGTGGAAGATCTATCATCGAGTCATTTCTCCATTATTTCTATTTCTTCAGGTACACCGACCTGGTCTCTCAAACCTTCTTCTCGAGACTCATCTTTCAAATGCGCTGCATTAGTCTTCGCTACCCTTTCGCTTCTCCACTTCATGCCCCATTTCCGGATCGTCCACACAGACAGAGTTCCAGCAGCACCAGTGAAAAGTCCGAGAGTAGTAAAGTACCATCCTCTACCCAAAGCAGTCACGAGAGGCTCAAAGATAGCGACGCCCAAGGCGGCCAAGGCACAACGAGTGATCGAGGCCGCGGCCGCAGCCGTACTGGGTCTCTCGGGGAAAACATCTACCAGTAAAGTATTTGAAATAGTATAGATGGATGTTCCAAAAAAGCCTTGGGCAAATTGGAGGATTAAAGGAATACTTACGTGACACTGCTGATCGAGGGCCCATCCATATCCAATCAAGACACATGTCAATGTGCCTGGGAGATACAAAGATCCTCGCGTCCTTGCTCTCTCAATTGGGAAGTGGTTGATATCATCACCTTGATCTCGATCAATCGAGTGCCCAATTCGCTCTGCTACGACCTTGTAGTTTCGATCCATCATTTTGCCATTAGCATAGCCACCGAAGATTATTCCAGCGCCTCGTGGGAGGTATGAAAGTCCGATCTCCAGTTCGTTGAAGTGGTAAATATCCTTGTACGACGAGGGAATGGAAGTCTGGATGCAGTAGTCAACCATGTAGAACGAGCCATGCATCCACAATATTTGGGCGGCATCTTTCCAGAAGAGTATCCTCAGACAAGACAGCGGATTCGGTATTCTCAACCCTCTCCGGGCCACACCATCCACGTTGCCAGCAGTAGCGTCTCCCCCGCCGTCTATTTTATGCTTTCTCTCAGCGCTACCCTTCTCGCTCTTGTTCTCCACGCTCTCCACTCGGGCCAGCTTGTCCCAACGCCAGAACGCGGCTCCCCACGGGATCTCCCACCACCTCCTACCCACCACCGTCCCATTCCCGACCACATTTCTCGCCGTCTCCGGCAAGAACCCCCCAACAGCCAACAGCAGCATAGCTCCAACGACGACCAGGAACCAAAACACCCAAACGTAATTCCCCGATTTGTATGCCACCCAGCCCCCAACGATTGGCCCCACACAAGTCCCCAAATTCAAGGCCATACTGACAGGTCCGATCATCTTTCCTCTTTCCGCCGGAACACAGACATCTGCGACGACACCGTAGGAGATGGCGAACGCAGCGCTGGCGCCAAGGCTTTGGAATGCGCGGAGAATGAGGAGCACGGCATAGCTGTTCTGCTGTAACGCAAGGCCTAGATTTGACAGTACGTAGAGCGTGAGTGTGACGAGGTAAATGGCTCTACGCCCAAGTGAGTCGGAAAGAGTGGCGAAGATGGCGGGGGACAGAGCTTGGCAGATGATGTAGATGGTGATTGTAAGATTGATGGCTTGGGCTGAAGTGTGGTAGTGGGTGCTGAGGAGAGGGAGAAGAGGAAAGTAAATCGTTGCTGTCAATGGAGAGGTGATTGCAGTGAGACCGAGGAGGACGGTCAGGAGGTGTCGCTGGCGAGGACTGAACGTTGTGTAGAGACGTGGAGTTCTGGATGCGGGTGGCCGCAGTGGTGCCAAAGCGGTTTTAGGAGGTGTGGTACAGCAACCTTTGCTCTGTGGTTGCGGCTCTGACAACATCTGGATATTGGGAATGATGTTTAAGATTGATGATGAGTAGTAAGAAAGGTAATATATATGAGACTACAGTCTACCAAAGCCAGTCCGCTTCCAAGCATGATCACTTATATCCCCTCGATCTCTCATTGAGAAGGGTCCACCTAATACAGAAAAGATCTGCGTTCCGACGGTAGCACAAACAGATTATCATCCGCAGTGGCAAAATTGCAGGAAGTATCTAGTTGAGCGAAGCAAAAGAGATCACCAGCTCGCCTCTCCCAGGCCACTAGCAATGACCGCAACTTCTCCGTCCTTGGGACAGAGAAAAGTTCCATCTTGTAACAGACAGCACTGCTTCAAGCTATCCGTCGTTACCCAGTCCCGAGGGATGAAATAGTGGCGTCTCACGGCATTGGACTGCCTGCTCGAACTAAGCTTGAGAGTGCACATCCACAAGTCCTTGTCAAGAAAGACAAGCTTTTTCCCGGGGAGAATACCGAGAGGGACTTCTATCTGCTTCATCACCTCACCGAAGATATCATGTGGGCGGAGAAAGGAGGGGTCGTTCGGGTTGTTGCGTGGGTCCAGCTGTGAATTTTCGAATATCAGGAGCTTTTTACTGTCTTTTCCCTCCAAGGAAGTCTTGGATAATTGTACTAGAAGATGTTGGTCGTCCTGCGTAAACATGGCTTTCTCGACGTAAGTGTTCTCCTTGAATCCAATAACCGTTTTCCTTGTCGGCTGGCGTTCGGGGATTTCCACTGTATTCTTGGTATCAAAAGCCGATCGACTGTCAGAACGAAAACTGTCCTCGTGGTAAGTAAGATAAGTGCTGGTTTTCAAATTTTCCCAATCGACTATCTTCAAGTCTTCAGGGCCAATCCCTATGATTGCAGCTCTCTGCAGTGGATCATTCACCCATCTCCGAGTCTCCCCTTTTTCGAGTTCGCCTGAAAATGCCAATTCTCCGTTTTCAAGCGACCAAATTTGACCGTAATTTTGACTCACCATCAGTAGCTTCGTTGAATCCCGATTCAATAATATTTGATGAAGTCCGCCAACCACTGCCTTGATCTTGCCCTCAAGCAAAGATTGAACTTCGAATTGCGGCTTGTCAGTAGACTGCTCTGCAGTTTTGAGACGTTTCACTTGGAACTTTCCACCAAGATCGGCTGCGGCGACGTGCCTCCCATCTTCGCCCCAGGTCAGATGATCTACTATAGAGAATGTGGAGAACGTCGCTAATTCAAGTAGTTTCCCGTCCTTGTTGTCAAATAGGTCCACTTTGCCGTTTTCGTAGCTTGCACAATACAATTGGCTGCCTGGTGCAGTAGCAAGAGCACTGATGGGCTCAATAGACACAAGCCAGGCCTCGGAAATCTGAGAGGTGGATCTTGATGCTTGATAATCACTTGTTGTATCGCTGACTGTCTCCACGTTATCGAGGAATCGAACGACACTGTTCGGTTCCCAGGCGTTGATTGAAGAGCCTCTGAGATCGTAGAATCGTCTACAGTCTGGACTGAATGCCAGAGCGGTGACTAGGTTTTCGGAAGCGAGTTGATAGATAACACTAAAATAGGCAAAATCCCAGATCTTGACTGTGCCATTGCTATCGCTTGTGACGAAAAGTTTGCCGTCGGGGCTCACTTGGATCTCGTCCGCCAGCGTACGTGCCTCTTGGTTCTCGTCAGAGATTGGGTTCCATTTAAAAACGCAACCATCCTTGTACAAGCCAACAAGAGGCTCCGCTACAGGATTCCAGGCAACTCGTTCGACAGCCATCCAGCTTACCGACGGACGACCATGCTCGTTTCGGGATTCAATTGTGCGCCTACACCTCCCGATCAATCGACGCTCTTTGGTAGCCCATACCGACAGAGGATAGCCTCTGTAAGCTACAGCAACGTGGGTTGCGTCGGCATTGAAAGCCATGAACGAGGGAGAGGTAATGAAACCACCCTCGACTGCAGAATCTTCCTCTAATAAAGTAGGGTCTTGGGTACGCCAGCCATCTTCGCAGGCATTGATATCGATGTGCCTGAGCATCTTGTCTCCGGATCCAATCAAAATTTTCGTATTGTTTTCAGTGAAAGTGATGGCAAGCGCTTTGCAATCACTGGGGTTGGGGATTGTAGCAACAAGTCGACCAGAAGGAACAGTCCAAACCTTGGTTGTTTTGAATCCGTAGGAAACAAGCCGGTCACATTTGGTGTTGAAGCACATTTGTGTGACAAATTCCGCGTGAGGCATTGTACAAGTCTCCTCGAAGTTGACCGAGTCCCACAATATAATTGATCCTGTGGAGCTCAAGACTGCAATGTGACGGCCAGCACAAGTGATCTTCCAGGCCTTAGCCCCATTTTGCAAAGACAACGTGGCCAGACAATCATTCCAAACCGCATTGGAGATACCAGAAATTGACAGGGCTGAAAGCTCTGATTGTTTGAACTGCCGAGATATGATCGAATTCTGGGGACACAGTGGAGGGATAATCTTGTAAATGGCTGTAGGGTCACCCAGTAGATGCCTGCCGAACTTGGCCACTATCTTCACCAGATCAATAGCCCACAACTCAAAGAGTTCCAAATCTTGGAGGCGGTGCAATAGCGGGTTTTTCTCCATGTTGAGCTTGCCATTGAGACTACTGAACCAGATCAGCACCCGTGCAGCGGTCACCAAATGTTCCAGCTGGCTAAAAAGGCCTAGCGAGTGGACCCAAGTGAGCACAGAAGGTCCTCTCAAAAACGCGGTTAGCTCATCCATAATGCCTTCCGAACTGGTACCTGCTTGCCGCAGATGATACATGAAAGAAATGGCGGCATAGGGCAGGAATGGCTCGGCAGAGCGGATTGCTTGCTGATCTTGTCCAAGCTTAGAACGTAGACTAGGGCGAAGTAGAAACGAGATTGTCTTTCCAAATAATTCTTTATGGGAGTCCTTCTCATTGATGAAGAACTGTATATTGGGGGTTTGCGTCAGATAATCCCGCGCCGTCTTGTGCACGAATGCAACGTGTTTGCTACGATCGACGACAATGAATTGGCCGCAAACTTCTAGTACTGTTCTCTCGAAGTCCAGAAATTCGGGAAACTCAGGTGTCAAGGCTTGAGAGAGCTCTTGCAACGTCAGTGGGCGATGCGCACCCACAACCCAAGTCAATATCGTCTTTGCCAGCCGCCGATCTGCTGCTCTCGGATTTTTTGCAATAGTCAGCTCCATTCGTTCATATAAAGGGCCCATCTCAGCCGGTAGCTCTTCCAACGTTTCTTGTATAGCTTGTTGTGTATGACAACCCATGATCTCTTCCAGCACAAGATTCACCCAAAGAAAATTCCCATCTGAACGATGGACGATGCTTTCCATCACTTGCGATCTAAGCTGCTCAGGCCCACGCATATATTGTAGCCCACGCTCGACGTAGGTTCGGATGTCAGCTTTGATAGCCTTCTGACCATCATCTTGGATCACGTTAACAGGTATTAAGACCGAAAGCCTCTCAAAAGCAAGAGATAGTAGCTCAGTTCTGCGGCTGACAATGAAGATACGGATCGGCGTACGAAACCTCGGGAGGTCTCTCAGCAAATCTAATAGGGCTTTTGGCGACTCCGACTCATCAAGTGCGTCGATAATCCAATATAATGGTCTCGGCAGGACTAGATTTGAGAGAATCGAGATGAGCATCTTCTGCCATATGAACTGAGCGTTCTTTTTTTCAAGCGTAACGCCTTCGCGCGATAGCTTTACCATCTCTCGTTTGAACTCAGGGACTGTCTTTGCTAGTTGCAGTCCCATACACTTTAGAAGAGCCGTTATGGAGCGCTTGGTATGGTCTCCAAACTGAAATAAAAAGTATTGGCAATACTGGCCTAATTCACGTATGTAGTTGATGATATAGGCAGAAAGTATCGATTTCCCACTTGCAGGGGGTGCATTGTACCAGGTAACGCGGGAGTCTGACGCCTCCTCCATCCATAGCTTGAATGTTGGTTCTTCAAGGACCCACTCGCAGGTCCCTGGCGCCCAGCGTTGTCGCAAGAAATCGAGGTCGTCATCTAAATCTTGTGTATTTGTGAAGAGCTGTTCAAGGAGGGAAGCTTCCTCGGATGATTGGAGTTGTAGTAAACCGGTACCTAGGATTAGAGCATCATGTGAGTCTAGACTAGCGAAGATCTTTCATTTCCTTATATTTCTTGAACGTACCTCTGGACCGAAGGCCTTTTACCAAAGTCTTTAGTGCATCTCTCACACTGACATAATTAGGGTCTTCTTGACTGGCGTATTTGCAGACATCGTGGTGATCTGCATTCAAAGATTTTGATATTTCCCCAGGATATCCAAGGATTGACGACTCCTTTTCGAGAACCATCTATCAACATGTCAGTCCGACGAGGGAGTGTAATGCAAAGGTCACCGTCAGTCACAGACCAATTTTCTAGGACCCGCATGCGTAGGTAAGGTTTCATAGAAGGAGAAAATAGAAAGCCTTGGTGCAACATGGCGAAATTGCTCGTTAATCTCCTCGAGAGCTGGCGAACTTCTGTCCAAATCGGCGATGAAGTCCTTTGGGGATTGCAAACAGACAAATAGCAATCTGTTGAGCGATTCCGCAAGATTTGAACCTCGGTGCGGTGTGCCAAGGAACACTATTGCAGACATCGATTCGACAACGTCTTGATAGTTCTTGTCATTTTGTCCAAGCAGATAGGCCTTGACCATCAGCATCCGTCGTACAGTCTTGTAGGGTACCAACCTTCTTGACTACTAACCCACCCATGCTATGAGCGACAAAGATGATTGGAACCTTGTAAACTTAGCAAAATTGAACATCTGGAAGACGTCGTATGCGGACCCTTCCAATACCAAGATCTTCTGTGCTGTTGTCATTTCCAAACTTCATCCCGAACAACAGGTCTTTTGCGAAATCCACTATACTGGTACTTGGAGGGCCGCCCGCGAGGAATTTGGCGTTGTACCCGAAAGTGAGGATTCTTGCTTCACATATATCTGGCTCGAGTGGTAGCCACTGCTGAGGCCAGAAGAGCCTGGGATCTTGATATTTTGACCATGTCCTGTGGCTAGCACCTCCAAGCCCGTGAATAAATATGACGTCCAGTGGCGCCTGTGAAGACGGCTGGTATACCACATGTAGTCCAAGCTCATCTGTAGGCCCCTCCTCTCTACCGGAACTCCATAAGTTGAAGGAGGAAAAGGGACTTGGCACGCGTGATGGCGGCTCCGAGTCCCGTGTATTGCCTGAGCTAGCGCTTCTTCCTCTTTCTGGAAAGGCCCCTTCTGGGGTTGCGGTGGTAGCTTCGGAATGACGACGAGAGTGCGTACCGGAGGGAGCTAGGTATTCTGGCCTTTCATGCTTTGGTGAGACATGAGAGCGGATTTTTCTCCACTGATGGTATGAAGTCAATTAATGATGCGTATCGTAACATGGAGTGGGGAGAGGACCATTGGTATTTCCTATCGTCTGATCGCATGAGGCGCTTGCAATGGAGTTAAGATCCTGTACTGCGGGGCAAAGCAAGGACCTTCCACAGCATAACCGACACAAAGACAATGACAGGCTACGTGTGTAAGATGGACATGCTACACACGTCGTGGCAAACAGATCAAAACCAACGAGATAGCCTTAGCGATGATGATGAATGGTAGATGTGGTGATTGGGAGCTAAGTCTGAGACGAGCCGCAACCAAGGCCGAGAAGATGGTTGCATCATCGGCCAAGCATGCGGCAGGGTAACTTGAACATCGTGTGGGCAGCCTCGGGGTGTAGAAGAAGAAGATCGTTAAGCTGGACGAATGACCGGTAAGACTGTTACATTGCTTGACAGCTTGTTACGAATGCTAAATTTGTCAGTAGAACATGCATGAACAGGTCTGCTACCTGTATTATCGTGCAGTAGGCTGCGTAAGTGTCAGCCGAGAAGGGTCCCGCTGTCTCTAAGCGCTGTCACGTGCGAACCCTTCGATTGGCTTCTTAGCATTCTTGTGGTGGTAGAACACACGTGATTTGTTGATTTGACAAAGGTTCATATATGGAGCAGCAATCAAAAACCGCGTGTAGATACTGAGGTTCTGTTTTCCATCTCCACCTTGGTATTTACTACCGCTCTTCACTGAAGAGCAGGGAAAGCTCGAGGGAGGGGAGGTGCATAGGCATGGGAGGCGCATGCCTGCGAACTACGGAGTACCTAGAGGGCTGGCAAATCACGAAGTGGATTCACTGGATTGGTGCCAACTTAGCGGCGGGAACGGGGAACTCAAGTCCCGAGCGCAACCAAAAGTCTAGACTCTAGGGGCAAACTCTCGGGCACCCCACTTCAAAGCAATACGCCAAACCTCTTCTTGACAAAGTGCTCTTCTTTCGGGCGCGATGGATTCCCCCTTGGGATGATCCTCCTCCTCTTGGGCTTGTCAACCTGCCGTGTGCGACCCCACTCGGGGGTGATACCGTCGTCCAATGGCGTCGAGGCGGTTAGAGTCTCGTTCAAGTGTGATAGCAATGCTCCAGACCTGTGCGGGCAGCATGGCGTATGGCCACTGTGAGGTCGCCCCTAACGTGCTGGCTCAAGATCCCAGGGGACGCCTATATATGTGGCCATTTTTCTCTCCCTTGCATATCAAAAAGTCTTTTTGTCGTTTTCAGCGTTTGATTGTCATTTTGGAACGATTATAATTGGTGCAGCATTGGGTATGTACCTCCTGTTAGGACCGAAGGATTAAGATGAGTGAGACTGTGCACTCACTCCTTACTCGTCGACCGTCCGGGACTCGATCGACAATAGGTGGAGACTTTCCGCTTGACGAGAATGTCATCGCTCATCTCCCGGAACATACGAAAGTCCTTTCCGCTGACAGATATGGATCCTCGGCTTGGACAGTCACAGTACGCATCGCAACCGAGCTGCCTGATGGAACGCCGAAAAAGTACTTCCTCAAATGCGCAACCGAAAGTGCTGGGCACGCCATGATGGAAGGCGAGTACTGGGCCATGACGGAGCTCTACAATACCATACCCTCGGCGATCCCGAAGCCAGTCGCACGCGGCAAGTTCAAGACGGAGAATCCGGCAACCTATTTCTTCCTCTGCGACTTCGTGGACATGATCGATCAAGTCCCAGATCCGGATGCGCTCTGCGCTCGAATTATTGAATTGCACAGGAACAGCGTTTCCCCAACAGGCAAATTTGGATTCCATGTACGGACTTGTAATGGGCGGACGCCGCAGGCTACTGAGTGGGAGAGCAGCTGGACCTCGTTCTTTACCAAGTTCATGGTACACGTCCTTGCAGAAGACGTCAAGACCAATGGATCGTGGCCAGAATTGGATCAGGTTGGGGAGAGGACTATTTCTCACGTCATCCCCAGATTGCTCCTGCCTTTGGAGAGCGACGGAAGGAGTGTGAAGCCATCTTTGATACACGCGGATCTCTGGGAAGGAAATACAGGTACATCATATGAGTCGGGTGACATCATTTTGTTCGATGCGGGTTCTTACTATGCTCATAATGAGATGGAAATAGGGGACTGGAGATGTCCGTACAACAAGGTGAATTCAAAAATATACACAAAGACTTACTTGAGACATTTTGGCATGAGCGAGCCCATAGAGGACTGGGACGATCGAAACCGTCTGTATTCGGTATATTTTGATATCATTTACTCAGTCAATCACATGGCTCATGGGAGGGGCGTTCGGCAGATGTAAGTACACAACTCCTTCATTCTCAGGCCAAGGAAAGGAGGGGGCCCCTGCGACCACGTCTCCACAGATCCAAATACTACTGTTGCAACCTCCCAGTGAGGAGTTTACATGAGAAAGACCGCTGACCAGAGCAGGGCGTATGATAACATGTGTTACCTTGTCGACAAATTCGCACCTTTGCCAACATCAAATGAGACTGTACTTGAATAGCTCTATTTAAGAAATAATTATGTGGTAAATTCATGCCAAACCTGCTCATCGCGCTGGTGGCGGGAAACTTGTAGTAAGGGTTTTTGGATATTCCGCTCCTGCGGACAATGCCTAACAAGCTACGGAGACAGCTGTCGAATGCTAGACCAATGGCCAATGACACCTGCGCATTCTACTTCCATCATTCGTTGTCAAATGAAGCACTTGTACGGCCGGAAAACCTCACGCCGAGAAGTACGCAACCTTTTCCAAAGAAGAATTCTCCAAATCACACGAGAGCGTACGCAGTGAAATTTTCTAGTCAATATGAAAGGAAGGACTTACCCTTTTTTTTTTTTTTTTGGCATACTGCGGGGCCTTGGATTGTTAACAAGATTGATTACCAATAGCGCGACAGCTTGCAGAGTCTAACCCTCAGCGTTGGGTCCCTCTACCCGAGAACCTATACACAAGTCAAATAATCTACCTACATACATACCTTACATCATAAAGAATCCACGACTGCAAACCCAACCCCAAACCTCCATCCCAGAATCCCAATGATTTCTACTGCCCATCACGCAGTAGTCGAACTTCCCAATCCTCCCCTCATCAGCAGCTGTAACCCTAGCAAACCCCACCCTCAAACCATCCCACTCACCCACCTCCCCACATGCGTAAACACCAGAGCCTCAATCGTAGTCCCTCCCCCTCCCCACCTAACCGCCCACATCAGCGTCATTACCTTTGAAGACGACAATAGCATTCCCTTCCCATTCCCCCCCTCCGTTGAGGTTAACAAGCCCATCGAGCTCGCATACCCAGCCTAAAGCTCCATGTAGCACCACACCGGTGGCTTTCTCGTAGCTGCCGCGTAGGAAGCAGTCTGACGGCTTTACCTCTGACGCGGTGGATTAATAAATTATTGATAACCGTAGAAACGTCGGTCGTGCCATCGATTTTCCCGCCATAATCTAGAAATCTGTAAACGCTTGCTTTTGAAGGTGGGGGGGTGGCTGCGCTTGCGCGGGGTTTGGGTATTGGTGGGGTGTTGGTGTGGTATGATGTTGATAAAGGATTGATAGGGGAGACTGGGAGTAGAGGTTTTGGTGGGGATGTGATGGTAGGATGGGCCGATTAAGGGGGTAGGTCTTGCTGGGGAGAGGGGTGGATGTATGGAAACATGCTAGAAAGGAAGAGTGGGGATGGTGAGGATGGCTGGTTTGCAGGAGTAGGATAGATGAAGGGGATGGCGGTGCGGAGGTTGGCTACGAGAATTCTTGTACAAAGAAAAGCAATTACCGTCCACTGTTGTTGGGATCGTCCTGCGGTCTAGTAGGACGGAACATTGGCGAGGCGCGTTGAAGCATGTTCAAGTCTCGACTCGGTAGCAGAAAACTTTCCATGGTGTCAGCATCACTGGATCTCAGTTTTCGGCAGCATTTGCATTTCTCGCCCTTGGTTTCAGATGACCGAATCGGGTTCGGAAATGATGACATGTGTGAGTGACACTGGCTGGTGCAGACAGGGTTTAACAAGCGGGAAATCACAAATGAGAAGAAAGGAACAGGGAATGAGGAGTGGGAAATGGATGAAAGCTTGCGAAATAGTCCTTTGATAGTTATTCTCAGGGGGTTTATCTCAGGTGAGATTATCTCTTTGTAACGCTAAATCTGAACGGAGGGACTTCGAGTGAACATGAAAGACATATTCGTGCGCATGTGTGCCTCAAGGCTGCACGTAGGCGCAGTAACCAGCGTGCCTTCATACTAGAAGGATATTTCCGTAGCCCGGCTAGACATCTAGATCATTGGCCATTCATTTGCATAGATTGATCTATTCCCTCGTTCATTCGACTGAGGCCATGGATCTCAGAAGGCATTTCAAGACTATCTTCGGGGATAAATTGCGGTCGCCTTATCTGCTCTTCAAGAGAACCCTCAAGATCGTTTAGACACGGCTAGTGTAGAGGAATTCTAGAACCACCGAGCGTCTTATATCGTCGCTATTGAACGCCAATTTGCAACGTTCGCCAAATCACGGTGGATTTCCTGTTAGTGCTATGACCGGTCCTCTGTGATTTTATCGGCTAGGGACGGCTTCCGGCTTTGATTATAAGTATGCCTGGAAGGCATTGATAACGGCGCTCGTTTACCAAGGATCTGGTCAGTCAATTGATACCGCGGGCTTCAAGCTAACCATGGGTCAATTAACTGACGTACTGAGTTGACATGCCAATACACGATGAAGTTGTTGAGTCGGTTGATGTTGAATGACTGATCGTTGACGTTGGTGATTCAGCCGCTTCACCCCGTAGCACCATTTTCGGGAACTGGAGCAAAGCCTGTATTGCCCATTCCTCAGGGAGGTACCTCTCCAAATACAAGCAAATGGCCTGACCTTCTACCTTTGCCCGACGCACAAGCCACCACGTTGATGCGTTGCAGACCTTGGAATACCAATAAACGAGCAGCAAAAGTGCGCGGGGATCTTTCTGCTCCAAAAGCCTCTTATAATCTGGCTGCAAGCTGTGGCCGATAAAGGTGAGAAATTTCAAAATTGTCGTTTGGTCGCATTTGATTGGAAGGAGTGATACAATGGTATGCACAGCCACATAGTATGGATTATCATCGGGCGTTGACCCTTCATGGAGATCGTATAGCTGCATAAACGCAGACGGGATTTTTTCATTCACAGATTTGTCTGCTTCATCAATCGTGGGATCGCGGCTGTACACATCGGCGATTGGACGGAAAATACTCTCGGACCTCATAGGATCCGTGACAGCCCAGACCGCTGCCTTGCCATCGCTCATCCTGAGCCAGTCAAGGTCAGAAGAGTCTGGGGTTTTGAGTGGCCAGGCTTCTTCCGGTTCCACAGCATGGAAGGAAACGAATGCGATGATACCAAACATAGCGGCGGCAGCCCAGAGCGCGTCTCGTTCGTCTAATTGGATCGGTGCAGACAATCTTCGATGAAAGAGATCCGACGCTCTAGACCAGTGATGACTAACTTGCGCGATCGACTCGGGCGATGCAGGTGCATCCGATAGAAAGGAGTCGTGGATCGCTGTTATGGCCTGGATAGCATGCATCACAAACGGATACTAAAGCACAAAACAACACATTAGTGTGTGGGCTAGATCAGCCGACGTGCGCACTTACTGTACAGGCAAGCCTGGTCGTTTCCTTCTGAAAGGTTTGGGCCATTATTGGATTTCCTAATGTGAGAACTGTTCTCATTTGAAATCTACTCAGCCGGTCTAGACTTGTTCCATCGATTTGGAAGGTTGAATCCCGGTCCGAGATCATAGGGTACGGAGAAGCGGGGACTTCGACCATGCTACGCCAAGGACGATTGACACCAGTGAGCCAGGGGTGGCCGGATGACGATGGTGGGATTTGTGGGACTTTGATCGGGGACTTGAATGGGGTCTCAATTGGCATCTTGGTAGGTTGTGTCCCAACAGCCATGTGCAGATCCGGTGTCTTTGAATCATAGTTGCATGAGACTCCGAACTCTGTGCACCTCTTGCACTTCGGCCTAGTTTCATCGCACTTAAGGGGAGATAAATGTTAGTTGTGATCGGTTGTTGCAAAGGGAGATGCTAGTGTAGCCCACTTTCACTCCGCGAAGCTTGCAATTACGGCACCCCTGCCTTGATTTTGTGTGGGCTTTGCGTTTACGATTCCCATCCTCTCCATTCGCTGGAGGTCGAACAGTCATGGTGATGGGTTTTTGGTCGAGGGTTTGCGTGCGGGCTGATCAGTGTAGATAGCTCGGCCTAGAGAAAGACCTGACCTCAATGAGTAAATTGAGCCACTTTTCAGCATACTACACGATAAAGTATGGGAGAGAACGGGAACCTGTCAGCGCTGTCCTGATCACTATCACGTCAATAAAGGCCCTTTCGAGTGAAATGAATACGATCGGAGGTTAGCGCTGGTGTCGATTGATCAATATCCACCTTTCGCCCCAGCTCACGCCGTATGCCGTCACGTGGGGGACAAAATAAGCTGGACGAGCTTTCTGTTAGAGACAATTCCCCCCTTTTGCTTTCCTTACTTACCAAAAAATTCATTTTCTTCCTCAACTGGCCTTTGCTGGCTTGGTCCTTCAATTTCAGCGCTCTGAGTTTTTTGGGGTGTGTGTGGACTCAAATATAAGGAAAAACAAATGTTTCGGTGGTGAGAAAGCCAAATCTCTAGTGGCGGGCTAGTCCAGCTTCTTTTGTCCCCCACGTGGCCGTGTATGCTTAGGCACTGTAAAGCACAATGGCTGTTCACTTTGGAGGGCAGGAGTCTACTCGAAATTCAGACTCACTCCAAGTATAGTGTCATCGATGTGGATGACCAATATGGAGATAGCCTATTTACCATATCCTAAACCATCGATAAATCCTCTTGATCCCAAGATTATGTTTTTTTGAGTTGTCTATATAAAATCTACAAGGGAACAAAAATGGCTAGGTTTTGCTCTTCAACTCCAGAGCTCTGCATTACCAGTAAAATGGTTGTTACGTTACAACTCCCCTCCGCTTGCCGTGCCCTCATCTGTTACGGCTTTAGCCGGCCGAGCAACTCTCATGGGCATCATCGAAAATGACACGGCCATCTCGTATCTGTATACAATACGGAACGTGTTCAAATCATCGAACAGTCCATGCATGACAAGGGGGGGTCTTCGAGGAATCCTCAAGCTCGCTGAGGCACGAGTACTCAAGCTTGTGGGATGCGCTGATCACATTATTCTGGGAGAATGGCCGGTGGGAGAACAGAAACTGGCCATGGGTGTCGCACACAAGCAGCCAGAAGCTGGCAAGATGGTTTTGTTGAAGCCGTGGATGAAGTCCTTCGTCCGTCCGTCTGCTACTGGCATTCTACCGTCCGAGTGGAATAGGTAGCTGCCAATTTGTCCTTTGCTCCTAACGTACATCCAGTTGAAGTCTCCTTGTCTTCAAGACCCTTTGTCATCGTTCGTTTATTCTCTTCTTTTCGCGGCAGAATCTCAAATGCAGCCCTCTCCCCTCCCGTCTTCTTCGTCCTCAAGCAATTAAACATGTCTTGATTTTATCAACAAATGATTTAATTTTTTTTACTAAGAATATTTTGTGCAAAGACCAGTAGAGTGTCAATGCGGCGGTGGGCGTGCCGCGCTGAGCATGCGTGAGAAGAGCCTTGTGTATGGGGAAATCCAAAATACCATTACCTTGCACATTGCTGTGGCAGCCAGAGGACAGCGTCAGCGTGGATCAGCAGGGCGATAAATCTGGATGTGGGAGGGTGCTGTCCTGGGAAGAAGGTGTTACTTGATCTGAACTTCTATATTCACCAAACAAAGAGTTACTGAGCCTCAGCTCTGATATTCTGCACTGGCACTCTGTTTGAAATCACCGGATGAAGGCCATCCATTCTGCATAACATTCTTTGAGTACCTTGAAAAGCATCAGGTATGCGCGTGCTACAGAAAACCTAATGTCTTATAGATGTTTATAATGTAGTGTCGCGAACCTAATGAATATGCGTTTTGGATGTCGACAAGTAGTGTATTTGAACAACTGCGAGCACCACATTCATTGTGGTCTATCTTTCGCACTCGTGACTCCGTTAGAAGTTCCACCATGCCCACTCTCATAGCCTTGAAAGACCGACCAATCCGCCTCAGCCGCCTAAATACCCAAGGCACTCACAACAAGCAACTCCTCCAAACCCTTCTCCAAACTCTGCACAATAGCAATCTTGGGCTTCTTGCAATGGCGTCACTGGAGATCGCTGCGCTCCAAGAACAACCCAATCACGTGGAATATATCAGCATAGCCCTCGAATACCACGATAGCGCATTGAAGAGCTTCCGACCAGAGCTTGAGAATATCACTGTTGACAAACAATCAAGCGATGCTCGCCTTTTCGATGCTCACGATGGTTCTAAGCCTGGCTTTTCCCCACCTTACCAGGTCTCACGGTGAACCTCAAAGCATGGTGAAGAACATACTAGCACACTTCGAACTTTTGCATGGCGTCGGACTTCTAATACAGCGACATGGGGACGCGCTCCGGGAAGCTCCCATACTTCGCAATTCACCATCCTTTGATGGTGTTCAAGGAGAGGCCCTCTAGGCCAGTGTCGAGTCGGCCATTGCAACATTGAACGCCCTGAGTGAAGCAAAACACAACAATCCTTTCCCTCACCAGTCTCCAGCTTTGAAACTTCAATCAATAACGTATCACGCTGCTTGTCAGAAAGCCATCTTCTACCTCCAAGAATCATTTCGCGAATGTACACAGCCTGTGCACCGCGGCCTCGCTCTAGCCTGGCTAAATCTGACCGTTAGAGAATTCATAGCAGCAGTCGAAGATACAGATTCGGTTGCACTACTAGTACTTCTGCACTTGGGGGTCCTAGTGGATAGATGCAGTGATGGCATTTGGTGGGCGCAGCCGATTAGTGAAAGCCTGGTAGATGAAATGACAAACGCGTTGTCTGCTGAGGCCGACCCTCAGCTAAAAGCTAGTATCTTACGGGCTCGGGGTCAAGTAATCGTAGGATCTTAAGTGTTTCCGATCGCCACACTTCAAGAATCACGCCACAGGGCTCCACACGATCCGCGTGTCTGACAAACCTTAGACCCCCTCACTTGTCTCTCACCCGAATAGAGTGTGCTACGACTTTTGCTGTTGTTGGTGCAAGTTTTCACGCGGCTGGTACTATAGATCGCGCATTATCGACTTGTAATCATTGGTTTGGCGGAGGACACATTATCTCTCACAAGAACCGATCTGACACGGGACCGTGATTGACATGGATCAGTCGAGTGAACCAACACATTACGGGTGACAGTTTGAACAGCGATAATATTGATGCTCTTTTCGACTTCAGCAGCGAATAGGCTTTGAATCAGCACCTCGATTCCTCCGCGCATGCTGCCTTATACGACTGCAACAACTTCGGCCACGCTTTCAAGACGCATAAAGCGTTGGACCAGCACCTCGACTCTCCCGCACACGCGCTCCTATTGGCAATGATACCTTGTTGCATCTGTGCCTGACGCATGATGTGTTGGTCCAACGAGCTGTAGAGCACATTTAGTAGCAACATGAAATGATTTTTGATAGGAACGAGATGGAAGTAAGGCATGATGATTTATGCTTAACATATGGTTAGTCCGACACTATCGCTCAGGGTTTTGATGCCGCTTTTCAACCTGACGACAGACGTTAGATACTCGCAGCTTCACATATCACCGAGCTCGGCCTTGTACATTTCGGGCTCTAATCCAAAGACGCACATCAATGGTTCACAGCGGACTTGATCGCCTCTGCTAATGATACCAGAATTTGTTAAGAACATTGAACATCATACCGTCATCCGTGGCCCCTAAATTGATGTCCCAACAATGTTCTCGTCCTGATAATTCAACGACAAGGGAAACAGACGGCATTAACCTCAGGACTGCGGCATGAAGATCCATTACTGTTTGCTCATGGTGTATGCTAAGCTGATACAATGCATGACTTTCGCTCAGAATATCTTGCCAGCCTGTTCCTAAAGGATATGGGCAAAGTGATTAGGAAGGAGCGTAATGTGTAGAGATTGTAGCTGCGATCTTGCGTTGACGAGAGCAGAAATGGACGAAGTAGGATGACCGAAAACCGCTCCCCATTATGCCCTAGCATAGTAGTCATATTTCGAGGCTACTCTAACAGGACGATACAACAGTACGTATATATTTCTTTGTCGGACATAATGCTTCAGGTAAACAGAAGGTCAGGGAAGGGTATATAGTACCAAGCCTGGGTGATGTATTACCAGGCCTACAGGGTCGGGTGCCGTAATTACCTGGCGCGTTCGCTAAAGCGGCAGGCGCGCCAAGACATGGAAATACTGACTCGTCTGTGAAACATTTTCAACACCTTTGCTCCTGTACGAGTTGCTACCCATCAATATCAGCACACCGAGCTTCAATCTGCTCAAACTTCAATTACCATCATGTTCCGCCCTTTTCTGCAATTATGCGCTCTCCTAATAGCCCTCCTTCCACTTGCTTCCGCAACAGCCCTAACCTACAAAATGGCCCCTAATGAGAAAGCATGCTTCTTCACCCAAGTCGACCAGCAGGGCGTGAAGATAGCTTTCTACTTCGCCGTACGCATCTCTTCCCCAGCCTCTACCTAAGTCCCATTATTTTCTCTTCTCAAGTCCGCTATGCAGAACGCTAATAATGCCCCGTGGACTTATATAGGTCCAATCCGGCGGCTCCTTCGACATCGACTACAGCGTCGTAGGCCCCAACGACAAGATCATAATGGAGAACAGTAAAGAGCGGCAGCTCGACTCCGTCTTCACGGCAAAAGAGACGGGCGAGTACCGCTTCTGCTTCAACAACGAGATGAGCACCTGGGCGGAGAAGATGGTGGATTTCGAAGTCGCGGTAGGCATCCCTTCTCCGATCCATCAAAGCCATCACATCACACCCCACCCGACACCTTGCCCTCCTCAATTCCCAACCATTTATATGCTATCTCATTACTAAACAACACCAACGCTCATCTCAGGTCGAAAACGACGCCCCCCCCTCCCTCCTCCCCTCCAAGCGCGGGGCCGGCCCAGCCCAGACCTCCGTCCTCGAAGAATCCATCCTCAAAGTCTCGCGGGACCTCTCCACCATCAATCGCAACCAGAAATACTTCCGCACGCGCGAGAACCGCAATTCGGCCACCGTGAAAAGCACCGAGGCGCGGATCTTCAATTTCAGCGTGGTGGAGAGCGTGATGATGGTGGGGATGGCGGGGCTGCAGGTGTTTATTGTGAGGTTCTTTTTTCAGGGGGCGCGGAAAGGTATGTTTTTTGGCTTTTTCTTTGCCCCGCTTTGTCGTTTCTTTGGTGGGGAACACGGGTCCAGGAGATTGATGCTGATATGCTGGGTTGTATAGGCTATGTGTGAGATCTTGGGGCTGTGGTGTACAAATACAATCTCGGGGGCTGTATCTCAGGGAATTCGTGCTAGATCTCGGAATTCGTCAGACAATATATACAAAACCCTTCCCCCGTTCCGATCGCAAAGCCCAGTCCAAGCCTCTAAGATCCTACCATTATCCCTCTGACTCCACAAGCTCCCCCCCCTTCCCCACTTGCATCCCCTTGATTCCCCGTCCGCTGTCAGGAAGATACCATGCCCCTTCTACAAACCCCAACATCATCTTCCCCGTCAATCGGCCCCTCCAGAATTGCCCACAATACCCAAATCCCATGCCCAACCCACCACCCCCGCCTCTCCCGCTCAAATATGCTCCTTGCAGTCTACATCCTCACCCTCCCGCTTTGACCTCAGCTCAGCACTCCAGTCAAAATATACAGATATTTGCTCTTCGAATCTTTGCATTCATTCCGCGAGGCAAGTTGGTGGTCAGAAGCTGTGCGCATGAACGGGTTTCTGTTAGCTGTATCTGCATCCCGCTATCTACTACCGTACCCAGATCTTAAGATCGGGAGGCTAGGAAGGAAAACTGGCACAGGGCTGGGCGGGATAGACTACGTAAAGACGAGAGAGCTTTTGAGGGATCTTTGTTCATTGTCTGCAGATCTAGTAGATGGATTTTGGCTAGTGTTAGTCTTCTACACGTTGATCCTTTGGGCGGGATTTCTGTGATTTGTTCTGGCTTTTCAGGGAACTGGGACGAATGGGGTTGGTCGCTTCTGAAGCTGGAGGGTTGGTTGCGAGTGCGGGTGGGGAGTGGATTTGTTGGAGGAGGGTTTACGATGGGTTGGAGTTTTGGTGTTGTATGGATGAGGTGTGTAAGGGATGGTCCTTCTTATGTTTCGCTGAAGATTTTGTTATTGGGGTGACACGGTTTGTATTTCTCTGTACTTCTTGCACCCTCGAAAATCGATAGGCCGTTATAGTGCCGTCGTTATAGACTTTCGACCTCTACGTCCAAAGATCTGTGTCTCTTGCCAAGTCAAACTCTCCAGACTTCTCATCCCCAATGTGAGTTCATATCTCAACGGATACGATGCTCTGCCCCAAGAGGTGGGCTATCTCGACGCAAGACGCTCCGCCACGTTAAGCAACCCTAGATGAACCTTCTTCATCTTCAACCGGTCTCTATCACACATCACAGGAAAGCGCTGCCCTTGAAATTGCTGATCGGCCCAGCTGTAGCCGTCATAACTATACCAGAACCCATGCTCAAACGTGAGTCCCTCGAGGGTTCTTTTGAGAGAACGAAGGAAGAGAGTCCACTTGGTCTAGACTCCTGCGTCTCGAGGATAGGTTTTCGGTGGTAGCCACGGTGGTTCTGAAGTATCGAGGTTTTCGAAGCCGACACTATGCAGAGTCAAGGAGAAGGGAGGTGCAGTATCCGATGATAGGTCCACATAGGTCTTGCATCAAGGATGGCTTTCGGGAGTACTTGGGTGTAAAGGTCAAATTGTTGAGTGGGTTGAAGGTTTGTTTGGCAGTTGGGGTGCGCATGTTAGCGACGTGCATGGTAGTGTCGGATTTGTCGTCTGCCTAGAAAGCAAGCATGTCTTGGACAGTTAGATTTTCATGACTTAGTCCGAGGTTTGATGATCTTCCACCCTTGTCTTTGCTGGCTTGGTTTCGTCGTTGTGCTTTGATGTTATGGTTATTGGGCTATGTGTCGAGGAGCTGGAGGGAGAGGTTGCTATGGCTTATATCGAGATTTGATGGTACATTACCCTCGTCTCTGTCGATGACTCGGGGCAGTCGGGGTGCTCTGAATCTGCCGATGGCGTCATTGTCTTCGTAGATTGTCTGTTGAACGCGGTTGGATCCAAGCGCACTTGATGTACCAGTGTGGCAGAGGTTGTCAAACATGAGCAATGTCAGGTTGATCACTTTAGGTTGCTGGTGTAGCATCGCTGATGCAAGGCGATAGCTACGCTCAGCGTCAATATCAGGCTCTTTTCTATAACAAAGGTACGTGCAAGTAGTAGTCGGGAGATTCTGATAGTGACATGTGCGTTCTAGTATTGCGCGGATCTCGAGAGCTACGCAGACTCCGCTTCTAGGAACAGAGATGAGGGAAGTGATGCTCCATGCAGACGGCTGTCATCTCGATCTAGGATTGCAAGATCAACTTTACGAGATTGACAAGCCTTGTAAAGTGCAGACCATGAAATCATGACCTCCAATCAGCGTTTAGATTCTTTTCCTCCCGATGCTGTCATCTACGATTTGGAGAGCAGCAGATTCCACGATAGATGATGGACAGCATAAGAGCGGACATAGCCAAAAAGCTTTCGGCGACTGTTAATAGTTCTAATGAACAATGGTTGACAACGGAAAGCCATAGGCGGAAGGTCCTCGCAGTATCTGCTGGCCCGTGAACCTTTTTCCCCAGTTTCTCGTTTGCAGATCGGTGCTTGTAGAGCTTAAGAACAGCCACACTTCTGAGCGTCTCGTTCATGAGGCAGATCGCTGTAAGGTCTTGATTACCGCAATTCTCAAAAATGAATCAAGCATCTCGTTAGGCAAGCTCCTGTAGGTCAAACTTTTCAGCAATCTCAAAGCAAGCAACAAGGGCTGTTTGCTCCAGTGATTTATCTACAGCAAGGGGCAGCTTCCAGTGTCGTGCAGTCACATCAAATGGAGACGTCGGGAGTCTTCCCGTCCGATCTTGTGAATAGTCCACATCGTCCGACCCAATCGTACCTAGCCACGTCGGCATAACGTGCGGCAGTACAGTGTTTTCTTCCATGAAAGCCGGGAAGAAAACATCACAACACATCTCATAACGCGCTTGGAGATCACCAGTCTGCAACACACCACCCACCGCCACAAAGCTCAGAGCAGCGGCCCATGTCACATCCGAGGACAGTATGGTCTCCATGAGAGGGTCCATGCATGTCTCTTTTGCAGTACTTAGTGACAAGAGTGGCTGCGTGCGAGACTAGAACGAGCATCGCTCCTTCCCTCACCTCGGACCTACGAGTGAGGTCCTAAACATATCTGAGCAGGTACGAACTATGACTCAAACTCTTCCTGCTCAAAGCAATAACAAATATTAACACATCAGCAGAATACATGAATATATATAGCATGTGGACATATTTGGTTGGCGGCCAGCTGCATCGGCGGCTGCCCACCTCCAACTCTGTGGACTTCCCCAGGAGCCACCATCGATGCAGAAGTGAGTACCCATCAGACGAGTATCATCGAGCAGCCACTCACGTTTCTAGTACTGCATACCTCACTCGAGGCCGGCGTCGAAGCACTCGTGTCAGGTCGAGAGTAGGCAGCCCTGCATCCACGCTGACAATATCAACGAGGGAAACGAAGAGAAGAGAGATGGAAGCGACGGGGATGAGGGTGAGCCACAATCACCAACAGCCAGAAGCGAAGAATGCAAACAAAGGCTTCAAGGCTGCTAAGCTTGGTAAGACACGACCTTTAAGCCTCTCGACGATCAATGATGCTGATCTTCTTTCATTAGTCCATTCAGTGGCTGGACCTCAGGCTAACGAAACCGAACCACCTCCAACATAGGACAGCCCGCCCGCCCGTATAGACGAACAGCCAGCCCGCCGGTATGCTGTGCCGCTCAGAAATAAGACCAGTCCAGGGTATTGAGGGTTTTATGGATCATATCCAGTATCGCCATGTAATGGCACCATCCGCAACTGAAGCAGGTGGTCGCGAGCTCTCCCAAAGGATCACGTGGAGACTGCGGAGGCTGGGGAGGGAGACGCCTTCTTTGTCGCGGATATGGGAGATGTTATCAGCTGTAATAGCCCCTATTTCACCCCTATTTTCCCCTTAATCCTATTTTGCTTTCCCTAGGTTTATTTGGACCCTTAATTATACTACCAAAATACCATTATTATACTACCTGTTGTTGGATGTAACTTGCACCACAAATCCATCAAAAATGCGTACGTACTTAGAGTGCTGTATTTGGGCTTATATTTACAGCTGACACCTGTTCTCTACTTTATCAGGCGAAGCAATTGGTATAAAATAGTATTAGGAATATTTATTTGCTCCTTATCTGGGACCTTATAATCATGTATATTAGGGTGCTATATACCATTATTTATCAATCAGACGATTTAGCCCGGAGTGCATCTGACAGATGTTTATCGTCACCAAATGCGCTGGAAGATGAACTTACCACGGGTCAAGCCTCATTACGGTAAGTTCTTCAGAAATCCGATCGATAAAAACCTCTGCTGAATCATTCTAGCGGTCAAATGCAACCCAGACCGCGAACTTCTCCGTTTGTTGGCAGAGCTTGTGACTGATTTTGATTGTGTATTAAGAATAGAGATTCAGAAGATCATAAGTCTCGGCGTGGACCCATCCAGGATCATCTATGCCAACCCCACAAAGGACTCGACGCACCTTAATTTCGCAGCACGCGTAGGCGCCGCATCATGGTAAGCCTGTCTATATACAAGCAGGGAGAAAAGCTCGACGCTCTTCTGCAGCCTCGTGATTTGCCTTCAGAGATTCGGGGTCAACACGAGGTTATTGAGTTGCAGCAGTATCCTCGAGTACCTCAACCACCGTCTTCGAGCCTCGAAGTACAGAATTCCGATGATGCTCACGTTGACGGAGCATCCACAGCTAGCGAGAATTATGTGATGTCTTCAACAACCCTGATCAATCTTGCATGGAGTCCAGCTGGGAGCGAAGCCAGCACTGGCAGAGGCCCGACATGATTTGTGGCTGCAGTTTATCATAACGACATCTGCGGGCAGTTGATCAACCATGCCAATACTGGTATAAATATATACGCGCGTGCTCGAGGTCCATGTCCCTTCCACGCAACGGATTTTCACCCTGGGTAGCGAACCTAGGGACCAGAGACGGCGGACTGGCCTGACATCAAGCTACCAATCATCCGGCCTCAAACGGCAATATACCTTGGATGAGGGTTAATGGTCGAATCGTCCTTAATCACGATAATTACCCCGTCAGAAATTTTCCCGAATTACCGTTGACTCTTTCTGCTGAGCCGGAACGGTAATTACTTGAGATTATTCGGCGGTTCAATCCCCAATTTCGCTATAAATATAAAGGCCAGGATGCCAGCTCTTAAAGGGAAAGAAGATTGCGCTCGGCCAGCATTACAAACTCCAAGCGTTTTCACTGACCGAACAATGCGAGGTCGACAAAGTCAGGGTTTCGACGGGACGAAGTCAGTAAACGACCCTCTGCGGACGAGATTCCCATCGGAAACTATCAGACTAAACTCGACGAGGAACATGAATCTTGAAGATCTGACAAGAGAAAAAAAGGTAAAGGTCAAGGAAATCAACAAAGGAAAAACCCCTTTCGATTGTGCATCAATGGCAGAGATCGAGATGCCCATCAGTATCGAGATCCATCCATCCAGGATCATCGGCGCAACACCAGTAAATATAAAAACAGCTTCCGTCATGCCAAAAGTATGAGCCTGAGCATCTTTGGGTGTCCGGATTCGGTGGATAGCCGCAGAAGCGAGGACCCAGCAGAGGGTACATCAAAGAACTGGCAGATCACGTTAACAAACTCGAAAGACTGGCGTGGGATCTCCACAGTACTCCTCGAGCTCACACAGCTCTCCCCTCCGGAATCACCCGTTGTCCACAGCCGCAGAAGCGAGGACCAAGTAAGAATGTATAAAAGAGTTGGCGGATTGCGTGAACAAACTTGAGAACAAGACTGGCGTGGCGTCTCCCTTCTCAACCTCACACAACTCTCCCCTGCAGAATCACCCACTACACGCAGCACAACTGAGAATGCCTGGATCAAACTCCAGAAAGAGAAATCACTGCATGTCTGAGCACAACTTCGATGACGGACATGCTCACTTGCAAAATTATGCTCAAGGGTTTCATGGAGGATGAAGAGCTAAGTAAATAAGTTGCGGGGCTACACAAGGATGCCGTTGGGATGCTCACCCCATCTTATCATTTTCGACTGGAACAGCGGTCAGTCAATGGGACTGAAGTAGAGCAGCGGCCAGACTGTCCTTGGGAACAAAAGAGAGGAAGGAACGTGGCAATTTCCAGGCACGCTAACGTCTGGGCGGGTTTTGACGACATACTCGCGGAACAACGATCTGCCTGCAACGACTTCGAGCCATTTGTGGGGGTGTCATAGCAAAGTCATCGTGTGGCTGGAAGGAGATAGGGAAGAGACCAACCGAATCCTCCATCTACTTCTGGATGTACGAAAACCAAGATCCCTATCTTTGGCTCCGCACTCATAGACGGTAGACTGGGAAAGGGATCTTGTCAGCTGTCATTGCCCCTATTTTCCCTTGTCAGCCCGTTTTTCCTATTTTGCTTTCTCTAGGGTTATTTGGACCCTTAATTATACTACCAAAATACCATTATTACACTACCTATTCTCTACTTTATCAGGCGAAGCAATTGGTATGAAACAGGGCTAGGAACACTCATTTGCCCCTATCTAGGGCCTCATCATCATGTATATTAGGGTGCTGTGCACCATTATTTATCAATCAGACGATTTAGCCCTGAGTGCATCTGACCGATCTGCCAGCACATTGCTTTCTCATGGCTAGGAGACAGGTATGCATCTTCCTGGATGTCGCTGTTATCTTGCTGACAATGAGATGCCGGAAGAGAGTCTCGAGCTTGCCTCAGTTACTCAGACTCTATATACTAACACCCTTCGGGGTTAGCCGCTGCTGACTACGTACGCAATAGTTATAGAGTCTAAGCTCAAGAACGTATAATTTTCTCAGGTACGGCTTAATCCTTTCCTTATTTTTGTATTTTAATTTCTATTATACAATATCTATATATCTTTTGTATAAAGATTATTCTCCTTTTCAAGCGTATTCAAACGGCGTTTTAATTGACTGATTTTATTAAGCCAAAAAAAAGTTATCTCAATATAAAAGAAAAGTTGAAATTTTGCGCCCGGGAGCCTGGGCTCTCCCTTTTTCATTTTTTTACTTTTACTTTAATATCTCTATATTTATCATATAATATCTATATACTTTCTATATAAAGATTGTTTTCCTTCTCGAGCGTATTCAAACGACGTTTTAGTTGACCGATTTTATTAAGCCAAAGAAAAGTTATTTAGGTACAAAAGAAAAGTTGAAACTTTACGCCCCGGGTAATCCCCTTTGCAAATTCTTACTTTTACTTCAAGATTTCAATATTAAATATATATTATTATATATTTTTCTCTATCGGAGAGTCTTCTATATCAAGGTAAATACCGAGAGGTATAACGGAGCTTTTTGGTATTCTCGTTGTTATTAGAGAAGGGTTGGATTTTGGACTTTGTTAATAGAATTTTTTTTAAAATTATTCTAACTTTTCTTTCAATAGGAATTTCGAGATTCTAAGCTTATTAAATAAAAGTATATATCTTATTATATAAATTGGATTATTATTATACTACAATAATATAATATTGTTGTTGTTATAACCTTGTAAAAGGTAAATTTTGGAGTTGAAAAAGTTAAGCGGGAGAATTTGGGGGTTTATTACCAAAGTTAAGCTATACTTAAGAAAATTATACGTTCTTGAGCTCAGACTCTATAATTATTGCGTACGTAGTCAGCAGCGGCTAACCCCGAAGGGTGTTAGTATATAGAGTCTGAGTAACTGAGGCAATCTCGAGCGGGTGCTGCCGCCTTCGTGTAGGCGTGCAATTTGAAGTTCATGTTATTCTAGCTTCCTGGTATATAGTAGTTGGTATCGTCTGAATGGATGAGTTGAGTCGCCTCTGTATTTTTTTCCTCTGCGTTTTTGCGCAATTTGACGCTCTCGTTCTGGCTGCTCAGTCCATTCTCTCTCCTTAACCTAATATCAGTAGCGTGTTGTTCCCTTTCTTTCCCTAGGCTGTGGACGCTGTGAGAAGTAGAAGCGGATATACTCATGGCCTTAACTCCCATCTCTTCAGTCCCTTACAATGGACTTGGAGGCATTTTTGAGGCCTAGATGGTAGTTCCTGGAGGCTACTTCAGCATCCATGCTCGCCAATCGAGTTATTGGCGTCGACGTCCAACGTTCGCCAATCACTTCGCAGTAGTAGTAGAAGCACTCAGTCAGGCTTTTGTCGATGATCCCCACCAGCTTTTCGTATCATTAGCCCGGCGGTCCTTACTTCTCTTCGGTCTCCACGCTTGCCAACCACATTGTCGATGGCACCGTACGACAGTCATCTTTGATCAAGGAGACTTTCTGCAAGCTCTTCCTCAACGACACTGTCCAACGCAATTTTGCCGCTCTGCCGTTCGACCACTTTGTTCCGGTTGAACGGATCGTGAGCAAGCAGAGAGTGCTTGGTACGCTGTATGCATCTTTGACGGTAAACTCTCCCTGCACGTTTTCCGAGCAAATATGCTGATACACTCATGGGCGCGACCACAGCTCTCGGCGCCGAGCCACTCAGAATCGCGATGCCAGAAAAGATTCGAGACTCGGAATCTGGATTCATGCCATTGGGCACGCCAGCTTCCTCCGCTGGATGCTCGCGACACAAGTACCCAGTATCTATCCACGGCAGATCCAAAGTCCTGGGCTTTGGCCTCTTGTTGGATATTTTCATACCCCTGTTGCTTACTTGATTGAAGGCAACGGGTCACCAGATCAATCACGTTGTAGGGCCTTCGTCTGGAGGACCTGCCTCCTGAGATTGTGAAGCGCGTGACCTACTTCGCCATGACTCCAAGCGCAGGCCCTCTTGAGTTTCCACTTGGCACTGAGACGCCAGAGACGGCCAAAATTGCTGTGGGGCTTTCTCCCGGTAAGTAAACAGAGCTCCAAGTTCACCCTCTTGAGCAGGGAATTTGATGGATCTACGAGAACGCATCATAAGACTATTTATGCTGACTCGTTGAGTACTCACAGTTCACTTGCTAGCCATGGATCCGCTCGACCCTTCCAATTTTCAAGAGGAGCGCAATCAAGACCCGTTGATCAAGGCTTCAATTAGGACTCTCAAGACGGCTCGCCTTTACCAGCTTGCCCCGCTCCCAATATCAGCCATTAGCAGCGCATCGAGGTTCTCCAAGTCAAGTAAGTTGCTGCTCGATGCCGAAACGGACCCTGGCTGGCCTTCCTTCCTTGCAGCCATTTATCTCAATTTGAAGCTCTTGAGATTTTGTACAAAATGGACATCACGTTCGGCGACTTGCAGCCTGTAGGAACGCGCTCAACTATTATTGCAGACGGGAGGATCCTGACCAGTACCTTGTAGCAAGAGCTGCATCCCGTAACAAAAGATCGCGCTGGGAGAGCAGCAGATCTGCTGCGTCTAGCTGCAGAGCCCACCATGGCGCCCAACAAAGACAAACCGACGTCTCCTCTTTCTCTTTAAGATCGATCCTCCACAACAGGGATCACTGAGCAAGTTGTTTACAATCATAGCATCCCAAAATAGCACCAGCGGCTTGGCCGTACAGGGGACCTTGGCCGCGCATCACTATCGGTACCGTCCTCTCCCTTGCTACATGCCAGCAGGATTCCGCCGCGTAGCTCGCCTACAACATCATCATCCTTGTCGAGCCTGGAGCGTACGAACATAGAGGATTTCGCCTATATGGATGGCCACGTTTTTGTCTACTGATTCTGACTCCTCGCCACCCGCTATAAGGCTCACCCAGCGCCGATGCAGCTCACGCTGACCTTCACCACTGGCATTAAGGAGACAGCCCTGGCAGCTATCTTCCTCTCAGGCTTGTCGGCCAAAGCATGTGGGGGCGAGGAATGTGACTTTCCCTCGCATCTTCGGGAACGACTTCCACAAGAATCACATCAAACCTGATGCAAAGCCTATCAAAATTGGGCTTGCTGATCCAAACGAGGTGTCACTCATAGAGACGAAAGAGACGACCAGTAGCTTTTGATAGGGGCTCGATACTAGGTTTCTACTAATGGCATAGAGAAGTCAATTGTATCAGAAGCCCATGCGGGCCCTTTTTCTGAGGCCCGGAGTTTATCCAGGCCACCCTTGATCCGTACAAATAGCCAGGCGGGCGCTGAGGGCATGGGGGGCGTTCATCGCGGTCCACGTTCACAAGCTGCTAAGTGGACTGAAGCTGCCGAGTAGACTGGAGCCGCTGAATCGGATTCAGAGAAGCAGTCTTGTAAAGGCTACATGTGGCAGTTCGTGCGTTTGGAAGGGCTTTGCTACGGCTCCAAGATTGGTGTTGGCAGTCGGAGCTGATCCGACCATCTTCGGAACGCCAACTCCAATGGCCCATCTAAGCTTCAACGGATAAGAGGTCGGTGTGGACGGAACTCCTTCAAGATCAGAATTTGATATCGCAGATGCTGATACGATCACGCAAAACCGTTTCGAGAAAACTAACACGATAATGTGGGAGGCAAATTGGCAGCCCCAATTTCCACAAAATCCCATGCCAGAAGGCCTGACCGCAATGTCCCGCCCTATCCTCCACCACGCAGAGACATTCTCCGGATCAGATTATGTTCAGACTTCTCGGATTCCACCAATCCACCATTACAAGTTTTGGGGTAGTCGTGGCGGTGTAGCTGATATCCGCTGCTGTGGGGAGCGCTCAGGGTGAAAGAAATGTTATAGGGACACCGGAAGGAACAGGCGTAAGAGAAGTCGGGAGTATTCTTGCGTGTGAGAGCAGTCCTGGGATGATATTGTCCCGTCGCCCCAGGGTAAGAGGATGAAATCACAACAATGTGTGGTCCTGGCGAGGAGGGGGCACATAGGCTAATGAAAGCCCTCTGCACCAATTCGCTCTGCTCCAGCATCATGCACCGATGCCCTTCATCCTCACGCTTTGCTCTGCAATCGTCATGGCGGAGAAATTGCGGCTGCTTGGAGAATAAATGCGACTCCTTGGATCGCGCGACCTGTGCTCGTATGGCGATTGGCGATGCAAAGAACGAAGTTGTCCGTACCAGGGAAGCCATGTCAACAGGGTTGTGTTGCTCGCGCCCATCAAGCTATGGGTGCACAGCTTGAACATGTTGTGCCCGCTTCGACGGAGAATCCTTCACTACCACGGAGCATGCCTACCTCGTCTGAATGGGAGAGTTCTGCGACGGGCAACAATGGGAGAAATGAGTGGATCGGAACTCCAGAAAGGACTGATGCCAGAGACGTACTCGTATTACTCAGTACCATTGGTGGGCCAAGGTTTGAATTGCCTTAAAGTCGAATTCAGAGGAATACTTCCTGTTCGACAGATCCAAGGTCTTCCAGCCGGCCCAAACTCTCAATGTCGACATCTTAACCCACACATTCGACCCTATGGAAATCTGCATCCTCCACTATTTCGGGACCTCCGACCCTTGTAGGTAGAGGAAAGGAGGTGCACTATATCCAAGTCCCAGAGGCTATGATGTGATGAGTAAATGCAAGGTCCCAGTATCGTCGAATTCTCTCTCGCTGGTGACGAGGTAGACAAAATGGCTAAATGCTCATTCGAATGCACATTCATGATCGTTCGTTCTGCAATATCGGAGCCGAGTCTCTGCCCCTATCGGCGGGTGAAACGAGGAAAATGGTGAGACTGCATTTTGTGCAGTCCGGTCGTTGGCTGCTCCCCGGATAGCCGAGGCTTCGTAGCGACCAATCCTGGATACCTTGCGAGGCATTAAAGGCGACTGCGGTCTATATCGAGTTTTGATTCGTTGGCCTCGGTGCTGTCAACAGATACGCGTCTCATATAAGACGAAATTCGATGTGCACATCGTAGGAGAGAGTACCGCTCGCTTTTGTAGCCGTGCAGCCACGCAGTACCCTTCAAGTTGCATATATTCCGTTAGAGCCTGTACCTCACTACGAATGCGTTGGACTTCTTCCACAAAGAATCATACGGAACGATGCCAAGAGAAAATAATCCGGTGCAGACTGTTGCTTGGAGAGAAGCGATACGGGGTTGGCGTCCTGGCAACCCTCACCGGGTTGCCCTTCCTTCGCAGCGTCCTCCTTCACTGCGCTTTTCTTCACCTTACCTGGCGAAGATGGAGGGGCTGCAGCCTGATGGCTGCCGACCAGGAACTCGGCCATGGAGCCCCAATAATTTCGACAATCGCTGGCTCCTAAAGCTGGAGGAGATGTGGTGTAGAGGACATCAGGGCAATTCAAAGGATCCGGCCCTTCTGGTGAATTTCGTACGACATCGAAAGCAGATATCTTCTCAGAAAAAAGTCCAGGCGGAGGTCGGCATCAGCTCATTTAGCTCCGCAGCGCTCTGGTCTCGGACTTGTGGGCTCCTCTGATCTGCAGGTAAGGACTAAGTAAGAAGAAACGGGCACTGTCGCCACTATACTCGCGGGGCCAAGTGCCTCAAGCCCGCAACTCGCGTGTAGGGTGGAAGAATACCCTTCTAGATACGAGTGGAGGGGAGGCTTCTTTAGCCAAGCCAGGAAGTGGAGGTCCCGAGCGGAGGCACCCGCTCTCATCAAGGGAGCGGTGGCGGTCCGAGCTATCATTATCTTGCGGTAGCATTTCCCGTGGAGAATTTCGAGACTGGGGTGAGTCTTATGATTTTGGAGTGAGGCTGGCGAGATACGGTGGGAGGCGGAGGAGTGCCGGTAAAGCTTTGCCAGTAGAAGACAATCGGCATCAGGATATCATCCAGGCATTTCTGCTGTGGGGCCAAAACTTCCTCGATTGAAGTGTTAAGATATCAGGCATCCGAAGGAACTCGGTCTGATCGTTGTGAGGCGGAGTTCCTGTTCGAATGTAAAATATTGTAGAATCAATCAACTAAGAATACCTCCAAGCAACTTGCCAATCACCACGAGCATAGTCAATACTGGAGACACGACGACAACTTGATCCGACACTGGAGTTGAACTCGTTTGCGTTTATCATACATTCACCCCCTCATGATGAGCGTATCAAAGGATCAAGCGTTCCTCCGAAGTTTCTCCGTTCGGAGGACCTATCACGCCTATTCATCCCCTCGTCCCTCAAAAGGCCTGTCTCCTTGCGAGAGCAGCGCTCTCGTATCTCCACACACATATACACCCACCCGACCTTCCCAAATATTCCTCACCACCAGCACCCACCCCTCCGCCCTAAAGCACAACATCCCAAAACCCCATCCCCCTGTCAGACAACCCCTCCTGCCCTTCCCCCCCCCCTTCCACCCCACCCCAGCCCGTTCCCTCATCCC
>JAABUQ010001768.1_pt1 | contig 45049 bp, 41 predicted proteins | sample 5560001 | NCBI WGS metagenome assembly JAABUQ01 (sample SAMN10711888, study PRJNA513371) | rock metagenome | isolation source: Antarctica rocks | place: Antarctica: Victoria Land, Finger Mt nord | collected 2015-12-18 | reverse complement strand
AAGAAACCATGGCGCACGCCTCTGATGAGGCGCAAACAACGTCGCTCAGCTATGACGGATCCAGCATCACGTCACGCCTCGCAAGCAGACTGTGGCGACAGAATTTTTGGTGCGAAATCCCTGGCGTCCTCCATGAGGTCCGGACGCGCCGCCACGCGGAGCGCCGGGTCGGCGTGCCAGTTGAGGATCTGGCGGATGCCGCGCAGCGCGGGCGTGTCGGCATGGGCTTCCAGCACGCCCTCGACGCCGGGTGCTGCGAGGTCGGCGAAGGCGACGATGGCGGTGGGCCGCCCGGTCTCCGTGGAAAGCTGCTGGAGCCAGCGGGTTTCCCCGACGGGATCGGCCGGGTCCCAGCCGTTCTGGACGTGCACGGTTTTCCGGACGTCGAAGCCGGCGGTATCCTGGGCGTAGTCCGCCGGCAGGTAGTTGCGGCGGATCGGCCCGATGTCGCCCTCAAGCCGGGGCCGCCCGTCCCGGTCGCACAGCCATGGGTAGTGGTAGTGCCCGACATCCTGGAAATGCTGGTGCGCGTCCACGAGGGGGAGGCCGCCGCTCATCGGCGGGGCCGTGCCAGCCGGTCGACGTAGACGGCCAGGATCACCACGCTGCCCGACGCGACGTATTGCCAGAAAGACGGCACGTTCATCAGCGTCAGCCCGTTCTGCAACCCGCCCAGGGTCAGGGCGCCGATCAGCGAACCCAGGGGGTTGCCGACGCCGCCGAACAGGCTGGCGCCGCCGATCACCGCCGAGCCGATGGCCTGCAGCTCGAATCCGGTGCCGCCAATCGGCTCGGCCGCGCCGATGCGGGCGATCAGCACGAACCCCGCCAGGCTCGAAAGCACGCCGGACAGGGTGTACACGGTGATCTTCACCCGGTCGATGTCGATGCCGGACAGCCGGGCCGCTTCCTCGTTGCCGCCCACCGCCACGATCTGCTCGCCCAGCGCGGTGAAGCGCACCAGGAAAAAGGCCGCCGCCGCGATGGCGACCGCGAGCAGCACGGGCGTGGGCACGCCGAGCGCCTGGCCCGCGAAGGCGTCGCGGAACTCGGGCGGCAGCCCATAGATCGGCTGCCCGTTGGCGTAGATCAGCGCGGCGCCCCGGAACACGCTGAGCGTGCCGAGCGTCACGATGAAGTCGGGCAGCCTGAGCTTCGCGATCAACACGCCGTTGAGCACGCCGCAGGCCAGCCCGACCCCTAGCCCGGCGGCGATGCCGGCATACAGGTTCTGGTTCATCAGGTCGGAGGCCACCATGCTCGACAGGCCGACGACGGAGCCGACCGACAGGTCGATGCCGCGCGTGATGATGACCAGCGTCATCCCCACCGCGATGACGGCGTTGATCGCCGATTGCAGCATGATGTCGATGAGGTTCGCCGGCTGGTAGAAGCTGCTCGTCAGCACGGAGAACACGGTGAACAGCGCGATGACGCCGATCAGGACGCTGGCCTGGCGGAACACGTCGCGGCTCGGCGCGGCCCGGCCCGCGGCGGGAGCCGCCTTCTTGGGCTTCGCGGCCTCCCCCATCAGGCGCCCCCGTCGGCGTTCGCGTGCCGCATCAGCGTTTCCTCATCGAGCCGGTGGTTGTCGAGCATCCCGGACAGCCGGCCCCGGCTGACGATGCCGATCCGGTTCGACAGCAGCAGGAGTTCGGGCATCTCCGACGAGATCACCAGCACGGCCGCGCCGTCGGCTGCGAGGCGCCGGAGCAGCGCGTAGATCTCCGCCTTCGCGCCGACGTCGATGCCGCGGGTCGGCTCGTCGAACATCAGCACCCGCGCGCCGGTCGCCAGCCAGCGCGCGATGACGACCTTCTGCTGGTTGCCGCCGGACAGGTTGCCGAGCGGGGTCGCGATGGCCGCCGGGCGGATCTGCAGGTCCGCCACATGGCGCCGGATCTCGGCCCGGCGCCGCGCGCCGCGCAGCACGCCGAAGCGGGCAAAGCGCCTTTGGCTGGCGAGGCCGAAGTTCTGCTCGACCGACATCATCGGCACGACCGCGTGGCCCCGCCGGTCCTCCGGGATCAGGGCGACGCCCGCCGCCATCGCGTCCGCCGGGTTCCTGATGGCGACCGCGTGGCCGTCGATGCGGATTTCGCCGCCGGTCCGCGCGTCGATCCCGAACACGGCGCGCATGATCGCCGAGCGCCCGGAGCCGACCAGGCCCGCGAGGCCCACGACCTCGCCGGGCCGGACGGACAGGGTGACGCCGCGGAGGCGGGCCGTCGAAAGCTCCCTCAACTCAAGCAGCGGCGCCCGCGCGACCGCCACCTCGGCCGGGCGCCCCTCCATGGCGCGGGACAGCTCGCGCCCGGCGATCATCCCGTTGAGCTGCGCGTCGGTGTGGGCCGCCACGGCGTCGCTCGCCACCACCCGGCCGTCGCGCAGCACGGTGAAGCGGTCGGCGACGGCGCGGATCTCGTCCATGCGGTGGGAGATGTAGATGACCGCCTTGCCCTCCTGCCGGAGGTCCCGGATCACCTTGAACAGCCCGTCGCGCTCGGACGGCGTGAGGCTTGAGGTCGGCTCGTCGAAGGCGATGATGCGGCCGCCGCGGGCGAGCGTGCGCCCGATCTCCACAAGCTGCCGGTCGGCCATGCCGAGCTTCGAGACGGGCGTATCCACCCGGAGGTGCGGGGCGAGCCGGCGCAGGATGCCGGCCGCTGCTTCTCGGTGGCGCTTCCGGGGCACCACGCCCAGCGCCGCGGTCTGGCCGAGGAAGATGTTCTGCGCCACGTCGAGCTGCGGCACCAGGCTGAGTTCCTGGCTGACGAGGCCGATGCCGAGGGACAGCGCGTGGCGCGGCCCTTCGACCCGGACGGCGCCCAGGGTGTCGATCACGACCGTCCCGGCATCGGGCTGCACGATCCCGAACAGCACCTTCATCAGGGTGGACTTGCCCGCCCCGTTCTCCCCCAGCAGGGCGTGGACCTCGCCGGGTCCGAGCGTCAGGTCCACCCCATCCAGCACGCGGACGCGACCGAACGCCTTGGACACGCCCTGCATGCGGAGCATGGGCGGACGGCCCGCCTTAGTTGACCTGCGGGTCGGGATAATTCCCGACGTTGTCCCGGGTCAGGACGGCGGCGGGCGAGACGACCCAGGGCGGGATCGGCTGGCAGCCCAGCAGCCGCAGCGCCACGTTGACGCCGAGCCGCCCTTCCTCGACCGGGAACTCGGCGACGGTGGCGCGCATGGCGCCGGTGCGGACCGACTTCTTGGCTTCCCGGATGCCGTCCGTGCCGACCACGGCGACCTTGCCGGCGCCGCCGGCGTTCCTGACCGCCTCGAACACGCCGAGCGCCATCCCGTCGTTGTTGGCGTAGATGCCGACGAGGCCGGGGTGCTGGCGCAGGATGTTGCTGGCAGCGTTGAGGGCGGTCAGGCGGTCCCAGTTGCCGGGCTGGCTGGCGACGAGCTGCAGGCCGGGGTAGGCTTTGAGCTGCTCCTTGAAGCCCTGGATGCGCAGGCGAGCGTTCGGCGAGCCGGCGACGCCCTCGATCTGCGCGACCTTGCCACCGTTCGGATAGGCCTCGTGCAGGAAGGTCGCGGCGTCGGCGCCGATCTTCACCTGGTCGGTCCCGATATACACGCTGGCGCCGGGCGTGCGCGCGTCGTCGATGATGACGGTCGGGATGTTGGCAGCTTTCGCGGCCTTGATGACCGGGACGAGGTTCGAGTCCGATTGCGGCGACAGCAGCAGCGCGTCGGGCTTCTGCGACGCGACGGTCTGGGCGAGGTTGAGCTGCTCGACCATCGAGGCCTCGTCCTTCGCGGCCTGCACGTCCACCTTGATGCCGTATTTGCCGGCTTCGCTCCGCACTCCGGCCGCCACGTCCTGCCAGAACTCGTTGATCAGCGTCTTCGTCACATAGGCGAAGCGCAGGTTCCGGCCCGGCTTCGCGACCGGGCTGAACTGGCTGTCGAGCGCCTTGCTCTCGATCGTCTCGGCCACGCCCGAGGGCGCCGGGCAGTCGGCCGCCTGCGCGCCGGCGCAGCCCAGCAGCACGGCCAGCGCGGGCACCGCGGCCAGCAGGCGTCCATATGTCGTCATGTCGTGTCCTCCGTTGATGGCGGGGCAAGGGTTTGCCCGAAGCCGTCCGGGTCTGCGGCCCGTTTCCCCGGAGACTAGGACACCGGTTTCGTTAAGCGCAATTTAGCTGCATTGCGCGACGCATTAGGGTGCCTTAACGATGGCACCGACCACCATTCCGCCGGGTGCGTGCCATGCAGCTACCGATCCGCGCCATCTGCGTGTTCCACGCCGCCGCCAAGGCGGGCAGCGTGTCCAAGGCGGCGGCCGAACTCCGCGTCACGCCCTCCGCCGTCAGCCAGCAGATCCAGTTGCTGGAGGTGCAGCTCGGCACCTCCCTGACCGTCAAGGCCGGACGCCACATCGCCCTGACGGAGGCCGGCGAGCGCTATTTCGCCTCCATCACCGACGAGATCGAGCGGATCGCGGAGGCCACCAGCCACATCCGCGGCTTCCGCTCGACCACCGCGCTGAACGTGCGGGCGACGCCGACCCTGGCGAACAAGTGGCTGCTGCCGCGGCTCGCCTCCTTTCTCGACGCCCATCCCGACATGGAGGTGCGGCTGGACGGGACCAACGAGCCGACGGACTTCGACCGCGAAACGGTGGATGTCGAGATCCGGCACGGCGACGGCCGCTGGCCCGGGCTGTTCGTCGAAGGGTTGGCCGAGGAGCAGTTCTGGCCCGTTTGCGCGCTGGGCTACGCCGGGCCGCACAGCCTGCATCCGTCCGACCTGCCCGGGCGCCGCCTGATCCACTCCGTCAAGTCGCAGGCCCAGTGGACCCGGTGGTTCGCCCTCGCTGGGGCCGATGCGCCCGGGCCATGGCGCAAGGTGCTGTTCGACCGCAGCCACATGGCCATCGACGCGGCAGCGGGCGGCATGGGCATCGCGTTGGAAAGCACGCTGATGACGGAGCGCGAAACCGCATGCGGCGCCTTGGTCCGACCCGTCCGCGACGCGCCCGAAATCCGCCTCGTGACGCAATGGGTCGTGTGCCCGCGCGACCACCTGCGGCAAAGGAAGGTGCGGCTGTTCCTGGATTGGCTGCGCGGGGAACGCGACGCCTGGCAGGCGCGGCAGCCCGCGGCATGACCTAAAACCGGACGGGATCGACGGTGCCCGCGCCGGCCGCGCTCGCGTAAGCGGCCTCGACGAGGGCGGTGCTCCGGAGGTTGTCCCGGCCGGACGTGTCCGGCTCGCGCCCGGTGCGGAGGCAGTCCACCCAATGCTGCTGGATCGCGCGCACGCTGTCCTGCACCCCGTGCCAGGGCTTGCCGGCCCAGGGCAGCACCGGCGGGGACGCATCGGACTCCCGCGTCCCCGCCGGCGACGTGACGGCCAGTCGGTAGCCCTGCGACAAGCGGATCGAACCCTCGCTGCCGTCCACTTCCACCAACATCTCGGGAAAGGGATCAGGCTCCCGCTTGGTCGTGTAGGACACGTCGACCACGGACGTCGCGCCGTTCGCGTGGCCAAGCAGGACGGCCGCGGCGTCCTCGCCCTTGATGGCCGGGTTGACCCGGTTGGTCCTGGCCGCGAGCGACGTGACCTCGCCGAGCAGGAAACGGGCGACGTCGAGCGCATGGATGCCGAGATCCTCCAGGATGAACCGCTCGCCTTCCGCAAGGTAGGGCTGCCCCGAGAAGATGTCGTATCCCGTGCGGAAGGACACGCGCGCCCAGAACGGCGTCCCGACGTCCCCCTGGTCGATCGCCGCGCGCACCTGCCGCATGGGGCTTTGCCAGCGGGAGTTCTCATGCACCATCAAGGGGACGCCGGCGGCCGAGCAGGCGTGCACCATCGCCCGGGCGTCCGCCATCGTCGCGGCGAACGGCTTCTGGCAGATCACCGGACGCCGGTGCCGCGCCGCGAGTTCGACCAGGCTCCGGTGACTTGGCACGGTGGTCACGATGTCCACGAAACCGAGGTCCTCCGCGGCGAGCATGGCGGCGGCGTCGGTGTAGCGCCGCGCGATCCCGAACTGGTCGCCCACGGCAGCGAGACGCGCCGGGTCACGGTCGCAGATCGCGGCGACCTCCACGCCGGCGATGTCCCGCCAGGCATGGAGATGGTTGATCGCGAAGAACCCGCAGCCGATCAGCCCGGCGGACAAGGTGCCGTTCATGCGGACACGCCCCGCTCAGCCCGGCGTCAGCCGCGCCCGGAACGCCGCCCGCTCCGGCTTCGCGAGCCAGGTCCGCATCGCCGCCTCGTCCACGAGACGGCCGCCCGGCAACGGCCGCGCCTCGCATTCCACCACGAGCGCGTCGCCGCGGAACGGCCAGGGCGACAGCGTGAACGCGGCTGCGTCGTCCGGCCGCGCCGTGAGCCGCCCAGTAAGACGCTCAGTAAGACGCCCGGTAAGACGTAGCGTCCGCCGGCCGCCGGTCCGGTCCGGCGCCTCCATGTCCAGCGGCGTTTGCAGGTCGCCGCAGAGCGCCAGCGACATCGTGTCGGACAGCGCGACCAGCGCCGCGTCATGCGCCAGCGTGACGGCGTCCAGCCCGAGCGCCCGCGCCCACGCGACCTGCAGCGGCGCCTGGGTAGCGAGGTATTGGTCCGCCGCCGCGGCGTCCGCCGGCGCGACCCGGTGCCGGTCCATGTAGCGGGTGTAGATCAGCCCGCCATGGCGCGAGACGAGCAACGCCACCCGCTGCCCCCACGCATGGAGCGCGCGGTCTACGCCCCGCGCCCACATCGGCGCATGCGCCGCAGCGCCAACCGCGCGGAACAGATGCGGCCGCCCGGTCTGCGGGTCGAAGCTCGGCGCCGTTTCCCAGTCGAGCCAGCCAAGGTCGTGCTGCTCCGCCGCGAGCAGCAAAGGCTCCTCCAGCGGCTCCGCCCAGGCGCGCAGAATCTGGCCGGAGATCCAGGCGTGCGCGGGCTGGCTGATGGCAAGCACAGGGGCGTCGGGGGCCTCACGGAACAGCATGTGCAGAGGCTAATCCGGTTGCGCGGGGATGAATAGACGGCGCCGACGCCGCCCGGGTGCTCCCCCATGTCGGTCCGAGGACGCCGATTGACACGCCAGGCATCCCATCCAATCCTGCCGGGCCGCCAACCCCCTGCCGCATGGGAACAACCGATGAGCCTGGGCGTGAACCATCCCACCGCGGCGGCCTGAGCCGTGACCGAGCCGCGGGACCGCGCCCCGTTCAGCGCCATCGTGGACCGCCCGCCCTTGCGCCTGCCCGGCGGGGCGCGCATCGCGGTCTGGCCCATCGTCAACCTGGAAGTCTGGGACATCGGCAAGCCCATGGCGCGGCAGGTGCTGCCGGCGCCCACCGGCCAGGTGCTGCTGCCGGACGTGCCGAACTGGTCCTGGCACGAATACGGCATGCGCGTCGGCTTCTGGCGCTTCCACAAGCTGTTCGGGCGGCTTGATGTCCGCCCGACGCTGTCCATCAACGCCCGGGTCTGCGACGATTACGAGCGCGTGGCCGCCGCCGCCCGGGACGCCGGGTGGGAGTTCATGGGCCATGCCTGGGAGCAAGGCCCGATCCACAAGGAAACCGACCAGCGCGGCATGATCCACCGCTCGATGGACCGGCTGCAGGCCTTCACCGGCACCCGCCCGGTCGGCTGGCTCGGCCCGGGGCTGACGCAGACGCTGGAGCTGCTGGCGGAGGCCGGGGTGCAATACATCGGCGACTGGGTGTGGGACGACGAGCCTTGCACCATCGGCACGGCGCACGGCCCGCTGGTGACGATGCCCTACACGGTGGAGCTGAACGACATCCCGACGATGCTCGTGCAGCACCACGAGAGCGCCTATTGGGCCACGCGCTGCCTGGACACCCTGGACCGCCTGCACCAGGAGGGGACGGAACGGGCCAAGGTCATGGCGGTCGCCATCCATCCCTACATCTCCGGCCAGCCGCACCGCATCCGCTATTTGGAACAGGTGATGGACGCCGCCGCCGGGCGCGACGGCGTCGTGTTCATGAACGGCGCGGAGCTGCTGGACTGGTATCGGGGCGCCGTCCGCGCGGCTGGCCCAGCCTCCTCGCCAGGGTGAACGGCCTTGCCCTGCTCCTGCTTCCCAACGGCCTGACCTTCGCGGCGCTGCTGTTCGTCGTCGCGTCCGGCTTCACGCTGAACGCGGTCACGCCCGGTCGGCGATCAGCATCCTGATGCGGCTGGCAAGCGCCTCCATGGCGAACGGCTTGGTCAGCACGTGCATGCCGGGGTCGAGGCGGCCGTGGCTGGGCACGGCGTTCTCGGCGTAGCCCGTGATGAACAGCACCTTGAGGCCGGGACGCGCCGCCCGCGCCGCGTCCGCCACCTGCCGCCCGTTGATGCCGCCGGGCAGGCCCACGTCGGTCACGAGCAGGTCGATCCGCACGTCCGATTGCAGCACGCGCAAGCCCGCCGCCCCGTCCGCCGCCTCGATGGCGGTGTAGCCCAGGTCCTCCAACACCGCCGTCACCAGCATGCGTATGGTCGGCTCGTCATCGACCACCAGCACCGTTTCGCCCTGCTCGGCGCGCGGCGCCTCCGACAGCTCGGCCGCGCGTTCCGTCTCCGCGGCATCGCCGAGGTGCCGGGGCAAGTACAGGCACACCATCGTGCCCTGCCCGGCCTCGGAGTAGAGCCGCGCCTGCCCGCCGGACTGCCGGGCGAAGCCGTAGATCATGGACAGGCCGAGGCCGGTGCCCTGGCCGATGGGCTTCGTGGTGAAGAACGGGTCGAACGCGCGGGCGGCCACTTCCGGCGTCATGCCGGTGCCGGTGTCGGACACGCACAGCGACACGTACTGCCCCGGGGCCAAGTCCCGCTCGCGGGCCGCCCGCTCGTCCAGCCAGCGGTTGCCGGTCTCGATGGTGATCTTGCCGCCGCCCGGCATGGCGTCGCGGGCGTTGATGCACAGGTTCAGCAGCGCGTTCTCAAGCTGGCCCGGGTCCACCAGCGTGGTCCACAACCCGCCCGCCGCCGCCATCGGCTCCACCGCGATCTCCGGGCCGGCCGTGCGCCGGATCAGCTCCTCCATCCCCGCGACCAGGCGGTTCACGTCGGTGGGTTTCGGGGCCAGCGTTTGCCGCCGCGAGAAGGCGAGCAGCCGGTGCGTCAGCGCCGCCGCCCGCCGGGCCGCGCCTTGGGCTGCGTTGATATAGCGGTCCACCTCCTGGATGCGCCCCTGGGCCACGCGGGTCTGCAGCAGCTCCAAGCTGCCGATCACCCCGGTCAGCAGGTTGTTGAAGTCGTGCGCCAGCCCGCCGGTGAGCTGGCCCACCGCCTCCATCTTCTGCGACTGGCGGAGCTGCTCCTCCAGATGCTCGCGTGCCTGCGCCTGCGCCTTCTCGGCCGTGACATCGCGGGCGACGCAGTAGACCAGTCCTCCCTCCGGAACCGCGGTCCAGGAGAACCAGCGGTAGGCGCCGTCCCGGGCGCGGAAACGGTTCTCGAAGCGCCCAATGGTGCGGCCCGCTGCCAGCCCGGCGGTCTCGGCCCGCGTCCTTGCCATATCGTCGGGATGCTCCATCCATTCCGAGGTGCGGCCGACCAGCTCCGCCTCGGACCAGCCCAGGATCTCCGTCCAGGCCGGGCTGGCCCGCAGCCAGCGCCCCTCCTTGTCCGAGACGAGGAACGGGTCTTGGGAGATGCGCCACAGGCGGTCGCGCTCGGCCGTGCGCTCGGCGAGCGCCGCCGCCTGCTCCTTTTCGGCGGTGATGTCGCGCGCGCTGCAGTAGTACAGGCCGCCTTCGGGGACCGCGACCCAGGACAGCCAGCGGTAGCTGCCGGTTTTGGTGCGGTAGCGGTTCTCGAAGCTCAGGACCGGGTTGCCCTGCGTCAGATGCCGGAACGCGGCCCGGTTCCGCTCCAGGTCGTCGGGATGCAGCAGGTCGAAGAAGGGCGCGCTGCCGATCTCCGCCTCCGACCAGCCGAGCACGGCCTGCCAAGCCGGGTTCGTCCGCACGAAGACGCCTTGAGGGTCGAGGACGCCGAGCAGGTCGGTGCTGACCAGCCAGGTCCGGCTGCGCGCCTGCGCGCGTGCGGCGACCTCGCTTTCCACGTCGGCGTTGAGGTCGCGCAGCGCCCCGGCCGTGCGGATCGCCTCGGACACGTCGTAGCCGGCGATGAAGATGCCCGTGACCCGTCCGGCGGCGTCCTGAATCGGCTGGTAGCGCAGGTCGACGAAGCGGTCCGCGGCCTCGCCCGCCAGGCGGACGGCCGTGGCGCGGGCGGAGTAAGGCTCGCCGGTCGCCTGCACCTGGTCGAGCAGCTCGAAGAAGCCTTGCCCTTCGAGGTCCGGGAACACTTCCCGCACGCTGCGCCCGATGAACTGGCGCGGCCCCGAGATGGCCACGTAGGCATCGTTGACGTACTCGAAGACGTGGCCAGGCTCCTTGAGCACCGCCATGAAGCCGGGCAGCTCCTGCAGCGTGCGCCGTTGCCGCCCGGCCGCCTGCAGCACCTCGCGTTCCGCCACGACCTGCCACGTGGTTTCCGTGCAGGCGCAGAACAGGCCCGCCACCATGCCGTCATCCCCCGGCACGGGCGTGAAGGAGAAGGCGAAATGGGTTTCCTCGGGATAGCCGTTGCGGTGCAGGGTCAGTTGAAGGTCGTCCATGTGGGCCGGATGGCCCGCGAAGACCTGGTCCATGAGGGCGCCCACCTCTTGGCGGATCTCCGGCCAGACTTCGAAGAACGGCCGTCCCAGGGCATCGGGATGCCGTGCCCCCAGCACGGGCGCATAGGCGTCGTTGTAGAGCAGGGCGCGTTCGCTTCCCCACGCGACGAACATCGGCTGGCGGGAGCTGAGCATCACCCGGACCAGCGTCACCAGCGGCTGGGGCCAGGTCTCCTCGGGTCCGAAGGCGGTGCTGCGCCAGGCGTGCCCACGCATGAGCGCGCCCATCTCGCCCCCGGCGGCAAGGAAGGGCTGGGCGAAGGCTGCCTCACCAGGCATGCCAGGCCAGGGCAACGTTGAAGCGGTGCAGGGCGGCCATGCGTTTGGATAGCGCAACACTCAGGAAGTGTCACCATTCGGATGGCCGGGCGTGGGACCGGGGCCGAGGCGGGCGCCGCCGTCAGCCTTGCCGTTTCCGGGCCGCTCAGGCCTCCGCTTCCTCCCGTTTGAGCAGCGCGTCGTCGATCTGGGCGAGCAGCTTCGGAAAATCGACCGGCTTCGGGTGGTAGTCGTCGCAGCCGGCGGCCAGCGCGCGGGCGCGGTCCCCGGCCATGGCGTGCGCCGTGAGGGCGATGATGGGCGGCGCCTGGGCGGCGGCGCCCCGCAGCGTACGGGCGACGGTCCAGCCGTCCATGACCGGCAAATCCATGTCCAGCAGCACGAGGTCGGGCTTCTCGGCATCGACCTGCGTCAAGGCGTGCTGGCCGTCATGGGCCAGGACGACGTCGAAGCCGTGGCGGCGAAGCCGGCGCGACATCATGTCCCAAAGTTCTTCGTGGTCCTCGACAAGCAAGATCTTGGTCACGCAGCCTTGCTCCCGATTCTGCCTCTCCGGCGTTCGATGTGATAGCCGAGAGCGGGTGCGGCCTCCAGGGGCCGCGCGCGTTTGGGCACCCACCGAGAAAGCTGCCAGATGCCGCCGTCCAGTGAACACCAGTCCGAAGCAGGCCTCCCGCCCCCCGCACCCAGCCCGGGCCGCGCGGGCGTGCCGGCATTGAACGCCGGGGCCGTGGTGGTCGCCGCGCTGTACTTCGGACGCGAGCTGCTGGTTCCCCTCGTGCTCGCGGTGCTGCTCGCCTTCGTGCTGGCGCCGGTGGTCGTCCTGCTGCAGCGCGCCCGGCTTCCCAAGGCTCCGGCGGTCCTCGTCGCCGTCGCATTGGCCTTCACCATTATCGCCGGGATCGGGGCGGTCGTCGGCGGGCAGGCCACGACGCTTGCGGGGAGCTTGCCGAGCTATCAAGCGACCATCCAGGAGAAGATGCGGTTCCTGGCCACCGGGACGGAGCTGCTCGAACGGCTCAACAACTCGCTGCAATCCCTGTTGAGCGGCGAAGGGGGGACAGCCGTGAAGCTCGGCCCGGCGCAAGCCGGGGTGGAGGCGGCGCCGGCCTCGCCTGCCGGGTCGTCCGGCGACCTCGGCGCATCGTCGGCGCTGGTGGTCGTCCGCACCATCGCCCAGCCGCTGCTCAGCCCGCTCGCCTCCGTGGGCATCATCGTCGTTTTCGTGATCTTCGTGCTGCTGTCCCGGGAGGACCTGCGGGACCGGCTGGTGCGCCTGGTCGGACGCCGGGACATGCACCGGACCATCCTGGCGATGAACGACGCCGCCCGGCGCCTGTCGCGCTACTTCCTGATCCAGTTGGCCCTGAACTCAGGGTTCGGGGCGTTCATCGCGGCGGGCCTGTGGACCGCGGGCCTGCCAAGCCCGCTCCTGTGGGGCATCCTGGCCGGCTTGATGCGGTTCGTGCCGTTCATCGGCAGCTTCATCGCCGTGCTGCCGCCGTTCCTGCTGGCGCTCGCGGCCGCGCCGGGCTGGTCGCTGGCGCTGGTGGTGCTTGCCTTGTTCCTGGTGAGCGACATGGCCATGGGGCAGGTCGTCGAGCCGTTGCTGTATGGCCACAGCACGGGGCTGTCGCCCATCGCGGTGATCCTTTCGGCGGCGTTCTGGGCGTTTCTTTGGGGGCCGGTCGGGCTGCTGATCGCGACGCCGCTGACCGTCTGCCTGGTCGTGATCGGGCGGCACGTGGAGTCCCTGGCGTTCCTCAACATCATGCTGGGCGACAGCCCGCCGCTCGAACCCGCGGAAACCTTCTACCAGCGCGCGCTTGAGGGCCATGCGAAGGAACTCGTGGCGCAGGCCCGGAAGGCGGTCGGCGGCTCCTCGCTGGCCCAGTACTACGACCAGGTCGCCATGCGCGGCCTGGCCCTGGCGCAGGCCGACCTGTCGCGCGACACCCTGGCCTTTGAACGGCTTGAGGCCATCCACCGCCAGATCGAGGCGCTGCTGTCCCTGCTTGCCGGGGGGCCAGGCACCGGCGCGCAGGGCCGCGCGGCGCCGCCGGGTCCCGAATGGCAGGCGGAGGGCGCCGTCGTCTGCATCCCGGGCCGCGGGCAGCTCGACGACCTGGCCGCGACGATGGCGGTGCAGGTGCTGCAGGACGCGGGGTTCGCCGCCCAGCGCGAGTCCAACGCCGTCCTCGGCGCTGGGCGCGGCGAGGCGGCACGCCTCGGCAACGTGCGGCTGTGCTGCCTGTCCGTGCTGGAGCAGGGAAGCAGCGCGTCCGGCATCCGCTATTTGCTCCGGCGCATCCAGCGGCAGATGCCGCACGCCGCCGTCGTGGTCTGCCTATGGCACGCGGAGGGCGCCAGTCCCTTGCTCGGCGCCCTGCGCGCGGAGGGCAGCGAGGAGAACATCGTCCTGTCTCTGGGCGAGCTTGTCGCGCTGGCCCGGGCGATCTCGGCCCGCCAGACGCAGCCGGTGCCGAGTCCGGCGTGACCGAAGCGGGCATGACCGAAGCCGGGCGTGCCTCCTCAAAACCCTGGCATCTCATGGCAACGCTTGAGGAACGCTGCCCGGGGGACGGCGTAGTACTCGTTTCGGCGGGAGGTGCCCAATAGTGGATGCGGCGATGGATGACCCGGCGCGCGGCCCCCGTTCGCGCGGCTTGGCGGCTTTCCTGCCGAAACACTCTCCCCTCAATGCGCTGGCGGGCGTCCTGCTGGTTTTTGGCCTTGGCACGGCAACGTGGGCGTTGGTTTCGGTCGGGCACGCCCGCGTGGCCGTGGCCGAGCAGAACCGCATCCTGGTGGCGACCGAGAAGCTGTTGTCCACCCTGAAGGATCTTGAGACCGGGGAACGCGGCTATGCCCTGACAGGGGTGCCGTCCTACCTTGAACCCTACGAGCAGGCGACCGCCGCGCTGGGCGGCGCGATCCAGGCCCTCGACACGGACCAGCAAGCGGCCGAACGCCTGGCCGGCCTCGTCGAAGCCAAACGGGCCTTCGCCGCCCAAGTCGTCGACGCCCGGCGCAGTTCGGGGATGGAGGCCGCCACGGCGCTGATCCTCACCGGGCAGGACAAGGCGTCGATGGACCGGGTGCGGGCGGCCGTCGCCACGATCCAGGACACGGCCCGCGCCCGCATCGGCAGCACGGAGCAGGCGCGGCTCGGACCCTTGCTGCCGGCCGTCGCCGCGGCTGCCGTCCTCGCGGCGTTCGCGGCCATCGCGCTGCTCGCGTGGCGCCGCCGCCGGGCGGAGCGCGCCAGCACGGCCCTGCTGGAGAGCGTGCTGGACAACGCGCCGGTGGGCTTGGGCTTCCTCGACCCGGCCCTGCGCGTCCAGCACATGAACCGGGCGCTTTCGACCATGAGCGAGCGGGCGCTCGACGCCGCGGTGGGCCGCAGCCTGTGGGACGTGCTGCCCGACATGCGCGCTGGGCTGGAGCCGCGGCTGGCCGAGGTGCTGGAGGCCGGGCGCACCCTCACCAACGTCGAGCTGTCCATGCAGAGCCGGACCAACCCGGCCCTGCTGCGCGAGTTCCAGTTCGGCTTCTTCCCGTTGCCCACGGACACCGGGGAGGCGGCCGGGGCAGGAATGGTCGTCACCGACATCACCTACCGCAAGCGGTCGGAACGCCGCCTTCGCGACAGCGAGGAGCGGTTCCGCACCCTGACCGAGACCAGCGCGTCGATTGTCTGGACGACGATGCCGTCCGGCGAGCTTGCGCCGCCGCAGGCGAGCTGGACGGCGTTCACCGGGCAGGCCCAGGCGGAGTACGAGGGGTTCGGCTGGCTGCAGGCCGTCCATCCCGAGGACCGGGACGCCACGCTTGCGGCCTGGACCCACGCCGTGGCCGACCATGCCCTGTTCGCCATCGACCACCGCCTGCGCCGGGCGGACGGCGAGTGGCGGACGATGGCAGCCCGCGGCGTGCCGATCCTGGACGAGGGCGAAACCCGCGAATGGGTCGGCACCCACACGGACATCACGGAGCGCAAGCAGGCGGAGGAGGAGCTGAGCGCCGCCAAGGACGCGGCCGAGGCCGCGAACCGCGCCAAGAGCCAGTTCCTCGCCAACATGAGCCACGAGCTGCGCACGCCGCTTTCCGCCGTCATCGGCTACAGCGAGATGATCGAGGAGGAGATGGAGGAGACCGGCGAGCAGCACCTCCTGGGCGACGTCCGCAAGATCCAGTCCAACGCGCGCCACCTGCTGAGCCTCATCAACGACGTGCTGGACCTGTCGAAGATCGAGGCGGACCGCATGACGACGTTTGCCGAGGAGGTCGACGTGGAGGCGCTCGTGCGCGACGTCGCGTCCACGGTGGGGTCGCTGGTGCAGCAGAAGGGCAACGAGGTCGCGCTCGACCTCCAGCCGGCCCTGGGCACGATGCACACGGACCAGGTGAAGCTGCGGCAATGCCTGTTCAACCTGGTCAGCAACGCCGCCAAGTTCACCGAGGGCGGGCGGATCACGTTGCGGGCGGAGCGGGTTGGGCGGGCGGAGCGGGCCGGGGGCGAGGTCGTGCTCAGCGTGGCGGACACCGGCATCGGCATGACGCCGGAGCAACTGGACAAGCTGTTCGAGCGGTTCACCCAGGCCGACGTCTCGACGACGCGCCGCTTCGGCGGCACCGGGCTGGGCTTGGCCATCACGCGGGCGTTCTGCCGCCTGCTGGGCGGCGACGTGACGGTCGCCAGCACCTACGGCGAAGGCTCGATTTTCACCATCCGCCTGCCGGCCGAGATGCCGGAGCAGGCAGACGAGGCAGAGGACGCGGACCCCAAGACCGGGGACGCGAAGGCCGGGTCCGGGCAGCACCTCGTCCTGGTGATCGACGACGACCCGGCCCAGCGCGACCTGCTGAGCCGGTTCCTGGAGCGCGAAGGCTTCGCGGTCCGCACCGCGCCGGACGGCAAGCTCGGCATCGAGCTGGCCCGCGCCCTGCACCCCCACGCCATCCTGCTGGACGTGATGATGCCGCAGATGGACGGCTGGTCGGTGCTCAGCCTGCTCAAGGCCGACCCGGACCTGGCCGCGATCCCGGTCGTGATGGTGACGTTCGTCAACGAGCCGGGCCTCGGCGCCTCGCTCGGCGCTGCCGACACCGTGCTCAAGCCGGTCGAGTGGGATCGCTTGAAGGAGGTCATGGAGCGGTTCCACGGCGAGGCCGGCGACATCCTCGTCGTGGACGACGACCCCGACGCCCGCGCCCGCCTGCGCACCGTGCTGCAACGCGACGGGTGGACGGTTTCGGAAGCCGGCGACGGGCGCGAGGCGCTCGAGGCCGTGACGCGCGCGCCGCCGCAGCTCATCCTGCTCGACCTCACCATGCCGGTCATGGACGGGTTCGCGTTCCTGCACGAGCTGCGGGGGCGCCCCGGCTGCGCCGACATTCCCGTCGTGGTGCTGACGGCGCGGGACCTGGATGCCGAGGAACGGCGTCGGCTCGACGGGGCGGACCGCGTGCTCAGCAAAGGGCAGACGAACCTGCGCCAGCTTGCCGGCGAGCTGCGGTCGCTGGCACCCCCGCACGACGGGCCGGCCCCCTCCTGACCCTTATCGAACCTTCGGAGATTGATTGATGCGCGTGCTTCTGGTCGAGGACCACGAGGAAATCTGGGACTTCCTGTCCCGCCGGCTCACCCGCCGCGGCTACGAGGTGACGGTCGCGACCGACGGGCAGGCGGGGGTCGACCGTGCCCGCGCCGACATGCCGGACATCATGCTGCTCGACATGAACCTGCCGGTCCTGGACGGCTGGTCCGCCGCCCGCCTGCTGAAGGACGATCCCGCCACCGCCGGCATCCCGATCATCGCGCTCACCGCGCACGCCATGTCGGGCGACCGCGAGAAGGCGCTGGCGGCGGGGTGCGACGACTACCATCCCAAGCCCGTCGATTTCCCCCGGCTGCTGACCCAGATCGAGGCGTTGGCGCCCGGGTCGGAAGCGGCGGCGCGTGCTTAGAAACCGAGAACGCCGCCAACGCCCGGCCCTCTCTTGACGTCCTTGAAGCACACGTCGAAGGCCGCCGAAAGCGACCCGGCGGCGACCGAGGCCTTGCTGCGCTTCGCCGACCCGCAGCACCAGCCCGGCGACGAGCCGTTGCCGGCCTTCGAGCCGTTGCCGGCCTTCGACAGGGCCGACCTTTCGGCGGCGGGCCTGGGCAACCGGGTGCAGGGCGCGGCCTGGTGGGACGCCAAGCGTGGCGGGGTTCGCCTGGAGGCGTGCCGCCTGGCGGGCGCCAGCCTGCGCGGGGCCAACCTTTCAGGCGCCGACCTGGCCGGCGCCGACCTGAGCAAAGCCGCCTGCAGCGGCATCACGCTGCGCGGCGCGCGGCTGGAGGAGGCCAACCTGCAGGGGGCCGACCTGATCGGCGGCGTGCTGGCCGAGGTGGACGCCGGCCAGGCCGACTTCGGCGAAGCGCTCCTGGAAGACGTCAGCCTCCAATCGGCCCGGCTGCGCTTCGCCGACTTCACCGGCGCCATCATGGACGGGGCGGACCTGTCCGGCGCGGACCTGTGGGGCGCCCGGCTGCTCAAGGTCGAGGCGCAGCGCGCCAATTTCCGCGGCGCGCGCCTGGACGAGGCGCTACTGAACGACGCCGACCTGGCGTCCGTGGACCTGACCGGGGCCTCCCTGCGCCGGGCCAACCTTTCGGGGGCGCGCCTGCAAGGGGCCATCCTGCGCGACGCGGCGCTCGACGGGGCCAAGCTGGACGGGGCGGACCTGAGCGGCGCCGTCCTGCCGCATGTCGCGCTGACCAGTTGCAGCCTGCGGCAGGCCCGGTTCGCCGGCGCCTGGCTGGAACGCACCCGCATGGAGGCCCACCAGCTCGGCGGTGCTGTCGGCGAGGAGGCCGCCGGGGATTTCGAGGCCGCGCGCGAAGGCTACATCGTGCTGGAGCAGAACTTCCGCACGCTCGGCAACGCGGCCGATGCGAGCTGGGCGTTCCGCCGCCGGCGGCGGATGGGCAAGCGCCTCCATGCCCAGCGCGCCCGCCTGGCGTTCGGGCGGCGCGACGCCAGGGCCGCGTGGCGTCCGGGCCTGCAATGGCTGGCCGACGCCGCTTCGGAGTGGGTGTGCGACTACGGCGAGAGCATCTTGCGCGTCCTGCGCGCCTTTCTCGTCGTGCTCGTCGGGTTCGCCGCCGTGTACTGGGCGTTCGGCTGCCTCGTGCCGCGGGAGGGGGTTTCGGCGGCGCGGGTCCCGATGATCGACTACCTCCTGTTCAGCCTCGACTCGATGACCACGGTCGGCACGTCCGAGGTCGGGCTCAAGCCGGGCGGCCAGCTTGGCGTGCTGCTGTCCAGCGTCCAGACCGTGATGGGAACGGTCCTGCTCGGCCTGTTCGGGTTCGTGCTGGGCGCCAGGATGCGGAACTGAGCGGGTGGCGGCCGGGGCGCCTGTCGGATTGCCGGACGCTTGCGTCGCGTATTCCGACAAGGCCGCCACGACGCAGCCGATGGACTCAAGCCCATGCTGGAGATCGTGAGCGGCACGGTCCTTGCCTCTATCCCACGTGATCCAATGCCAAGGCAGAAAGCTTGAACTCCGCCCCACCCATGCCTGTCCATCGGCGGCAACGCGGCCTCGGCGCGGCGCGTCTGCCCGGCTGGTCGCTTCGCAGCCGGCTGCTGGTCCTGTGGGCGATCTCGCTGGTGTCGGCGGTTGCCGCCGGGACCATGCTGGTCCAGCTCTACCGGCAGTCCTCCATCGACCAGGCCGCGCGGGCGGAGGCGGTCACGAGCCGGGCGTGCGACGGGATCACCGACCGCTACCGCTTCTACACGACCGACTGGACCCGGCCGCCTGCGGACCTGCACGACGAAGCTTTGCGGCAAGGGCTGTTCGCCGTGGTGTCCATGGCCCTGGCGCATTCCCCCGGCGTCGAGGGCGGCATCTGGCAGCGCGCCGAGGGGTCGCTCGCCTACGCTTATCCGACCTACGAGGGCACCGGCCCGAAGACCGACCTGCCGCTGGCGGAGGCGGAGCGCATCCGGGCCGCCAACGCCGGGGCGCTTGCGGAGGAGCGCGCCGTGGACGTGCGGCAGGCCGGACGCTTGCAGACCCTGCTGCTGCATGCCTGTCCGTTGCCGGGGCCGATCGACGGGGTCACGGCCTGGACGATGTCGCGGGTGTTCACCGGCCAGGGTGCCGGCTACGCGCGGCTGCTCGGCGGCCTCGGCGTCCTGCTCGCGTCCGTTCTGGCCTCGGCGGGCTGGATGACGCACCTGCTGCTAACCTGGTCGCGCAAGCTCGGCCGGGTGGAGGCGACGGTGGAGCGGCACGAGGGCCTGGACCCGCCGCTGCTGGAGCCGACCGGCGAGCGCGAGCTGGACCGCATCATCGGCAGCCTGAACGCGGCGGCGTTGAAGGTCCGCGCCATGCGGCGGGAGGCGGACGTGCTGTCGGCGCAGGTCGCGGCCTCCGAACGGCTCGCCGGCCTTGGCCGGGTCGCGGCCGGCATCGCGCACGAGATCCGCAACCCCATCGCCGCGATGCGGCTGAAGGCCGAGAACGCGCTGCTGGGCGACGACGCCCGGCGCCGGGCCGCGCTGGAGATGATGCTGGGGCAGATCGGCCGCCTGGATGCCTTGCTGCGCGACCTGCTCACCCTCACGCACCGGAGCGAGCCGCGATGGCAGCGCGCCCATGTGCCCGCGCTGCTGGCCGCCACGGCCGAGCTGCACCGCGACCTGGCCGACCGCCATGGCGTCAGGCTGCTGGTGCAGGCCCCGGCCATCGACTGGACGCTCGATCCCGGCCGGATGCAGCAGGCGCTCGACAACCTGGTCCTGAATGCGATCCAGGCGATGCCGGCGGGCGGCACCGTGACGGTTGCCGCCGGGGAGGCGGGCGGCGCGCTCCGCCTGCGGGTGAGCGACGACGGACCCGGGTTGCCGGCGGCGGTGCGCCAGCACCTGTTCGAGCCGTTCGTGTCGGCGCGGGCAGACGGGACCGGGCTTGGGCTGTCCATCGTCCAGGAGACCATGCTGGCGCATGGCGGCAGCGTGAGCTACCGGCCGGAGCCGGGCAGCACCTTCGAGCTTGTCGTGCCGCATCGGGAGGGATCATGCCCAGGCTCCTCGTCATAGACGACGATCCCGCGTTCCGCGACACGCTCGCGGAAACGCTGCGCGACCTTGGCCATCATGTGACCGAGGCCGTGGATGGGGAGGACGGGCTTGCGCGGTTCGACGCAGCCCGGCCCGACCTTGTCTTCCTCGACCTGCGCATGCCGGGCCTGGACGGCCTTTCTGTTCTCAAGCGCCTGCGGGGCGACGCCGCGGAGCCGCCGGTGCCGGTGGTCGTGCTGACCGCGTATGCGTCCGGGGCCAACACCATCGACGCCATGCGGCAGGGCGCGTTCGACCACCTGACCAAGCCGCTGGGCCGCAGCGAGCTGGCCGAGGTGCTGGGGCGCGCGCTCAGCCGCACCGCCGCCCATGCTGCCACGACTGCCACGGCCGCCGAGCCGATGAACGGACCTTTGGTCGGCTCCAGCCCGGCGATCCGGGCGGTGCAGAAGATGATCGGCATGGCCGCCGCCTCCGACGCGACAGTCCTTGTCACCGGGGAGACCGGCACCGGCAAGGAGCTGGTGGCCCGCGCGCTGCACGACCACGGTTCCCGCGCGGCGGGGCCGTTCGTCAGCGTGAACTGCGCCGCGATCCCGGCGGAGCTGCTGGAAAGCGAGCTGTTCGGCCACGTGCCCGGCGCGTTCACCGGGGCGGTCAAGGCGCAGGCCGGGCAGTTCCGCGAGGCGCAGGGCGGCACCCTGCTGCTCGACGAGATCGGCGACATGGACGCCGCCATGCAGGCCAAGATCCTGCGCGTGCTGCAGGAGCGGGTCGTCACCCCGGTCGGCGGGCGGCCGGAGGCGGTGGACGTGCGCGTCGTCGCCGCGACGCATCGCGACCTGCTGCAGATGGTCGACGCCGGCGGGTTCCGGGCCGACCTCTACTACCGCCTGCACGTCATCCCGATCGCCCTGCCGCCGCTGCGGGAGCGGGTGTCGGACATCGTGCCGCTGGCCCGGCACTTCCTCCGCCTCGCCAGCCCCAAGGCGCCCAAGCGGTTGTCCGCGGAGGCCGCCGCGGTGCTGGAGGGCTGCCGCTGGCCGGGCAACGTCCGCGAGCTGCGCAACGCGGCCGAGCGCGCCGCGGCGCTCGCGCGCGGGCCGTCCATCGACGCCTCCGACCTTGAGTTCCTGCGGCAGTCCGACGATGCGGATATCGTGGCCGGGACCGACCTGACCTTGCCTGCGGCCGTCGCCGGGCTGGAGCGCGCGATGATCCGCCGCGCCTTGGCTGAGAACCGCGGCAGCCGGGCAGAGGCGGCGCGCAGGCTCGGCATCAACCGGCAATTGCTTTACGAGAAGATGAAGCGTTACGGCCTCGGCGCCGAGTGACGCCATGCCTGTCAGCTAATCTGACAGAAAATTGTCGTCCTTCCTGACATCTGGCAACATAGGATGAACTTTTAGGAAGTATTCCTGGACGGAATCACTTGGCACGCCTCTTGCGATGCTTTCGATGCGCTTCGTGTGACGAGGCGAGTTCTGGAGTATGTTGCAATGAAAACCAAGCTGAAGGCGCTCCTGATCGCAACAGCCGCGGCGGGTACGTTGGCCGGCGGCGTGCTGGCGCAGACGCCCGCCACCCGCACAGCGCCGCCGCCCGTCGCCGCACCGCTTGCGCCGGCGCAGCCAGCGTTCGACCTGAGCCAGTTGCCGGCGACCCGCGGCACGGTGAAGTATTTCACCCTGACGCCGCGCGGCGACGTGGACGGCTTCATCCTCGCGGACGGCACGCAGGTGCACGTCCCGCCGCATCTGTCCACCCAGCTCGTCGCGGCCGTGCGTCTGGGCGACGCGGTCACGGTGCGCGGCCTGCGCGCCGCGGCGGTCCCCATGGTCGCCGCCCTGTCCGTGACCGGCGACGCGAGCGGGCAAACGGTGGTGGACATGGGACCGCCCGGCGGACCCGGCCACGGCCCGGGCGGGCGGCCTCCCGGCGCCCCACCGCCGCCGCCGCCGCCCGGCGGCCCCGCAGCCGGCCCGCCGTCCGAGGTGTCGGGCAAGATCCTCGCCGTGCTGCACGGCCCGCGCGGCGAGGCGAACGGCGCCATGCTGGAGGACGGCACGGTGCTCCGGCTGCCGCCGCCGGAAGCGGCGCGCCTCACCGCCACGCTGGCGTCCGGACAGGTGGTCGTCGCCCAAGTGCCGGGGATCGCGAACAATCTCGGCCGCATGGTGGACGTGCGGGCCATCGGCCCGTCGCGCGACCAGTTGGCCCAGGTCCAGGCGCCCCCGCCCCGCGGCTCCGGCGGGCCTGACGGCCGGCGCGGCCCGCCGGAGGACAAGCGGTGATGTCCACGACCACAACGGGCGGCCGCGTGCTGGCCTGGCTGCACATTGGCGACCTGCACCTGACCGAGGGGGGCTTGGAGAACCATCGCAGCCTCGGCCGCATCGTCGCCCTCGCCAACGCCCTCCCGCCGGGCAGCCTCGACTTCGCCGTGCTGCCCGGCGACAACGCCGACGACGGCATGGCCGGGCAATTCCAGCTTGTCCGCGACGCGGTGGCGCCTTTGCGCCTGCCGCTGCACGTCCTGCCCGGCGACCATGACTTCAAGCCGCGCAATCTCGACGCCTACCATGCCGTGCTCGGCGCGGAGCGGCTGCCGTTCGCCAAAACGGTCGCGGGGCACCGTTGCCTGTTCCTGGACGTGGTTTCCGCCGGCACGGGCGGCCCAGACTTCCGCCTGGGCGAGGACCAGATCGCCTGGGCCGAGCGCGAGCTGGAAGCCGCCGGGGCGGCGGGCCAGGGCGCGGCCGTGTTCATGCACACCTACCCCGCCGACCTGCGCGAGGGAGGCGAGCGGCTCGGCGCCCTGCTGGCCCGGCCGCAGGTGCTCTGCGTCGACATGGGCCATACGCACTACAACGAGCTGGCCAACGACGGCGGCACGGTCTTCATGGCGACGCGCTCGACCGGGCAGATCGAGGAGGGGCCGCCGGGCTTCTCGGTCGCCGCCGCGGACGGGCGCACGGTGAGCTGGCGCTTCAAGCCGCTGGATGCGGCCTGGCCCTTCGTGCTGGTGACGCAGCCGGCGGACCGGCGCCTGGCCACGGATGCCGGCCAGGCGGTGCGCGGCCCGTTCACCGTGCGCGCCAAGGTGCTGGGCGACGCGCCGGCCGCGTCCGTGGAGGCGCAGGTGGACGGCGGCGGCTGGACGGCGATGGCGCCCGTGCCGGGCGCGGCCGCGCTGTGGGACGTCCGCTGCGACAAGCCCGGGGCGCGCGTGCGTGTCCGGGCGCGCGACGCGCAGGGCCGGGAGGACGAGGACGCCGTGGAGCCGGCGCTTCCCGGCTGGACGGCGCCCGGCCGCGCGGCGGACGGCAGCGACCGGGACCGGGTGGGCGCCTGGCCGGAGCGGGGCATCCTCGGCACGCAGCTTGGACCGAACCGGAAGGGAAAGAAGTGGTGAGCGTCGACAGCATGGAGGAGAGCGCCCAGCCCTCCGCCCGCTCGCTTCGCGGGCTGGACGCCATCAACGTCTTGATGGCAGACGTGCGGGACGGGGTGGGGCCGTATCTGGCCGTGTTCCTCAAGGGGGGCGAGCATTGGGACTCCGGCGCCATCGGCATCGCCATGGCGGCGTCGTCCATCGCCGCTGCGGTGTGCCAGGTGCCGGCCGGGCTGCTGGTGGACGGGACGCGGGCCAAGCGGCTGCTGATCGCCGCCTCCGGCCTGATGATCGGCGCGGGCTGCCTGCTGATCGTGGTGTTCCCGCGCTTCTTCGCGGTCATCGCGGCGCAGGCCATGCTGGGCGCGGCCTCGGCCATCATCCCGCCGGCCATCGCCGCGGTCTCGCTCGGCTTGGTCGGGCGGCGCCTGCTGGACGGGCGGGTCAGCCGCAACGAGAGCTTCAATCATGCCGGCAACCTGCTGGCCGCCGTGCTGGCCGGGGCGCTCGGGACGTATCTCGGCTATCACTGGATCTTCTACCTCGTGTGCGCCTTCGCGTTGGCGAGCGCCGCCGTCGTCACCTTCATCAAACCCTCCGAGATCGACCATGAGCGCGCCCGCGGCGGCGAGGACCCGGCCCAGTGCGAGCCGGTGGCGGTCCGCGACCTGCTGCGCCGGCGCGACCTGCGGGTGTTCCTCGCGTCCGTGGCGCTGTTCCACTTCGGCAACGCGGCGATGCTGCCGATGGCCGGGCAGGTGCTGGCGCAGGCGCATCCGGGGTCCGACGCCGCCGCGCTGTCGGCCTGCATCCTCGCCGCGCAGTTCGTGATGGTGGGCGTCGCCTGGGCGGTGGGGCAGGCGTCGGCAAAGGGCGTGGGGCGCAAGACGATCTTCCTGGTCGCCATGGCCGTGCTGCCGGTGCGCGGCGTGCTGTTCACGCTGGCCGACAGCCCCTATGCCGTGGTGGGCATCCAGCTCTTGGACGGGGTGGCGGCAGGCATCTTCGGCGTGATCTCCGTGCTGATCGCGTCCGACCTGATGCGCGGCACCGGGCGGTTCAACTTCGCCCAGGGGCTGATGGCGCTGTCGGTGGGGATCGGCGCCACGCTGAGCAACGCGACGGCCGGCTTTGTCGTGCAGTGGTTCGGCTTCACGGCGGGGTTCCTGTATTTGGCGGCCATCGCCGGGTGCGGGCTGGCCTTCTTCGTGGCGTTCATGCCGGAAACCCGGGATGCCGGCGCTTCCCTCGCCTCCGCCAAGCCGGCTTTGGCATGATGGGCGCGCTCGCCGCTTCGCCCTGGACGACCTGGGCCATCGCCGCCGTCGCCACGGCCGGGGTCATCGTCCGTCCGTTCTCCTGGCCCGAGTTCGTCTGGGCCGGCGCGGGCGCGGTCCTGCTGGTCTTGCTCGGCCTGCTTTCCTTACCTGACGCGCTCGCGGGCGTCATGAAGGGCACGGACGTTTACCTGTTCCTGGTCGGCATGATGCTGCTTGCCGAGGTCGCTCGGCAGGAGGGCCTGTTCGACTGGCTCGCCGCCGAGGCCGCAGGCCTCGCGAAAGGCTCCGCGACCCGGCTGTTCACGCTGGTGTTCTGCGTCGGCACCGTCGTGACCGTGTTCCTGTCCAACGATGCGACCGCCGTGGTGCTCACCCCCGCCGTCGCCGCGGTCGTCAAGGCGGCAAAGGCCAAGGAACCGCTGCCCTACCTGTTCATCTGCGCCTTCATCGCCAACGCGGCCAGCTTCGTGCTGCCCATCTCCAACCCGGCGAACCTCGTGATCTACGGCAGCCACATGCCGCCGCTGCTCGCCTGGCTGCCGCGCTACGCGCTCCCTTCGGCGCTTTCCATCCTCGCCACCTACGCCGTGCTGCGCTGGACGCAGCGGGCCGCGCTGCGGCAGGACATCTCGGCCGACATCGAGCGGCCCCGGCTGTCGGCTGGCGGCACGATGGCGGCGTGGGGCATCGCGGGCACCGCCGTCGTGCTGCTCGCCGCCTCGGCGTTCGACGTCCAGTTGGGCCTGCCGACCTTCCTGGCCGGAGCCGCCACGGCCGTGCTGGTGCTGCTGCGCTCGCGGTCCGGGCCGATGGCGGTGCTGCGGGACGTGTCCTGGGGCGTGCTGCCGCTGGTCGCCGGGCTGTTCGTGCTGGTGGAGGCGCTGGAGAAGACCGGCGTCACCAACGACTTGGCGGGGCTGCTGCACGACTTGGTGCAGCGTTCGGCGACGCTGGCGGCCTGGGTTGCCGGCGTCGTGCTCGCGCTCGGCTGCAACCTCCTGAACAACCTGCCGGCCGGCCTCGTCGCGGGCCGGGTGGTCGAGATTGCGGACGTGCCGGAGCATGTGCGGGCCGCGGTGCTGATCGGCGTGGACCTCGGCCCGAACCTGTCCGTCACCGGGTCGCTCGCGACCATCCTGTGGCTCACCGCACTGCGGCGCGAGGGGCAGGGCGTGGGGGCCTGGACCTTCCTCAAGCTCGGCGCGCTCGTGATGCCGCCGGCGCTGCTGCTCGCGGTCGCCGGCGTGTTCGCGTTCTCGGACTGACGCTTCGCGTCTGGCGGCTGACACCCAACCCATCCGGAGAACAAAACATTGGAAAACATCAGCTCGGCCTGGCTGTATCCCATCATCCTCGTTGCGGGCGCCTTGCAGGCGTGGGGGCCGCCGATGAACGGCGCGCTGCGCGGCGCGCTCAACAACCCGTGGCTCGCCAGCATCGTCTCCTTCCTGCCCATCGTGTTCTTCCTGGCCGTGCTGTTCCTTTGCCTGCCCCGCCCGCTGCCGACGACGGAGGGGGTGGACGGCATGCCGTGGTGGGCACCGCTGGGCGGCCTGGCCGGCGCGTTCGCGGTGATCGCCGGCCTGCTGTTCGTCAACAAGGTGGGCGCCGCCGTGTTCGGCGGGCTGACCATCACCGCCAACATCCTGATGTCGCTCGTTGTCGATCAGTTCGGCATGTTCGGCATGGAGCAGCACGGCCTCAACCTCGGGCGCATCGCCGGCGGGGCGCTCATGGTCGCCGGCATCGCGCTGATCTCGATCTTCTGAGCGCCACCCGCTGCCCGGGTCCAGCCCGGCGTCATCGAAACTTCACCGACCGCGCCGCGCGTCCCGTGTAGAGGAACTGCGTCTCAGCTTGGGGATCGCGGGTGCTTGTTCTGGACGGTGTGACGAAACGCTTCGGCAAGTCGGTCGCGGTGTCCGGCGTCAGCGTGGCGATTCCGCCGGGGCAGTTCGTCGGCGTCATCGGGCGGTCGGGCGCGGGCAAGTCCACGACGCTCCGCATGATCAACCGCCTGACGGAACCGACGGAGGGCCGCATCCGCTTCGGCGACCTGGACGTGACCGCCCTCTCCGGCCCGGCGCTGCGCAATTGGCGCCGGCGGTGCGCGATGATCTTCCAGCAGTTCAACCTGATCGGCCGGCTGGACGTGCTGGACAACGTGCTGATGGGCCGCCTTGCCTTTACCCCAAGCTGGCGCTCCGCCGCCAAGCTGTGGCGCCCGGAGGACCGGGCCATCGCCTTGGCCGCGCTGGAGCGGCTGGACATCGCGGGCCTGGCCGCGCAGCGCGCCGACAACCTGTCGGGCGGGCAGCAGCAGCGCGTGGCGATCTGCCGCGCCCTGGTGCAGGAGCCGGACATCGTGCTGGCCGACGAGCCTGTGGCGTCGCTAGACCCGCGCAATGCCGCGGTGGTCATGGACGCATTGCAGCGCATCAACCGCCATTTTGGCCTGACGGTGCTGTGCAACCTCCATTCGCTGGACCTGGCGCGGAGCTACTGCGACCGCCTGATCGGCATGGCCGGTGGCCGGGTGGTGTTCGACGACCGTCCGTCTGCGCTGACCGACAGCGTGGCGCGCGAACTCTATGGGCTGGAGGCGAGCGAGGTGATGGAGCGCCAGCCCGTGGCCGATCCCGCCCCCGGTCCCGCCCGCTGGCCGGACGCCGTCACCGCCTGACCCATGCCCTTGGAGCACACGCCATGATCGACCGCCGCACCCTGCTGGCCGGCCTTGCCGCCGGCACCGCCGTGACAACCGCTGGCGTCCGGACGCCAGCCCGGGCGCAAGGCGCCAAGCAGGCCTTCCCCGAACTGGTGTTCGCGGTGGTCCCGGCGGAGAACGCGTCCGGCGTGACCGACCGCTACGGGCCGTTCGTGGCCTACGTCGGCCGCCAGCTCGGCACCAAGGTGACGCTGCGGGTCGCCAACGACTACGCTGCCCTGATCGAGGGCCAGCGCGCCGGCAACATCCACATCTGTTATTACGGCCCGGCGTCGTTCGCCCGCGCCCTCGTCACCGGCGTGAAGGCCACAGCCTTCGCCATCGACGTGAACAGCGACGGAGCCAAGGGCTACTACTCGGTGTTCTACGTGAAGGCCGACAGCCCGTACAAGACCATCGAGGACCTCAAGGGCCAGGCGCTCGGCCTGGTCGATCCGAACTCGACCTCCGGCTACAACATGCCGCTGTTCGCGCTGAACAAGCTCGGCATCAACGCGGAGCAGTTCTTCGGCAAGGTGTTGATCACCGGCAGCCACGAGAACGCCGTGCTGGCCTTGCAGCAGGGCACGGTGCAGGCCGCCGCCAACTTCTGGAACGCGCCGGACGACAGCAACCTGACGCGGATGCTGAACAAGGGCATGGTGAAGCGCGCGGACGGCAAGCCCGCCACGGTGGACGACTTCCGCATCGTGCTGAAGTCAGACCTCATCATCAACGGCCCGACCGCGTATTTGGACGCGCTGCCGGACGAGCTGAAGGCCGCGATCCGCACGACCTGGCTGGACGCCGCGAAGAACGACAAGGCCGCGTTCGACCGCCTGTCGGACGGCAAGAACCAGCCGTTCCAGGCGACCGACAACGCCGCCTATGGCGACACGGTCAAGCTGATCACCTTCGTGGACAGGCTGCGCAAGCAGAACGGCTGAGGCGCGGCCCCGGCCTGCGATGCATCCTTTAGCCACGCTTCCCGAACCGCAACTGCGCCCGCTGCTGGAGGCCTATGCCGGTGCCGTGGCGGCGCGGCGCCGTGTCGTGTTGCTGGGCATCGTGCTGATGCTGGCAGCATTGGCGTTGGCGGCGGAAGGCGCGGAGGTGCGGCCGGGCGTGTTCTGGGCCAACCTCGGCAACCTCGGCAGCTACTTCGACCGTCTCGCCCAGCTCGACACGGGCGCGCGGGCCTGGACCGACCCGGCCTCCTGGTTCTGGGGCCTGCGCCGCTGGAGCGTCCAGCTCGGGCAGACCCTGCTGATCGCCTATGTCGGGACGGCGACCGGCGCGGTGCTGGGACTGGTCGGCGGCGTGCTGGCCAGCCGCAACGTCACGCCGTCCCGCGCCCTGCGGTTCGCCGCCGTCCGGGTGCTGGAGTTCAGCCGCACGGTGCCCGACATCGTGTTCGCGCTGGTGTTCGTCGTGGCGTTCGGGCTTGGCCCCTTGGCGGGCGTGCTGGCGGTCGTGCTGCACACGGCGGGCACGCTCGGCAAGCTGTTCGCCGAGGTCATCGAGAACATCGACATGAAGCCGGTCGAGGGGGTGCAGGCGGCCGGCGGCGCCTGGCTGTCGCAAATCCGCTTCGGCGTGCTGCCGCAGGTGCTGTCCAACTTCGCCAGCTACGCGCTGCTGCGGTTCGAGGTGAACGTGCGCGGCGCCGCGGTGATCGGCTTCGTCGGCGCCGGCGGCATCGGGCAGGAGCTGATCGTCGCGATCCGGAAGTTCTACTATTCCGACGTGAGCGCCATCCTGCTGATGCTGCTGGTCTGCGTCATGGCCATCGACTTCGCGTCCGAGAAGCTGCGCAGCCGGCTGGCCGAGGAGTGCGGGGCATGAGCGGGGGTCTTCGGGCGGACCTGCTGGCCGGGCGCACGGAGATCGAGGCGCGGCACGCTCCGATGATCGCGGGACGGCGCGGCCATGCGGGGACGCTGGCGGCGGTGGCCGTGGCGGTGGCCGTCTACGCCGCCGGGCTGGTGCTGCTGGACATCTCGCCAGTGCGGATCTGGCGCGGGCTGGGACAGCTCGGTGCCATCGCCGGGCTGATGCTGCCGCCGAGCGCGGGCGGGCATTTTTCCCTGTACCTGGACGCGCTGGGACAGACGCTGTCCATCGCGTTCCTGGGCACGCTGCTGGCGGCAGTGCTGGCCTTGCCGTTCGGCTTCCTGGCCGCGCGCAACGTGGTGGCGAACCGGCTGGTCCACCTCCTCGCCCGGCGCAGCCTGGACACCGTGCGCAGCATCGACGTGCTGATCTGGGCCTTGATCTGGATCAACGTCGTGGGGCTTGGCCCCTTCGCCGGGGCGCTTGCCATCGCGTCGTCGGATTGCGGGGCGCTGGCGAAGCTGATGTCGGAGGCGATCGAGACCGCCGACCGCAAGCCGGTCGAGGGCGTGCTGGCCAGCGGGGGCGGGCGGTGGCTTGCCATCCGCTTCGGCCTCGTGCCGCAGGTGCTGCCGGTGTTCGCCAGCCAGTTGCTGTATTTCTTCGAATCGAACACCCGGTCGGCCACCATCATCGGCATCGTCGGCGCGGGCGGGATCGGGCTGCATCTGTATGAGCAGATCCGGGTGCTGGAATGGCAGCAGGCCGCGTTCCTGATCCTGATGGTGCTGGTGACGGTGGCGGCCATCGACTTCGTATCGCGGCGGCTGCGGCTGGCGATGGTCGGGCGGCAGGGGGCTTGAGGCGCCGGTCCTGACTACGACAGCCGCTCGATCCCCTCTGCCGTGCTGAACGCGAGGCGGCCCTGCGCGAGGGTGGCCACCACCCGCGGGCTGTCCTCTGCCATCAGGACGACATCGGCACGCTGGCCCCCGGCCAGGGTCCCCCGGTCCGTCAGCCCGGCGGCGGCGGCCGGATTGGCGGACACCAGCGCCCAGGCTTCGCACAGGTCCAGCGTGCCCCGGGCGGCCAGCAGGAACGGCGCCTGCCACAACGCCGGGTAGTAGTAGTCGCTGGTCAGGATGCGGCAGACCCGCGCCTCCGCCATGCGCGCCGCCGAACCCCAGCCCATGTGCGACCCGCCGCGGACGACGTTCGGGCTGCCCATCGCCACCCAATCTCCCGCCGCCACCGCGGCCCGGGCGACGGCGTCCGACATCGGGAACTCGCAGATCCGGGCGCCATGCCGGCGGAAGCCGTCCCGCGTGGCGGTGCTGTCGTCATCGTGGCTGGCCATCGGCAGCCCGGCCGCGCGTGCGGCGGCGGCTACCCGCGCCTGGGCCGGCGCGACCTCCGCCCGGCGCGCGGCGGCGCGCGCGGCCCGGGCGCGGGACGCCGCTGCCGGCACGCCCGCGCGTTCGCTGTACTTCGCCAGCGCCGCCGGGTCGTCCAGTTTGCGCAGGATGGCGGGCGTGTGGTCGTTGAACGCCAGCAGGTGCACCCGCCCGGCGCCGATGGCGTCCAGCGCCAGGCCGAGCGCGTCGATGTTGAACGCCTCCCACCGCAGATGCACGCGCATGTCGCAGAGGCTGCGGGGCCGGGCGGCATGGAGGGCGTCGAGCAGGGCGGTCCAGGCCTCGGCGCCGCGCAGCCCGGGTTCCCAGGACAGCGTGACGCCATGGAAGGCGGTGGTGATGCCGTTGGCGAGCAACTGCGCCTCCGTGTCGGCGAGGGCGAGCGGGAGGGGGAAGCCGACGCCGGGGCGCGGCTGGATCTGCCGCTCGAACGCGTCGCCGTGCAGGTCCACGATGCCGGGCAGCACCAGAAGGCCGTTGGCATCCAGGCGGCGGGTCGCCGGGCCGGGCGGGGCGATGGTGCCGTCGGCGATGCGTAAGTCGGCGGGCGCGAACCCTTCCGGCAGCAGGCAGGCGCCGCCCGTGATGTTCAGGCTCATGCCGGCTCCTCCGGTTCGAAGACGATCTGGACGCGCGGGGTCGGGTAGCGGGCGATGCCGAACTCGACGATGCGGCCGGCGCGGTCCACGTTGACGTTCTCGCACACCAGCAGCGGCAGCCCGCGCGCCATGGCGAGCGCCGTCGCCTCGGACGCGGATGGCAGCCGGGCCGAGACGCGGGTGGACTGGCGCAGGTAGTCGGCCACCCCGACGCGGGCGAGCGCCGCGCTGATGCCGGGTTCTTGCCGCAGGGCGTCCTGGATGCCGGGCAGGCGGGCGGCGGGGAAGTGATGGCTGGCCAGGCTCACCGGGCGCCCGTCGGCCAGGCCCACGCGCTCGAACACCACGACCGGCTCGCCGTCCCGGATGCCCAGCCCGTCCGCGATGGCGGAGGACGCCGGCATCTCGTGCAGCGCCAGCACGCGGCCGGACGGTTCCCGGTTGTGGCGCCGGACCCATTCGGAGAAGCGGGTGCGGCGGCCTACGACGTAGTCCAGCACATCCTCCGCCACGAAGCTGCCGCGCCCCTGCTCGATCCGGATCGCCCCGGCGCGGGACAGTTCCTCCAGCGCGCGGCGGACCGTGTGGCGGTTGACGCCGAAGCGGGCGGCCAGGCGGGTTTCCGTGGGCAACTGGCCGCCGGGTTCCAAGGCACCGCCGGCGATGTCGGCCCGCAGCGTGTCCGCGATCTGCCGCCATTGGGCGACGCCGTTGCCCGGCGCCGGGCGGTCCGCCCCCAAGCCGATCAGGTGCGGTGTCATCGGAACTTCATCGCTGGGCGGGGCAGGAGCGGAGCACATGGGTTGACAGCTACCGCGCGTTGGCACTAGTTGTCTAGACGTATAGATGATTGGCGGCTGACGCATGGACGATGCCGGGACGGATGGGCGGAGGCACTGGATGGCGGTGCTCGCCCGGGCTAAGGCAGCCGAGATCGAGGCGCATCTGACGGAGGCGCTGCCGCCGCATACGCGGCTGCGCGGGCCGGAGGTCGGGCTGGCGATGGTGCGCGGCCGGGCCGGGGGCACCGGCGCTGCGTTCAACCTGGGCGAGATGACGGTGACGCGCTGCACGGTGCGCGACGAAGCCGGGCGGCTCGGCCATGCCGTGATCGCCGGGCGCGACCCGCGGCAAGCCGAGCTGGCGGCGGCGCTGGACGCCGCCTTGCAGGACCCGGCGCGGCAGGACCGGCTGCAGCGGGCCGTGATCGCCCCACTGCACGCGGCCCAGCAGGCAGCGCGCGCTGCTATGGCCGGCAAGGCCGCGGCGACCCGCGTGGCGTTCTTCACCTTGGCGACCATGCGCTCATGACGCTCGACCGGCCCGGCTTCGCCGACCCCGCCACCGACGCCCAATCCTGCTTCCGCGCCGTGCTGCACGCCATGAGCCGGCCCGGCACGATCGCCTCCGCCGGGGCCGGGCTGCTTCCCCCGGCGCCGCTCGATCCGGCCACGGCGGCGGTGCTGCTGACGCTGGCCGATGCCGACACGCCGCTGTGGCTGGACCCGGCGGCGGCATCCGCGGCGGATTGGGCAGCATTCCATTGCGGCGCTCCACGGGCCGAGAGCATCGGGGAGGCTGCGTTCGCCTGCGCGCTCACGATGCCGGCGCTGTCCAACCTGCATCCCGGCACCGACCTGGCGCCGGAGGAGTCGGCCACGCTGATCCTGCAAGTGCCGGCGTTGGGGCAGGGGACGCCGTTTCGCCTGTCCGGCCCCGGGCTGCGCGCGCCGGCGCTGCTGCGCGTGGAGGGCCTGCCCGATGATTTCGCGGCGCAATGGGCGGCCAACCACACCCTGTATCCGTGCGGCGTGGACCTGGTGCTGTGCGCGGGCGAGCGTCTCTGCGCCTTGCCGCGCAGCGTCCGGGTCGAGGAGGGCTGACGATGGCCTACGTCGCGGTCAAAGGGGGCGAACGCGCCATCGACGCCGCCCACGCCTGGCTGGCGGAGGACCGGCGGGGCGACCCGGCGGTCCCGGAACTCGCCACGGCGCAGATCGCCGAGCAGTTGGGCCGGGCCGTGGACCGGGTGATGGCGGAGGGTGCGTGCTACGACCCGGGCCTCGCGGCGCTCGCGGTCAAGCAGGCGCAGGGCGACCTGATCGAGGCGGCGTTCCTGCTGCGGGCCTACCGCACCACCCTGCCGCGCTTCGCCGATACGCGCCCGGTCGAGACCGGCGCCATGGCGGTGCGCCGCCGGGTGTCCGCCGTGTTCAAGGACATGCCGGGGGGCCAGGTGCTCGGCCCGACCTACGACTACACGCACCGGCTGCTCGACTTCGCCCTGGCCGAACCCGGGAGTGCTGTTGCCGAGGCCGGAACCGCGCCGCCGGGCGAAGCGATGCCCGGGGTGATGGACCTGCTGGGCCAGGAGGGCTTGATCGAGCCGGAGGCTGGGCCTGATGGCCGCCCCAGGAACGCGCCGGGCGACCTGACCCGCGAGCCGCTCGCCTTTCCCGCCGGGCGCGACGTGCGCCTGCAAAGCCTGGCCCGCGGCGACGAGGGCTTTCTGCTGGCGCTCGGCTATTCCAGCCAGCGCGGCTACGGCGGCGCGCACCCGTTCGTCGGCGAGCTGCGCGTGGGGGAGGTCGCAGTCGAGGTCGAGGTGCCGGAACTGGGCTTCGCGCTCGACATCGGCGACATCACCGTGACCGAGTGCCAGATGGTCAACCAGTTCCGCGGCAGCAGGCAGGTCCCGCCGCAGTTCACCCGCGGCTACGGCCTGTGCTTCGGCCACAGCGAGCGCAAGGCGATGGGCATGGCCCTGGTGGACCGCGCGATGCGGGCGTCCGAGCTGGGGGAGGACGTGACGGCGCCGGCGCAGAGCGTGGAGTTCGTGCTGTCCCACTGCGACAACATCGAGGCGACGGGGTTCGTCGAGCATCTGAAACTGCCGCACTACGTCGATTTCCAGAGCGAGCTTGAAACGATCCGGCGGCTGCGCGCGGATGCAGGGGCAGGAGAATGAACGGCTACAACTTCGCCTACCTGGACGAGCAGACCAAGCGCATGATCCGCCGCGCCTTGCTCAAGGCGGTCGCCGTCCCCGGCCACCAAGTGCCGTTCGGCTCGCGCGAGATGCCCTTGCCCTTCGGATGGGGTACCGGCGGCATCCAGGTCACGGCGAGCATCCTGGGCCGCGCGGACGTGCTGAAGGTCATCGACCAGGGCGCCGACGACACCACCAACGCCGTGTCCATCCGCCGCTTCTTCGCCCGCACCGCCGGCGTCGCCACCACCACGTGCACGGCGGAGGCCAGCGTGATCCAGACCCGGCACCGCATCCCGGAAACGCCGCTCCGCGACGACCAGATCCTCGTCTACCAGGTGCCGCAGCCCGAGCCGCTGTCCAACCTGGAACCCTCCCGCGCGGAAACCCGGCGGATGCACGCGCTCGCGGAGTACGGGCTGATGCACGTGAAGCTGTACGAGGACATCGCCCGCATCGGCGCCGTCACCATCAGCTATGACTACCCGGTGATGGTGAACGGGCGCCACCTGATGTCGCCCTCGCCGATCCCGGCCTTCGACACGCCCAAGATGGACGGCATGGCGGCGCTGCAACTGTTCGGCGCCGGGCGGGAGAAGCGGATCTATGCCATCCCGCCCTACACGTCGGTCAAGCCGCTGGATTTCGCGGACCACCCGTTCCGCCTGACCCGCGCGCCGCACGCCTGCACGCTGTGCGGCGCTGGGGACAGCTACCTGGACGAGGTCGTGACCGACGACCGCGGCGGGCGCATGTTCGTGTGTTCCGACACGGATTTCTGCGCGGCCCGCCAGTCCGGCGGGGCAGCATGAACTCGGACGCGCGGCTTCCGCGTGGCCCGGACGCATTGCTTTCAGCACAGGGCCTGCGGCTGTCCTACGGCCGCATCGCAGCACTTGACGGGGTGGACGCGGAGGTGTTCCCCGGCGAGGTGCTCGCCGTGGTGGGGGAAAGCGGGTCGGGCAAGACGACGCTGCTGCACGCCCTGTCGGGCGCTGTGCGTCCGGAGGCCGGAATGGTGTCGTACCGCGGCCCGGACGGCGCCGTGCACGACGTGCACCGCATGCCCGCCCCGGCGCTCCGCGCGCTGCACCGCTCGGACTGGGGCACGGTGCACCAGGACCCGCGGCAGTCGCTCCGCATGGCCGTGTCCGCCGGGGGCAACGTGGGCGAGCGGCTGATGGCGCAGGGCGCGCGGCATTACGGCGACATCCGTGCCGCGGCCATCGACTGGCTGGGCCAAGTGGAGATCGCGGCCGACCGGGTGGACGACCTGCCGCGCACCTTCTCCGGCGGCATGCTGCAGCGCCTGCAGATCGCCCGCACGCTGGTGACGCAGCCGCGGCTGGTGTTCATGGACGAGCCGACCGGCGGTCTGGACGTGTCGGTGCAGGCCCGGCTGCTCGACCTGATCCGCGGCCTGGTGGCCCGGCTGGGCGTGGCGGTGGTGCTGGTCACGCACGACATCGCGGTGGCGCGGCTGCTCGCCGGGCGGATCGTGGTGATGCGCGCCGGGCGGGTCGTGGAAACCGGGCTGACGGACCAGGTGCTGGACGACCCGCAGCACCCGTACACGCAGTTGCTGGTCAGCTCGGTCCTGCACGCATGAGCACCAGGGACGCCGTGCTGCGGACGGAGGGGGTGGGCAAGTCGTTCACGCTGCACCTGCAAGGCGGCGTCCGCATCCCCGTGCTGGACGGGGTGGCGCTGGAGCTGCGGGCGGGGGAGTGCGTGGTGCTGTCGGGACCGTCGGGTGCCGGGAAGTCCACCCTGCTGCGGACGGTGTACGGCAACTACCGGGCAGAGGGCGGCAGCATCTTGGTCCGCCACCGCGGCGCCTGGCTGGACCTGGCGGCGGCCGGGCCGCGGACCGTGCTGGAGGTGCGGCGGGACACGCTGGGCTATGTCAGCCAGTTCCTGCGCGTGGTGCCCCGCGTCCCCGCTTTGCACATCGTGGCGGAGGCGCTGACGGCGCGCGGCCTCGATGCGGAGGAGGCCTGCGCGCGCGCGCGGGCGATGCTGCTGCGCTTGAACGTGCCGGAGCGCCTGCATGGCCTGCCGCCCGCCACCTTCTCCGGCGGCGAGCAGCAGCGGGTCAACCTGGCCCGCGGCTTCCTGGGCCGCCACCCGGTCCTATTGCTGGACGAGCCGACGGCGTCGCTCGACGCCGCCAACCGCGCCGTGGTGATCGGGTTGGTGGAGGCGGCGAAGGCTGCGGGCGTCGCGGTCCTCGGCATCGTGCACGACGCCGAAACGCGCGACGCCATCGCCGACCGGCTGTTTCCCGTGATGCCGTACGGTTAATCGCCAAGCAGGCTGAACGCCGCCGCCAGGCTGCGCCGCATCCGGTTGAACGACATCGCGAGCGAGCCGATCTCGTCGTTCGAGGTCACGGCGAACTCCGGGATGTCCATGTTCCCGAGGCTGATCTCGTTCGCCGTGCGCGAGATCTTGCGGACCGGGCCGATGATGAACCAATGCAGCAGCAGGTTCAGCACGATCAGCACGACGACGAACACCACGGTGAGCGCCGCCATGATGCTCAGCAGGCTCGACCGTGCGCGGGACAGGGCGACCTGCTCCGGGACCGACACGATCTGCGCGCCGACGATGCTGCCGGGCCGCCAGCCGAACCCATTGGCGCTGCCGTACACGTCGATCATCGAGGGCGGCGCCGCCTGCGGGGTCGAGTGGCAGGACAGGCAACTGTTCTCCGTCATCCGCACCGGCTGCGAGTACGACATCACCGCCCCGGCCTCCGTGGTCCGCTCGGTCGTCAGCGTGGCCAGGTCGGGATGCGTCTGGAACGTCTGGATGATCGTCTTCTCCCAGTCCGTCGGGCGGTCGGATGGGTTGGTCGGGTTGTCCGCGGGCTGGCGCAGCGTGTAGTCGGGCTGCGCCTTGGCGAGCAGGTCGAAGCTGCGCTGGGCCGCGAAGAACGGGATGGCCTGCGGCAGGAACTGCACCTTGCCCGCCCGGGCCAGCAGCGGCGCGACCTCGGCGTCGGTGTAGTGCAGGATGGCGTTCGCGCTGGCCATCATCACGGCGGCTTCCGAGAACACCGCCTTGCGGGCGATGGCGCGGCTCAGCGTGTTGACGAACACCCCGGCGAGCGCCAGCCCCACGGCGAAGGCCCCGATCATCACCAGGTTGAACTTAACTTTCAGGGTCATCGGCCTTCTCCTCATCGCCCTCTCCTCATCGGTTGAGCAGATGCACAAGCTCGATCTGCGAGAGCACCCCGGTTTCGGGGTTGCCGAGCGACCGCTGGAACGCCCGGATAGCCGCCAGCGTCGGACCGTTCAGGCGCCCGTCGAGGGGGCCGGCATAGCCGGTGCGGGCGAGGGCGGCTTGCAGCCGCTTGATCCTGCCGCTGCCGGGCGCCTCGGCGCTGCGGGCGCGCGCCGGCGGCTGCGGGGGCGCGTTCGGCTGAGACCCGGCAGGGTCCGGGCTGGCTGGGGCGTCGCCGTCCGCGCCCGGCGGCTGCGCCGCGTCGCCCGGCGGCGCGGCCTGGGCCGTCGCGGCCGAGGGCGGCGCATCGGGAGCCGGGCTGGCGGAAGCCGATGCGGCGGCCGGCGGCGGCAGCAGCACGGTCCCGTCCGCAGGGCCGCCGGCCTGCAGGGCGGCGACCGTCGCGTCCCAGCCCTGCCCGGCCCGGAAGTCGGGGCTGATAAGGCGCTCTCCAAGCCGCGCGGCGCCGTCGCGCTCCGTGAGGCTGAGCGCGAGGTGCAGGCCGGACGGCAGGCGCTTGCCGGCCTCCTCCGTCGCCCCGCCGGCCGTCGCCGGGGCTGCCAAGCTGAGGTCCGCGTAAAGGGTCCCACCGCTTCCCGCGAGGGCGTTGAGCAGGGCCTGCAGCACGACGCCCTGCCGGGCCGGGTCAGCGCGACCATCCGACCCGGCGCTGGACGGCATCAGGAACAAGCGGCCCGCAGTCGAGGCGGCCTTGCCGCAGACGTACACGAGCGCGGTCCCGGGTGGGTTTCTCTCGACCTGCGCTGCGAAGTCGTCGATGGCGCTCCGCAATGCCACCTCGGACGGGTTGAGGACGGCCTGCACGGCCAGGCCCTGCGCGCCCAAGCGGTCGCGCACGCCGCGGGCGGCGGGGCCGCACACGCCTTCCCCCGCCAAGCCCGCATCGCGGTCCACGCCGATGACCAAGGCGAGGCCGGACGGTTCGGCAACGGCGGGTCCGAACTGGCTGAGGCCCGCGAGGGCGAGGGCCATGAGGCCGCGGCGGGCACGCCGGGCGCGGTTGCGGGTCATGTCGATTGCCTTTCCTGCTCGGCATTGCCGGCCGTGAAAATCGCATCCGCCGCGTCCTCGCGCCGTCCGCCGCTGACCGGCAGCCAACTGGTCCAGCCAAGCTGGCACGGCGCCGCGGGGCCAAGCGCCGGCTCCGGCACCGCATGCGCCGCCAGCACCGGGTTGAAGGCGAAGCCCACCTCGTCGCCGAGGTAGGCCCGCGCGAGCGAGGCAAGCCGCGCCAGCAGCGCGCCGCCCGGCGACAGCGCCTTGAACTCGGCCAGCCCGAGCGGGCCGACGCGCAGCACGATCCGCGACTGCACATCCCAGGACCGCGCGCCGGCGGCGGCGTCCACCCCAAGCCGGTTGAACTGTCCTATGCCGTCCTTGGCACCCCCCTTGGGCAGCGCCGTCATCTGGTCGCGTCCGAGCTCAAGCCAGGTTCCGGCGAACTGCTCGACCTCGACCGTTTGGCCGAGCCAGTCGGACAGGATGGCGGCGAGCCGGTCCGCCGAGCGCGGCCGCGCCGCGAAGGCGCCGGCGTAGAATAGCAGCGGGTCGGCGCCGACGGGCAAGCGCGCCAGCAGCCCGGGGTCCGCGTAGCCGGTCAGCGCCAGGAGGCCGCGGCCCAGCCCGCCCCCCGGCGACGCAGTGTCCGGGCCGCCGAGCGCCGCCGCGTCCGCGGCGCGGTGCGGCCGGTACTTGATCCCGGCGGCGGCGAACTGGGCGATGGGCCGCTGCGCCAGCAGGTCTAGGAAGGCCGCCAGGGCGTCCGAACGCCCGCGGCGCTCGGCGTTCGCGGTTTCCGTGTAGGGCCGCGGCAGCACGCCGGCCGGGCCGGTCAGCCCGATGGCGCCGGGCGTGGCCGCGAAGCCGCCCGGCGACGGCCGCACGGCCAGCACGTCGGCGGATGCAAAGGCCAGCCCGGACGGCGCCTGGAACCGGATCGCAGCGCCGGGGTCGCCCTGGCCGCTGGCCCGCATCATCACCGCGACCGCGGCGTCGAAGCTGAAGCGCGACGGCACGTCGAGCAGGTCCTGGAGCAGCGACCGTGACCGGCCAGGCTCCTGCACGACGGGCGGCGACGCGGCAACCCTTGGCGCTTCGGCCAGCCCGGCCGTCATAGCAGCACCCGCGCGCCGGCCCGCGCCGCGAAGCGGGCGACGCTGCCGGGGCGCCCGCGCAGCACGGCGGCCGTGCGGACAAAGGAGTTGACGGTGGTGTGCAGGGCCAGGAAGCGCGACAGGACGGAGGCCAGCAGGAACAGGCCGCCGGTGTCCCAAACGCCTGGCTCGAACTCAAGCGTCACGTCCAGCCCGCGGCAGAAGCTGCCCAGCCGCGCGCCTGGCACCCGCGCCGTCGCCTCGCGCGACCGGACGCCGGCCAGCCCGGCGATGGCGGCCCGGCTGTCCGCGGTGTCGCGCACGTCGTACAGCCGCAAGACCTCGCGCAGGCTGTCGGCCGCGTCGGGGCCGCCGACCACCGACAGGTGCCCGAGCGAAAGCTGCGATATGAGCCGCCAACTGCGGCGCTCGCGCAGCGGCGCGCGCCAGGCCGAGGTCGGCGCGGTCAGGCACACGATGTCGGCCACCGAACTCAGCCCCTCGGCCGGGGACAGCCGCAGCAGGCTGCCGCCGAACGGCAGCTTGCGCGGCAGGTCGCGGTTGGTGCAGAGCACATCGACCGAAAGCACCTTGTCCGCCGGGCTTGCGACGGAAAGCTCCGGGTCGAACGGGGCGAGCAGGACGTCGGTGCCGCCGACGGCGCCGGGGCTGTCGCGGCGCACGGTGTTGAACACCCCGGCGCTCGGTTCGCCAGCGCCTGACTCATCGGGCATGGTGGCGGCGGGCTGGCGGTAGAACGGGCGCCACGGCTTGCTCGTTCCGTCGCCGGCGACCTCGCGGACCCGTTCGACGCTCCAAACCTCAAGTGCCCGCGGGCGGCGGTAGTCGGGCACGACCGGGTACTCGGTGCGCGTGCCGTCGAGGGCAATGGGCTCGCACTGCCGGGGGAACAGGTTGACGACCGGGGTGCAGCCGAGCGCCATGCAGTCGCGCCCCAGCCGGCGCTCCAGCGCCGGCGCCGCCTGGTCGAAGTAGATGAACAGGTCGAGCCGGTCCGTGTCCTGCACCAGCGTGCGGGCTTCCAGCCCCTTGAAGTCGATGAACAGGAACTTCTCCGGAAGTGCGAAGTATTCCGTCAGCAGCCGGAAGCCGGAGAAGGAGCGCGCCGACCAGGGATACAGCGCCTCCTCCGGCGCGAAGCCGGCCGGCTGGACGCTTGCGGCCGGCAGGAGCGTCGGTCGGTCGTCGTTGGGGCCGTCGGCCAGCGCCACGCCGCAGGTATGGCCGACGAGCAGCTCGTACAGCGCCAGCGTCTGCTCGGACGGGCCGCGCAGGAAACAGCGCAGCGCGTCGGTGCCAAGCTCGGCGAAGGTCGCTTCGGGGTCGGCGAGCTTGAGCGTGACGCGCATGCTGCTGCGGGCACCCGGCGCCGCCGGGTTGACGGGTGCGGTGAGCGGCAGGCCGGTGAGGCGCACGGACTCGATCTCGATGGGCCATAGGGTGTTGGCATAGGCGGTGCGGAAGCGGACGGCTTCGCCCCCCGCCGGCCCCCCCACGGGCTCGGTGTCGAGCATCGTGCCGGGCGGGACGGTGAGGGGCACGCGCAGGTCGGGCTTGCAGGTGAACTGCACGATGGCGGCGGAGGGCACCGGCGCCAGGTAGTGCGGGTACAGCACGCCGAGCAGGGCGTCGCTGATTTCCGGGAACTCGTCGTCCAGCCGCTGCTGCGCCCGCGCCGACAGGAAGGCCACGCCTTCCAGCAGGCGCTCGACATGCGGGTCATCCACCGTGTCCGCGCCCAGCCGCAGGCGTCCGGCGATCTTCGGGTGCGTTTCGGCGAAGTCCCTCGCCAGGCCCCGCAGCGCATCGAGCTCGCGGTTGTAGAAGGGGAGCAGGCTGTCGCCCATCGCCTACGCATCCCCCACGGGGCGCAGGGTGACGTCCGCGGTCGTGGTGTCGATCAGCGTGTCGAAGCTGATCGCTTCCGGCAGCGGCTCCATCAGCAGCAGCGCGTCGATCCGGAGCGTCAGGGTCGCGCGGAGCGGGGAGGGGTCCTCGGCCACCTGCACCCGGACCTGCGCCAGCCGCGGCTCGAAGCGCTGGATGGTCTCCTCGACCTCGGTCCGCAGCGCCTCGCGCTGGTCGCGGTCGTTGAAGGCGCCGGCGGTGAAGTCGGAGATGCCGTAGCCGAGCGGGGAAGTACGCAGCTCTGGCCACGCCGCCGAACGCCACGGGCGCCGCGCGTTGAGCAGGCACTCGACGTCCCGGTGCACGGAGGCGCGCAGCCGGGCGACCGTCTCCGCCGCGCTCTGCACGCGGTCGCGCGCCTGGTCGGGACGGGCGTCCAGCAGCCGGTCGAGCAGCGACGCGCCCGCCCGTGCCTCCTGGCCGTAGCCTGGGCCATAAGCCGACATCACGCGAACTCCAGCGACTGCAACTGAGTGACCGGGATGCCCTCGCTGCCGACGAGGAACACGCGCTGGCCGCTGCCGCGCACCGGCGTCGCGTCCGACCAATCGGTGCCGCGGCCCAGGCGCAGGCCGTCGTCGGCGCCCGCGTCCGTCTCGTAGAGCACCGGCAGGTAAACGTCGCCATCCGGCCCGTCCCGGACGCTCATGGTGCAGCGGCGCCAGAACAGGTCGCGCGGGCGCTTCGGCGGGTGGAAATCCATGCCGAGCACCCGCTCCACCGGTATCCAGAAATACTTGCCGGTCGTGGTCAGCACCTCGACGCTGCCGTTGCACAGGTCGTCGGCGTCGCGGAAATCGTCGAAGGCGGTTCCGTTGGCGGTGCCGGGCACGGGGAGCCGCATCGCCTCTGCGGCCTCCGCCGCGTCCGCCGCCGCCTGCCGGTCGCCGGCGCGCGTCGCCACCAGCGCCGCCAGGATGCACTTCTGCACCGCCGTCGGCTCGCCCAGGAACTCCGGCAGGCGTCCATCGGCCATGAGCTGCCGCCGCGCCACCGCCGCCCGCAGCAACTGGCGGAACTCTGCCATCACGAGCGCCGCGTCCGGCTCGACCGCCTCGGCGGCGACGAGGACGGCGTCGGCGCGCTCGAGCTCGCCGGCGAACAGCAGCAGCTCCGCCAGGAGCACGCGCTGGCCGGCGTCGGCCGGGTTGCGGCGGACGTGCTGCCCGGCGGCGGCGACCGCGGGGCCAAGCTGCCCTTGCCGGAACAGCGTCCCGGCCTCGTTGCTGGTCATGCTCGTTTCTCCTGGTGTGAAGCGGGGGTGCGAGGGGATCATCTCAGGCGTCCGCGCCTGGTGCTGCGAAGCCGGTGACGAGCCGGAACGTGGTCGATACGTCGTCGAGCTGGTAATACGGCTGCAAGTGGATCACGCAGCCGAACGAGCCGGGCTTGCCCGGCAGAGCCTGCACCTGCACCGAACTCGACACGAGCGGATGGCGCGCCCGGCTGTCCGATGCCGCCGCCTGGTTCGCGTTGGTGTAGCCGGACAGCCATTTCCGCAGCCGGCGCTCGATCTCGTCGGCATCGGAGAAGGAGCCGGTCAGATCCCGCCCGATCGCCTTTACGTAATGGGCGAAGCGCGACACGCAGAGCATGGCGCTGATCTGCGCGGATAGGCGCCGGTTGGCCTGATAGGGCGAAGGCTCCCGCCCCGGCGTGTCGGGCTGCCTCGCCTGCAGGCTGTGCACGGAGGCGAACGCCGCGTCGCCGTACGGCAGGGTGTTGAGCGGCATCAGGCCGGCCAGCACCAGGTCGCGCTCCTGCCGGTCGGTCAGCGCAAGGTCGAGCGAGGCCCGGCCCCATCCCGTTTCCGCGCCGAAGACGAAGTCGTCGTGCGGCAGGTCCAGCACCAGCCCGCCGCCGACCCGGTCCGTGCTGACGCCGCGGACATCCGCGGGCCAGTTGTGCAGGAGGTGCGCCCGCCCGGCCGTGGCGGCGAAGGCGTAGCCCGCGACGAACCAGGGCCGCTCCCCCACGGACGGCGCGTGCTCCTGATACCACATGCTGCCGAGGGGGGCCGCCCAGCGCGGCCGGGCCAGGATGCGCGGCATCGTGACGCAGAGGAACCGGGCATCCTCCCGCGCGGCGAGCGCCCGCCAGCGCCGGTACTCGGCGCCGTCCAGCAGCGCCGCCACGTCGTGAGACAGCACGAGGTCGTCGAACCGGTCCACGCCGAGCAGCGCCGGCGACGCGGCCAGCACGACCGGGACGAACGCCGCCGCCGCCACGCCCGCCAGCGCCGCCATCACCGACACGTCGTCGACCGGCGCCATGTCGCCGGCCGCGCGAGGCTCCGGGCGGTGCCGCACCTCATGGTCGATGACCAGGAGGCCGAACGGCTCGCCGCCCGCCTGGCCGAACTCGTTCTCATAGACCATCCGGAACACGTTCGACTGGTCGAACTCGACGGCACGGGCGAGGTCCCGCTCCAGCTCCCGCCAGGTGGCGGACAGCACGGCGATCTTGAGGCGCCGGCCCGGCTCAAACCGCCCCACGAGCCAGGCGAGGCCGCGCCAGGAGCCTTCGAAGCGCCGGAACCGCGGGTCGTGCAGCACGGCGTCGAGCTGCGTCGCGAGCAGCCGGTCGATGGCCGCCACGTCGCGGTCGACCAGCCCGCGCAGCCGACCGGGATCGAGGCGCAGCGCCGCCGCAAGCCCGGGACCGAACCACCGGGCGAGCGCGCCCTGATCGTCCCGCAGGAAAGCAACCAAGTCGTCGCCGAAGCACGCTGCCTCCGGACGGCTATGCCGCCCGGACAGCATCGCTTCGCGCAACGCCGGCTCCGTCATGGTGCTGCCGGACATGCCCAGGCGCTCAGGCGCGTTCCGGGATGCGCGCGACCATGCGCAGGCTGGTCGTCAGCTCCTCAAGCTGCAGCCAGGGGCGCATGTAGGCGACGGCGTTGTACGCGCCGGGCCGCCCCGGCACTTCTCGGACCTCGACCCGCGCTTCGCGCAGCGGGAACTTCGCCTTGCTGTCCGGCCCGGCGCCCTCGTTGCCGTTGACGTAGCGCCGGATCCAGTTGTTGAGCCAGCGCTCGCAGTCGTCGACTTCCATGAAGCTGCCGATCTTGTCGCGCGCCATGACCTTGAGGTAATGCGCGAAACGGCTGGTCGCCATGATGTAGGGCAGCCGCGCCGAGATCCGGGCGTTGGCGGTCGCCTCGGGCTTGTCGTACTCCTTCGACTTCTGCGCGGACTGCGCGCCGAAGAACACCGCGTAGTCCTGGTTCTTGTAATGGCACAGCGGCAGGAAGCCGAGCGTCGAAAGCTCGTACTCGCGCCGGTCGGTGATGCCGACCTCGGTCGGGCACTTCGCGTCGAGGTCGCCGTCGTCGGACTGGAAGATGTGCTGCGGCAGGTTGTCGACCTTGCCGCCGCCCTCCGCGCCGCGGATCGCGGTGCAGAAGCCGTGCTTCGCGAAGGCCTCCGTCAGCCGCGCGCCCATGACGAAGGCCGCGTTCATCCAGCAGTACTGGTCGTGCTGCATCGCCAGCGACGTGCCGCCGGGTTCCGTCGGCGCTTCCT
>JAABUQ010001767.1_pt1 | contig 45051 bp, 38 predicted proteins | sample 5560001 | NCBI WGS metagenome assembly JAABUQ01 (sample SAMN10711888, study PRJNA513371) | rock metagenome | isolation source: Antarctica rocks | place: Antarctica: Victoria Land, Finger Mt nord | collected 2015-12-18 | reverse complement strand
GGAACCGCCGGCCTCTCGCTCGGCGTCGGCATCTGCCTCCTCCTTCGCCTCCTTCCCCGCCCCGACTTCCTCCCTCTCCCCGCCGTCTCCCCCATCGCCATCCTGGCGTCTCTCGCCACCCTCGGCCTCATCACCCTCTCCGCCGGAACCTACCCCGCCCTCCGCGCCGCCAGCCTCACCCCCATCGAATGCCTCCATGTCGACTAACCTCCTCACCTCGGTCTGTCATTCTTCGCGATCAAGTGGTCATCCTTCGCCATCACTTTGTCATCCTTCGCGAAACGGAGGACCTGCTTCTGCCGTTGCCCGCTCTTTTGCTTGTCATTCAGGAGCGCAGCGGAGGAACCCGCTTCTCTACCCCAACGACCAACGCCTGAGACGGACCCCATGAACTTCGCCGAAGTCCTCCGCCAATCCCTCCAGGCCCTCGTCCGCAACCGCCTCCGCTCCGCCCTCACCATGCTCGGCATCGCCTGGGGTCTCGTCACCGTCGTCCTCCTCCTCTCCTACGGCAGCTCCCTCGGCAAGGAGATCCTCAACGGCTTCATGGGCATCGGCAACAACGTCATCATGATCTGGGGCGGACAAACCTCCATGCAGGCCGGCGGCGAACGCTCCGGCCAGAAGGTCAAATTCAAGGACGGCGACGTCGAAGCCATCCGCGACTCCGTCCCCTTCCTCAAAGCCGTCTCCGCCGAAACCGACAGCGGCTTCTCCTTCCAGTACGGCCCCAAGGTCGTCAACATCCAGACCAAGGCCGTCGATCTGCCCTATGGCGAAATGCGCAACCTCGTCGTCGAGCAGGGCCGCTACTTCGATGCCTCCGACTTCACCGACCACCGCAAGGTCGTCATCTTCGGCCCGCACGCCGCCGCCAAGCTCTTCAACGGCCTCCCCCCTGTCGGCGAAACCGTCGAGATCGAGGGTCAGGTCTTCGACGTCATCGGCGTCCTCCGCAACAAGATCCAGGACTCCTCCAACAACGGCCCCGACAACGAGAATGCCTTCTTCCCCTTCCCGCTCATGCGCGATCTCGCGCAGCAGCGCGACCCCAACTCCATCGTCTTCCAGCCCGCCACCGCCGACCTCCACCTCCGGGCCATCCAGGCCGTCCGCACCGTCCTCGCCCAGCGCCACCACTTCGACCCCGCCGACGGGAAGGCCGTCGAGGCCTGGGACACCATCGAGGACTCCGCCTCCATCACCCAGTTCTCCCTCGCCCTCCAGATCGTCCTCGGCGTCATCGGAGCCATGACCCTCGGCGTCGGCGGCGTCGGCGTCATGAACATCATGCTCGTCTCCGTCACCGAGCGCACCCGCGAGATCGGCCTCCTCAAAGCCCTCGGCGCCCGCCCCCGCGAGATCCTCAAGCAGTTCCTCCTCGAGTCCCTCACCCTCACCTTCCTCGCCGGCCTAGTCGGCATGGTCGCCGCCGTCATCGTCGCCCACCTCGTCCCACCCATGCCCCTCTACTCCGACATCTACAAGACCGCCAACCACGAGGGCGACATCGTCCTCTCCGTCTCCCCCGCCATCCTCCTCGCCGCCTTCCTCATCCTCGCCGTCATCGGCATCGTCTCCGGCCTGGTCCCCGCCATCCGCGCCGCCCGCCTCGACCCCGTCATTGCCCTCCGCCGCGAATAAAGCTGTTGCCCTGGTGTACTTGCCCTGCCGCCTTTGCCTGTGCCGTTAGTTGTCATTCAGGAGCGAAGCGAAGGAACCTGCTTCTGCCCTTGGACCCCGTATTCCACTCCCCCTCGCCTTCCGCCACACCATCCCGCCCCCACCCCCCCAACCCACGTTTCATCAACTCCAATTACCATCGAAGACGATGAATGAAGGTCGCTGGGTCCTGCTCATTGCCTCCGAAGTCGGAGGCACCGATTCCGTCTCTGATCGTGCCATGGAACGTCTCGTCGAAGCCATCGGCGAAGAAGGCTACGAGGTCGTCCGCACCTCCACCCCGGAGGACGGCACCTCCCTCGTCACCTCCGACCCGTCCTACTCCGCCATCCTCCTCGACTGGGACCTCGAAGGCGATGAAAAGTTCGACGAACGCGCCGCCCTCGACGTCCTCCGCGCCGTCCGCCACCGCAACAAACGCGTCCCCATCTTCCTTATCGCCGACCGAACCCTCGTCTCCGAGCTCCCCCTCGAAGTGGTCAAGCAGGTCCACGAGTACATCCACCTCTTCGGCGACACCCCCGCCTTCATCGCCAACCGCGTCGACTTCGCCGTCGAGCGCTATCACGAGCAGCTCCTCCCCCCCTACTTCCGCGAGCTCAAGAAGTACACCGACCAGGGCGCCTACTCCTGGGACGCCCCCGGTCACATGGGCGGCGTCGCCTTCCTCAAGCATCCCGTCGGCCAGGAGTTCCATCGCTTCTTCGGCGAAAACCTCCTCCGCTCCGACCTCGGCATCTCGACCGCACCCCTCGGCTCCTGGCTCGACCACATCGGTCCCCCCGGCGACTCCGAACGGAACGCCGCCCGCATCTTCGGCGCCGACTGGACCTTCTACGTCCTCGGCGGATCGTCCAACTCCAACCAGATCGTCGGCCACGGCGTCATCGCCCAGGACGACATCGTCCTCGCCGACGCCAACTGCCACAAATCCATCTGCCACTCGCTCACCGTCACCGGAGCCCGCCCCGTCTACTTCAAGCCCACCCGCAACGGCTACGGCATGATCGGCCTCGTCCCCCTCAAACGCTTCTCCCCCGAGAACGTCCGTGAGCTCATCGCCCGCAGCCCCTTCTCCCCCGGAGCCCGCTCCCAGCAGCCCACCTACGCCGTCGTCACCAACTCCACCTACGACGGCCTCTGCTACAATGTCGATCGCGTCGTCGACGAGCTCGCCAAATCCGTCCCCCGCGTCCACTTCGACGAGGCCTGGTACGCCTACGCCAAGTTCCACCCCCTCTACCGCAACCGCTTCGCCATGGGCGTCCCCGACGACATGCCCAACCGCCCCGCTATCTTCTCCGTCCAGTCCACCCACAAGATGCTCGCCGCCTTCTCCATGGGCTCCATGGTCCACGTCAAGCTCTCCGACCGCGCCCCCCTCGACTTCGATCAGTTCAATGAAGCCTTCATGATGCACGGGACGACATCGCCGTTTTATCCGTTGATCGCAAGCCTCGACGTCGCCGCCGCCATGATGGACGACCCCGCCGGCCCCACCCTCATGGACGAGACCATCCAGGACGCCATCTCCTTCCGCCAGGCCATGAGCTCCATCGCCCACCGCCTCCGCGCCGAAGCCGAAAACGGCGAGGGCTGGTTCTTCCGCGTCTACCAGCCCGAGAACGTCCTCGACCCCGCCACCGGCGACCGCATCATCTTCGAGGAGGCCGAGGACGAGCTCCTCATGAACCACCCCTCCTGCTGGACCCTCAAGCCCGGCGAAGACTGGCACGGCTACCAGGACGACGACATCGCCGACGAGTACTCCATGCTCGACCCCGCCAAGGTCACCATCCTCACCCCCGGCGTCAACGCCCAGGGAGTCGTCACCGACTGGGGCATCCCCGCCGCCATCCTCACCGAGTTCCTCGACGGCCGCCGCGTCGAAATCGCCCGCACCGGCGACTACACCGTCCTCGTCCTCTTCTCCGTCGGCACCTCCAAAGGCAAATGGGGCTCACTGCTCGAAAACCTCTTCGAGTTCAAACGCCTCTACGACACCGAAGCCGCCCTCGAGGAGGCCCTCCCCGAACTCGTCGCCAAGTACCCCACCCGCTACCGCAACATCACCCTCAAAGAGCTCTCCGACGACATGCACCGTGTCATGGTCGAGATGAACCTCTCCGGCCTCGTCAACGACGCCTGCGACGAAGACTTCGATCCCATCCTCACCCCCGCCCAGACCTACCAGAAGCTCGTCCGCGGCGAAACCGAACGCCTCCGCTTCGCCGACATGGCCGGCCGCATCGCCGCCGTCATGCTCGTCCCCTACCCCCCCGGCATCCCCATGTCCATGCCCGGCGAGCGCCTCGGCGGCCCTAACACCCCCGTCATCAAACTCATCCTCGCCATGGAAGAGTTCGGCAAACGCTTCCCCGGCTTCGAGCGCGAGGTCCACGGCATCGAGGTCGACTCCGACGGCAACTACTGGATGCGAGGCGTCTGCGAATCCCCAGCCGAAGCCCCCGCCCCCTCTCCCGAAACCAACGCATCCAACCCCGCCAACCCCATCGGCAAAAAGAGCACCGCCGCCAAAGCCCCCCGCAAATCTAGGAAAACTCCCGGCCCCGGCTCCTCCCCACCCCACGACTACGCCCCACCCATCAAACCCGTCCGCCACTCCACCGAGTAGCCTCCGCCCCGCACCGCCCCCAGCGCCGGCCGAAGCGCTGCCGCAATCTCCGCAGCGTACACTGGTGCCGCCCATCGGAGAGCCCCCCTGCGCCCTCGTCCATCACTTCTCCCGTTCTCACTCCTCACGGTGTCACTCCTCCTCGCGCCATCCCTCCTCATGCTCGCGCAGGCCGCCCCACCGCCGCCGCAGCAGACCGTCGTCCACACCCGCGACGGTGGAACCAGCGGACGCATGGAGAGCATCGTCATCCCACCCGTCGCCGGCGCCCCCTTCACCCTCACCCTCGTCACCGAGTGGTCCCGTCCCCTCGGCAACGGCGGCTCCTTCACCCTCGCCAACCAGCGCCGCATCGCCCGCGACAGCCGAGGCCGCATCTACGGCGAGCGCTGGATCCTCGTCCCCAAAGGCAGCAAAATTCCGTCCTACATGGACGTCCTCCAGATCACCGACCCCGCCCTGCACACCTGGCACAACTGCATCATCCGCGAAAAGATCTGCGACCTCTATGCCTACGCAGGCTCAATGGAAAAAGTCTATCAACCCGCCATCGGCGTCTCCGGCCCCTTACCCGACGGAAACGGCTTCCACCAGCACGAAGAGCTCGGCGTCAGCAGCACCGCCGGCGTCAACACCACCGGCTACCGCGAAACCACCACGCTCAACGCCGGAGTCATCGGCAACGATCAGCCCATGGTCACCACCCGCGAGTTCTGGTACGCCGCTCAACTCGGCATTAACCTCATCTCCAAAGTCGACGACCCGCAGAGCGGCAAGCAGGTCTTCACCGTAAAAGACCTCACCACCTCCGAGCCCGATCCCAAGCTCTTCGACCTCCCCGAAGGCTTCAAAATCGTCGATCACACCAAAGAGTAAACACCTTCCACGACGAGCACACCGACAAACCCAACCTCGGATCAGAGAGCTCACGCCCGCTCGATCAACCCTGCAACGGCTCCCACCTTCCCTCGCCACGCCAACCTGCTTCACACCTGTCCGAGAAGACCGTTTTACGGACAGGTGACTCGAATCAAATCACTTCCTACAAACCGGCTGCACATACTGATCGGCCTTTAAGCGCTGGTGCAAACTGCCTCCCATGGATGGGAGCTTGTCCAACCCGCTACTGCCCCCTCCTCTCCTCCGAAGTGCGTGAGCGGGAGGCATGTAGGACGGGACAACGAATGCTGCACTAGTCGCTTGAATCAACAGCCTGACTCTACGCTATCTTTGAGAAACCGGAAGACCTTTCGGACATGGTGCAGTCCAGCGCCCGCACGAGCGATGACGACAGCTCCTTGCCATGCGTTTACAAAGAGAGCGGCCCTGGTGCGTGCTACCGACGGCGATTGATTGAGGTCACGAAACGCTCTTTCAAAAAGCGCATTGACGCGTTCCAGGTACTTCAAGGACTGCTCTTTCACCGGAGAAGGCACGCCCTCCAAGTCTCCAGCCGCATGTCCAAGTGGACACCCCACGAATCCTGCCTGCCCCGCGTATAGGCGGTAAACCCCATCCAGGAATCCAAAAATCCGATCTTTTGGGGAAGCCGTTGCGTCAGAAAGGCGTCGTAATGGACCCAGCTCAAACTGCTCCATTAAGCGCTCAAAGGCAGCCTCCAACAGGCTCGCTTTCGTCGGGAAGTGGTGCGTGAGCTTACCCGCGCTCGTCTGCGCTGCTTGAGTCAGGTCAGCCATCGTTGTCGCAGAGAAGCCCTTGGCAAGCAACACGGATGCGCCCGCCTCCACGATCTGTTCCCGAGAGAGTTTTCCCTTTTCATACCCCATTTCTGAATCAGCATAACAAAAAGAACATCCTATTTGTATTCATCGCATGATTAGCTGAAAGATTTGCGGTCAAGCCATGACAAGCCTGAAAGGAAAACAACTATGAAATACGAAGTTCGAGGGCTGTCCCTCAACGTCGAGAAGAACGGCTCTGGCGAGCCGACTTTGGTGTTCCTGCACTACTGGGGAGGAACCTTAAGGACATGGAACAAGGTAGTCGCCGAGCTGAAGAACAGGTTTACGACTGTCGCATACGATGTGCGCGGTTGGGGCCAATCCGACAAGTCAGCGGCCGGCTATACTCTTGCTGACCTGGCGGACGAAGCACTCTCATTAATGGAGACTCTTGGTATCAAGAGCTATGTCCTCGTCGGCCATTCCCTGGGCGGCAAGATTTCTCAGCTGATCGCGTCGCGCAATCCTGAGGGTCTCCAAGGACTTGTTCTCGTCGCGCCGGCGCCTCCCACACCGCTCCGATTCCCGGATGAAATGCGCGAGACTCAGATTCACGGATACGACAACCGAGAGAACGTCCTTCAGGCGATCAAGTTCCTGAGCTCCCGCATGCCCGACCCAACGGTCGTCGAGCAACTCGTCGAGGACAGCATGTCGGGCTCCCGAGAAGCGACGTTGGCCTATCCGACCGCCTCGATCCTGGAAGACATCTCGTCCGAAATCTCCAAGATCAACGTCCCTACGCTGGTTCTCGCGGGTGAACTCGACCAACTCGATTCGATTGAGCAGCACAAGCGTGAGGTCGTGGCTCGCATCCCAAATGCGCAATTCGCGATTGTCAAGGGAAGCGGTCACTTGATTCCAATTGATGAACCTGTCCAGTTGGCCAAGGAGATCGCCAGCTTTGTCACTTCGCTGGTGGGCTAAAAAGACGATTCCGAGCGGCAGCACAGGTTTGCGACTGGTATCGTGTGCTGCCGCCTACTCTCTTTTCGACGAAGTGCGAGTGTTACACCCGGACGAATCGCGAAGTATGCGTCGCTCACAACTGCTTGCTGAGTCCTCGAAGATGCGCATCTCGGTCAAGCTTGAAAAGCACAAGAATCATCGCAGCTGGCGAGGTCTAGCCCGGATTTTTCTCCGGATTAGTCCACTAAACGCGCTAATGAGATGGTCCGCCGCTTGCACCTCACCACGATCCGGAGGATCGTGGGAGGCAGGTTGGGATAGGAGGATCACCATTATGCAGATTCACTCGATTGGCATCGACTTAGGCAAAACGGCCTTTCACCTTGTGGCACTGGGAGCAGCCGGCAAGGTGCTGGTGAAGAAGAAGTTTACCCAGAAGCAGTTGCTGGCCTACACCGCCAACCTGCAGACCTCGCTGATTGGCTTGGAAGCTTGCTCGGGAGCCCACTTCTTAGGCCGCGCACTGCGGAAGCAGGGCCACGACGTACGGCTGATTGCAGCTCAGTTCGTGAAGCCCTTCGTGAAGTCCAACGAGAACGACTTCGTCGATGCTGAAGCCATCGCTGAGGCCGTCGATCGCAAGAACATGCGCTTCGTCCCGATCAAGACCGACGACCAGTTGGACCTGCAGGCGATCCATCGCGTGCGCGACCGGCTGATCTCGCGGCGTACGGCTGTGATCAACCAGATACGAGCGTTCCTACTGGAGCGAGGGCTCGTTTTCGCGCAGACACCGGCGAAGCTCAAGGCAGCCATGGCAGATATTTTCGTCATTTTGCTCCTGGTTTGTCAGTGATACGAAACTGACCGCCTACCCTGCCGCCACTTCGCTTTACGAATGAATGAGGATTCAGTTATGCTTCTGGCGTTGCAGGGAGTTGGTTTTCGCGCGCGGATTGGATGGGCGATGCTGGGGTCCCGGCTGTGGTCTAATGAAGTCTGCCGGTGGGCCTAAAGACGGGTTGCCGAGCGTTTTCGACAGCCAAGTGAGGGACGGGAAGAACACGATGGCGAACACATTGCTACCGATCGCGGAACGGACGTTGACCCCGGACGAGGTGGAGTACACGGACCGGCGGCGGAGACGCGGCCAGCTGTATCTGGTGATCTGCTTTCAGTTCCTGATTGTGGGTACGCTGGTGACGATGTGGTCGGGGCAGGATGCGACGTACTCGCCGGGGTGGGCGCGGCCGATGGTGTATTGGAACGCGATTACGTTTGCGCTGGCGGTGTTTTTCGGTCTGGCCGGACTTCGTCTGCGGCGCGGGAGCACCGAGTTTCTCAGCTACTGACGGTTTGCTGAGGGATGCCGATACCCTGCTGAGGGGATGCGTTAGGTTGCGCGTGACGCGCTGTTGAGGCGTCGCCTGCGGATGGGTTCGGGATGACGGGTTTGTCGGGCGTTTCGGCTGGATGTGTGTGGTTGCAGGGCGGGGCTGCGTTTTCAGGGATCCTGGCCGAGCCGGGGCAGTTTACGTGGGCTGAGGTGGGGCTGGTGGCGGCGCTGACGCTGGTCTCGGGGACGCTGTTTGTGTATCGGCTGGAGCCGATCCTGGGGCGGGTGCTGCGGTCCAAAAAAGATGCTGACTTTTCGATTTCGCCGGTGGGGCGGCGGGTGTGGGACTTCGTGTGGGAGGTTCTGTGCCAGGGCAAGGTGATCAAGGAGCGGCCGCTGCCGGGGGTGGCGCATGCGTTTGTGTTCTGGGGGTTTCTGGCGTTTGCGCTGGTGAGCCTGAACCACTTCGCGACGGGGGTGCGGATGGGGTTTCTGCCGCCGGCGAGTTACCTCGGGCGGTTCTACTTCTGGTTTGCGGCGGTGTGGGCGGCGCTGGTGGCGGTGTCGATCGCGGGGCTATTTGTGCGGCGATTCTTGGTGCGGCCGGTGTGGCTGGGCAAGAAGGTCTCGTATGAGTCGGGGTTTATCGCGTTTCTGATCTTTGCGCTGATGGTGACGTATTTGGCGGCCTTTTTCGTGCGGGACGGAGGAGGCGCGGTGCATGGGTTGTGGTGGGCGCATACGCTGGCGCTGCTGGTGTTTCTGCCGCTGATTCCGCATACAAAGCACCTGCACCTGGTGTTGAGCCCGGTGACGGTGTTTTTGAAGCGGGACGGGTTCTCGAAGATTCCGAAGCTGGAGGGCGATGAGGACTTTGGGCTGGTGGCGGGCAAGGATGTGACGCAGCTGATCAGCCTGCAGACGTACAGCTGCGTGGAGTGTGGGCGGTGCACGGAGCACTGTCCGGCGGCGACGACGGGGAAGGTGCTGAACCCGAAGGAGATCATCCTGGGGACGAGGGTGTACCTGAATGAGTTTGGGCCGGCGAGCGAGGTCCCGCTGCTGAACGAGATGCGGGATGCGCCGGTGAATGCGTCGACGGATAACCCGGCGGCGAACTGGCTGAGCATGGAGGCGGCGTTCCAGTGCACGACGTGCGGAGCGTGCGAGTACCAGTGCCCGGTGGGGATCCAGCATGTGCCGATTATTGTGGGGCTGAGGCGCGGCGCGGTGAACACGGGGGCGTGGGAGGACACGTACGGGACGAAGCTGTTTCTGGCGCTGGAGAAGAACGGCAATGCGTTGGGTTTGAGTGCGACGGAGCGGGACAAGTTTGTGGCGAAGCAGGCATTTCCGATTTTTGATGGGACGCAGGAGTACTGCCTGTGGCTGGGGTGCATGGGCGGGTATGACCCGAAGGGGCGGGAGATCATCGCGGACTTTGCGAAGGTGATGACGTATCTCGGGACGAGCTTTGGGGTGATGAAGAAGGAGAGGTGTACGGGGGATCCGGCGCGGCGGCTGGGGAACGACCTGGTGTTTGGGACGCTGGCGGAGGCGGGGTTGAAGGCGTTTGCGACGGCGAAGGTGCAGAAGATCGTGGCGATCTGTCCGCATTGCGTGCGGACGATTGCGGAGGACTGGAAGGAGTACGGGGTGGCGCCCGTGATTGAGCACCACTCAGAGTTTATGGCGCGGCACAAGGATCGTCTGCCGGACCAGAGCAAGTCGGGGGAGACGATTGTGTATCACGATCCTTGCTACCTGGGGCGGTATCGCGATGTATATGAGGAGCCGCGAGAGGTTGTGAGCCGGGCGGGGGAGCTGGTGGAGGCTCCGCGGGCGAAGGAGCGGAGTTTCTGCTGTGGGGCTGGGGGAGGGTTGGTGTTTCTGGGGGAGGAGACGGGAGATCGGGTGAGCCATACGCGGGCCCAGGAGCTGGTGGCAACGGGGGCGCAGACGGTGGGGACGGCGTGTCCGTTCTGCAATACGATGTTTCGGGATGCGTTGGCGGGGAGTGAGCGGAAGCCGCAGCTGCTGGATATTGCGCAGTTGACGGCTCGGGCTTTGCCGGTTGCGGCAGGGGCTGAGGTGGTGCAGTAAGGCGATGGATTAGCCAAGTGATCGGTAGAGAAGCAGGTCCTCCGCCTTCGGCGAAGGATGACAACAAAGATTGAGCTTTGGGGGCGAAGTTGACAACAAAGGTTGAGCTTTGGGGGCGAGGGATGACAACAGAGTTTGAGCTTCGGAGGAAGAGATGAAGATTTTGGTGGCGGTGAAGCAGGTTCCGGAGCGCGATGCTCCGCTGCATGTGGCGGTGGATGGAAGGTGGATCGACGACGCGGATGTGAGCTGGACGATCAATGAGCCGGACGCGTATGCGCTCGAAGAGGCGCTGCGGCTGAAGGAGGCGGCGGGGGCGGGCGAGGTGATTGTGATATGCGCGGGACCGGAGCGGGTCTTGAGCACCTTGCGCGAGGCTCTGGCGAAGGGCGCGGACCGGGCGGTGCACATCGAGGCGGATGATTTGCAGGAGCGGGATACGCTGCAGCTGGCGGAGATGCTGGCGGAGGCGGTGAAGGCGGAGGCTCCGGACCTGCTGCTGACGGGTTTGCAGTCGGACGATCTGGGGCTAGGGCAGACGGGGGTGGTGCTGGCGGAGCTGTTGGGGATGCCGTGCGCGACGATCATCAAGCAGGTGGAGGCGACGTCGGGCGGCGGCCTGCGGGTGAAGCGGGAGCTCGAGGACGGTTGGTTTCAGCATGTGGAGATGCCGCTGCCGGCGGTGCTAACGATCCAGAGCGGAGGCAACAAGCTGCGGTATGCGACGTTGATGGGGATCAAGCGGGCGAAGTCCAAGGAGACGAAGACGGTGACGCCGGGGGCAGCGGTAGGGGCGAAGGCGGTCGAGATGGAGCGGGTGTATCTGCCGGAGAAGGTGAAGAGGACGGAGATGCTGACGGGAACGGCAGCGCAGGTTGCGGCGCAGATTGTGGAGAAGCTGAAGTTTGAGGTGAGGGTGCTATGAGCGGAGTTCTGGTGGTTCTGGAGCAGAGGGCGTCGGCGAAGGGTGGGATGGAGTTTGTGCCGATGAGCCTGGAGGCGCTGGCGGCGGGACAGCAGCTGGCGGCGAAGCTTGGTGTTGGCTGCTGGGCGGCGGTGGTTGGGAGGGATGCGGAGGCGCTGGCGGGGGAGCTTGCGGCGAAGAAGCTCGAAAAGGTGCATGCGGTAGTGCACGCGCTGCTCCAGAAGTACACGGCGGACGGGTATGTGGCGGCGCTCGAGCAGCTGGTGCGGAAGGGGGGAGCGGGTTACGTGGTGTTTCCGCACACGTACCAGGTGCGGGACTATGTGCCGGCGCTGGCAACGCGGTTTCGGCAGGTGCTGATCTCGGACGTGACGGGCTTCAAGGAGGGGACGGGCGGGAGGCCGGTGTTTGTGCGGCAGCTGCTGCAGGGCAAGCTGAACGCGGATTATCAGCAGAGTGGGGCGGGGCCCTGCTTTGTGTCGGTGCAGGCGGGAACGTTTCGGGCGGATACGGTGGAGGCGGGGACGGCGGCGGTGGAGCGGTTTGAGTCGACGATCGAGGCTGCGCAGATCCGGAACAAGCCGGGCGAGCGGTTCCGGGAGTCGGCGCAGACGGTGGATTTGAGTGCGGCGCCGGTGATCGTGTCGGTAGGCCGGGGGATCGGCGAGCAGGACAACCTGGGGATCATCGAGGAGCTGGCAACGGCGCTGGGAGCGGAGATTGCGGCGAGCCGGCCGATCTGCGACAACGGATGGCTCCCGATGGAGCGGCAGGTGGGGAGTTCGGGGCAGACGGTAGCGCCGAAGCTTTACCTAGCGGTGGGGATCTCGGGGGCGATTCAGCACCTGGTGGGCATGAAGGGGTCGAAGGCGGTAATTGCGATCAACAAGGATGAGAATGCGCCGATCTTTGAGGTGGCGGACTTTGGGGTGGTGGGGGATCTGTTTGAGATTGTGCCGGAGCTGACGAAGGCGGTGGCGGCGGCGAAGGGCTGAGGTTAGTGCTGGTCATGACCGGACTCGCGAGCTCCGTGCAGGATGGCAATGATGCTCACTTCCCTTTCGGAGACCGCATAGAGAATGACAAAGGGCTGCAATACCGCTCGGCGCAGGGTCGTGAACGCGGGATCAAGTTTTCTGCTGAGAGGAAGGTGGCGAGCTGGTGAAACAGGTGTCTGAAGTCCTTGGACAATTTCTTTGCCTGGGTTGGTCCGAAGGCGGCGCGAGTGAAGCGGGTGATCTCGGTAAGCTGCATTTGCGCACCTCGCGAGACCCTAAGCCTAAGCTTCGTTCGCAATGCGATCCATCTCTCGAAGCACCTCTTCCGCAGAGTAGATACGACCTTGACGAATGTCCTCCAGGCCCTCCTCTATCAGTTTCTGGCATTCTTCGGGACCTGTGTGAAACCAGGAGGGCTCGGGGACAGGCCCGGAGTAGGCTTCGAGGGCTTGTTCGATGAGTTGCTCGGGTGAGATGGCGCCGTTGCCGGTCTGTTCCCGGGCGATGATTTCGGCGCTGCGGGGGGTGAGATCGACGCGCATGGTGGAAGTATAGCGCTGAGCGGGGGTGGGTCTACACTGGTGTTTGCGGGCGGCTGAGCCGCTGGGGCGGGTGCCGCATCCAATGCCTGACTCGCATAGAACGGACCTCGTGATGCCTTTGAACTCGCCGCTTATCTCGATTGGGGACTCCTCGGTGGCTCTGCTAGAGCCAGCGGAGGCGCTGCCGGTGGATGGGGGGAGGCTGCGGGACAAGTTCGGGCGGGCGATCACGGATCTGCGGGTGTCGATCACGGACCGGTGCAACTACCGCTGCGTGTATTGCCGGACGGGCAACGAGGGGGCGCAGTACGCGGAGCTGCGGATTGAGGATTACCTGCGGATGGTGCGGGTGTTTGTGGGGCTGGGCGTGGAGAAGGTTCGGCTGACGGGTGGGGAGCCGCTGCTGCGGGACGGCCTGGTGGAGATGGTGAGGGAGCTGTCCGGGATGCGCACGGCGTTTCTGCCGGATGGAACCGCGGTGGGCCGGTACGGGGAGGGGCTGCCGCTGGACCTTGCGGTGACGACGAACGGGCACCTGCTGGAGGGCATGGCGCAGCCGCTGAAGGACGCCGGCCTGAGCCGGGTGACGGTGAGCATGGACGCGGTGGATGCGGAGACGTTTACGGCGATTACGCGGGTTCCGCGGAGCTTTGAGAAGGTGCTGGCGGGAGTGAGGGCGGCGCGGTCGGCGGGGCTGGGCCCGGTGAAGGTGAACTGTGTGTTGCTGCGCGGGTTCAACGACGGGCAGGTCGAGGCGTTTGCGGATTTTTCCCGGCGAGAGGACGTGATTGTGCGGTTTATCGAGTGGATGCCGCTGGAGGAGGGCCGGTCGTGGAAGCTGGAGACGGTGGTGACGATGGAGGAGATCGTGGATCGGCTGAACCGGGTTCGGCCGCTGGTGGAGCTCCGTCCGAATACTTCGAGCGAGACGGCGCGGCGGTTTACGTTTGAGGACGGCTTGGGGGAGATCGGCATTATCGCGCCGGTGAGCCGGCCGTTTTGTGGGCACTGCAGCAGGGTTCGGCTGACGTCGGACGGCAAGATCCGGACGTGTCTGTTCTCACAAAGCGACCACGATTTGTTTGGGGTGATGGCACGCGGCGGAACCAATGAGGCGATGCGCGCGTACATTCGGGGAGTGGTGATGAAGAAAGAGGCGCGTCACCACATTGGCGAGTTGGGATTTGAGAAGCCATCTCGTAGCATGGTTCATATCGGCGGATAGAGGGCGACCATATCCGCGCCTGAATCGTGATACGGCAGTAATGCAGATTTGCGGGGCTAGCTGTTTTCCTAGTGTCGAGGGGGACAGGCGTTGAAGGACAAACGAGTTTTCGAGGTCACGGAGAGCCGGCAGATGGAGCACCTGAGGGTGTTCCACGATGTGGCGCGGGCGCTGACGGCATCGCTTGAGCTGGAAGAGATTTTAGGCGCCATCATGAACAAGATGGCGGGCTTCTTCGGGCCGGAGCGATGGTCGATGCTGCTGGTGGATGAGGCGGCGCAGGACCTGTACTATGCAATTGCCGTGGGGGAGAACGCGGAGAGCCTGAAGGGCCTGCGGGTGCCGCTGGGCGAAGGTGTGGCGGGATGGGTGGCGGCGACGGGGAACCCGCTGGTGGTGCCGGATGTGTCGCTCGATCCACACTGGTCGGTGTTTACGAAGGCGCATCCGGAGTTGAATATCCAATCGATCGCGTGCGTGCCGGTGCGGTCGGCGGACAAGACGCTGGGGGTGATCCAGCTGCTGAACAGCAAGCTGGACCTGCTGAGCGAGTACTCGATCTCGTTTCTGCGGATCCTGTGCGACTATGCGGCGATTGCGATCCAGAATGCGCGATCGATGACGCTGATCCAGGAGCTGACGATTACGGACGACTGTACGAGTCTGTTCAATGCGCGTCACCTTTACCAGATGCTGGACCAGGAGGTGGGTTCGCAGGGTGTGTTCAGCCTGCTGTTCTTCGATCTGGACCGGTTCAAGCAGGTGAACGATACGCATGGCCACCTGGTGGGGAGCCGTTTGCTGGCGGAGGTGGGTGGTCTGCTGAAGCGCTCCATGGGACCGGCGACCTCGTCGTTTCGCTATGGCGGCGATGAGTTTGTGGTGCTGCTGCCGAAGCTGGGGAAGGACCGGGCTTGTGGAGCGACGTTGAAGCTGCGGGAGGATCTGCGGACGGCACGGTTTCTGGAGGGGGCGGGGCTTTCGCTGCATCTGTCCGGGAGCTTTGGGCTGGCGACGTTTCCGGAGGATGGGACGACGGTGCCGTCGATTCTGCGGGCGGCGGACACGATGATGTACGAGGCCAAGGTGCAGCGGGACGCGGTGGCGGTGGCGGGGGTGGGGCTGGTAGCGGATGTGGGAACGACCCGGTGATTGGAAGCCGGTGAGGGAGGCGGCAGGGTCGGCGCGGGCCTGGAGCGCGTGCCGGATCACTGGTGGCGGCGGTGGTCCAGTTGGAAGGGGCGTTTGGGTTGGGGTTTGATGGCGTCGCGGTTTTCGGGGGCAACGGGATGGACGCCGAAGTCCCAGACGCCCAGGTTGACGTCGCGATCGTTGAGCACTTCCATGAGGGCGTACTCGCCGAAGCTGAGTGGCTCCCTGGGGGTGAGTTTGAGCCAGTGACCTCCGGGGAGTGGATCGGCGGTGGTTTCGACGATGTCCTCCTGTCGGCGGGCGGCGCCGAGCTGGGGGAGGTTGAAGCTGGCGAGGATGCGGGAGTCGGTGCGCACGTCGGCGCGGACGATGACGTATCTGCTATTGGGTGAGCCGCCGGCGGAGGCAGTGGGCGCGTTGCCGGAGGCTCCCTGGGTATTGACCTTGAAGGTGGATCCACCGCCGGTGGAGGGATCGTCGCCTACCCGGATGTAGAGGACGGGATCGGCGACGTGGAGCTGCACGGCGGAGCGGAAGCCCTTGAGTTCGACGATGCCATGGGCGCTCGAGTGCGGGTTGATGGCGGACTTGAGAATGTTATGGGCGGTGTTGCGGTTGAGTTCGCCGGCGGACTGGGCGAGGGGAACGAGCTCGGGCGTGCTTTGGAAGAAGTCGAGGGCGAGGACGCTGTCCTGCTCGGGCAGGCTGAGATCGGGGGCGACCTCCGGGGTGAGCGCGGCGCGGTCGGCCTCCTCCTTGAGGAGCTCGGGGTCGATGGTGGAGCGGCCGGTGGGCTTCTGCTCGGGGTGAGCACCGGGGATGTGCTGCTGCTCCCAGACGTGGGTGGCGTCGAGGTCGACGAGGGAGAGGGGGATGATCTCTTCGGCGCCGGCGCGTTCCGCGCTGAGGTAGACGACGTTGGGGCCTTTGACGCGGTAGCTGGTCACGATCTGATAGCTGCCGTCCTTGAGGATGAGGTGGATGCGATGGGGGACGGGGGGATCGGAGGCGGGTGTCTGGCCGAGCAGGGCGGGTGTCCCGAAGAGCGCGATGGGGGAGAGCGCGATGCCGAGAGCGACGATGGCACGCAAGGCAGTGGACCTGGCGGAGGCTGTGACAGTAGGGAAGGCTGTGAACTTCCTGGCGAATTGGAACGTCTTATGCATGGGACCAGAGGTGAAGTTTAGACGCGGCTGCTGAGTTTTGCGGTGTGTCTCGCGCGGGGCCGGGTATGCTACAGAGGAAAGACTGGCAGATGAAGCAGGCATGATGCGCATACAGGCACGGACACAAGCCGATGGGGGAGGGCGGGCTGGCGGCGCGAGGCTGCTGGCTCTGCTGTGTCTTCTGCTGGTGGTGGTGATGAGCACGGTACAGGTGTGCCATGTCCACGTTTCGGGTGCCGGCCAGGGGTCGCAACAGCGGGATGTGACGCCTGAGGACCACTGCCCGCTGTGCGTGGCGATGCACTCGGCGATGCCCGCAGACATCCAGGTTGCGCCGGAGCCGATGCTGACGGTAAGAGCGCTGGAATCGGTTGCGGCCGATGCGGAGCGGATTTTTCGGTGGCGTTTTGAGATGGCAAGTCGACCTCCGCCGGCCGCTGCAGCGATCGCTTAGTCCCGATCGATTCCGCCTGTTTGCTGCCAGTTTGGGACAGGCGTCGAGCCGGGCAAGGTTTCCGGATTACTGGAGCTCAGGTTTGTCAGCGATGTGTCAGCGACGCCTTCGATGGTGTGGTGGAGTGTCAGGTTATGGTGAAGTCTCGTGTGCAGACTTACTTCGTCTTTATGCTGTTTTGTTTTGCGTTCGCCGCGGATGCGCGGGCGCAGGGAACTTCAGGTGTGATGAGCGGAACGGTAACGGATGTGACGGGGGCTGTGATCTCCGGCGCTTCGGTGACGGTGATGGGGCCGGTGAGCGGCTTCAACCAGACGACTCAGACGGATGCGAGTGGGCAGTACCGGATCGGCAACCTGCCGTTCAGTCGATATCACATTTCGGTGAGCGGGCCGGGGTTTCAGGCGCAGTCGCAGGATAGCGCGGTGCGTTCGGCAGCGGGAAACACGGTCGATTTCCGGCTGGCGGTCGCCACGACGAACGAGTCGGTGACGGTGGAGGCGGAGGCGGAGGACCTGGTGAGCGCGGACCCAACCGCGTCGACGACGGTGGACCGGAATCTGTTTGCGAGGCTGCCGACGGAGAGCACGAGTTCCCCGTTGAGTTCGCTGGTAACGCTGAGCACGCCGGGAATTGTGTCGGACTCGAATGGGCTGTTTCACCCGTTGGGCGAGCACGCGGATGTGACGTTTTCGATCGATGGGCAGCCGGTCAGCGACCAGACGAGCCGGGTGTTTGGGAACCAGCTGAGCGTGAATGCGATTCAGTCGATCAACGTGATTGAAGGGATTGCGCCACCGGAGTATGGCGATAAGGCGAGCCTGGTGGTGCAGACGACGACGCGCAGCGGTCTGGGGCAGCTGAAGCCGACAGGGAGCGCCACGTACAGCTACGGGACGTTTGGGACGTCGACGGGCAGCGTGGCGCTCGGGCTGGGGACGGCTCGGTACGGTAACTTCGTGAGCTTCGATGGGACGCAGAGCGGACGGTACTTGGACACGCCCGAGTTCCAACCGCTGCATGCCCATGGCAACAATGAGAACTTCTTCGATCGGGTGGACTACCATCCGACGGACGCCGACCAGCTGCAGCTGAATGTGAGTCTGTCGCGAAGCTGGTTTCAGAATCCGAACCAGTTTGACCAGGAGGCGGCGGGGCAGGACCAGCGCGGAAAGATTCTGAGCTTGAACGTGAGTCCGAGCTGGACGCACATCATCAATCCGCAGAGCCTCCTCTCGGTGAATCCGTACCTCCGGCAGGACAACTTTCACTACTACCCGTCGAGGGACGTGTTCCGCGATACGCCGGATACGCTGGCGCAGTCGCGACGGCTGCAGAATGCCGGGATCAAGGTGGACTATTCGTACTCGAAGGGGATCAACACGATCAAGGCGGGAGCGATGTTTTACCACACGTTTTTGCACGAGGGGTTTTCGCTGGGGGTTACGGATCCGAACGCGAATGTGCCGGGCAGCGCGACTTACAATCCGGCGCTGGCACCATTCGATCTAACGCGTGGGGGGACGCTCTACCACTTCAATGGGCGGACCGACATCAAGCAGGAGGCGATCTATCTCCAGGACAACGTGGCGTACAAGAACTTTGTGTTCCTGCTGGGCGGGCGCGTGGACAATTACAACGGCATCAGCCGGCGATCTCTGGTGCAGCCGCGGCTGGGCGCCTCGTATGACGTGACGCGGACCAACACCGTGCTGCGGCTGGGCTACGGGAAGTTGTTTCTGACGCCGTATAACGAGAACCTGATTGTTTCGAGTTCGACCGGACTGGGTGGACTGGAGGGCGCGGGGTTTGCGACGCCTTTGAAGGCGGCGACGCGGACGCAGTACAACGCAGGCTTCGACCAGGGGTTTGGGCGTCACCTGGTGGTGAATGCCGAATACTTCTGGAAGTACACGGATCGCGACTTCGACTTTGACGTGGTGCTGAACACGCCGCTGGCGTTTCCGATCCAGTGGCAGAGGTCGAAGATCGATGGATTCGGGATCAAGGTTTCGGTTCCGCAGACGCGTGGGGTGTCGGCGTACTCGGTGCTGGGACACACGCGATCGCGGTTCTTCGGGCCGGAGGTTGGCGGGATTCTGTTCAACGATCCGGCGATTACGACGAGCTCGGCGCCGTTCCGGATCGACCATGACCAGGCGTTCCAACAGACGACGCATTTCCAGTACCAGCCGAGGCCGAACGGACCCTGGTATGGGTTTACGTGGCGGTATGAGAGCGGTCTGGTGGCGGGCAATGCGCCGTTTGCGACGGATACGACGACGCCGGTGGACCTGACGTACCTCAGCGGGGATCAGCAGCAGCAGATTCAGCTGAGCTGCGGGGGTGTGCGGGCGACGCTGAGTGCACCGCTGAGCAGATGTGCGACGGGATCTCTGGCATCGACCCTGATCCGCATTCCGGCGCCCGGGACCGAAGACGCCGATCGCAATCCGCCGCGGGTTGCACCACGGACGACTTTCGATATGGCGGCGGGATGGGATGATGTGCTGCATGGGCATCTTCACTCCGACCGGGTGAAGACGAACCTGAGCGTGACGGCGGTGAATGCGACGAACAAGTACGCGCTGTACAACTTCCTGTCGACGTTTTCGGGGACACACTATGTGGCGCCGCGGACGGTTTCGGGACAGGTGACGTTCAACTTCTAGGCAAGTTGCGATGGTGGGGCCGGCTCTCTTTTGGGGGGCCGGCCTTTCTGTTGTATGGGCGGGGCTGGATCAGGGTTTGCGGCGGTGGGTGAAGGGTCGGGCGTTGGGGCCGCGGTAGCTGGCGGCGAGGTGGCCTTGGCCGCGAACGATGTACTTGTAGGTGGTGAGGCCCTCGAGGCCGACGGGGCCGCGGGCATGGATCTTGGAGGTGCTGACGCCGACCTCGGCGCCGAGGCCGAAGCGGAAGCCGTCGGCGAAGCGGGTGCTGGCGTTGAGGAGGACGGTAGCGGCGTCGACCTCGTTGAGGAAGCGGGCGGCGACGACGGGGTCGGTGGTGCAGATGGATTCGGTGTGGGTGGAGCCGAAGCGGTGGATGTGGTCGATGGCGACGTCGAGGGAGGGGACGATGCGGATGGCGAGGGTGAGGTCGCCGTACTCGGTGTGCCAGTCTGCGACCTCGCCGACGGGGGCGGCGACGGTTGCTGAGGCTCCGGCGAGGTGAGCGTTGGAGCTTTGCGGATCTGCGTTGGATGCGGGGTTGGATGCGGGGTTAAGGAGCTGCTGGGTTTGCGGGTCGCCGAGGAGGGTGACGTGTTTGGCGCGAAGGCGGGCGGCTAGTTGCGGGAGGAAGGTGGGGGCGACCGAGGCGTGGATGAGGGCGGTTTCGACGGCGTTGCAGACGGAGGGGTAGTCGGTTTTGCTGTCGTCGATGACGGCGAGGGCGAGTGCCTGGTCGACGTGTTCGTCGACGTAGATGTGGCAGATGCCGTCGGCGTGGCCGAGGACGGGGATGCGGGTGTTGGCCTGGATGTGCTCGACGAGTGCGCGGGAGCCGCGGGGGATGACGAGGTCGATGAGTGCCGGGAGGTGGAGGAGATCGGCGACTTGCTCGCGGCCGAGGATGAGGGCTACGGAGTCGGGCGGGACGGCGGTGGCGGCGAGGGCTTCGCGGATGATGGCGACGAGGGTGGCGGCGGTGCGCTCGACCTCGCGGCCGGGCTTGAGGAGAACGGCGTTGCCGGACTTGAGGGCGAGCGCGGTGATCTGGGTGACGGCGTCGGGGCGGGCCTCGAAGATGACGGCGAGGACGCCGAGGGGGACGGAGATCTTTTCGAGGTCGAGGCCTAGGTCGAGCTCGATGGCGTCGAGCTGGCGACCGAGGGGGTCGGGGAGGGCGGCGACGGCGCGGATCTGGGCCACCATCTCGGCGAGCTTGTGGGGGGAGAGGGGCAGGCGGGCGTGGTTGGCTGAGGAGAGCTCGCCGGCTTGGACAAGGGTGTCGGCGGCGGCGAGGTCCTGGGCGTTGGCGGCGAGGATGCGGGCTTCGGAGTCGGGGGCTTCGAGAGCTTGGGCGATGGACTCGAGAGCGGCGTTGCGGTGGTCGAGGGAGAGCGGGGCGAGGGTGTGGGAGGCGTGCCTGGCGGCCTCCGCAGTTTGTTGGGTCGAGGGGCGGTTGGTGTTCATGAGGGTGATGTCTCGGTGTATTCGGTTTGCGTGAAGGCGGGTGCGGTGAGGGGCCAGCCGAGGGCTAGATCGGGGAGGAGGGCGCCGCCGATATCCACGGTGTCTTCGGTGACGAGAGTGGCTCCGAGGTGCCGGTAGAAGGCGGTGGCGGGGTTGTCGCGGAGGACCCAGACGAGCATGTCCGTGCGTCTCTGGCTACGGAGGATTTGTGCGATGCGGGCGACGAGTCGGCGGCCGGCACCGGTTCGCTGGGCCCGGGGGAGGATGTAGAGGGCGTAGAACTCAGCGTCGTAGCCGGATATGGGTTTGCGGATGGGGCCTCCGGCAGCGAAGCCGATGAGGGCTTGCTGCTTCTCGGCGACGCAGATAGGGATGGAGGTGTCACCGTGGAGCCACTCGGACCAGCGGGTGGTGAAGTCGGGCTCGCTGAGGGAGGAGAGGTAGGCTTCGGGGACGATGCCTTTGTAGGTGGCTTGCCAGGTGGCGACGTGGATGCGCGCGATGGCGGCGGCGTCTGCCGGGGTTGCGGGGCGGATGGTCATGGGGCGGAGGGGAGGAACGTGGTGCCGATGGGAGGCGCGTCGAGCTGCGGGGGAAGGCAGATACGTTCGAGAACCTGGGGGGTACGGCCGTTGGCGATGACGACGGTGCGGCCGGCTTCGGTGACGATGCGGGCGGCTTCGAGCTTGGAGGCCATGCCTCCGCGGCCGCGGCCGTTGCCGCCGTGCGCGTGGGCGCGGATCGTGTCGGTGATGGTGGGGACGACGGGGATGAGGTGGGCGGCGGGGTCGGTTGGGCTGCGGTCGAAGAGGCCGTCGACGTCGGAGAGGAGGATGAGGAGGTCGGCGTCGATGTGGGTGACGAGGAGGGCGGAGAGCTTGTCGTTGTCGCCGAAGATGCGATCGGTGGAGGTTGCCGCGCCGTTGGCGGGGGATTCGGAGGGGCGGTCGAGCTCGAGGGTGGAGACGGTGTCGTTTTCGTTGACGATGGGGATGACGCCGAGGGAGAGGAGGGCGTGGAGGGTTCGGCGGAGGTTGGCGTGGCGGGTGGGGTCGCGGAAATCGTCTTCGGTGAGGAGGACCTGGGCGATGCGGCAGCCGAGTCGATCGAAGGCGTCGTCGTAGATGCTCATAAGGCGGGACTGGCCGATGGCGGCGCAGGCCTGGATCTCCGCGAGGTCGGTGGGGCGGGCGGGGAGATTGAGGCGCTCGATGCCGAGGCCGATGGAGCCGGAGGAGACGACGAGGATCTCGTGGCCGAGTTCGCGGAGGGCGGCGATGGATTCGACGAGGCCGCAGAGGAGGCCGAGGGCGACGCGGCCGTCGGGGCGCATGATGACGTTGGTGCCGAGCTTGACGACGATGCGGCGGGGGATGGCCGGCGGGGACGCCAGGTCTGGTGTGCTGCGGGTTTGCACGTGCTGGGGGTTCAACCAGGGGCCTCTTGTTTTGCGACGAGGAGGAACAGACAACGACAGAAGGAGATCACCAGGGGATGACAACAACTAGGGGATGACAACAACTAAGGGATGACAACAAAAGGGCAGGCACCGGCGATGCTGCTTCTATGCTAGCAAGCTGCCGGTTGCTATGCTGGGTCGATACCGATCATGTCTGCCCTCTCTTTGAGTCGTCTGTCGAGCCGTGTTGTCGTTGCGTTTGCCTGCGTGTATTTTTTCTGGGGGTCGACGTATACGGCGATCCGGATTGCCGGGACGCACCTGGCGCCGCCGCTGGTGGGTGCTTGCCGGACGCTGCTGTCGACGGTTCTGCTGGGCGGTTTTTGCGTGCTTCGAGGGAAGAGTCTTCGGGTGACACGGGCGGAGGCTTGGCGGCTGGTGCTGGTGGGGGTGCTGCTGATGAGTGTGAACAACGTGCTGCTGACGTGGGCGGAGACGATGGTTCCGAGCGGCCTGGCATCGCTGGTGATTGCGACGACGCCCATCCTGATTGCGCTGATTGAGACGGGGATGCGGGGCGGGGAGACGATGAACACGGGGGGGGGGGCGGGGACGCTGCTGGGAACGTTGGGGATTGCGGCATTGGTGTGGCCGTCGCTGCGGAGTTCGGCGCCGGGTGGGGAGCGGCACCTGCTGGCGTTTGGGATCCTGCTGGTGGCGGCGCTGGCGTTTGCGGTGGGATCGGTGCTGGGGCGGCGGTTCGACTTCAAGCTGGACAGCCTGGTGGCGACGACGTGGGAGATTGGAGCGGCGGGCCTTTTGAATGCGGTTGTGGCCGTGGGTGGAGGGACGCTGCGGACGGCGGTGTGGACGAGGACGGGCGTGCTGGCGATTGTGTACCTGGCGATCTTTGGGACGATTGTGGGCTTGTCGGCGTACACGTATCTACTGCAGCATGTGCCGGTGACAAAGGTTTCGACGTATGCGTTTGTGAATCCGATGATCGCGGTGCTGCTGGGGATTACCCTGCTGGGCGAGCGGCTGGGGCCGACGGAGGTGCTGGGCATGGGGATGATTGTGGCGGCGGTGGCGATGGTGATTGTGTCGCGGGTGCGGCGGAAGCGGGACGGAGAGGGCGGTGAGGCGGAGGATGCTACGGCGGAGCTGAGCCAGGCTTAGTCGCGGGTGCATGGTTGCAAATCGTGGCTCGACTGTTGGGCTTATGAAAAGGGCTGCACCGAGTGTGGCAACTGTCCCTGGGAGGGACTCACCTAAGTAACGAGGAGCGGTACCCGATCGCGCGCGTCGACGAGGGGCTGCGATGACCTTACGAGGATTTAGCGATGAAGATGCAGAGTGTTGAGGATTTGTTGTTGACGGGGCTGAGCTATGTTCTGGACTTTGAGGAGAAAGGTTCGAAGGTAGCGAGCAAGATGGCGGAGGCTTCCTCGAATGCGGAGCTGAAGGCGGCATTCCAGAAGACGGTGAGCAAGGGACAGGAGTATGGACAGAAGGTGGAGCAGACCTTTGCGAAGCTGGGGAAGAGTGTGGAGCGAAACGACAATGCGCTGGCCAAGGCGATGGGTGAGGAGGTCGAGAACATGATCCAGAATACGGAGGCCTCGCCGGTTCGGGATGCGGCGCTGATCGTGGCGGCCAACCAGATGCAGCACTACCGGATAGCGGTGTATGGATCGCTCGAGACCTATGCCCAGCTGATCGGGAAGCAGGACGCGGCGGAGGGTTTGAAGCAGAACCTTGAGGACAGCAAGGGCGGCGATGCGAAGCTGACAAAGATCGCCGAGGAGAAGGTGAACCAGGAGGCTGCGCACGCCGTTGCGGCGTAGTTGATTGGGATCACGTGGGACAGAAGCGGCCGGCCTTCGGGCTGGCCGTTTTCGTTTTGCCGGAGCGAGCTTGCTTGGACGGGCCGGAGAGCGCAGTCGAAGCTATTTGCGCTTCCAGCGGACGCCGTCCTTGGCGTCTTCGAGGAGGATGCCTTTGGCCAGGAGGTCGTTGCGGATAGTGTCGGCGCGGGCGAAGTTGCGCTGTTTTTTGGCGAGGGTTCGATCGGCGACGAGAGCGTCGATGTCGGCGTCGGAGAGGGCGAGTGTGGCGAGCAGATCGGGGTCGGCCTCGTTGAGGCGCCCCTGCTTTTCGGCCCAGGCGAGCGCGGCGCGGGTGTGTTCGGCGTCGTGGTCGGCGAGGACGGCGAAGACCTGATCGAAGAGGTGGAGGACGGCGAGGATCTCGGTGCAGTTGCCGCGGCGGAGAGTTCCATGGTCGGCGGCGGTGTTGGCGGCGCGGACGAGATCGAAGATGGCGGCGCGGGCTTCGGCGGTGTTGAGATCGTTGGCGAGGGCGGCGGTGTAGAGGTCGGCGGCGCGGGTGGTGGCGGCCTGGATGACGGGGTCGAGGCCCTCGGGGAGGGTCGTTCCCACGTCGGCGCCTTTGAGGATGCGGGCGTGGAAGGTGCGGAGGCGGTCGATGGCGTTGGTGGACTCGGTGAGGCCGTCGAAGGTGAAGTTGAGCTGGTGCCGGTAGGGGACGCTGATAAGGAGGAAGCGGATGGCGGAGGCGCGATAGCCGCGCAGGAGGAGGTCGCGGAGGGTGTAGAAGTTGCCCTCGGACTTGGACATCTTGCGGCCTTCTACGAGAAGGAAGCGGACGTGCATCCAGTGGCGCGCGAAGGTGTGGCCGGAGGCGCACTCGGACTGGGCGATCTCGTTTTCGTGGTGGGGGAACATGAGGTCTTCACCGCCGGCGTGGAGGTCGAAGTTTTCCCCGAGGAATTTGGTCGCCATGGCGGAGCACTCGATGTGCCAGCCGGGGCGGCCGGCGCCGAGGTCGGTGGGCCATGACGGCTCGGCTACACCATTGGGAAGCGGCTTAACGGCCTTCCAGAGGGCGAAGTCGCGGGCGGAGTCCTTGTCGTACTCGTCGAGGTCGACGCGGGCGCCGTCTTCGATGTTGGCGAGGTCTTTTTTGGAGAGCTTGCCGTAGCTGGGATCGCGGGCGAGGCGGAAGTACCAGGAGCCGTCCTCGGCCTGGTAGGCGATGTCTTTGGCGGCGAGCTGCTGGATGAGAGAGACCATCTCGGGGATGCACTCGGTGGCGTGGGCGATGATCTCGGGGCGCTCGATCGAGAGGGCGTCGAGGTCTTCAAAGAAGGCGTCCTCGTAGACGCGGGTGTAGTCGGCGATGGGGAGGTTGGCGGCGGCGGCGTTGCGAATGATCTTGTCGTCGACGTCGGTGACGTTCATGACGTGGCGGACGGGGACGCCGATCTGTTTGAGGAAGCGGCGGAGCACGTCGACGTGGAGGAAGGTGCGGAAGTTGCCGATGTGGCCGTAGTCGTAGACGGTGGGACCGCAGCAGTACATACGGAGGTCGGGGGCGCCGATGGGCGTGAGGGGCTCGGTGGTCCCGCTGAGGGTGTTGAAGAGATGGAGGGTTGCCACGTGGCTCTGGGTGCCTTTGCCGCAGCCGCGTGTGCGGTGCTCTGGGTGGGGTTGGCTTCCTATCAATTTTAGCTGAGGGCTTGGTTGCGCGGGTTGTGGGTCAGCCAAGACGGAGCTGGGGGGTGGCGGTGAGATCGTCGTGGGAGAAGTCGTGCGCGAGGAGTTTGGGCCAGGCGGCGGCGGCGATCATGGCGGCGTTATCGGTGGAGAGGGCGAGGGTGGGGAAGGCGATGGGGAGATGGCAGCGATCGGCTTCGGCGGAGAAGCGCGTGCGTAGCTCGGAGTTGGCGGCGACGCCGCCCGAGACGAGGATGGAGCGGGCGCCGAAGTGCCCGGCGGCGGCGAAGGTCTGCTTGAGGAGGTTGCCGACGACGGCGTGCTGGAAGCTGGCGAGGAGGTTGAGGGTTTGCGGCTCGAGGGTGCCGTCGGCGATCAGAGCGGCGATAGTGTCGGAGGTGGGTTTGAGGTCGTGGGTGCGGGGGCGGCGGGCTTCGATGACCGCCTGCATGGCGTGGGCTTGGGTGTAGCGGAGGACGGCGGTTTTGATGCCGCTGAAGGAGAGGTCGAAGCGGGGGTCGGGGGAGGGATCGGGGTTGCGGGGCTTGATGGGGGCGAAGGTGAACGAGACGGCGCGAGGGTTCCCGTGGGGGGCGAGGCGATCGATCCAGGGGCCGCCGGGGTAGCCGAGGCCGAGGAGCTTGGCGACCTTGTCGAAGGCTTCGCCGGCGGCGTCGTCGACGGTGCGGCCGATGTTGCGGTAGGTCCAGGTGAGTGGATGTGGGGCGTAGACGTCGCTTCCCTGCCCTGTTTGCCGGGCGTGGGCGAGGTAGAGGTGAGTGTGGCCGCCGGAGACGACGAGGGCGAGGATGGGGGCTCGTTGGGGGCTTGTGGAGAACGGTGCTTCGATGAGATGGACGGCGTGGTCCATGAGGACGGCGTGGATGTGGCCTTCGAGGTGGTTGACGGCGAGCAGGGGTTTCCCGAGGGCGAAGGCGAGGGCTTTGGCGTAGGTGATGCCGACGAGGAGGGCGCCGGCGAGGCCTGGGCCGCGGGTGACGGCGATGGCGTCGAGATCCCCGAGGCGAAGGCCGGGAAGCGTTTCGGCGGCTTCGGCGATGGCGGCGCGGACGACAGGGACGATGTTGCGGAGGTGCTCGCGGGAGGCGAGCTCGGGGACGACGCCGCCGTAGTTGGCGTGGAGGGCGATCTGGCTGGCGACCACGTTCGAGAGGGTTTCGGCGCCGTGGCGAACGACAGCGGCGGCGGTCTCGTCGCAGGAGGACTCGATGCCGAGGATCAGGCCGGTTCGCTGCGGGGCATCGGGCATCTGATTATTTTAGGTGAGGTGACGGCGTGAGTGAGTGGAGGGAGAGCGCGCGGTACGGGGCGGCGCGAGAGATTGTGCTGGCGCTGCGGGCTGCGGGGCACGCGGCCTACTTTGCGGGGGGGTGTGTGCGGGACATGCTGCTGGGCTTGGCGGCGAAGGACTTCGATGTGGCGACGAGCGCGACGCCGGAGACGGTGATCGGGATGTTTGCGAAGACGTTTGCGGTGGGGGCGCACTTTGGGGTGGTGCTGGTTTGCCTGCCGGGCGCGATGCAAGAGATTGCAACCGAAGTGGCTACATTTCGGAATGATGGCGTGTATACGGACGGGAGGCGGCCGGACGCGGTGCGGTTTTCGACGGAGGCGCGGGAGGACGTGGTGCGGCGAGACTTCACGATCAACGGGATGCTGCTCGATCCGGTGAAACTGGAGGAGACGGGGGACCTCCCGGGGTCGGTGCTGGATTTTGTGGGGGGGCGCGAGGATCTTGAGGCGGGGGTGGTGCGGGCGATCGGGGAGGCGCGGGTGCGGTTTGGGGAGGATAAGCTGCGGATGCTGCGGGGGGTGCGGTTCGCGGCGCGGCTCGGGTTTGCGATTGAGGCCGGGACGATGCGGGCGATGCAGGAGCTGGCGCCCGAGGTGGGTCAGGTGAGTTGTGAGCGCATTCGGGAGGAGCTGACGCGGATGTTGACGGAGGGCCAGGCGCGGCGGGCGTTTGAGCTGATGGATCAGGCGGGGCTGCTGCGCGAGGTGATGCCGGAGGCGGTGCGGATGCATGAGGTGGAGCAGCCGCCGGAGTGGCATCCGGAGGGGGATGTGTGGGTGCATACGATGCTGCTGCTGGAGAAGCTGGAGGCGGGGTGCACGGCGACGCTGGGATGGAGCGCGCTGCTGCATGACATCGGGAAGCCGGCGACGTTTCAGATCGATCGGACAGGTTCGACACCGGGGCAGCCGAAGGAGCGGATACGCTTTAGCGGGCATGTGGAGGTCGGGGTGCGGGTGGCGGAGGAGATCCTGCGGCGGCTGCGGTTTTCGAATGAGGAGGCGGAGCAGATTCTGGCGCTGGTGAAGAACCATATGCGGTTTGGGGATGTGCTGGAGATGCGGGAGTCGACGCTGAAGCGTTTTTTGCGGCTGCCGCGGTTTGAGGAGCACCTGCAGCTGCACTGGATGGATTGCATGTCGTGCCACCAGAGGCTGGGGATGTGGGAGTTTGCGCGAGCGGCGAAGGCTCGGTTTGACGCGGAGCCGGAGGCGATGCGGCCGAAGCTGTTGGTGACGGGACGGGACCTGATCGCAAGTGGTTACAAACCGGGCCCACGGTTCAAGGAGATGCTGGAGGCGGCGGAGGATGCGCAGCTTGAAGGTGTGGTGAGGACGACGGAGGAGGGGGTGGTGTTTGTGCGGGAGAAGTTTGGCGAGGCGGTGCGGTCGTGACGGATTGGGATGTTGTGGTGATCGGTGCGGGGATGGCGGGATTGACGTGTGCGCGGGCGTTGGCGGAGGAGGGTGTGAGGGTGCTGGTGCTGGAGGCGCGCGACCGGGTGGGTGGGCGCATTCGAACGGTGCGGGTGGAAGGGCAGGAGGCAGTGGAGCTGGGGGCGGAGTTCGTTCACGGGCGGCCGGCGGAGTTGCTGGCTCTGATTGCCGAGGCGGGGTGTGAGGTGTATGAGCGGCGGGGGGCGCAGCTTTGCTTCGAGGATGAGCGGCTGCGCGAGTGCGGGGACGAGATGGAGACGGCGTTCGATCTGTTGGAGGAGTTGAAGGGGTTTGCGGGTAAGGATGTGAGCTTTGCGGAGTACCTCGATCACAGGGGGGGTGCGGGGGAGGAGCGTGGGTCGGCGATTGGGTATGTCGAGGGCTTCAACGCGGCGGATGCGCGGGTGGCGAGTGCGCGGGCGCTGGGGGTCCAGCAGGTTGCGGAGGAGGCGATCGAGGGAGATCGGGTGTTCAAGGTGCGTGGCGGGTACGATCGGCTGCCGGAGTACCTGGCCGGGCGCGTGCGGGAGCTGGGCGGTGAGGTGCGGACCGGGATGCGGGTGCGGCGGATGCTGTGGGAGCGCGGGCGGGTGGAGCTGGTGACGGACGGGGGACGCGTTATGGCTCGGCGGGCGGTGGTGACGCTGCCGCTGGGCGTGTTGTTGCAGGGTGCGGTGCCGATGGAGCCGGAGCCTGCGGAGGTGATGCGGGCGGCGGCGGGGATGCGGATGGGGCAGGTTTGCCGGTTTACGATGACCTTTCGGAGGCGGTTCTGGGAGGAGATAGAACCGCGGTCCGCGATGCGGGAGCTGAGCTTTCTGTTTACGTTTGGGGAGCTGCCGCCGGTGTGGTGGACGCCGTATCCGGAGGGGAGCGCGCAGATGACGGGATGGGTCGGCGGACCCCGCGCGGCGGAGCTTCTGGGGAAGGGTGCGGAGGAGCTGGGGAAGGTGGCTAGCGCGGCGCTGGGGAGGATCTTCGGTGTGGGGGAGAAGTTTGTGCGGGGGCAGATGACGGGGTGCCACGCGCATGACTGGAGCGCGGACGAGTTTGCGCGGGGGTCGTACAGCTATGTGGCGGTGGGTGGAGCGGAGGCTTCACGGGGGATGGCGGAGCCGGTTGTGGATACGCTCTTCTTTGCGGGGGAGCATACGGATGTGACGGGGCACTGGGGGACGGTGCATGGGGCGATGCGGAGTGGTTTGCGGGCGGCGGGGCAGGTGCTTGGACGGTAGTTGACGGTTGGCGGTGCTCCGGTCTTTAGTCCGGGCGTGCCTGGAGTAGCTTGTCGACGCGGGTGCGGAGGTTTTGGGCGTCGAAGGGGGCGTGGACCTTGGCGTCATTGTCGAAGTAGACGAAGACGTCGCGGGGCTTCGCGGGGGGGGAGGTTGGGGTGGATGCGGCGGGCGGGGCCGAGGCCCGGCTGGTCGGCGGCGGGGGTTCCGCCGCGGGCCCAGGTGAGGATGCGGTCGGCCCAGAGGTCAAGGGCGACGTCCGTGTAGTTGCTGGAGTAGAGCTGCTCGGAGCCGTGGAGACGGAGGTAGACGAGGGAGGAGGTGGCGTCGAGCAGGAGGGGCCAATCGGGGGTGTCGGCGACGACGAGGCCGATGTCGTGCTCGCGGAGGAGGTCGATGAAGGCGGGGGTGGCGAAGCTTTCGTGGCGGATCTCGACGGTGTGGCGGAGGGGGATGTCGACGGGGGCTTCGAGGACGGAGCGAGGGAGCATGCGGTCGTCGCAGCGCTGGGCGAGCCTGGCGGCGTCGGTGGTGGTGCGGGGGAGGAGGTGGAAGAAGTCTCGGAAGCGGTCGGGGTCGAAGCGCATTTGCGGGGGGAACTGCCAGAGGATGGGGCCGAGTTTGGGGCCGAGGGCGAGGAGGCCGCTGGCGAGGAGGTTCGCGAAGGCCTGGTCGATGCCGCGCAGCTTCTTCATGTGGGTGATGAAGCGGGAGCCCTTGATGGAGAAGAGGAAGTTTTCGGGAGTCTCGCGGGCCCAGCGCTCGAAGCTGGTGTGGTGTTGGAGGGAGTAGAAGGTGCCGTTGATCTCGATGGTGTTGAAGGTGTGGGAGGCGAATTCGAGCTCGAGACGCTGCTGAAGTTTGGGCGGGTAGAAGACGCCGCGCCAGCCCTTGTAGCGCCAGCCGGAGATGCCGATGCGGATGTCGCCGACGGGGGGTGGAGCAACGGCGGTTTCGGTCTTGGGAGGAACGGTCACTGGGGCTATTCGATGCCGGACGCGGTGCTTTGCATGAGGCGGACCTTGGTTTCCGATGGGATGGCCGACCGAGTATTGCTTCGGGAGCCTGATTGTGCGTGCGGTGCGGATCTATATCTTGGTTATGACGCCATGCAGGTGGCGATGTGCGGCACCATAACGGTTTGGCTAACGCCTGCTATGCTCGGTTGCATCTGAGGATTTATGTCAACGAAGGCTCTGCTGAACACCCCTCTGGACGTTACACCGGACACCCACATCACTATCAATGGAAAGCGCTTCGAGGCGCATGCCGGAGAGCTGCTGATTGAGACGCTGAATCGGGTGGCGGACGCGACCTCTTCGAAGAAGGCGCCGCAGGTGTGCTACCTGCCGACCATGGGACCGATCGAGAGCTGCGACACGTGCATGGTGGAGGTGGAGGGGCACCTGGTGCGAGCTTGCTCGACGAGGGTGGAGGCTGAGATGGCGGTCACGACGGAGGGGGGCCGGGTCGACGTGGCGCAGAGGGAGGCGTTTGACCGGATTCTGCAGAACCACGAGCTGTACTGCACGGTGTGCGACAACAACAACCAGAACTGCACGGTGCACAATGCGACGGCGGACCTGGATGTGAAGCACCAGGCACGACCGTACCGCGAGAAGCCGTACGAGCAGGATCATTCGAATCCGTTCTATCGGTATGACCCCGACCAGTGCATTCTGTGCGGGCGATGCGTGGAGAGCTGCCAGAACGTTCAGGTGAACGAGACGCTGTCGATCGACTGGACGAGCCCGAGTCCGCGCGTGCTGTGGGATGGCGGGGAGAAGATTGAAGGTTCGAGCTGCGTGAGCTGCGGCCACTGCGTGACGGTGTGCCCATGCAATGCGCTGATGGAGAAGTCGATGCTGGGCCGTGCGGGGTATCTGACGAACCTGCCGGGCAAGGTGCTGGACGACATGATCGAGGTGGTGAAGGGGGTGGAGCCGAACACGGGGTATGGGCCCATCCTGGCGCTCTCCGAGATGGAAGCGGAGATGCGAAACGAACGCGTGAACCGAACGAAGACGGTGTGCACGTACTGCGGTGTGGGGTGCAGCTTCGACGTCTGGACGCGGGACCGTCACATTCTGAAGATCGAGCCGATGCACGGGCCGGCAAACGGAATTTCGACATGTATCAAGGGCAAGTTTGCGTGGGACTACGTCAACGCGGACGATCGGCTGACCAAGCCGCTGCTGCGCAAGGGGGACACCTTTGTCGAGATCAGCTGGGACGAGGCTCTGGACCTGATCAAGGAAAAGTTTACGACGATCAAGGCGGAGCACGGGCCGGATGCGCTGGCGTTTATCGCCTCGTCGAAGTGCACCAACGAGGAGAGCTACCTGATGCAGAAGCTGGCACGCGCGGTGATTGGGACGAACAACATCGACAACTGCAGCCGGTACTGCCAGACGCCGGCGACGATGGGTCTGCAGCGAACGGTACAGTACGGGGGCGATTCGGGTTCGATCTCGGACATTGAGATGGCGGCGACCGTGGTGATCGTGGGATCGAATACGGCGGAGAGCCACCCGGTGCTGGCGACGCGGATCAAGCGATCGCACAAGCATCGCGGGCAGCGGCTGATTGTGGCCGATCTGCGGAAGCATGAGATGGCGGAGCGGGCGGACATCTTTATGCGGCCGAACCCCTCGACGGATGCGGTGTGGCTCTCGGCGATGTCGAAGTACATCCTCGACAACGGCCTGGCGAAGATGGAGTTTATCGAGAGGTGGGTAAACAAGTTTGAGGAGTACAAGCGATCGCTCGAGCCGTTCACGATGGAGTACGCCGAGAAGGTGACAGGGATTCCGCGGGAGACGCTGGTGGAGGTCGCGCGGGAGATTGCGGCGTCCGAGGGTGTTTGCATGCTGTGGGCGATGGGCGTGACGCAGCACTGCGGGGGTTCGGACACGTCGACGGCGATCTCGAACCTGCTGCTGGTGACCGGCAACTACATGCGGAACGGGACGGGAGCTTATCCGCTGCGCGGCCACAACAACGTGCAGGGCGCGAGCGACTTCGGGTCGATGCCGAATATCTATACCGGCTACCAGAATGTGGATGATGAGGATGTGCGGCTGAAGTTCGAGGCGGACTGGGGCGTGACGCTGCCGACGAAAAAGGGTCTGGACAACCACGAGATGATTGAGGCGATCAAGCGAGGAGAGTTGAAGTGCCTGTACATCAAGGGGGAAGACACGATCACGTCGGACTCGAACGCGGGGGACGTTGGGCAGGCGTTCCGGATGCTCGATTTCCTCATTGTGCAGGACGTGAACTTCTCGGAGACGGCGGCTTATGCGGACCTGGTGCTGCCGGCGAGCCCGTCGCTTGAGAAGGATGGCACGTTTACCAACACGGAGCGCAGGATCCAGAGGCTGTACAAGGCGTTTGAACCGCTGGGGGATTCGAAGCCGGATTGGGAGATTCTGCAGTTGGTTGCGCAGAGGCTAGGGGGCGCGGGAGGCTGGAACTACAAGCACCCCTCCGAGGTCATGGACGAGGTTGCGCGCTTGACTCCGCTGTTTGCGGGGGTGAGCTACGAGCGGCTGGAGGGATACAAGAGCCTGCAATGGCCGGTGCATGCGGACGGGACCGATACCCCCCTGCTGTTCAAGGACAAGTTTCCGTTTCCGGATGGAAAGGCGCGATTCCACCCGATCGAGTACATCCCGCCGTCGGAAGAGATGTCCGGCACGTATGATCTGCATTTGAACAACGGACGTCTGCTGGAGCACTTTGAGCAGGGCAGCATGACGTACCGGTCCAAGGGCATACGCGACATTACGCCGAGGACGTTTCTGGAGGTTTCGCCGGAGCTGGCGACGGAGCGTGGCCTGACGAGCGGGCGGCATGTGCAGCTGAAGTCTCCGTATGGTCAGTTGAAAGTCCAGGTGCTGGTGACGGATCGGGTCCAAGGCAAACAGCTGTATATGCCGATGAACTCGGTTGAGGAGCCCGTGAACAATCTGACGGGAAGCCACACGGACCGGGCGACGCATACCCCTGCCTACAAAGAGACCGCGGTGCAGATGGTGATCTTGCCGGAGCAGGGAGAGAATCCGCTGCCGCGGCAGAACTTCCGCTACGGGAAGCGAACCCCGCTGCCGGGGGTCGAGGTGGAGAAGAAGTGGGCGAGGGAGGACTATTGGCTGCCGGGGACGAGAGCCGGGGACAAGCTTGTGCAGATCAAGTCAACCAGCGTGTAGTTCGAAAGCAAGCCGTGCGTGAGAGCACGAGGGAGTTTGTGATGGCGAATCCGATCGCGTTTAAGCCGGTTCCGGTGGATCCGAAGGTGGAGTTGGAGCGGCGGCTGGCGGAGGCCCCGGTCGAGCACGGAGAGGCGACGCTGGTCGCCTGGGATGTGTTGCAGGCGGCTCACGACGAGGGCATTCTCGATGCGGTGCATGGGCTGATTGGAGCGAAGGACACGATCGCGGGGAAGCTGGCGGAGTATGCCAAGCTGCCGGAAGGGGTTGCGGGGATTCGCAACGTCCTGGCGTTCGGAAAGATTCTGGCGGCGCTTGATCCGGAGGTGTTGAACTGCATTGCGACGGCGCTCGATACGGCGTCGCTCGAGCACAAACGGGAGCTGAAGCCGCCGAGCCTGTGGCGGATTGGGCGGCGGCTAGCGAGTGAGGATAGCCGGAGGGGCCTGTCGTTTCTGACGCTGATGCTGTCCGGGCTGGGACAGTCGCTGAAGGACTGATGAGTGTGAGCGTGGCTTTTGATGTAGGTGTTGGAGCGAACCGTGTCGAGATTGGGCGGGGCCGGCTGTTTCTGATTGCCGGGCCGTGTGTGATTGAGTCGGAGGAGCACGCGCGGGGAATGGCGGAGGCGGTGCAGCGGATTGCCGCCGACCTCGGATTGCCCTACGTTTTCAAGGCGAGCTATGACAAGGCCAATCGGACGTCGATCAAGAGCTTTCGTGGGCCGGGGTTGGTGGAGGGGACGCGAATCCTGCGGGAGATTGGGCGGTCGACGGGGCTGCCGGTGCTGACGGATGTTCACACTCCGGAGGACTGTGCGCGGGTGTCGGAGCTGCTGGAGGATGTGGAGGCCATGCTGCAGATTCCGGCGTTTCTGTGTCGGCAGACGGATTTGCTGGTGGCGGCGGCGGAGACGGGACGAGCTGTAAACGTCAAGAAGGGGCAGTTCGTGGCGCCGGGGGATATGCGGCACGCGGTCGAGAAGATCCGTGAGAGTGGGAACGAGCGGGTGTGCCTGACGGAGCGGGGGGCGAGCTTCGGGTACAACAACCTGGTGGTGGATATGCGGTCGCTGCCGGTGATGCGAGAGTTCGCGCCGGTGGTGTTCGATGGGACGCACTCAGTGCAGACGCCGAGTGCGGGCAACGGCGTGAGCGGGGGACAGCCGGAGTTTATCCCGGTGCTGGCGCGGGCGGCGGTGGCTGCGGGGGTGGATGGTGTGTTTCTGGAGGTGCACCAGGATCCAGCCTGTGCGAAGAGCGATGGGGCGAATGCTTTGCGGCTGGATAGGCTGCGGGGTGTGCTGGAAGAGCTGTTGCGGGTGCATGCAGCGGTGCAGGCGAGTTGACAATGCCTGGTTGCTGTTTGCACTTGGCTTAACCTTTCGTGTGGATCTCAGTGGGGCGTGAGGAGCGATGGAGCACAAAAAAACGGCCCCTCGTTTGAGGGGCCAATCTGCCTTGGTTCTCTCTGGTTAGGAGAGTGTTTTGTGAGCGGGATCTAAGTCGCCGTCTCGACAAACTTGCGTTTGCCAGCTTGCTCCTGGGGAGGGCTGGGGCCGGCCTACTGATTTGCCGGCGGATTCGAGGTTCCGGTCTGCTGGGTGCGCGGGCCGGATTCGGTTGCGTTACTCGCCGTGGTCTTATCCATAGTTGCGAGGCTGTTGTGCAGGAGAGTCACTCGGACGCCGTTGGTGAGGGGCTTCTCTCCGTCGGTACTCTTGGCGGTGTTCTTGCCGAGACCACTCTTGTAAATACGGAAGACAGGAACCTGATGCTCGGTGACGAGGTACCTGACGACTGAATCGGCCATTGCCTGGGAGGTCTGGACACCGGAGCGGCTGTAGCCCTGAACTTCGATGATGTAGCCCTTCTCATTGCTAAGCTTAGTCGCGACGTCGTCGAGATCAGATTTGGCGGTCTTGCCGAGTGCGGTGTGGCCGGGGGCAAACGGAACCGTAGTGGAGCTGACCTCCTGGTACTGGTCCAGGTTGCTTACCGTTCCGTTGAGGGCCGAGGTGCGGCTGCTGGCCGTGCCAGCGAGAGTGTTGGCGGTATTGGCGCGGTTCGCAGCGTCCTGCGCGTGCTGGTCGGCCAGGGCGGCGGCGGAGTTTGCCTTGGTGATCCCTGCCTGGGCGCGTGAGTCAACGTCATGGATGTCGTTGCGATTCTTGGCCTGCAGCTGATCGAGCTCGTTGGTGCGGTCCTTGATCGGAGTGATCTGCCGGTTTACCCACTTCTTCCTGGCCAACGGGTTGAGATGTCCCCAGAAGCCTTCCTTGGACTGCTGCTCAAGCGGCTTGCCCGTGGCGTAGGTGGCGGAGTCGTTGGGGTTGGACGCGCTGCTGGTGCTGGCGGCAGCCGGGTCGGTGGGGGCCGGAGTCTGACTCAATTGAGCCATAGCAGGGAGAGAGAGCGCGCCGCTGATGACGAACGCTGAAAGGGTGATGCTGTTTCGGGATTTAATCATGTTTTTGGGCTCCTTTGATCGCCGTTTTCGACTGTTTGTGGACCGAGAAACGGAGATCGCAGTGCATTACGGGTACTTACGTAGCAGTTCTCCTGCCAAACTAAGTCCATTATGTAAGTCATTCAATCTTCTAAGTTTGAGTAAGTTAGGAAATAGGCTTCGAGAGCGTTGGGGGGAAGGTACATCAGTAATTTTTACCGATTGAGGAAGGAATTGCGGGCGTGCTGATGAGGGGAGACCGAGTGTCCTGGACCAGCCCAGTAACGCGTATGACTGGCTTTCCGGGAACCCGGATGATTAGCTCCCGGCGACGCGGACGATGTGGATCTCGGGTAGCTGAACGTTCCAGTTGCCGGGGATGGTCTCGAAGATGAGGCGGAAGTCGCGGTCATCGCCGGGCTTGAGGGGGGCGGCGGAGATGGGCTGGGTGTCGACGTAGGGCTCCCGGGTGCGGATGACGGAGATGGGCAGGGTTTCGATGGATGGCGGCATGCCTTCGTCGTTGCGGAAGAAGACCTGAATGGTGGCGGCGGTGACGGTTTTGTTGCCGCTGTTGTGGATGTGCCCGTCGATAAAGGTGGACTTGCCGCCGGAGAGGCTGGTGGACTCGCTCATGACGACGCTGGTGATGGGGAGGGAGGCGGCGTAGGGGTCGAGGGGGAGAGCGGAGTTGGGGGTGGCGCGGGGGTGACGGCGGCCGGCGACGGCGAGGCCGACGAGGAGCGCAAGGACGACCAGACCGGCGACGACCCAAGCGGCGAGCGGGAGATGGCGCGCCGGGGGTGGGGCGGGGGCGAAGAGCTCTCCGGAGGTGGGACGCGGCACGTTGGCGGATTCGCTCATATTGCGCGATTTTACAACCTGGGGCTGAGCGCGGATGGCCGCTGGATGTGCGGAGGAGCCGCATCCCGCATCCCACGGGTGGAGGAGCGGCGTGCGATGAGCGACGGGCGGGCGAGCGAGAAGGAAAAGATGCTGCGGGGAGAGTTGTACCACGCTGAGGGTCCGGAGCTGGTGGCGGACCGCCAGCGGGCGGACAGGCTGCTGCGGGCCTACAACGCCACGGGAGCGGATGGGAGGGAGCGCCGCTTGGAGATGTTACGCGAGCTGCTGGGCGAGGCGGGCGAGGGCGTGGTCGTTCAGCCGTTGTTCCGTTGCGACTATGGATACAACGTGTTTCTGGGGCCGGGTGTGTTTTTGAACTACAACTGCGTGCTGCTAGACGTGATGCCGATCCGCATTGGAGCGGGCACGCAAATTGGGCCGGCGGTACAGATCTATGCGGCCGATCATCCGCAGGATGGGGAGACGCGGAGGCTGGGGCTGGAGTGTGGCAAGCCGGTGGTGGTGGGGAGGAATGTATGGATTGGCGGAGGTGCGATTTTGCTGCCGGGAATTCACGTGGGCGATGACGCGGTGATCGGGGCGGGAAGCGTGGTGACGCGGGATGTGGGCGTGGCGGAAACAGTGGCGGGCAATCCGGCGCGCGTGCTGCGGGGGCGGGCGGGAGTGGTGGAGCGGGTGGTTTGAGGAGGATGGCTTGTGACTAGCCGAAGCGTGGGAACTAGATGAAGCCCGGGGTTAGGCGAAGCTGGCGCGTTTGACACGCTGGCGGAAGTCTTCGCCCTGCATTTCGACGACGACGCACATCTCCTGGAGGCGGGAGCGCATTCGCTCGCCAATGCGATCACCGAGGGTTTCTTCGCGCATGGAGGCGCGGGCGGCGGAGATGGGCGAGGCGCCGGGGGGGTCGGAGCCGGGGGCGCCGAGGGGAGCGAGATTGCTGTAGTTGGTGGTGATGATGGTGGTGCGGCAGTCGTTGTAGCGGGTGTTGAGGATGTGGGCGACGGTGTCCCAGACCCAGTCGGTGGGTTTGGAGGCGCCGAGCTCGTCGAGGACGAGGACCTCGGCGTGGAAGACGGGGGCGAGGATCTCGAGCTCGGTGGCGGAGACGTTGCGGTTGTAGGAGTTCTGGACCTGTTTGAGGAGGTCGCGGTAGTCGACGAAGAGGCCGGTGGCGCCGCGCTCGGAGAGGAGAGCCTGGAGGATGCCGACGGCGAGGTGGGTTTTGCCGACGCCGATGGAGCCGGTGAGGAGCAGACCGCGGCCACCGGTCTCGACGGGGTAGGACTCGACGAAGCGGCGGGCGTGGAGGTGGGCGGAGCGGAGGGAGCGGTGGGCGGAGGCGAAGTCCGTGACGTACTCGGCGAGGGAGCAGTGCTCGTAGCGCCGGGGGATGTGGGCGGAGGCGAGCATGCGGTCTGCGCGGCGCTGGACGCGGCAGGAGCAGGGCTCCGCGAAGCGGTTGCCGTTGGATTGGGTGACGAGGCGGTGGCCGGAGCCTTCGCAGAGGGGGCAGGGTTCGGGCATGGTTGGAGCTTCCAGTATGGCAGGGGTGGGCGGGGTTGGGTGGTGGGTGAATCCGATTGCCCGGTGTGGGAATCCAACGTAGACTGAGGAAAGCGCCGCATGTTGCTGAAGAGGCGATGTGAGCCGGGAGACGCGACAGGAAATCGATGTGGGCGTGAGTTGGCCGTCTGCAAGCGATCCGCGATCCGGTAAGGCACTCAGATTGAGAGGATTAGCACCATGCCTAAAGAGGGAATTCATCCGAATTACCACGACACGACCGTGAAGTGCGCTTGCGGGACAAACTTTCAGACGAAGTCGACGCACAAGGGCGACATCGTTCTGGAGATCTGCTCGGCTTGCCACCCGTTTTTCACAGGCAAGCAGAAGCTGATTGACACGGCGGGTCGCGTAGAGCGGTTCCGGCAGAAGTTTGCCAAGTCCGATGCGGGCAAGGCGGCGGCTGCGGCGACAACCAAGTAAGCGGATTGTTGCGATGGAGATGGCCTCCGCCTGGCGGGGGCCATCTCTGTTTCGGAGTGGGCGAGGGAGCGGGATGAAGAAGCGGTACACGCTGGAGCAGAAGCGATGGGACGAGCCGGTGGAGCACCGGATGCCGGAGCGGACGCGTGTGCCGGCGAGCTTTCGGATTGGGCCGGTGGAGGTGGCTCCGGCGACGGTTCTGGCCCCGATGGCGGGGGTGACGGACACGGTTTTCCGGCGGTTTATCAAGAATGCGAGTGTTTTTTCGGCGGTTTCTGGTGGTGATCCGCTGGTGAGTTGTGGTGTGGAGGCTGGTGTGGACGCGGTGACTTCGAATGAGCGGTCGGGGTGTGGACTGATCATGACGGAGTTCACGTCGGCGGATGGGCTGAGCCGGATGCGGGAGTCGAAGCGGAAGCGGTACCTGACGTACTACGACGATGAGCATCCGATCTCGGCGCAGCTGTTTGGGTCGAACCCGGAGACGCTGGCGGAGTCGGCGCGGATTGTGGAGGATGCGGGGTTCGACGTGGTGGATCTGAACCTGGGGTGCCCGGCGAAGCGGGTAGTGGCGTGCAACGGAGGGTCCGGGTTGCTGAAGGATTTGCCGGCGATTGGGGTGATCTTTGAGCGGGTGCGGGCGGCGGTGGGGATTCCGTTTACGGTGAAGTTTCGGATGGGATGGAACGACTCGCATATTGTCTGCGTGGAGCTGGCGCGGATGGCGGAGGGCTGCGGGCTGGATGCGGTGGCGCTGCATGCGCGGACGCGGGAGGACGGGTATACGGGGCAGGCGCGCTGGGAGTGGATTGCGGCGGTGAAGGATGCGGTGGGAATTCCGGTGATTGGGAATGGAGATGTGCGGACGCCGGAGGACGCGGCGGCGATGGTGGAGCGGACGGGGTGCGATGCGGTGATGATCGGTCGGACGGCTCCGGCGAATCCGTGGATCTTCCGGCAGATTGCGCAGTACACGGCGACGGGGCGGTACGACGAGCCGACGGGGGAGGACCGGTACCGGATGATCCGGACGTACTTCGGGATGCTGGTGGAGGAGGCTTCGGCGGAGGAGCGCGGAGCGGGATCGGTGCTGGGCGGGGTGCCGAACAAGAGCGTGGAGCGGGATTGCGTGGGGAAGATGAAGCAGTTTGCGAGCTGGTTTACGCATGGGGTGCCGGGTGGGGCGGGGTTGCGGCGAGCTATTTTTGAGGCGAAGAGCGGGGGGGCGGTGCTCCATGCGGTGGAGGAGTTTTTCGCGGGGGCGGCGGTGGTGGGCGTGGGCGCTCGGCAGGAGTTGCCGGAGGCGGATGGGGCATCGCTGGCGGCGATGGGTGTGGGGTGTGACTGAGGGGTCGGGCCGCGCATGATATGAGGTCTGGGAACAGAGATGGAGGAACCTGATACTGCATCCGTGGGGAAGCGGCCTGGCTACCGATGCAGCCGGGGGAGACTCCTCAAACACAAGCGGGTCACGGGTAGCGGGCTGGTATGTGACCCGACCCATGAACGGAGAACGACAACATTGCCAGATCGACGGTGCGAGGTCTGAGACCTGAGCTGACGAACCCTGCTCAGGCCTGGTTGAGGTGGACCTGGTTTACGGGGACGGTGAGGGTTCGGAGGGTGCTGAGGGTGGCGGTGGGTTGGGTGATGGTGGAGACGGCTTTGAATTGGCAGGTGAGCTCCGTGGGGGTGAGGGTGAGGATGGCGTAGCCGTGGGTGTCGGAGTTCCAGAACTTGATCCAGGGGTTGGCGGCGGTGATGGTGTCTTCGACGAGGTCGGCGGGGACGCCCATCTGCTTGGCGGGAAGGGGGCTCGAGGGGAGGGGGATGACGGAGTTGATCTCTTCGGAGAAGTTGGCGGAGGTAACCGAGCCGACCATGAGCTCGATGCCGACGGGGGACTCGAAGGGGTTGGAGAAGTCGGTTTTGAGGTAGCCGGCGAGAAAGGTGTGGAGGTCTCCGGTGAGGGCGACGAAGTTTTTGATGTTGCCGTGCTTGACGGTATTGAGGATGAGGTTGCGCTCCTGCTGGTAGCCGTCCCACTGATCGAGGTCAAGGTAGAGGAGGGCGAGCTTGAGCTGCATGAGCATGACCTCGTTGGCCCAGAGCTTCCAGGTGGCCTTGGTGGAGGTGATCTGGTTGAGGAACCACTGGCGCTGGGTGAGGCCGAGCATGGTGCGGGACTTGTCGCCCATGGCGTCGCAGCCGAAGGAGAAGTAACGCTGCCCGATGAGATTGGAGCCGCAGGGCGGGCCATCGCGGTAGAGGCGCTCGTCGGTGACGATGAGCTCGGCGAGAGTGCCGAAGGAGAAGGTGCGGTAGAGCTGGATGGAGGTTTCCCAGTTGGCGCTGCCGTTGGGGGTGAAGGGGGTGTCGGCGAGGCCGAACTCGCTCCAGGCCTGGTTTGCGGCCTGGCGGAGGGTGGGCTGGGGGGTGGTGGCGGAGTTGGGCGCGGTGTTGTTGTCGGGGTGGAAGTCCTGATGGCAGTCGTTGGCGAACTCGTGATCGTCCCAAAGGAGGATGTAGGCGAAGCGCTCGTGGACGGCCTGCTGGTGGGGGTCGGAGCGGTAGACCTTGTAGAGGTGGCGGTAGTCGTCGATGTTTTGGGGAATGGAGCCGCCGGTGGCGAAGGGAGGGACGACGCGGACGGGGTGGGCCTGGAAGTTGGCGGAGGAGATGGTCTCGTAGATGTAGTCGCCGAGGTGGACGACGAAGTCGACCTCCTCCTGAGCGAGGTAGTTGAGGGCGTTGTAGAAGCCGTTGCCGTAGTCCTGGCAGACGATGTAGCCGAGCTTGAGCTGGGCGAGCGAGGTGGTGGCGAGGGGGAGGGTTTTGAAGCGGCCGGTGCGGCTGGGGACCTGGTTGTAGAGGAAGCGGAAGTAGTAGGTGGTGAAGGGCTGGAGGACGGAGTTGGCGACGGAGAACTTGACGGCGGAGTCGCGGTCGCGGGAGATGAGGGCGACGCCCTCGATGAGGATGGAGGCGGGGGCGAAGGCGGGGGTGGAACTGATCTGCCAGGCGAGCATGTCGTTGGAGGGGCTGGACTGGAGGTTGGGTTCGACGCGGGTCCAGAGGACGATGCCGTCGGGACGGGGGTCTCCGGAGGCGACGGACTGCGGGTAGGTGGAGGCTTGCTGGGCCGGCGTGGCCGCGGAGTTCACCTTGAAGAGAATGTCGCGATCGGCCTGGGAGAGGCCGGTGAGGGCGGGATCGAGGAGGAAGGGGGCGGAGCTCCTGTAGGAGTTTGAGACGGTGGTGGCGGCCTGGGCTCCGAGAAGGTTGGGCGAGACCCAGGCGAGAGTACCGGCTGCTGAGGTGGCTTTGAGGAAGAGACGACGGTCCATATGGGGAGTACCTCCGAGTCGGTGCTTCTGCGATTGGTCGACAGGGGCCAAGCGGCGCACCGGAGCATGATCATTGAAGCGAAGTCAGATGAAGAGGAAGTAAATGCTGTGGGTCACCTGGACGATCTGATGCGGGAGACGATCGGTGCGGCTACGTTCCCGGGAGCACGATATCTGTTTCGGAGGGAGGGAGCAAGGCTACTGCGGATTGACGGGGTCGCCGACGCGGACCATCTCGGAGGTGACGTGGGCTTTTCAAAGTTGCGATTGAGGGCGTCAATGATGATCTGGCGGCTGAAGAAGAAGAGGACGTGGAGTTTGAACTCCGTGCCGAAGCTTACGGGGAACCAGACACCGTCGGGCTGCGGGGCGTAGGTAATGGTGAAGCCAAGGCCAGGGACGTTGGTTCCAAGGAGGGTGCGGGCGGCGAGGGGGATTTTGCGGGCCATGGCGGTGCTGATGACGACGGGCTGGAAGGTCGCGGTGTCGATGTAGGCGTCTCCCTTCCAGCCGAAGTCGCTTTTGTCCCGCGGGCGGAAGTCGATGTGGAAGACGTCGCGCCCATTGATGTGGTCGCGGCCAACGAGGTGGAAGGCGTAGGCCTTCTGGCCGGTGGAGGTGAGGGGGAAGAGGCGGGGGTTGACGCCGTCGCGGGAGTCGTCGCGGGTGAGGGAGACGCGCAGGTCTTCGACGAGTTCGCGGTCGTCGTCGCCGCCGAGGGTGATGGAGAAGGAGTCGAGGGCCTTGTCGCTGTCGGGGGCGGCTCCGCCGGTGCCGGGTTGGGGTGGGAGGGGTGCGGTGTAGGCGACGTACTGGTGTTTGGTGAGGACTCGGCCATCGAGTTTGAGGAGATCGGCGTGGGAGCCGGTGGGGGAGGGGTGATGCGGGAGTCGGTGATCTCTTCGCAGAGGACGGTTTTGCCTTTGCGGGAGAGGACGCGGGCGTGCTGGAGGTAGACGTAGTGGACGCGGTCGGCGACGGAGCGTTCCTGGTTGACGGCGACGCGGGCCATGATGGCTTCGGCGGTGAGTGGGGGATCAGGGGGTGGTTGCTGGGCGGAGGTGGGGGCGCAGGGAAGGATGAGGACGAGGCCGAGCAGGAACCGGCGCGGGATGGTGCAAGGGGCGGGCACTGTGCTTCGGTACGCCGAAAGCGTGCGGGCGGTCCACCTGGGCGAGGCTCCCGCCGGTTTGTTTCGCGGTGGCGGCTCAGCCGGTGCTCGCGAGAATGTGTGGGTGTATAACACGTGCGGGCTTGCCTTGCGGTGAGTGGTTCCCGAGGGGCCGGCGGAGTTTCGCTTCGGATGGAGGTTAGGGATGGGGGAAGGGAGCTTGGCGGCGGATCTCCTTGCGGTGAAGGCGCGTCAGCAGACGACGTGGGCGAGCGGCGATTATGCGGCGATCGGGAGTGGACTTCAGCTGATGGCGGAGCTGCTGTGCGAGGCGATGGATGTCCGGAGCGGCTGGGAGGTGCTGGATGTGGCGGCGGGCCATGGAAACGCGTCGCTGGCGGCAGCTCGGCGGGGGTGCCGTGTGCGGTCGACCGACTATGTCGCGGCGCTGCTGGAACGGGGGCGGGCGCGGGCGGCGGCGGAGGGGTACCGGATCAGTTTCGAGGAGGCGGATGCCGAGAGTCTGCCATTTGCGGACGCGCGCTTTGACGCGGTGATGTCGACGGTTGGGGTGATGTTTGCGCCGGACCAGGAGAGGGCGGCGGCGGAGATGTTCCGGGTGTGCCGGCCGGGCGGTGTGATTGGGCTGGCCAACTGGACGCCAACGGGGTTTGTGGGGCAGATCTTCACGGTGCTGAGCGGATATGTGCCGCCGCCCGCGGGGGTGAGGCCCCCGTCAGTATGGGGGACGGAGGAGCGGCTGCGGGAGCTGTTTCCGGAGGCGGCGGAGATGGTTACGACCAAGCGGCACTTCACCTTTCGGGCGCTTTCGGCGGGGCACTGGCTGGACAACTTTCGGACGTTTTACGGGCCGATGCTGAAGGCGTTTTCGGTGCTGGATGCGGAGAGGCAGGCGAGGCTGTCAGAAGATCTGCTGGCCCTGTGTGCGAGGTTGAATCGGTCGGGTGATGGAACGCTGGTGCTGCCGAGCGAGTATGTGGAGGTGGTGGTTCGGCGTTGAGATTGGCGGGGGGTGGGGCGCGGTGGAGGTCTAGTCGGTGTGGCGTTTGCGCCAGATAGGCTGGATGCGGGTGCGCCAGCGTTCGTCGAGGGCGACGAGGGTCCAGGGGACGCGGTGGTCGAGGTGGCGAAGGATGGTCTCGGTGGCCGGG
>JAABUQ010001766.1_pt1 | contig 45070 bp, 42 predicted proteins | sample 5560001 | NCBI WGS metagenome assembly JAABUQ01 (sample SAMN10711888, study PRJNA513371) | rock metagenome | isolation source: Antarctica rocks | place: Antarctica: Victoria Land, Finger Mt nord | collected 2015-12-18 | reverse complement strand
ATGATCCCAGGCATGATCGTATGCTCCGCAATCCAAAAGCGCCGGAGCGATTCCGGGGCGAAACGGGCCGCCTTTGCCTATTTTATCGCCGTCGCCCAGCGGTTTGCAAAACTCCAGATCAACCCTTCCTTGGCGACGTCCGGCGTGGTGCCGTCGGTGGCCTTGACCGGCGTTGCGCCGACCTTCGCGACGATCGTCCCGGAGCCGCCGAGGGTCTGGTAGTCGAAGTGGAACTGGTCGGATTGGCCCCAGATGTCGCCGCCGGAGCCGGTCAGGGTGGTGGTCCCGGCCGAGTCGTAGGCGACCCCCGCCAGCCCCGGGCCGCCGACGTCGGTCGACGTCCAGGGGAAGTCGACCACGCCGATCTTGGCGGACCCGCGGGTCGAGCCGGCGGCGGCGATGACCGTCGCCAGGGAGCCGGCGGTGCTCGACCGGAACAAGCCGGACGAGCTGACGGTGCCCGAGCCCGAGCTGACCGACCAGGTGAACGCCGGCTGGGTCGCCAGGGGATTGCCGAACTGGTCGTACCCGGTCGCCGACAGTTGTTGGGTCTGGCCGGCCGTCAAATTCGTCAGGCCGGGCGACACCCGGATCGACGAGAGGACCTGGTTGACGGTGACTTTGACGACGCCGGCGGCGACGGAGATCCCGGAGGCGTCGACGAGCCAGGCCTGGAACCCGTAGGTGCCGGCGGCGTGGAAGGTGACCGTGTCGTTCTTGGCGGCGTTGGTGCCGTTGGCCGAGAACGAGGGGGTCGGCGCGCCCGCCGGCGAGGAGACGGTGGTCCAGGTGTAGGTCAGGGTGGACTCGCCGGAATGGTCCGCCCCCAGGATCGACAGGGCCGCCGTGGTGCCCGACACGGTCGCCGGCGAGGCCGAAGGGGGCTTGGCGACCGTCGGCGGGGCGTCGACGGCGGCCGACGGAGTGGTCAGGGTCGTCGGGGCCGAGGCGATCCCGCTGGCGACCACCTTCAGAGAATAGGTCGTCCCGGCAGGGAGCCCCAGGGGCAGCTTGAAGTTGACCGTCTCGGGGGCCGACTCGATGCCGATGGCCGTGGTGCTGGGGTTGTAGGTCTTGGCGTAATAGACGTTCGACCCCGCCGTCAGTTGCACGATCGGGAAGTTGGTCGACTCCTGCCGGTCGTCGCCGTAGACGCCCCCCTCGCTCAGCCCGGTCAGCTGGGTGCCGGTCAGGGTGTACGAACCGTCGGAGTTCTGGGCGACGGAGCTGATCGTCGGCAGCCAGCTCGCCCGGGGCCCGCCGTCGGGGGTGAACAGGTACGCCGTGTTCCCGGCCCCGGTGATCAGGATCTGGCCGGTCGGCAGCGCGGCCTCGGCCAGATAGAAGGAGGTGACGTTGTTGGTCAGGCCGCTCGGGACGTTGGTCAGCCGGGTGAGCGCGTTGGTCGCCTCGTGGTAGGTGAACCATTGCTCGGCGTTGGACGTGTTGTCGAATTCCGTCACGAGGACATCCCCATTGGGCAGCGCGGCCAGGGGGATGTCGCCGGCGATCGGGTCCGACGCCACCGGGACCTGCGGGCCGACCGCCCACGATCCGGCCCCGGTCGCGGTCGTCGGCGGGTGTAGATCGCGGTGTTGATCGGCTGGTGGGTGGCGCCGCCGGGGCTGTTGATGTTGTCGGCGGTGAAGAACAACTTGCCGTCGGGGAGCTGGACGATCGGCCCGCCTTCGCCGGTGTTGATCCGGACCGGCGCCATGCCGGCGGAGACCCACCGGTTCAGCGACGGGACGTACCGGAACCCCTGGTCGGGGCCGCCGTTCCCGCCGGTCGAGAGGGTGAAGATCGAGCCGTCGGGCAGCATTGCCAGCGAACTCTCGTTCTGCCAACCCGTCGGCAGGCCGGCGACCTGGGTCCATGCTTTGGTCGTCGGGTTGTACAGGCCGTAGACGCCGTCGCCCCCGCCGTCGCCGGCGAGCACCGTCCCGTCGGTCATCACCTTGATGTCGTTGTCGCCGATCTGCCCCGGGAAGAACGACGGGTCGGCGACGGCGGTCCAGGAGTTCAGGTTCGGGTCGTAGATCTCGATCTTGTTCTTGCCGGTGCCGTACTCCGCGCCGCTGAAGAGGACCCGGCCGTCCTTGAGCACGGCCGACCCGTAGTAGAACCGCGGGTCGATCGAAGGGGCGGCGACCGCATCCGAGGGGCTGGCATAGCTCCCGCCGGCGGTCGGCGAGAGCAGGTGGAACGTGGGGCTGCCCCCGTCCTGGGCGAGCAGGCGGCCGTCGGTCAAGGGGAGCGTCGTCGCGATGTTGAAGCCGAGCGGGACGGCGGTGAAGCTGGAAAGGACCTGGCGCGTTTCGAGCGGTTGGACCGTCGGGCGGCACGCGGGGCGCGACCGGGACCCCCGGCGGCGCATGGATTGGCTGTCCACTGGTGGACGCTCCTGATGGAGATCGGACGTGGCCGAGCGGCGGCTCGCGATCACGTCGCGAGGCCGGGGGGGACTCGGGTCGGAGAGGAAACCCGGGATCGAATTGCCAAGGAAATAAACCCGCGACGGCCGGCCCGGTGTCGGGCCTCGCCTCGTCGGGGCGGGTGGACACCAGTGAGCCGCCCGAAGACCCGGCGGCATGTTTTCTGCTACGCGACGGGGAGGATCGTCCCCTCGCGGCGCATCCATCGGGACAGATAGGAACGAGTGCTCACAACCCAAAGGCAGAATCGCCATGAAGGTCCATTCGTCCAAGAATCAGTACGAGATGCAGGACCCGACCAAGCAGTACCCGGCCCCGCCGTTCCCCGAGCAGACGCTGCCGCACCCCGGCATCGCCCGGGAGATGGACCCCAAGCCCGACCACGGCGAGGAGAGCTATCAGGGTTTCGGCCGGCTCAAGGGGCGGAAGGCCTTGATCACCGGGGCGGACTCGGGGATCGGCCGGGCCGCGGCGATCGCCTATGCCCGCGAGGGGGCCGACGTCGCCCTGAGCTACCTGGAGAGCGAGGAGGCCGACGCCAGGGAGGTCGTCGCGCTGATCGAGAAGGAAGGGAGGAACGCCGTCCCCTTGCCGGGGAACATCGCCGACGAGGCGTTCTGCGAGAAGCTGATCCACGACGCCCGCGAGAAGCTGGGCGGGCTCGACATCCTGGTCCTCGTCGCCGGCCACCAGAAGACCCAGGAGAGCATCGCCGACATCACCACCGAGCAGTTCGACGAGACCTTCAAGACCAACGTCTATGCCATGTTCTGGCTCTGCAAGGCGGCCCTGCCCCACATGCCGGCCGGCTCGACGATCATCAACACCGCCTCGATCCAGGCGTACAACCCGTCCGAGACCCTGCTCGACTACGCCACGACCAAGGCGGCGATCGTCGCGTTCACCAAGGGGTTGGCCAAGCAGGTCGCGCCGAAGGGCATCCGGGTCAACTGCGTCGCCCCGGGCCCGGTCTGGACGCCGCTCCAGCCCAGCGGCGGCCAGTCGCCCGAGAAGATCCCCGAGTTCGGCGGCAAGACCCCGCTGGGCCGCCCCGGCCAGCCGGCCGAGCTGGCCCCGACCTACGTCCTCCTGGCCTCGCAGGAGTCGAGCTACATCACCGGCGAGACCATCGGGATCACCGGCGGCATGCCCCTGCCTTGACCCACCGGGATCGAAGCCACCGCGCACGAACTCCCGCCCAGGGGGCGGCCCGCCGACGCCGAAGACGGCAGGCCGGACCCCCTTTTCGCCTCCCCGCGATTTGACTTCAGGCGATGCCGGTCTTACGATGGCCCCAAGTAACAGATTTTGTTTTCTGTCACGCGGCAAACTTCGGAGGCCCTCATGGCGGACCATCGCGGCAACGTCCGGACCCTCGGCAAGGGCGGCCTTTCGGTCTCGGCGATCGGCCTCGGTTGCATGGGGATGAGCGAGTTCTACGACCCCAAGCAGATGGACGACGCCGAGTCGACCCGGGTCATCCACCGCTTCCTCGACTCGGGCGGGAATTTCCTCGACACGGCCGACATGTACGGCTCGGGCCGCAACGAGACCTTGGTCGGCCGGGCGATCGCCGGCCGCCGCGACGAGGTGGTGCTCGCCACCAAGTTCGCCAACGTCCGCGGCCCTAACGGCGAGTTCCTCGGCGTCCGGGGGGACGCGGCCTATGTCAAGGAGTGCTGCGAGCTGAGCCTCGAGCGGCTCGGCGTGGAGGTGATCGACCTGTACTACCAGCACCGGGTCGACCCCAAGGTCCCAATCGAGGAGACCGTCGGCGCGATGGCCGAGCTGGTCAAGGCGGGCAAGGTCCGCCACCTCGGACTCTCCGAGGCCGGGCCGAGCACGATCCGCCGGGCGGCGGCGGTCCACCCGATCGCCGCGCTCCAGACCGAGTACTCGCTCTGGAGCCGCGACCCCGAAGCGGAGATCCTGCCGACCGTCCGCGAGCTGGGGATCGGCTTCGTCGCCTACAGCCCGCTCGGCCGGGGGTTCCTCACCGGGTCCATCAAGGCGTTCGACGACCTGGCGGCCGACGACTACCGACGGAACGCCCCCCGGTTCCAGGGGGAGAACTTCGCCAGGAACCTCGAGCTGGTCGCCAAGGTCCGGAAGCTGGCCGAGGGCAAGGGGTGCACCCCGAGTCAGCTCGCCCTGGCCTGGGTCATGGCCCAGGGGCCGGACATCGTCCCGATCCCCGGCACCAAGCGGGCCAAGTACCTCGACGACAACATGGGCGCGGCCGACGTCCGCTTGACGGCGGATGAGCTGGCCGAGGTCGACGCCATCCTCCCGGCCGGCTCCACGGCGGGCGAGCGCTACCCCGCGCATACGATGCAGTTCGTCAACGGATGAGCCCGCCGAGATCGGGGGAAGGGCCGGACCTTTGGGCGAGACCGGGCTAAGTTCCGAGCGGATCTTGCGGGCGGCGGAGGACGTGCTCCGCCGGTTCGGCCCGGGCAAGGCGACGGTCGTCGACGTCGCCCGGGCCCTCGGGGTCACGCACGGGAGCGTCTACCGCTACTTCCCGAGCAAGGCCGCGCTCCGCGACGCGGTCGTCCGCCGCTGGCTGGAAGCGATCATGTCGCCGCTCGACGCCGTCGTCGCCGAGCCGGGCCCGGCCCCGGCCCGGCTCAGGCGCTGGCTCGACATCCTCGTCGCCGCCAAGCGGGCCCGAGCGGCCGACGACCCCGAACTGTTCGCCGCCTATTTCGCCCTGGCCCGCCAGGCCGGTGAGGTCGTCCGGGCCCACGTCGACGCGCTGGTCGGGCAGCTCACCCGGATCATCGCCGACGGCGTGGCCGCCGGCGAGTTCGTCGCCGACGACCCGGCCAGGGCCGGCCTCGCCGTGCACCACGCCACCACCCGGTTCCACAACCCGGGGCACGCCCCGGAATGGGCCGAGCCCGGGATCGACGACGCCCTCGAAGCGGTCTGGCAGCTCGTGCTCGGCGGCCTGCTCGCCCCGGGCCACAAGGGCCCCGACCCGGGACCGAAGAAACGCCCAAAACGAAAGGGATGACGCATGTTCGCCATCACCGGGATCACCGGCCAGGTCGGCGGGGCCGTGGCCAGGGGGCTCCTGGAGCGCGGCCGGCCGGTCCGGGCCGTGATCCGCGACCCGGCCCGGGCTTCTGGCCAGATCCCGAGTTTCCTGGCCCCGAGCGGCCGGTCCGGGCCGTCGTCGTCCCGCGCGATCGCTGGGCGGCGACCTTCGAAGCCCAGGGGACGGCCCCCGAGTCGACCGGTCCCCGGATCGAGATGCTCGGCGGGTTCAACTCCGGCTGGATCGACTTCGAAGGGGGCAAGCTCGCCGAACACATCGTCGGCCGGGTCGCTGCGGCCGAGGTGATCGCCCGGCTGGTCGAGTCGACCTGAAGCCCGCCCCGGATCGAACCCCCGCCGGCGACGCCGCGGAGGGGGGATAGCGGGAGTGCATGGGAATCGAACCCACCAGCGGCATGTCTCCATGCCGCTCGCTGGTTTTGAAGACCAGGGCCGGCACCAGCCGTACAAGCACTCCCAAAGTTCTACGGAATAACAACTTGAGGAAAAAATTCGACAAGGCCGATCTTCGCCGGAGCCGGATTGAAGCCCGGTACAGTCGTCGGATGTGCGTCCTCATGTCCCCGAGCAGCCCCATCATGGCACGTTAGCCCAAGCCGCGGAAGAAGGATGGCTGCTGGTATTCCGAGGCCGGGGGAACGGCCCGGCGTTTGCCCCCCGTCCCCGACATGAGCGAGTGGCGAGCGGGGCGAGTCCGTCCGGTCCGGTCGTCGTGCAGGACAGCGAGACGGACAATGGGGGAGGGCGCGATGGTGCGAGCGTCGGGCCTGTGGCGGGAGTTCAAGGGCTTCGCGCTGAAGGGTAATGTGATCGACCTGGCGGTGGCGGTGGTCATCGGCGGGGCGTTCGGGGCCGTCGTCAATTCGATGGTCAAGAACCTGCTCATGCCGCTGGTGAGCTACGTGGCGCCTGGACGGGGCGGCTATCTGGCGTGGAAGCTCGGCAGGGTCGAGGTCGGGGCCTTCCTCGGCGACCTCGTGAACTTCCTGATCCTTTCGGTGGCGATGTTCGTCTTGATCGTGAAGGTGCTGGGGGGCATCCAGAGGGTCGCCAAGCTCACGAAGCCCGGCGAGCCGGCCCTCAAGGAGTGCCCGTACTGCCTGTCCACGATCCCGGCGAAGGCCGTCAAGTGCGCTCACTGCACCTCGGACCTGCCGGCCGACCCTGAGCATGGTGCCGACGGCAAGGTCGGAGCCGCGATCCCGCCCGGGGTCGGAGAGGGGTGATCCGAAGGACCGTCGTCTCGACCCGGAACCCATGCCGATGCAAGTATGCAACATCGGCCACTCGACCCACCCGCTCGACGGTTTCTCGGGGCTGCTCGCCCGCCACGACATCAAGGCCCTGGCGGACATTCGGAGGTCGACCCCGACGCCGGCACCACTCCGGGAGCACGCCCGGTCATTCCTCCTGATCGGCCTTCGCGGCCTTCCCGGCGAGTGCCTCCCGGAGCAGCCGCTTCATCTCGGCCACCGTCCCGGCGTGCCGCGGGTCGTCGGCCAGGTTGTGGTGCTCGTGCGGGTCGGCGTCGTGGTCGTACAACTCGACGCCCCTCCGGCCCCCGTCCCATTCCACGTAGCGGTAACGCTGGGAGCGGGCGGCGTAGCCCTGGAAGGGGTCCTGCCTCCCGCCCCGGCGGACCTGGGTGATCGCCGCCGGCTTGCCCGGCCCGTCCGGGTCGTCCAGGAGCGGCCGGAGGCTGCGTCCCTCCAGCCCCTCGGGGGCGGGCAGGCCGCAGAGGTCCGCCAGCGTCGGGTACAGGTCCACCAGCTCCGCCAGCCGGGGGGTCGCCCGGCCCTTCGCCCTCATGCCGGGGGCGGCGATGATCAGCGGGACCCGAGTCGACTCCTCGAAGAGGGTCATCTTCTGCCAGAGCCCATGCTCGCCGAGGTGGTAGCCGTGGTCGGAGGTGAACACGACGACCGTCCGGTCGGCCAGCCCCAGCCGGTCCAGCGCGTCGAGCACCTTGCCGACCTGGGCGTCCATGAAGCTGGTGGAGGCGTGATACGCCCGGATCGCCTCCTTCTGGAGCCCCTCGTCGATCCCGTAATTCGGCGGTTTGACCGTCAGGGCGGGGCCGGGAATGTCCGCCCGGTCGTCCGCCGGGTCGTCGGCGAGTGCGATCCGCCCCGACCGGTAGAGGTCGAAGTACGCCTTGGGGGCGACGTAGGGCGTGTGCGGCCGGTAGAAGCCGACGGCCAGGAAGAAGGGTCGTTGCCGGTGCTGCTCCAGCAGGCGGACGGCGGCGGCGGCCCCGATCCCGTCGGTCTGCTCCCCGTCGGTGCCCTCGGCGGCCAGCCAACTGAGGGTGGCCCCGAAGCCGCTGCCCGGCTTGATGCTGGTGATCCTGGGCTCGTCGTCCTTGTCCCGCCCCCGAGGGTTGACGACCTCCTGCCACGAGGGCGGGTCGTCCAGGCCGTCGGTGCCGATCTGGCCGGGCACGCCGTAATGGAAGAGCTTGCCGACACGGGCCACGAAGTAGCCGTGCCGTTGGAAGAGTTGGGGCAGGGTGACGACCTCGGGCAGGTTCTTGCGGAAGTGGGTCTCGTTCTCCAACACGCCGGTGGTGTCGGGCCGCCGGCCGGTCAGGAAGGAGGCCCGGCTCGGGTTGCAGAGGGGGAACTGGCAGTAGGCCCGGCCGAAGCGCAGTCCCCGGCCGGCGAGGCGGTCGATGTTCGGCGAGCGGACGAGCGGGTCCCCATAACAGCCCAGCGAGGTGTTCAGGTCGTCGGAGACGATGAGCAGGACGTTGAGTTTCTCCGGGCCGGGCGTCCCCTCCGGCCCGGCCTGGGCGAGCCCGATCAGGGACACGAACAGGCCGAGGGAGATCGGCAGGGGAGGCCATGCGGGCATGGGGGTGATCCTCGCTCGGTTCGTGTGTCGGTTCGTGTGGACGAGGGGCTGCCGTGGTGGCCATCATACGCCTCGGCCTTGCGTCGTCCACCAGCCGGCAGACGCATGTGGCCCCTCCACTATTGGGGGTTGGTCCTCCGGCGATTTCGACCTCATCCCCGAGCCGAGTCGACCGACTATCATGGCTCGTCGGCCCGGACCGAGGAAGGAGGCGGGCGATCGATTTTCCCGAGCCCGAAGCGTTGCTCGCCGGCCGTCGCCTCGATCTGGTGATCCTGGACGGACGGCTCGCGGCCTGCCGGTTGGGGCCCGCCGAGGGCCTGCCGGCCTGGGCGACCGGTGGTGGCTTCGTTTCGATCACGCGGACGGCCGACGAACTCTCGGTGGTTTGCCCGGAATCGTCGGTCCCCGAGGGTGTCCGGGCGGAACGAGGGTGGCGGTCCCTCCGGGTGTCCGGCGTGCTCGACTTCTCGCTCGTCGGCGTCCTGGGGAGCCTGGCCGTGCCGCTGGCGAGGTCGGGCATCGGCATTTTCGTCGTCTCGACCTTCGACACCGATTATCTGCTGGTCAAGGAAGTGGACCTGGCCCGGGCGGTCGAGGCGTTGGTGGCGGACGGTCACGCCATCACCGGCCCTGCCTGAAGACATGTCCGATCTCCGGCGAACCCGCCCCGGCCGGCCGGTGTCTCCGCCCCCAGGGATGACGCCGGCCCAGCACGAGAAGGTCCTCGCCAACGACCCGAAGGCCAAGGGGTGGAACTGGCAGGCCATGCGGCGCAACCCGGGGGTCTACGTCCGGTGCCGCACGGCTGGCACCGGGTCCTGATGAACACCGAGGGCCAGGCCGCCGCGATGAGGAACGTCGCCTTCCTCGAATGAGGGCCGGGCCCGACCGGTCGGCCCTCCTGGCCGCTGGCGGTTTCCCGGCTCCCAGGCTACGATCACCTCGGTCTGGCGGGCGATCGAGGTTCGGCGTCGGAGGGGTGAGATGAAGCTCGAGGGGAAGGTCGCCCTGGTCACCGGGGCGTCGCGGGGGATCGGCCGGGCCATCGCCGTCCGTCTGGGGCGGGACGGGGCCTCGGTCGTCGTCAACTACTCGGGCAATGCCGAGGCCGCCCAGGAGGCCGTGGCCGCCGTCGAGGAGGCGGGGGGGCGGGCCATGGCCGCCAGGGCCGACGTCGGCAAGGTCGCCGAGGTCGAGCGCCTTTTCGACGAGGCGATCGGCCGCTTCGGCAGGCTCGACATCCTCGTCAACAACGCCGGGTCCCTGGCCAACAAGCCGCTGGTCGACGTGACCGAGGAGGAATACGACCGCCTCTTCGCCGTCAACGTCAAGGGGCCGTTCTTCGCCTGCCAGCAGGCGGCCAAGCGGATGGCCGACGGCGGGCGGATCGTCAACCTGTCGTCCTCGACGACCGCGATGATGCTGCCGACCTACTCGGCCTACGTGGCCACCAAGGGGGCCGTCGAGCAGTTCTCGCGCGTCCTGGCCAAGGAACTCGGCTCGAAGGGGATCACCGTCAACGTGGTCTCGCCCGGCCCGACCGACACGGACCTCTTCGGCCAGGGGAAGACCGAGCAGGACAAGCAGCGGTTCGCCCAGATGGCGGCCCTGGGCCGGCTCGGCCTCCCGGAAGACATCGCCGACGTCGTGGCCTTCCTGGCCAGCGACGAGGCCCGATGGATCACCGGGCAGAACCTCCGGGCCAACGGCGGCCTGATCTGAAGGTCCAGCGGGCGACGCCCCTCGTCCCGGCCCGAGGAGCATGAACGATGGCGAGCGATCCGTCCCCGGCGGCGGCGATCAGTCCCGGCTCGGCGCGGGTCGCCGTCGTGCAGGCGGCCCCCGTCCTGTTCGACGCCCGCGAGTCGCTCCGGAAGCTCGCCGACCTCGCGGCGGACGCGGCCGGGCGGGGGGCTCGGCTCGTCGTCTTCCCCGAGGCGTTCATCGGAGGCTATCCCAAGGGGCATGACTTCGGCGTCCGCGTCGGGATGCGGACCCCCGAGGGGCGCGACGAGTTCCGCCGCTTCTTCGAGGCCGCCGTCGAGGTGCCCGGGCCGGCGACCGAGGCCATCGGCAAGGCGGCCAGGGAGAACGCCGTCCACCTCGTCGTCGGCGTGGTCGAGCGCGACGGCGGGACCCTGTACTGCACGGCCCTGATCTTCGGGCCCGACGGCGCCCTGCTCGGCAAGCACCGCAAGCTGATGCCGACGGCGATGGAGCGCGTGATCTGGGGCAGCGGCGACGGCTCGACCCTGCCGGTCGTGGCCACCGAGCTTGGCCGGATCGGCTCGGTCATCTGCTGGGAGAACTACATGCCCCTCCTGCGGACGGCGATGTACGCCAAGGGGGTCGAGCTGTACTGCGCCATCACGGTGGACGACCGGGACACCTGGCTCTCGACCGTCACCCACGTCGCCCTGGAAGGCCGCTGCTTCGTCCTCTCGGCCTGCCAGTTCCTCGGCCGCGACGACCTGCCGCCCGGCTATCCCGAGGGGAGGCTCCCGGCCGGCCGGGACGCCGTGATCCGGGGCGGGAGCTGCATCATCGGCCCCCTGGGGCAGTTCCTGGCGGGGCCGGAATACGGCGAGGAGTGCATCCTGACCGCGGACCTCGACCGGGGCGACCTCGCCCGGGCCCGGTTCGACTTCGACGTCGTCGGCCACTACGCCCGGCCCGACGTCTTCCGGCTCGAAGTCAACGAGCAGCCGATGCGGTCGGTCTGGTTCCGATAGGCTCCGGCCTCGGGGCGACATTCGCCCGGCGTCATGGTCGCCCCGCCGCTCGGGGGGCTTCCGACCACTCGTAGCGCAGGCCGTCGAGGGCCTCGCGGAGGGCGGCCTCGGCCTTCTTCAGCCGAGCCTTGAGCTCGGGGATAGCGGCCCGCTGGATCGCCCGAAGCTCCTGCTCGGCGGTCGCCAGGTCGGTCCGCCAACCGTTCGCCTGCTCGTCGTGCCCGAGCGGGATCAGCCCCATCAGCCGGTTTTGCTGCTCGACGATCGCCTTCGCCGCCTCCTGCTTCTCGCCGATCTCCGAGCGGATGGCGCCGATCTGCCCCTGGAGCTTGATGCAGCCCTCGATCTCCTGACTTCGCGTTGCCGGGGCGTTCAGCCAGACGAAGTTCGCGAGGAGCCACGAGGCGTCCAGCGAGAACTGCTGCGCCTTGACCAATTCCTCCACCACGCCGACGATCAGGCCGGCGTTGGCCCCCAGCGTCGCCCGGATTCGCCGGCCTCCGGGGATGTCCGCCCCCTCGTGCTCGCCCTCCGAGACGGAGATTTTCATTTGGGAGCCCGGCAAGGCGCGGGGGTGCTCGATCTCCAGGGCGAACGGTCGGGGATGGCTGTTCTGGACCCGGTAGGTCGTCTCCGCCCGCTCCAGCTCCTCATAGTAGACGGTCCCCTCGGAGATCCGGATCGCCATCCGGCGCCTCTCGGGCGGGCCTGGCTCCCGGAAGACCCGGACGCCGGTCTCCTTGGCGTGGATCAGCAGGACCTCGTCGCCGGGCTTGGCCGGCTCCAGGATGGACTTGCCCTGGAAGTCGCCGTCGACGAAGACCTCGCAGACCCCCCGCCCCAGCGAGTGGGCCGCCCGATTCCGGAAGCGGACGGCCCGGAATGGCCGCTGGGGGTCGTCCCGCTCCTTGTAGAAGAGGATGACCCGGGACTCGCCGACCGCCTCCCGAAAGAGGGGGAGGATCGCCGACCGCTTGGCCCCCACGTTCACCGGCTCGGGCGAGGTGAACACGCTGAAGTCGCCCCCTTCGCGGACCTCGGCCTGCGCCTGCTCGGCCCTCTCCAGGTCGGGTGCGGCGGCAACGGCCCGCGCGGACTGCATGGTCCGGGGCCCGCCCCCGTAGCCGGCGACCTTGGAAGCCGACATGGCCATCCCCGCCGGTGCATCCCTCCTCGACGCCATCGGCATCACCGGCGAGGCCGCGACCGCACCGGTCGCGCGGTCCGCCACGACGTTGACCCGGCCTCGCTCGGGCCGGCGGATCTCGGCGAGGTCGGTGGAGAAGGTGATCGGCTCGCCGGTGATCACGGTGATCAGCGAGTCGGCCCAGTCGTCGTCGGTGTCGTTGTCCACGACGGCCTGGCCTTCCAGCTCCCCCCCGTCGGGCGAGAGCCGGAATTGGTAGCGGATCTTCCAGGCGGCGACGGGCGTGGCATACGCCACGACGGCCCGGGTCGAGCCGGGGTTGGGCCGGATGGTCAGCTCCACCGTGCTGCTGTCGGGCCTGATCCGCCCGAGGCTCGACCGGAGCGCCTCGTCGATCTCGGCCTGGACGGCCGCGTCCGAGAATCGGATCGCCGTGATCGAAGCCACCTCGACCCGCTGCACCCCCTTCTCGGTCAGGACGACGAAGAGGCAGGAATCGATGACGCCGCCGTCCACCTCGCGGCGTCGCCGGTGGAGGCCGAGGAGCCGGCCCGCGTAGGTGGTCCCCGCCTCGATCTCGACCGAGGCCCCGGCCAGCTTCGTCGCCAGGTCTTCGAGGACGTTGGAGGGGTCGAGGGTCAACTCCGGCTCGTCGGCGTTCGTCGGGGTGTAGCTCGGCGGCCCGATGATCGCCACGTCGCCGAAGACGGCCAGGGACGAGACCACGTCGTCGAGGTCCCCCATGCGGACCGGGATCGAGATCCGGAGCGGCTCCTCCCCGCTCAGGGCGTACTCCCGGCTGATGACCCCCGTGCCGTTGCTGTAGAGCCTCACCTGGTTCACGATCGGCTCTTTCTGGTGGGGTCGGCCCGGCCGTGGGCCTCGCGGCGGCCGGGACTCGTCATCGGTCATGGTTGCAGCCCGGCATCATAGCCCGTCGACTGGCCGGGCGGTATATCGGTCCGGAGAACCTGGAGCGGTCGGGACGCCGCGCCATGCTTCGACCTGCGCGTGAATCCTATCCATGCGATCCGGCGACGGATTCTCGACCGCGATCCGGGATCGGGCTTGATATTAGACAGACCTGTCTGTATAAATCGGACATGGGACGCACACGAGCCACATCCGACGCCCGGCACCGCATCCTCGACACCGCCGACCGCCTCTTCTATGCCGAGGGGGTCCGGGCGGTGGGCATCGACCGGATCATCGCCGAGTCCGGGGCCGCCAAGATGACCCTGTACTCGCACTTCCGGTCCAAGGACGACCTCATCCTGGCCGTCCTCCGGTACCGCGAGGAGCAGTTCGCGTCCTGGTTCGCCCGGGCGATGGAAAGGCACGTCGAGGCGGGGGAAGGCCGGCTCTCGGCCCTGTTCGCCGCCCTGAAGGAGTGGTTCGAGACCCCGACGTTCCGGGGCTGCTCGTTCATCAACGCCTCGCTCGAACTGGCCGATCCGGGGCATCCCGGCTCCGCCTTCGTCCGGCAGCACAAGGAGCGATTCCACGCCTCGCTCCGCAAGCTCATCGAGGAATCGCTCGGCGGCGAAGCGGCAGGCTTCGCCCCCGCCGTGGGCCTGCTCATCGAGGGGGCGATCGTCACCGCCGTCATCCAGGGGTCGTCCCGGCCCGCCGAGGTCGCCCGAGACGCGGCATTCCGCCTCGTCTCGCCGCCGAACAGTGACTGATCGAACCCTTTTTTTGACAGCATGAGACAGACCTTTCTATATTATCCTCTTGCCTTCCCGCCATCACGACGGGCGTGCCGAGGATCGTGCATCTCCTACCCCCGACCTCCACGAGAAAGGAAAGTCCCATGTCCAGCACGAAGTGGACCCTCGCCTCGGCAGCGCTCATGACCGGCGTCGTCGCGGTCGGGCCCGGGCTCTTCGCCGGGGAGGTCGCGGCTCCCGCCTCCTCGTCGGTGCAGGTCCTCTACCGGACCGCGAAGGTCGACGGGCTCGACATCTCCTACCGGGAGGCGGGCCCGAAGGGCGCGCCGACGATCCTGCTGCTGCACGGCTTCCCGACGTCCTCCCACATGTTCCGCAACCTGATCCCCGCGCTGGCCGACCGCTACCACCTGATCGCGCCCGACTACCCCGGCTTCGGCAACAGCTCGGCGCCGCCGGTCGGCGAGTTCGAGTACACCTTCGACAACCTGGCCCGGGTCATCGACGCCTTCACCGAGAAGGTCGGGCTGGCCCGGTACGCCCTCTACGTGCAGGACTACGGGGCCCCGGTCGGCTACCGGCTCGCCTCGAAGCATCCCGAGCGGGTCACGGCCCTGATCGTCCAGAACGGCAACGCCTACGACGAGGGGATCGACAACGACTTCTGGGTGCCGGTCAAGGCGTACTGGAAGGAGCGGACCGCGGCGAATGAGGCCCCCTTGCGGAAGGTCCTGGCCCTGGAGGCGACCCGGTGGCAGTACACCCACGGGGCCCGCAACCCCGAGGCGATCAGCCCGGACAACTGGAACGTCGACCAGCCGCTCTTGGACCGCCCCGGCAACGCCGAGATCCAGCTCGCGCTGCTCCACAGCTACGGGTCGAACCCGCCGCACTACCCCGAGTGGCAGGCCTATTTCCGCAAGCACCAGCCCCCGACCCTGATCGCCTGGGGCAAGAACGACGCCATCTTCCCGGCCGCAGGCGCCCACCCCTACCGGCGTGACCTCAAGGACGTGGAGTTCCACCTGCTCGACACGGGCCACTTCGCCCTGGAGGAGGACTCGGGCACGATCGCCCGGCTGATCGGGGATTTCCTGGCCAGGCGGGGCATCGGCGCCGGGACGAAGCCCTGAGCCGAGCCCGTCGGGCTCCCTTCCTCCGGCTCTCGACGCTATCCTTGATCCCGATATTGGCGACCCGGCCGCGAGGGGCGGCCGGGAAGCCCTTCGGCACCATCCCCGGATGACCGACCGATGGACAAGGTGAATCTCGGCGAGAAGCTCGCCCGCTTCGGCGACCACTGGAGCCCGAAGGTCGTCGGCGCGTTGAATGGCCAGCACGTCAAGCTGGTCAAGTTCGTCGGCGAGTTCGTCTGGCACCAGCACGACGCGGAGGACGAGCTGTTCCTCGTCGTCAAGGGGCGGTTCCGGATGGACTTCCGGGATCGGGAAGTCTGGCTCGAAGAGGGAGAGTTCCTGATCGTGCCCCGAGGGGTTGAGCACCGCCCGGTGGCCGACGAGGAGGTCCACGTCCTCCTGTTCGAGCCGGCCTCGACCCGGAATACCGGCGACGTGCTCGACGAGCGGGCCGTGGAATCACCGCAGTGGATCTGAGGCCCGGGCGGGTCGTCCCGAGCAACCGGCAAGGGGAATCATCGGCATGAGCATTCCTGCCCGCGGGGCGATCGTCGGGCTTGCCGCGGCGCTCCTCCTCTCGGCGAACCCCGCCCCTGCCTGGGAGGACCGGCCCCGATCCCGGACCTTCGAGCTGACCTATCAGGCGACGGTCCGGGACATCCCCGAGGGGACCAAGGTCCTCGACCTCTGGCTCCCCGTCCCGCAAACCGACCGGAGCCAGGACATCCACCGGGTCGCGATCGACGCCCCGAATCCCGCCTCGATCGGGCGAGAGGCCCGGTCGGGCAACCAGTATCTCCACGTCCGGGTCGGCTCGCCCAAAGGCCCGATCATGGTCAAACTCGCCATCGAGGCGACCCGCAAGGAGGACTCCGGGAGCGACGAGCCCCTGGGCGAGGCGGCGAGGGCCGAGTACCTCAAGGCCGAGCGGCTGGTCCCGCTGGACGGCCCGGTCGGGGCGCTGGCCGAGGAGGCGACCCGCGGCCTGTCGACCGACGCCGACAAGGCCCGGGCGATCTACGAGAAGCTGGCCGGGATGATGAAGTACGACAAGGCCGGCACCGGCTGGGGCCGGGGGGACGCCCTCTTCGCCTGCGACGCGAAGCGGGGCAACTGCACCGACTTCCACGCCCTGGTCATCGGCATGGCCCGCTCCTCGGGCATCCCGGCCCGGTTCGCCATCGGCCTGCCGCTGCCTCGTCGCCGAGGGTCGGGCGAGATCGGCGGCTACCACTGCTGGGCCGAGCTGTACGTCGAGGGGCGGGGCTGGGTCCCGGTCGACGCCAGCGAAGGGTTCAAGGACCCGGCCCGCCGGGCCTACTTCTTCGGCCACCACGACGAGGACCGGCTGGAGTTCGCCCGGGGGCGGCACCTGACCCTGGCCCCCGCCCAGCAAGGGCCCCCGTTGAACTTCTTCGTCTACCCCTACGCCGAGGCGGACGGCAGGCCGCACGAGGCGATCGACCGCAAGTTCACATTCGCCGATCGGGACCTTCGTTCGCCCGACCGCGGGGGCCGCCGGTGACCCTCCGCGAGCCAAGGACCGGAAATCGGGTGAGATCGATGGGCTTCTATTCTCGGGTCGTCTTCCCCCGGCTCTGCGATTGCCTGCTGGGCCAGCCGTCCTTCTCCGGCCTTCGCAAGGGGGTCCTGGCCGATGCCGGCGGCGCGATCCTTGAGATCGGCTTCGGCTCCGGCCTGAACCTGGCCCACTACCCCGAGCACGTCCGCAAGGTCACCGCCGCCGACCCGAACCCGGGCATGAACAGGCGGGCCATCGGCCGGATCGCCGCGAGCCGGATCGAGGTCGACCAGCGGGCGATCGGCGGCGAGTCGCTGCCGTTCGGCGACGAGAGCTTCGACTCGGTGGTGAGCACCTGGACGATGTGCAGCATCCCCGAGGTCGATCGGGCGCTGGCCGAGGTCCACCGAGTGCTGAGGCCGGGCGGTCGACTCGTCTTCCTGGAGCACGGTCTGGCCGACGACCCCGGCGTGCGGAAGTGGCAACGCCGGCTCAACCCGATCGAGCGGGTCGTGGCCGACGGCTGCCGCCTCGACCTGGACGTCGAGGCGGTCGTCCGAGGCCAACCGTTCCGGCGGGTCGAGGTGGAGCGGTTCGAGATCGAGGGGCTGCCGAGGACCCACGGGTCGATGTATCGAGGGTCGGCGATCAAGTGAGCCGGCGGCGGGCTCCGACACGCGGGAGGTCTCCAGCCGTCCGGCGCGATCCCGAAGCCTCCTTCAAGGCATGGATTCGCCCGGCATCAGCCAAGAGATGACCTCTTCTTCCAGCCGCCAGGCGGCCTTCTGCTCCTCGGTCATCCGCCGGTAGGCGGCCTGCTCCCCGAGCAATCGGGCCGCCCTCCGCCCTTCGACGGAGCGGGCGAACTCCTCGCCCTCGTCCCGGAGGCGGGCCTCGATCCGCTCGCGATGCGGGCCCAGGCCCCGCAAGACCTGGATGAGCGGGGATCGGGTCGCACCCAGGGTCAAGGACTTCGCCTTGAGCTTGCGCGCCGTCGGGGAGCCCCGCCGATCGCCGATCGCGCGGTACGCCGGGCGGAAGCCCACGACCATGAGTCTCTCCTCACCAGTCCGGCGATAGCCAGCGGTTAGACGACGGTCGCGGCCCCTCCGTTCCCCGGGTCGCGCGAGGGTGGCTACTTGCCTTTCGGCGATGATCGGCCATTAATGCACGGAGTCGGCAAGCTCGACGGCCGGGCCATCGGCGCGTCGCGATCTCGCTCGCCGCGGGTTCCCAGGAGACGAGGCGACAATGAGCGAGCACCCCGCAGCGAAGGTCGTCCACGCCGGTGAAGGGAAGCGGATCGCCGCCATGGGCGACCTGTACACCTTCCTGGCCGAGGGCGAGGACACGAGCCGGAGCTACGCCTTGTGGGAGGCGGTCGTGCCGCCCGGCGGTGGGCCGCCCCCGCACGTCCAGAGCCGGGAGGACGAGGGGTTCTACGTCCTGGAGGGGGAGATCACCTTCGTCGCCGACGGCCGGCGGGTGGTCGCCCGCAAGGGGACGTTCCTGAACGTCCCCAGGGGCGTCGTCCACACCTTCAAGAACGAGTCGGCCGTCGACGCCCGGATGCTCCTGCTGGTGGCCCCGGCGGGCATGGAGAAGATGTTCGAGGAGACGGGCACCGTCGTCACCGACCCGTCGGCCGGGCCGATCCCGACGACCCCGGGGGAGCTGGAGAAGGCCGCCGCCGTCGCCTCGAAGTACGGGATCGAGATCCGGCCGAAGGGGTAGCGAGGCGCCCGACGATCGACCCGGTCGGGTCCGATCGGGCCCAAAGGCAAAGGACCGGGAGGTCGAGCATGGCCGAGGACCGCGCAGGTTCGTTCGCCGGGACATTCTCCCATCACACCCGCCCTTTGGGCGATGTGCAGATCCACTACGTTATCGGGGGCCACGGCGATCCCCTGGTCCTGCTCCACGGCTGGCCGCAGACCTGGTTCGAGTGGCGCCGGGTGATGCCCGCGCTGGCCGAGCGGTACACGGTGATCGCCCCCGACCTCCGAGGCTTGGGCGACTCGTCGAAGCCGGACACGGGCTACGACCTCCGGACCCTCTCGGGCGACATCCGGCGGCTCGTCGAGCAGCTCGGCCTCGGGCCGATCCGTCTGGTCGGGCACGACCTCGGGGGCCCGGTCGCCTACGCCTACGCCGCCCAGTGGCCCGGGGACGTGGCGGCCTTGGCCGTCGTGGATGCCCCGCTCCTCGGGGTCGATGTCGAAGGGGTGGGCGACCTCAACCATCGGCTCTGGCACTTCCCGTTCCACCAGGCCCCCGACGTGCCGGAGGCCCTCGTGAACGGCCGGGAGCGGATCTACCTGACCTGGTTCTACAAGACGGTCGCCTACGACAAGGGGGCGTTCGGCGAGGAGGAGATCGGCGAATACGTCCGCTGCTACTCGGCCCCGGGCGGCCTGCGTGCCGGGTTCGCCCACTACCGGGCCTTCCCCGAGGACGCCCGTCAGGTCGCGGAGTGGGCCAAGACCAAGCTCAAGCTGCCCGTCCTGGCGCTCGGGGGCGAGCTGTCGCTCGGGGAGCTCACGCCGAAGCTGTACGCGGCCGTGGCCGAGGACGTCCGAGCTGTCGTCATCCCCCAATGTGGCCACTGGGTGGCCGAGGAGCGGCCGGATTTCCTCGTCGACCAGCTCCTCGCCTTCTTCGCCCGCTGAGACGCCCCGGCCGGATCGCCCGGCGAAATCCCGGGCGGTTTCCGGTTGCAAACGGCGGGTGTCGCCGAAATCATTAAGACAACGGCGAGATCCCGATCCGTCTTCCCGGAGCCAGGTCCCATGTCGACGCCAACCGCGACGCGGCGAGGTCATCCCGCAGACCCGGGCGCCTCCGTCCCACCGGCGCCGGAGGGCGACGGCCGGCGGTCGACGCTTGTCCGGATGGTGGCGGAGGCCCACCTCGTGGCCGGGGCGTTGATCGCCCTTTCCGTCGTCGGGAATCTGGCCCTTCGGCTGGACTACACCGGGGGCCCGATGGGATATTGCGGGTCGGACTCGCTCGGGATGGCCAGCGCCTTTCGGACCATGTCCCTGCTCCGAGGCTGGGACGTCTCGGAGTTCCGGGCACGGTACGGCGCCTACGCGTTCTCCGCCAGCCGCCGCGCCCAGACGAGTCCCGAGTTCTTCGGCCTGATGGCCGCCACGCACCTCGGGCTCGCCGGGCTCTGCGTCGGGATCGGCTACGGGCTCCGGCGCCTCCTGCCCTGGGCCCGGACGGCCGCCCTGGTCATGGTCGGCATTTCCACCGCGGCGGCGACGATCCACGGCGTCGTGATGCTCGCGAGCGGGTTCGGCTACGCGAGCAAGGGCCTCGAGATCCTGGAGGTGACCGCCGTCGTCGCCGGGACGATCCTGATCCTGCTCGGCTCCCCCAGGACCGCGGCGTTGTTCGATCCGTCGGCCGCCCCGGGGCCTCGCGCGGCGGGCAAACGCCGCTGGTGGACGCTCTCGGCGCAATGGCTCGGGGCCGCGCTGGTGGTCGCCTTCGCCTTCGGGCTCGTGCGGCTGCTGTCCCTCGGCCCGCTGGTCGAGGTCGTCTGGGCGGGTGTTCTGTTGACCTGACGGGTCCCGGCCCCGGTTCTTGACCCGGAGGAAGGGGAACTTCCTCATGGACCGTTCGAGTCGAACGGGACCTCGATGCCAGCGGAGTCTCGGGCCGGGCCCGATCTTGCTCAAGGGGGAGTGCTGATGCAGCGGAACCCGAGGCAGCGGCCCCGGGCGGTCGGGGGCCGACCTCGGCGGGAGGAGCTGCGGCAGAGGCTGGCCGGGCCGATCCAGCTCCCGCCCCGCTCGCTCCGGGCCTTGCCCGGGGCGCGGTTGACGGGATTCGGTCGAGTGGCATCGGGCGACCCGTAGAAGGTGGGGTTGTACCAGTCCCGGCACCACTGCCAGACGTTGCCCGCCATGTGATGCAGGCCGAAAGGGGACATCCCCAGCCGCGCGTTCACGTCGGCCATCGGCAGGTCGTCGGCCCGGTAGGTGGCCCCCTTGCGGTGCCTGCCGAAGCGGATCTCGTGGGTCGATGGGGGCTCGTTCCCCCAGGGGAACGCCAGGGAGACGGCCCCTCGGGCGGCGTACTCCCACTGGGCCTCGGTCGGCAGGAAGCTCTCGGGCTCGGAGCCCGATTCGCCCCGATAGCCACGCCAGTCCCGCCCGTTGGCCCAGAGCGAGTAGGCATTGGCCCCATGCCACGACACGAGGATCATCGGCCACCGCTCGGCACCCGCCAGCGGGTGCCAGCCCGAATCCCCCCGGGCGATGAGCTGGTGCCGATCGCGGCGGTCCCCGGGGCCGAGCACGAACCAGTCGCCGAGGGCGTCGGGCCCGGCCTCGCCGATCGAGTTGAGAAACCGACAATACGCCGTGGTCGACACCGGCTCGGCGTCGATCAAGAACGAGTCGAGCTCGACGACGTGCCAAGGGCGCTCGTCGATCGGGCTTTCTACCGTGTCCGACCCGATCTCGACGACCGCCGAGGGGATCAGAACGCAGCGCATCCCGTCGCTCCGCCTCCGGTATTCGGGGCCGGGCCCGGACGCCTTCAGTCGCTCGAAAGATCGTTCGCCCTTCCCCTGCCGCTCCTGCCATCGACCGTCGAGCTGCGAGAACGGGAGGCAAGAGCTCGCCGGCGGATCGTACTCCTGGGGCCGACGCCACCAACCCCGAGCCGGCGTGCCGGACCCCTGCTGGAGGTAGACCAGTTCGGCGATATCAGCCAGGCGGAATGGCTGTCGGGTGAAGACGGCCTTGCAGATCGGGTTCGGGCCGTCGTCGGGCAAGGTGACGTCGAAGGCCTCCTCGACCTCGATGATGAGCTCGACGAGTTCGAGGCTGTCGACGTTGAGGTCCTGAAATACCCGACTATCGGGCGTGATCTTCGACCGCTCGATCCCCAACTGCTCGGCGACGACATCGCAGACCTTCTGCTCGATGTCACCGAGTCGCAGGCTTGCCCGAGGGTTCATTCGCCCATCCTTTCGCCAGGGCCGGCGGCCCTTCGCCCGTGCGGGACCGGCCGGCATCCCCGGATCATAACAGGCGGGATCGGGGGATGCCGAGGTCCGGTCGAGCCTGGGCATCGCTACCGTTCGTAGTGGGCCCGCCCGGAGCCGTCGAAAGCAGCCCGAGTCGCGGCAGCACTTCTTGAAAAGGAGCCCGCTGCCGCAGGGGCAAGGGTCATTCCGGCCGAGCTTCTCGCGAAGCTCCTTGTCGCCGTGGACGACCCGAAGGCCGCGCTGGACGTGGGTCTCGCTCAGGATACCCCCGGCGACGCTTGGACATGACCTCGAAAGCAAGGGGCGTCGTCTTCGAATCGCGGTCGCATGGGACACCTCCTTCGCCGGACGACCTCGGGGCCGAGTTCGGCACGGTCGCCGCACCCTCGCCCGGGGAGACAGGGCCAGGGTGACAGAGGTTCGGTGGCGTCCGGGTCTTTGCCGCGACCTTCGACCTCCGCGGGATTGCGTCACGAGGGGTCGTGACGAGGCGTTACTCGCAATCCAAGAGCCTTGGCCGCCTCGGGCCTCGTCGGCGATCATGGAAATGGCCGGGCGGGCGAGGCGGCCGGCAATCCTGTATAATTCCGCTATTGAACTATTTGACTCCAGAACCGGATACGCCTATCATGACGCCGAGCGAGAAGGGGGACGGGTCGGACGCCAGCCTGATCCTGGGGCAGCTCTGGCACCTCGTCGGGTCGGTCCTGGACGAGGTGGAGCCCTCGCTGGAGGCCCTGGGGATGTCGCCCAAGGCGTTCTTCCTGCTGGTCGAGGTGGCCGAGCACCCGTTCCCCGCCGAGCTTGCCCGCAAGCTGTTCTTGCCGCCCCCGACGGTGACCTATCTCGTGAAGCAGCTCGAAGGGAAGGGATACCTGGCCCGGCGGGCCGAAGCGGGCGACCTCCGGAGGTTCCGGCTGGTGCTGACGCCCGAAGGCCTGGAGGCGCTCCGGAAGGCCGAGGCGGCCTTCACCGCCATCGCCGGCGAGCGGGCCGGGCGGGTGGCCCCCGAGGACATGGTGGTCTTCCACCGCGTGGTCAAGCGGCTCTTGCCGGCCCGCGGCGAGGAGCCTTGAGGCGGGTCGATTCACCCCGAAGAGGAGCAGGCCATGGGCATCGAGGGCAAGGTCGCCGTCGTCACGGGCGGGTCGCGGGGGATCGGCCGGGCCATCGCGGCTCGGCTGGCCCGGGACGGCGCCCTGGTCTGCGTCAACTACCGGGGGGACGTCGATGCGGCCCGGGCCGTGGTCGAGGAGGTCGAGGCGGCCGGGGGCGAGGCGTTCGCCCTCCAGGCCGACGTCGGCTCGATCGAGGAGCTCGACCGGTTCTTCGAGGGGCTCGACTCCGAGCTGACGGCCAGGCGCGGGGATCGCCGGTTCGACATCCTGGTCAACAACGCCGGGGTCGGGGGCGCCGGGTCGATCATGACGGCGACCGAGGCGGACTTCGACCGCGTGTTCGCCACCAACGTCAAGGGGCCGTTCTTCGCCGCCCAGCGGGCCATCCCCCGGCTCAGGGACGGCGGGCGGATCATCAACGTCTCCTCGAACCTGTCCCGCCACCCGCTGCCGATGGGCCTGCCTTATTGCATGACCAAGGCGGCCATCGACAACTTCACCGTCGGCCTGGCGGCCGAGCTGGGCAGGCGGGGGATCACCGTCAACACGCTCGCCCCGGGCCTGACCGCCACCGACATGAACGCCGGGCTCCGCCAGGACGGGCGGATGGAGGCGCTGTTCGCTTCGATGACCGCGCTGGGCCGGGTCGGGGCGGTCGAGGACATCGCCAAGGCGGCGAGCTTCCTCGCCTCGCCCGACTCGGCCTGGGTGACCGGGCAGTACCTCGAAGCCAGCGGCGGCCTCGGGCTCGTGATCCCCGGGCTCGGCTGATCGAGGAGCAAGGCCGGAGGGGCCTGGGTCTCCTCCGGCCCGTCGAGAGTTCCCCTCAAAACGGAGATCCAAGGGCCATGCGTTACAAGCTGCTGGGCCGATCGGGCCTGCGCGTCTCGGAGCTTTGCCTGGGCACGATGACGTTCGGCGAGGATTGGGGCTGGGGGTCGTCGAAGGAGGAGAGCCGCGCGGTGCTCGACGCCTTCCTCGAAGCGGGCGGCAACTTCATCGACACCGCCAACGTCTACACCAACGGCACCAGCGAGCTGCTCCTCGGCGAGTTCCTCCAAGGCCGGCGCGACTCGGCCGTCCTGGCCACCAAGTACACCAACGCCATGCCCGGCACCGACCCCAATGCCGGGGGCAACCACCGCAAGAACATGATGCGCTCGGTCGAGGCCAGCCTCAAGCGGCTCAGGACCGACTACATCGACCTGTACTGGCTCCACATCTGGGACCGGATGACCCCGCTCGAAGAGGTGATGCGGGCCTTCGACGACCTCGTCTCCCAGGGCAAGATCCTCCACGCCGGGGTGTCGGACATGGCCGGCTGGGCCGTCGCCCGGGCCAACACCCTGGCCGAGTGGCGGGGCTGGTCGCCGTTCGTGGGGCTCCAGGTCGAGTACAGCCTGATCGAACGGACCGTCGAGCGGGAACTCCTGCCGATGGCCGAGGCCCTCGGCCTGGGCGTGACCGCCTGGTCCCCCCTGGCCGGCGGCATCCTCACCGGCAAGTACGCCTCGGGCGAGGCCCCGGCCGACGCCCGAGGCAACAGCGAGATGATAAAGAGCTTCGCCCCGGCCTACGCCCGCAGGGGGCCGATCGTCGCCGAGGTTCAGAAGATCGGCCTCGAGGTCGGCCGGTCGCCCGCCCAGGTCTCGCTGGCCTGGCTCAGGCAGCGGCCGACCCCGGTCATCCCGATCATCGGGGCGAGGAAGATGGAGCAATTCCGCGACAACCTGGCCTGCCTCGACCTGACCCTCGGCGCCGAGCACCTCGCCCGGCTCGACGAGGTCAGCCGGATCGAGCTCGGCTTCCCGCACGACTTCTACCGCAACGGGATGGTCCAGGGCCTCACCTTCGGCGGGATGCGCGACCGGATCGACGCCTGACCGACGGCTAGGCCGGTTCTTCACATAAGTTGTGTCATGGACAGAAGTATCGCGCGCGGGCCGGCCGGGACTACCCCCTCGCTCGGGGCGGTCCGTCGGCGGATAATGGGGGTCTCGGCTGCGACCCGGGCCGATCGGGCGGCACTCCGTCGCGGAGGCGCGATCGGTCCGGCGACCGGGATTCGAGCCAGCTCGGCTCTGGGAGATCGCTCGCGATGAAGAACCGCCGGACGCTGCTGATGGCCCTGAGCACCGCCTTCGTGGCCCTGTCCCTGATCGTCGGCTCGGCCATCGCCGACGAGCTGTACGGCGTCCTCACCAAGGTCGACACCGACGCCAAGAAGGTCACCGTCGTCGAGAAGGACACCGACAAGGAAGTCCTGGTCACCATCACCGACGAGACCGAGTACGTCACCAAAAAGGGTGCCAGCAAGATCGACCTCGAGAAGGTCGCCAAGAACATCGAGAAGGCCAAGGACAAAGGTGCCAAGGGGATCCCCGTCCAGGTGACCCACGAGAAGGGCGTCGCCTCGAAGATCGCCCCGATCCCGAAGAAGAAGGACGCCGCCAAGGACTGAGCCGCGCCCGGCCAAATCGCCAAGGGCTTCCGGGGTCGTCACGCTCCCGCCTCGCGGCACCCTCTCCGACCCTGGACGCCGAACCGCGAGCAGGCCCCGAACCCGGGATGGCGCCCGGGTTGTCCGCATCTCGGGGAGACCCTCGCACGCAGACCGACCCGACCCGAGGGATGAGCCGGCCATGAGCATCGCGCAGCAGATGAGGGGTTCGCTCAAGGACGCCATGAAGGCCAGGGACGCCGTCCGCCTCAACGTGCTCCGCTACTGGATCGCCCAGCTCACCCTGGGCAGCGGCGAGGAGATGGGCGACGCCGAGGCGATCAAGAAGATGCGCGGGGTCCTCAAGGAGGCCAAGGCGGGCCAGACCACCTGGAAGCCCGAGGAACTCGCGGTGATGGGCGAGTGGGTCCCGGCCTCGCTCGGCCCCGAGCAGATCGCCGAGGCCCTGGCGCCGGTGGTCGACGCGATCAAGGCCGCGCCCAAGGAAGGCCAGGCGATCGGCGTGGCCATGAAGGCCCTCGCCGGCCGGCCGGTCGACAGCGACGACGTCCGGGCCGCCGTGGCCTCGATCCGGGCCTGACGGCCCGACCCCCGATCCGATCAGCGCCTCGCCCGATCCGAGTCGCCCCAGAGCTTGACCAGGAGGTCGAACGCCCGGGGGTCGTGGCTCCGGAGTTCGGCCCGGACGTAGGGGAAGAAGTCGTTGGTCCCGAAGAAGGCTTCGCTCGCCTCGGCGAAGTATTCCATCGGGTTGGTCGCGGCGTAGGACCGGACGCTCCGCCCCCGGCCGTCGGTGACGGAGTCGTAGAGCTTCTCCGCCATCGCCCGGTCGTAGGCGGCCCGGATCTCGGGGTTGGCGTGGCCCGCCTTGAGGAACTGGTCGTGGTAGGCGTGGGCCATCTCGTGGAGGACCATCCACGGCTGCTCCAGGGTCCAATCCAGGAAGTTCGAGGCGTTGGAAAGCTCGACGCACCCCGCCTTGGCCGGGTCCATCCCGTGATCCTTGAGCCACCCGGGGTCGGGGTGGTAGGCCATGCAGGGGTTGTGCGGCTCGGACTCCTCGACCCAGATCCTGATCCTCCGGAGCTTGGCGACCGCCGGCTTCGGGAGCCTCCGGCCGATCTGGTAGAGCTGGAAGCGGAGCAGGGTCATCACCGCCTCGCCCCTGGGATTGCCCGGTTCGAGCAGGCTGGGCGCGACGAAGGCGGTCCACCCCTCGACCTGCCGGGCCTCGTATCCCCCGGGGGCCGTCGGTTGGTCGGGCGGGAAGCCGGCCCGGGCGCCCGAGGTCCCGCCGAGACACGAGCCCGCGAACGCCAGCAGGGCCGTCCGCCGGCGGACTCGGAGTTGCGTGGGCATCGCGAGTTTTCCTCCATCGGGGGGGGCTTGACGGTCGGGTCGGGCCCACCATCGTAGGACATCGGGCGGCCGAGTTCCACGCCAAGGATGCGGCGAAGGGCGAGACTCCGGCGGCGGTTCGTGGTCTACTGGGACCGGTGCGGGGGGCGAACTCGGAGGGGGCGGCCACCGTTGGGCCTCGGGACGGGGGAGGCGGCGGTGAAGACCAAGGGGGAGATCGTCAGGGACTGGCTGCCGAGGTACACCGGGCGGTCGCTCGACCAGTTCGGCCGGTTCATCCTCCTGAGCAACTTCGGCCTCTATCTCGACCTCTTCGCCGCCCGGTTCGGGGTCGAGGTCCTCGGCCGGGACAGGCCGATGGCCTCGGCCACCGCCGGCGACATCACCATACTCAACTTCGGGATGGGCAGCGCGATGGCCGCGACGGTGATGGACCTGCTCTCGGCCGTCGAGCCCCGCGCGGTCCTCTTCCTGGGCAAGTGCGGCGGCTTCCAGAAGACCAAGGTCGGCGACTTCATCCTGCCGATCGCCGCGATCCGCGGCGAGGGGACGAGCAACGACTACCTCCCGGCCGAGATCCCGGCCCTGCCGTCGTTCCGGCTCCAGAGCGCGGTGTCGCGGTCGATCGTCCGCCACCAGCTCGACTACTGGAGCGGCACCGTCTACACGACCAACCGGCGGGTCTGGGAGCACGACGAGGCCTTCAAGGAATACCTGACCCGGGTCCGGGCCCTGGGGATCGACATGGAGACGGCCACGATCTTCGTCGTCGGGTTCGTCAACCGGATCCCCAAGGGGGCGCTCCTGCTGGTCTCCGACAACCCGATGACGCCCGAAGGGGTCAAGACCGCCCAGAGCGACCAGGTCGTCAACGACCGCCACGTCCGGACCCACCTGGATCTCGGCATCGCCGCCCTGATCGAGCTCCGCGACTCGGGCGACTCGGTCAGGCACCTCCGGTACGAAGAGTCTTGATCCCGAAGGGACGACGATGGCGACCAAGCCGACCCGCCAGCAAGACCAGGCCGCCGACAAGCTCGCCGGGATCATCCTGGCCATCGCCGAGGCCGCCCGGCTCGACCCGCGGAGCCCGATCGACGCCGCCGGATTCGCCGACCTGGCGAGCCGGGTCGCCCGGGTCTCGTCCGCCTTCCCCCTCGACGCGATCGTCGCGCGGGCCCTCGACGCCCGGGGCAAGTCCCTGGGCCTGCGCTCGGGCACGGCCGACCTGCTCACGCTGGTCGAAGTGGACGTCCAGCCCCTATCCAGCCTGCTCCTGGACGACGACGCCTTCCGCGGCCTGGTGGCCCGGGCCGAGGCCGAGCTGGGCGAGGTTTGAACCGATACGGAGCGAGTGCCGCATGGCGATCGTCGAAATCTGCGCCGAGGGGATCGCCTCGGCCCTGGCCGCGGTCGAAGGCGGGGCCGACCGGGTCGAGCTCTGCGAGAACCTGGCCGACGGGGGAGTCACGCCGAGCGTCGGGGCGATCACCACGCTCTGCCGGGCCTCGGGCGGGACGCCGATCCATGTCCTGATCCGACCCCGAGGGGGCGACTTCGCCTATCGCGACTTCGAGGTCGAGGCGATGCGGATCGACCTGGAGGCGGCCAGGTCGGCGGGGGCCTCGGGCGTGGTCCTGGGCGTGCTGACCACCGAAGGGCGGGTCGACGTGCCGGCGACCCGTGGCCTGATCGAGGCCGCCCGGCCCATGTCGATCACCTTCCACAAGGCCTTCGACGCCACGCCCGACCCCTTCGAGGCCCTCGAAGACCTGATCGCCCTCGGCGTCGATCGCGTCCTGACCTCGGGCCAGGCGGCGACGGCCCGAGCCGGCTTGCCCATCCTGGCCGAACTGGTCCGCCGCTCGGCCGGCCGGGTCGCGATCATGGCCGGCGGCTCGATCCGCGAGGCCGAGATCGAGGGACTGGTCGGGGCCGGCCTGGCGGAGATCCACGCGGGCTCGGCCGCCGCTCTCGACGGCACCACGGACGCGGGCCTGGTCCGGCGGCTCGTGGCCGTGGCCCGCTCCGGCTCGGCGGAGATTTATCACCTGACGACCCGGGACGAGTGGGATCGGGCCAAAGCCGAGGGGGCGTATCGGGCGGCCTCGCTCGACGCCGAGGGGTTCATCCACGCCTCGACCGTCGGCCAGCTCGTCGGCTCGGCGAACCGGTTCTTCCGGGGCCGGTCGGGAATCGTCGTGCTCGCGATCGACGTGGCCAGGGTGCGGGTGCCGATCCGGTGGGAATCGTCGTCGCACTCGGAAAATCCCTTCCCGCATCTCTACGGGCCGCTCGACCCGGAGGCCGTCCGGTCGGTGAATGCCCTCGAATCGGACCAGGCAGGCGAATTCCGATGGCCAGTTTGAACCGGACTTCGGCCATCGAAATCTTTCCCGATCGCGCAACGATTGGTCTGCCGATTGCTCAAGTGCCAATCGTCAAGGTAGGCTGATGTTCATGAGGGGCCGCACCGGACCTCATCGGCCCGCCCTCGCATCGGGAAGGTTTGGATCATGTTGCTCCTCCTCGCGGATATCGTCCTGAGCCCCGGCAGCGTCATCGCCTGGCTCATCGTCGGCCTGATCTCGGGCTTCCTGGCCGGGAGGATGATGAAGGGCGGCGGGTTCGGGGTGGTGGGCGACATCGTCGTCGGCCTGATCGGCTCGCTGATCGGCGGGTTCCTCATGGGCTACTTCGTCCAGGGGACCGAGGGCTTCGTCGGCAGCATCTTCGTCGCCTTCATCGGCGCCTGCATCCTGATCGCCCTGACCCGGCTCGTCAAAGGGAAGCCCGCGGTCTGATCGGACCTGCTTCGACCGACTCCGGTCACGACCCGCGAGGCGGGCCCCGCTTCGTCGGGCCTGCCTCGCGCCTTTCTCGGGCCTGCTCTTGATCTGGACCTTACGGCCGGGCCTGGTCATCCTCCTCCGCCCGGACGGGCAGGCGCCCCGGCTTGGGCCGGGATCGGCGTCGGGAACTCGACCTCGCAGGCCGGGGCGACGACCCGGGCCAGGGCTTCGGCGACCTCCGCCTCGCTGGCCAGCCCGAGCCATCGCGAGATCCGACCCCTTTGCTTCGAGAGCAGGGCGAACCCCTGCCGGGCCAGGGGGGCGAGGGCGGGGGTGGCCAGCCGCTCGGACCACTCGCGGTAGTCTTCGAGGGCGTAGAGGCACATGATCCAGGCGTTCCCGCCCCGATAAACGCCGCCGTCGTCGCCGACGACGACCAGCTCCTCGGGGTGCTCCGAGCCGGCGAGCGTCGGGAAGAGCCGCCGGGCCGCGCCGGAGCCGGCTGCGACGAACGCCAGGTCGATCAAGGTCTCCTGGGATTCGAGCCAACGTCGGGCCCTGCGGCAGAGGCCGCAGCGGTGGTCATAGATGATCGTGAGCTGTCGCATCGTCGGGCCTCCTCGTCGACCGGGTCAATGGGCGTACCCCGTGGCCACGTCGACGAACTCGTCGGGCTCGACCGGCGGCTTGCGGGTCCGGAGCATGGCCCGCTTCCGCATCTTCGAGAAGACGTAGAGGTTGAAGAAGTGCATCCCGCCCAGGACGAGCAGGACCAGGCCGACCTTGGTGCTCAAGGTCTCGATCACGCCGGGCAGGTCGGCCGGCTTGTCGCCGTACTTCAGGGCCAGCGCGACGAAGCCGACGTTGATCAGGTAGAACCCGACCACGAGCAGGTGATTCACCGACTCGGCCAGCTCGCGGTTGCCGGAGAAGGCGTCGACCAGGAAGACCCGGCCGCTCACGGCGAGGGTCCGGGCCACCCAGACCGTCAGGCCGATGCTCAGGGACAGATACGCCAGGTAGCCATACACGACATACATGCGAACCTCCTCGCTCAATCCAAGGGTCGTCCGGTCAATCCGGCCCGCAAGGGCGACTCCGATCGTCCCCCTCCGCCGAGGGGAGAACCGCACGGCCTCGGCGATCATTAACGCGCTTCTTTCGGCGGCCCCGCGCCCATTCGGCGGGCCGGTCCGGCCGTGCCTCCTTGCATCGGGGGGCTGGGGGCTGTAGCCTCCCGATTTGGGGCGTGCGGAGATCGGGAACCCGGACGGGCCTTGGATCGGCCCGGGGCGGGCCCGCGTCGGCGAAGGGGAGGGTGGTCGCTTGGTCATGGAACGACGCGGGAGGACCCATTTGTGGGTGATCGCCCTGGCCCTGGCGCCGCTGGTCGAGGCCGGGGCCGGTCGGGCCTTGGCGGCCGACGGGCCGGGGATCGCCCTTTCGGATGCGGCCCAGATGGGGGCGTTCAACGTCGGGGCGTCGAGGGCCGGCGTCGCCAAAGTCCCCGACCCGAAGGCCGAAGGGGGCGGGGTCGTCCTCAAGGTCGACTACGCGATGCCCGCCGGCACGGCCGCTGGGGTCTGGGCCAAGGGGTTCCCCGCCACCCTCGACGCCGACCACGTCGACCTCGTCCGGCTCGGGGCCCGGGGGGACGACCCCGCCACGCTCCGGGCGATCGAGGCCGACCTGGAGATCAAGGGGTCCAGGGGGACCAAACGCCTGCCGATCGCCGGGGGCGAGGCATGGAACCTCGCCGAGGTCCCGCTCGATTGGGGGGCGATCGGCAACGTCGAGGAGGTCGTCGTCGCCCTCAAGCCGGCGGCGGGGGCTCAGGCGGCCGAGGGGACGATCTACGTCGACGTCCGGTTCGAGCAACTGCCCTGGTCCCGGAAGCTCGCCGCGATGCCGGCGGCCCGGATCGGCGGAGCCCTGGCCGTTGCCGCCCTGATCGCGGCCCTGATGCTGATCGGGCAGGGCTGGCGGACGGTCCCGCTCTCGGGCCTGGCCAGGGACGCGGCGCAAGGAGTGGGGTCGGTCCTGATCGGCCTGCTGGGCCTGGGGATCTTCGAACTCGGGGGACGGGCCGAACCGGGGTGGACCTGCCTGGCCCTGGCCGCCGCGGGGGCGGTCGTGGCGGCCTGGTGGACGCTCGCCCTGGCGGGTCGGCCGCCTAGCCCCGGCGAGGCGTTCCGCTCGGCCGCGATCACCGGCCTGCTGGCGGCCTCGGCGAGCCCGATGGCCATCTTGCAGGCCCCCGGGTCGTGGCCCGAGATGCTCCTCCTGAGCCAGTTCGTGGCGGCCGTGGCGGCGGTGATCTACCACTCGGCCAACGCCCGGAGCCTGGCGGCCGGGGGCGAGCCCCTGGGGCCGGTCCCGAGCTGGATGATCGCCGGGACGCCGTACACGTTCGGCAGCCTGGTCCTGCTGTCGAGCCCGGCCCTGATCGGCCAGCTCGGCGGCTGGCTGGCGCCCGGGACTCCCTGGCCGGCCGGCGAGATCCTGGCCCGGGGGCTGGTCCTGATCGGATTCAACGTCGTGGTCGCCCAGGCCCTGGCCCTGGCGACGAAGCGCCGGGCCATCGGGTCGGTCCGGGCGCACCTGGCGTTCGCGGCGGTCGCCCTGCTGGCGGCGGCCGGGCCTTGGATCGCCGACGTGGGGTCGGGGCCGAGGGTCGCCTCGTTGTCGGGCGGGGTCCGCGGCCTGGCCGTGATCGCGGCGACGATGGCATCGCAGGTCGGCCTGTGGGCCGAGGTCTACCTGATCACCGGGCTGTTCCTCGACGCCCTCCGGGGGGCCGCGCCGAACGGCTGGTCGAGCGTCCATTATCCTTGGCAGGGGTTCGCCAAGGGGGCAATCTATTCCGGGGTGTTCATGGGATTGCTCCAGGGCTTGGCCGCCCTCGGGTCGATCGACGCGGTCCGGTCGATCGGCCGGGCCGCCCCCTGGGCCTTGGCCGTCCCGTTCGGGGCGCTGGCCTTCCCGCTGGTCAAGACGATCTTCGAGACCTTCGACGGCAGCCAGGGGTTCTTCCGCCGGGCGTCCAAGAGCTACGGCGACGGCCTGCTCTACGCCCGGGGGGCGGCGGTCGGCCTGGGCCTGGGCCTGGCCGTGAGCCTGGGGATGGACCGGCGGGAGATGGGGGCCCGTTCGGCCTTCGGGATGCTGTTCGGCGTGCTGGCCTTCGCCGGGGTGAACCTGGCGCGGGACCTCGTCCTGGCGGCCCGGTCGAGGGGTCGGGTCCAGTCGTGGCGGGTCTACCTGGTCCAGGGGGCGCTCGGCGGGTTCATCGGGGCGGCCCTGGGCTTCTACTTCGACGCGGTCCAGGTCGAGGTGGTGGCCCGGAAGTTCGCCCGGTACCTGGCCGTCGGCTCGGCCCCCGAGCCGTTCGGGGCGTATCCGCTCCTGAGCAAGTGGGGCTTCCTCGACCTGGGGACCTCGACCGGCGGGGCCAAGCTGCTGTACGACGAGGCCTTGCGGGGGGTGATCTCCTGGTCGGTGCCGGCCTGGCTGTTCGCGATCAACCGGACGTTCCTGGCGGCCTACTTCCGCAAGGAAACCGGCCCGATCCGCGCGCTGTTCGAGCGGGGCGGGCTGCTCGGCCTGACCGCGAACATGATCGAGGTGTTGCGCTGGGGTTTGTGGATGGCGCCGATCATCGAGTCGTTCCTCCGGCCGATGGGCGAGCCCACCTGGTACAACCAGGACGGCGCGATCCGCACGGTGTTCGCCCTCTTCCGCGACGTCACCACCCCTCGCGACGCCTTCCAAACCTGGAGCCTCGACGTCTTCATCGCCCTGCTGGCCTATGACCTCGTCCGGGTCTTGATCTGGCTCGACCACATGGGCCTGAGGGTGGCGACGCTGGTCAACCTCTCGTTCCTGGGGATGGACCGGCTCGATTCCCGGATGGCCCGGTTCACCGCCCCCGCCTCGACCGCCCGGTGCATCCCCGAGAGCGTCAAGCGGTTCACCACATGGGCCCCGCTCCTGATCCCCTTCTACATTCCCCAGGGAAGAAACTGGGACGTGGCCTGGGACCGCTCCCAGAAGCTCCAGGCCGCCGGCGGCGGCGGGCCGCTCGCCCACCTGCTCGCCCTGCCGACGGGCCAACAAGTCCTGCTCCTGGGCGGCTTGACGCTGGCGGGCACGGCCGCGTTCTCCCTGGGCCGATGGCTCGGCGCCCGGCGGAAGGCGGCGGTCCCGGCCTCGTGGAGCCTGGCCAACACCGAGTACCAGGTCACCCTCAAAGGCACCGGCGAGATCGTGAGCACGATCCCGACCCGGGGCTACGACCTGACCCGGCGCTCCTACGACGGCCTCGACCCCGCCGGCCGGGCCCTCTTCGTCCTCGACGGCGACCGGGCCTGGCCGCTCGTCGGCCACTTCCCCGGCGTGACCTCGGCCCACGGCAAGGATGGCGAGGCCCTGACGATCGGCCGCTCCGAAGGGTCGCTGCACGCCCGGGTCGCGATCACCCTGCCGGGCCAGGGCGACCCGGCCGAACTCTGGACGATCACGGTCGAGAACCGGGGCGGCGAGTCGAGGCGGGTCGAGCTGATCCCCTACGCGGAGTGGGTCCTCGACAAGCCCGACGCCGACCGGGGCCACACCCAGTACAACCGGCTGTTCCCCGAGATGGAGTACGCCTCGGGCCTGCACGGGGTGCTCGCCTGGGACAAGCACGCGAAGGCGATGGGCCTGCTCGCCTCCGACCTGGAGCCCGAGGGGTTCCTGACCTCGCGGGTCGACTTCATCGGCCGAGGCCGCTCGATCCGCTCCCCCCGAATCCTCGAAACCCTGGCCTTCACCGGGCCGGTCGACACCGACTCGCACCCGACCTTCGACCCGATCGCCAGCCTCCGCCTGGCGTTCGACCTCGCCCCCGGCCAGTCCAAGGTGGTGCGCGTCCTGATCGGCTTCGCCGACGGCAAGCCGCACGCCATCGACCTGATCGACCGCCACCTGAGCATCCCCGGGGCCCGGGCCGTCCTCGGCGACCGGAGGCGGAAGGAGCACCACCCGATCGGCCACGGGGAGGTCCCGCCCGGCACCCCGCGGCCCTACTTCGAGTACGCCGACGACGGCCGGACCCTCCGGGTCCTCACCCCCTTCACCCCCAGGCCCTTCGACCACCAGATGTCGAACGCCCTGGGCCACGTCCTGGCCGTGACCAACCGAGGGTTCCAGACCAGTTCGAGCGGCAACGCCCAGCAGAACCGCCTCACCCCCGACTGGCCCGACACCGTCACCCGAGAGGTCCCGCCCGAGGCGTTCTACCTGTTCGACCCCGAGTCGCGGGAATGGTTCTCGCCGACCTACCACCCGCTCAACGACGCCGAGGCGACCTACGAAACCGACTTCGGCGTCGACGGGACGGCCACCTTTCACATGAGCAAAGGCTCGATCGAGACCGAGCTGACCGTCTTCGTCCCGCCCGACCGGCCGACGGGCGTTTATCTCTTGACCATCAGGAACCGAGGGGAGAGCCAGCGGGGTCTCTACATCGCGTCCTATTTCCAGGTCGTCCTCGCCGCCCAGCCCGAGGCGGCCGGCCCGCTCAGGGTCCGGACCGGCGGGGAAGTCGCTCCGGAACGGCCGGATGTCACCTTCGAGAACCCCCGTAACCAATACCGGCCTGGTCCGGCGTTCGTGCACATGGGCGGCATCGAGCCAAACTACGGCATCGCGACCACGCGAGGCCAGTTCTTCGGCCGGACGGGCGATGTCACCCGTCCAGAGATGGTCTGGAATGAGGATGATCTCGTCTGCAAGGGGGGGGCAGATGACCGGCCCGCCGCGGCGATCGTCTGTCATCAAGTCATCCCGGCCGGCGAAGAGTTCACCGCGGTCGTCGTGCTCGGCCAGGCCGACAATCAGGCCGGCGTCCGCTCGGCGATCCGGCTTTGCGACGAGGGAGAGGCCGCGAAGGCCCTCGCCTCTACCCGCGCCTGGTGGCTGGCCCTGATGGACACGGTCCGCGTCTCGACCGACCGGGCCGACTTCGACCGCTACCTCGACTGGCTCAAGTACCAGGCGCTGGCCGAGCGGATCTGGGCCCGGCGGGGGTTCTACCAGGCGAGCGGGGCGTTCGGGTTCCGCGACCAGTTGCAGGACTCGGTCAACCTGATCTGGGTCGACCCGGCGATCGCCCGCAAGCAGATCCTGTTGCATGCCTCGCAGCAGTTCCTCGAAGGGGACGTGGTCCACTGGTTCCACCGGCTCCAGGACGGCCGGACCGGCTTCGCCGCTCGGACGCATGCCTCGGACAACCTGCTGTGGCTGGCCTGGGGCGTGGTCGATTACGTGGGGGCGACGGGGGATCTTTCGCTGCTCGACGAGCACACCCCCTACCTCGAATCCGAGCTGCCGTTCGAGCCCCTGCCGGCAGGCAAGGCGGGCATGGGGTTCGACCCGCTCCGGTCGACCCGGGAGGACTCGGTCTATCGGCATTGCCTCAAGGCGATCGACCTCGTGCTCGACCGCCGGATGGGGGTCCACGGCCTCCCGCTGATGGGCACCGGCGACTGGAACGACGGGCTCGACGAGATCGGCTCGGAGGGACGGGGCGAGTCGGTCTGGCTCGGCTTCTTCCTCCACTACATCCTGGCCCGGATGGTCCCGATCGTCGGCCGGATCGAGGGCCAGGGGCGGGCCGACTACTACTCGGGCCGGCTCGCCGACCTCGGCCGGGCGCTCGAAAGCACCTGGCGCGGCGACCGCTACCTCCGGGCCTTCCACGACGACGGCACCGAGATCGGCGTCAAGGACAGCGGGATCTGGGAGATCGACGCCCTCACCGCCGCCTGGGCCGTGATGTCCGGGATCAACCCCGACCGAGGGCGGACGGTCTTCGAGACGGCCCTCGGCGTCCTGGAGAAGGAGACGACGATCCTCCTGGGCTGGCCGCCGCTCCGCGAGGACACCAAGCCGTACCTCGGCCGGAGTTCGTGGTATCCCGAGGGGGTCCGCGAGAACGGGATGTATTGCCACGGCGTCCAGTGGCTCGTCGGGGCGGCCCGCATCCTCTCCAACCGGGCGCTCGAACTGGGCAACCCGGACGACGCCCGGCATTATGCCGAGGCCGCCTACCGGCTCTGGCGGAAGATTTCTCCCTTGGATCACACCGCCCCCGGGTCGATCGAGACCTACGGCGGCCAGCCCAACAAGCAGGCGGCCGACATGGTCACGACGTTCGACCCCGGGCGGATGATCTGGAACGGCTACACCGGCGCGGCGGGCTGGATGTTCCGCCAGGCGATCGAGGGGGTGCTCGGCCTCCGCCTCGTCGGCGGGACCGTCGAGCGGACCCAGGGGGCGGCGGTCGCGGCCGACCTCGGCGAGCCTCGGGTCGACCGCGACGTCTCGGGCAGCCCGTTTTCGAAGGGGGCCGAGCCCTCGTCGCCGGCCCGGGAGGTCAGGCCCGAGGGGGCGACCTCGGACCTGCGGTCGGCCGCCAGGTGATCGTTCGTCGGCGAAGCAACAAAGGGGGTGGGCCGGTGGGGATGATGCTCCGGAGGATCATGGTCGCGGTGTTCGCCTGGATCGGCCAAGCCATCGCGTGGGGGCAGGAGCCGCCCCGGGCGACCGGATCGGACCCGGCGCCGGGCTCGCGGTTCCCGAGCATCCCGGCCGAGCACCGGCACGCCCGGATGCTCCTGGCCAACGCCCTCCGGTACGTCGAAGCGTCCAACAAGATGGTCGACCCGGCCTCGGGCTACCCGTTCGAGGGGTGGAACCAGGACCCGTCGCGCGGCCTGTTCCTCCGGTCGTTCACCCAGTTGACCGCGATCGGCCAGTACCTGGAGCTGGTCGCCGTGGTCGCCTCGGGCCAGGCCGACACCCCCAGCCTCCCCCGCGACGAGGCCCGGCGGCAGCTCGCCAAGCTCGTGGCGACCCTCAAGGCCGACCAGCGGGACCCGACGCTCGCGGCCAAGGGGCTGCTCGGCAACTTCCTCGACCTGGCCACCGGCAAGCGGCTCGGGCCGCTGGCCTCGGACGTGGACAAGTCGAAGCTCGTCGACGCCTTCGGCCCGACCAAGGCCCAGGCCCTCTGGCTCGCCCTCACCGGGGCCGGCTGGATCGCCCCCAGGAACCAGGACCGGGAGGCCGAGATCCGCCGGGGGGCCCGGTACGGCTACGAATACTTCGACGGCCCGCTCGCCCCGTTCAACGACCCGGCCACGAAAACCAAGCTGATGGCCGTGCTCGACCGCCGGGTCGTGATGGCCATCTTCGGCGACAACGCCAACCTGTCCGCCTCCGTCGCCAAGGCCATCGGCGCCCTCCTGGAGCCCGGGGCGAAGGCCGACCCGGCCCTGGCCGCGATCCGCGCCGACCTCGAAGGCTTCCTCGATCGCCAGGCCGAGGGGTATGCCCACCTCCACGACCCCAAGGCCGGCCTGTTCTACTTCGGCTGGGATTCGAGCAAGGACCGCCTCTACGGCTGGGAAGACCTCCAGGGCCGATGGACGACCGGCCACATGGACTACCTGGTCAACGAGTTCCGCGGGCCCGCCATCTTCATCGCGCTCCGGTATGGCCTGCCGATCGACGCGATCGCCAACCTCGGCTTCAAGATGAAGCCGTACCGGACGCGGGCGGGGGCCGACCGGTACGTCCTCGCCCCCTGGGAAGGGTCGGCCTTCCAGGGCTTCGGCCTCTCGCTGTCGATGGGCGAGGCGAACCGGCCGAGCTGGCGGGCCTTGCTCGGCAACCTCGTCGAGGCGGAGGTCGACTACGCCACCAAACGCGGGCTGCCCGGGTTCCTCTCCGAGTCGTACACCGGCGACGGCGTCCAGTACACCGGGAGCGTGGGCATCCCCGAGATCACCGTCAGCCCCAAGCCCCGGGTCACCGACGCCGCCTCGCTCTACACCCTGGGCGTGGCCTACGACGTCGAGCCCGAACGGGTCGAAGGGTTCCTCGCGGCGAACTGGCCGGCGATCTCGGGCCTGCTCACCGAGCATGGCCCGTGGGAGGGCTACAGCATCGCCCGGAAGGAGCCGATCCGGTTCCAGACCACGGCGCACACGCTGGCCCTGGCCCTCGGCCTGCTCGGCCGGGCCTCGGAGGACATGGCCCGCTACCTCGACGCCAAGGGGCTATCCGCCCGCCTGGAAGCCACGCTCCGCCCGGGCCCGGGGCGCGACCTCCTGGCCGGGGGGGCGAAGGGATTCGCCTGGGCCCCGAACGGCGGCGAGATCCGCTCGACTTTCGAGGGGGGCGAGCTCCGGGCCTCGGCCGCCTCGGTCCGCGAGTTCGGCGTCGCCTTCGTCCTCGGCGAGCAGGGGGCCAACCTGTCGGGCGGGACGCTCACACTCCGGTACCGGTCGCCTCGGGCGATCGGCCCGGCCACCCTCGCCCTCAAGGCGAAAGGGGGACCGCCCGCCGACGACGGCCTGATCCCGCAGGAGGTCCAGCTCAACCTGGTCGCCGCCGCCGGCCGCGAGGGGGCCGAGCTGAAGATCCCCCTGCCGGCGACGCCCGGCCTGGCGGCGATCCGCGAGGTCGTCCTGACCCACGGCCCCGACGCCGACGGTCGGGCCGTCGACCTGGCCATCACCCGGCTCGCCTTCGAGCCCGCCTCGCCCTGACCCGAGGGTCGTGCGTGCGGGTCAGCGGCCACGGACGGCGCAGGCGAGCAGCCTCCAGGAGTCGCGGGAGTGCGGGGAGCACGCGACGGCGGCCAGGGCGTAGTGGCGGGCGGTGCCGACGAATCCGGAGCCGAGGGCCCACCAGCCCCAGCAGCGGAGGATCTCGGCCCGGCCGAACGGCCTGGCCTCGCGATCGGGCGGGGGGGCCGGAGGGGTCAGCCCCCGCCTCAAGTTGGCCTCGACGATCGCCCTCCGGGTGGCCACGAGCTGCTGGGCGACCCGGGCCCGGCCCACCTTCGTGAAGTGCTCGCGGTACCGGACCAGGGTCTCGGGCAGGTTGACGATCCGGCCGACCTCGGCCATCCTCAGGAAGAATTCGACGTCCTCGCAGAGGTAGAATTCCTCGCGATACGGGCCGACCTCGTCGACGGCCCACTTGCGGAACATGACCGAGGGGTGGTAGACGAGCTGGCCCCCTTCGCCGGTGAGCAGCCCGCCGATGATCTCCTCGTGCGAGAGGGCGCGGCTCATCACCGTCAAGGGGCGGCCGTCCGGGTCGATCACCGTCACCCGGCTGCCGACGAGCACGCAGTCGGGGTTCTCGCCGAGGTAGCGGACCTGGCGCTCGAAGCGGTCGGACCGGGCCACGTCGTCGGCGTCCATCCGGGCGAGCAGCTCCCCCTCGGCCAGCGCGAGCATCTGGTTGAGGGCGACGAGGTAGCCGGTGTTGGGCCGGCTGATCAGGCGGATTCGAGGGTCCTCGGCGGCGAACCGTTCGAGGATCGCCCGCGAGCCGTCGGTCGAGCCGTCGTCGATGATCAGGAACTCGAAGTCGCCGAAGGTCTGGTCGAGGATGCTCCGGGTCGCCTCGGCGACGTAGCGCTCGGCGTTGTAGACCGGCATCAGGACCGAGACCTTCGGCGCCCTGACCCGGGTCGCCTCGCCCTCAAGCCTCGGCCCAATTGCTGTCGTTTCGGTCATGAGCAAGCCTCGGGATTCCCTCGACGCGCCGGCCTCGTGATCGGTCATGACGGCACCGTCCCCGGACCCTCGGGGCGACGGCCGCCCCCGACGAGCCCGACCTTGGCCGCCCATCGGGCGTAGCGGAGCCCGGCCCGGAGCCGGACCCCGGCCGGCTCGTGGCGGTAGGTGGGCATGATGGCCCGGAGCGCCTCGATGGGCCGGCCGAGCCCCATCAGGCGGCCGACCTCGATCTCGGCCCACCATCGGGCCCGCCGGGTCGCCTCGCGGAGCAGGGCGGGCCGCTCGGCCTCGGGGGCCAGGGCGGCGATGGCGTCGATCCCCCGGGCGATCTCGGGCAGGATCGACCGCGACCGGGCGAGCCGGCCGGTCTCGCCGGCGTCGTGCTGCCGCCAGCAGGCGAGCATCTCGGGCTCGTACCAGACCGGCCCCGCGAAGGCGACCCGGGCCCACATCTCCCAGTCGAGGGTGAAGCGGAGGTCGGGGCGGAACCCGCCGACCTGCTCATAGGTGGCCCGCTTCACCGCGATCGAGGGGCACTGGATGCGCTGCTCGACGGCGATCCGGGCGGCCCAGCCTTCGAGCACGCCCGGGGTATCGCTCTCGACGTCGGAGACCCGGAGCGTCCGGCCGTCGCCGTCGATCCAGGAATAGCGGCAGAAGGCGGCGACGAGGTCGGGTCGGGCCGCGTCGGCCCGGCCGAGCCGCTCGTAGAAGCCGGGCAGGATCAGGTCGTCCTGGTGGAGGATGTGGACCCATCGGCCTCGGCTCAGGTCGATGCAGGCGTTCCAGTTCGCCGCCAGGCCGACGTTGGTGGCCCCGCGGTGGTACTCGACCCGGCCGGGGGCCACGTCGGCGACGATCCGCCCGGCCTCCGGCGAGGGCGAGGCGTCGTCGACCACCGCGATTTGCATCCGATCCGGCCCGGGGTCCTGCTCCAGGACCGACCGGAGCGTCGACTCCAGCAGCTTCGTGCTGTTGTAGGCCGGGATCATCACCGACCAATCCGGCCGAGCCGCCCCCCCGGCCGCCGGGACGACTCCTGGGATCGCGGATGTGTCGGGACCGGCCGGTCGGTCGGTCGGGTGCGGCTTCCTCATCGGACCATGCTCGACGACCCTCTGGGGGAGGCGCGACGCGGGCTCGCGCCGTCCGCCCGGTGCACAACTCGGCGATCTCGCCCGGGGGGCCGTGGTTGGCTCCGGTTTAGTCGAGAGCATTATGCCCGCTCGGGCAAGCCAGGTCATGATTAAGAACGAAAAGACACCACGGGTCAGGGGGGCGGGCTGCCGGCCACCGGCCCTCGGGCGTTGCATCGAGGCGACGCGACGGGACCAATTCGCGTTTGATCGGGCGTGCGCGGATTGCTCGGGGGATAGCCAAGAGTGTATGCTTCGACGTGGCGGAGGGGGTGTGGTTCCTCCTCTCGCCCGACTCGCCCTCGATCAGGAGACCTGGTCATCGCCCTGGATCTGCCCCTCAGGCCCGCAGCCGCGATGCCCTCGGCGTCACCCCCCGGGCCGGCGCGCAACCCGTGGTCCGCATCAAGGCCGGCGACCCCGGCCCGACCTTCCGGCTCAGCGAAATCATCGGCCACCGCGACCTGTTAATGACGCTCGCCGCGCGAGACGTCCGGGTCCGCTACAAGCAGACGATCCTGGGCGTGCTCTGGGTGGTGCTCCAACCGCTGATGGCGGCGCTGATCTTCACCTTCGTCTTCGCCCTCCTGGCGGGGGTGCGGGGCGACGGCCGGCCGTATATCCTCGTGGCGTTCGCCGGGATGCTGGCGTGGAACCTCTTCTCCGGGGTCCTCCTGCGCTCGAGCAACTCGCTCTTGAGCAACGCCCACCTGGTGACCAAGATGTACTTCGCCCGCGAGGTCCTGCCCCTCTCCGCCGCGCCGGCCTCGATGCTCGACTTCGCCGTGGCCCTGGGGGTGATGGCGGCCCTGCTCGGCTGGTACGCGATCTGGCCGGGCTGGCCCCTGCTGCTCCTGCCGGTCTGGACGGCGCTGATCGCCGCGCTCGGGCTGGGCCTGGGCCTGCTGGCCGGCTCGCTGATGGCCCGGTAACGCGACGTCCAGCACATCGTGCCGGTCGACGAGTGCCTCGACCGGCTCAGGGCGATCGACCCCGAGGGCAAGCTCGACTTCCGCCCGGGCGACTTCGCCCGCCTCGACCATTCGCCGACGGAGAACGACACCCATCAGCGCATCCGGTCGAGCGTGCCCGAGGCCCGCCTGACCGTCGTCGGCAGCAGCCCGACCGGGCCGATCCTGGCGCTGGCGGAGCTGGATGGGATCGAGGTCGCCGGCTACGTCCCCGACCTGGGGCCGTACCTCGATCGGGCGGCCCTGATGGTCGCGCCGCTGCGGTACGGGGCGGGGATGAAGAGCAAGGTCGTCGAGGCGATGGCCTCGGGCCTGGCCGTGGTGACGACCGAGGTCGGGGCCCAGGGCCTGGACGCTTCGGACGGCGAGCACCTGGTCGTGTCCGACGAGCCGGGGGACTTCGCCCGGGCGGTCGCCGACCTCCTCGGCGACCCGGGGCGGGCCGAGGCGATCGGCCGCCGGGCCCGCGAGCACATCGGGGCGATCCGCGGCCCCGAGGCCGTCGCCTCGGCCCTCGAAGCGAGCTTGGTCTCCATCGTCGGCCGGGGGGGGCCGAGGCTGCCGCCGCTGGCCTGCTACCGGATCCACGCGGCCAACGAGACTGCCCGGCTCAGGCGCGACGACGGCGACCTCCGCGACATCCGCCGGGCGATCAAGGTCATGACCGGGCACCTCCCGGGCGAGGTCGCAGCGATCGCCGGGGTCGAGCTGAGGCACTACTTGCGCGACGAGGCCATGCAGGCGATGTACGGCCACCTCGGCCGGGGGGACGCCCGGTCCGCCCTGTTCGCGCCGCGGCGGCTCGCCCTGAGAGATCCTCAAGCCTCGATCGTGGGTGGCAGGGGTAAGCTTGCTTACCCCGGTCCTTCGTCTCCACGCCTGGAAAACCGGGGGAAGCAAGCTTACCCCTGCCACCCGGGCGGCTCCCGCCGACTCCGCGCCGGCTCGCCCTGAGGTCGGCCCTCATCCGTCCAGCTCGCGGTCCCAGAGCCCGTCGCGGCCGAGCGGCCCGGCCCGGGGATCGGCATCCGGCGAGGTCCCGGAGCGTGCCTCGACGTTAAGATTGGGGTCGCGCCGGAGCCGGCTGGCGAGGAGCTGGCCGGTGGTCGACTTGTCGATCTCGGCGACCGGGGCGGCGAGCCAGTTCCCCCCGGCTTTCGGCCGACGCCGGCCGCCCTGGGGATGATCCTCGGCCGTCGGCGGCGTCTTGCTGGCGAGCCTCCCGACCTCGAAGACGAGGATCCACGCCGATACGGCGGAGCCGACGACCTGGATGACCTTGCTGTCGGTGCCGAGGACGGCCTGGCGGAGGATCAACGCCACCCCGAAGATGGCCCAGGCGAGTCGGATGATCTTTCGGACGAGCCCCGGCATCGTTCGGCCCCCGATCTCGCGAGGCGGATGCAAGGCCCCCGGTCAGGCCAGGATCGGCGTGACCACCTCGCCGAAGACGTCGGTCAGGCGCATGTCGCGGCCGCTGAAGCGGTAGGTGAGCCGCTTGTGGTCCATCCCCAGCAGGTGGAGCATCGTGGCGTGGAGGTCGTGGATCTCGACCTTGTCGGCCACGGCGTGGTAGCCATACTCATCGGTGGCCCCGTGGATGGTCCCCCCCTTGATCCCGCCGCCGGCGAGCCAGATCGTGAAGCCGTACGGGTTGTGGTCGCGGCCGTCGGACCCCTGGGCCATCGGGGTCCGGCCGAACTCGCCGCCCCAGATCACCAGGGTCGAGTCGAGCAGCCCACGCCCCTTGAGGTCGGCCAGCAGGCCGGCGATCGGCCGGTCGACGGCCTGGGCGTTCTTCTCGTGGCCGTCCTTGAGGTTGGCGTGCTGGTCCCACCGGTCGTGGCCGACCTTGGGGCAGAGCAGCTCCACGAACCGGACCCCGCGCTCGATCAGGCGGCGGGCCACCAGGCACTCGCGGGCGAAGATCCGGGTCGGGCCATACGGGTCATCGAGCCCATAAAGTTGCTGCGTCGCCCGCGACTCGCCCGCCAGGTCCATCAGGCCGGGCACGGAGGTCTGCATCTTGAAGGCGAGCTCGTAATTGCTGATCGAGGCTTCGAGGCTGTCGTGGCGACCGATCCGGCCGAGCACGTCGCCGTCGAGCTTCCGCATCAGGGCGAGCTTGCGCGCCTGCGCATCACCGCCCGCCTCGGTCGGCCGGATGTTGGCCACCGGCGCCCCCTCGGCCCGGAAGAGCGACCCCTGGTACGTCGCCGGCAGGAAGCCCGAGCCGAAGCAGTCCTGCCCGCCCGGCGGGGTCAGGCCGCCGTTGAGGACGACGAAGCCGGGCAGGTCGCGGCACTCGCTGCCCAGGCCATAAGTCACCCACGCCCCCTGGCTCGGCTTCCCCTGCAAGCCGTTGCCGGTATGCATGAAGTAATTCGCCGCCGTGTGCTCCGAGAAGTTCGACACCATCGACCGGACGACCGCCATCTCGTCGACCCACTCGCCGACGTGCGGGAACAGGTCGCTGACCGGGATGCCGCTCTGCCCCTTCGGCGCGAACTTCCAGGGGGACCGGAGCACCTTGCCCACGTTGTTGAACTGGGTCGGCTGGACTTTGGCCTGGATCGCCTGGCCGTGCTCGCGGTCGAGCCGGGGCTTCGGATCGAAGGTGTCGACCTGCGAAGGGCCCCCGTCCATGAACAGGAAGATGACGTTCTTCGCCTTCGCCGGGAAGTGGGTCGGCCGAGGGGCCATCGGGTCGAGCCCGCCCTCGACCCCCTCCGAGGTCAAGGCCGACCCATAAGCCTTCTCCCCCATCAAAGCCGCCAGGGCCACCGCCCCGAAGCCGTTGGCGCACCGCGAGAGCATCTGGCGACGGCTGATCGGCGGGGCGATGAAGCGTCCGCAATGCATCGGTTCACCTCGGGCCTGGGGCAGGATGGGGGCGGCTGCACGGATTTCGATGCCCAACGAACCGTCAAAACATCAAGTGCCAGTGACTCCAGTATCTATTAATGTCCTAGTCCTGGGATCTAAAATCCCTCGCCTTCAGGCGACCACTTCCAGTACGTTTGGGCGATGGAGCACTACCGACGGACCGCCCACACTCGTTTCGATCTGAAGTACCACTTCGTGTGG
>JAABUQ010001765.1_pt1 | contig 45081 bp, 45 predicted proteins | sample 5560001 | NCBI WGS metagenome assembly JAABUQ01 (sample SAMN10711888, study PRJNA513371) | rock metagenome | isolation source: Antarctica rocks | place: Antarctica: Victoria Land, Finger Mt nord | collected 2015-12-18 | reverse complement strand
GTTCGGATAATTGGTAAAAAATGAATAACTTTTCCTGCCGTTCCTTTTTTCCTTGCATAGCACAATATACTCATAGTCAAGTAATTAAACAAATAAATTATCAAATATTAGTTGTGCAACAGCCACTTGATCAAAAAGAACGAAAAAATCAAGAACGGCTGATCGCTCGTCCGCGCACCCGTTCAGCCCTACCCGCCTGGACGATGATCTTGCTGACGGCTCTTGCAGTTGGATAAAAACGTGTTTGAGAGTTGAATTAAAAATATTGCCCATATTTCTCACGAAGGCAGTGCGCCATATCTTGCAACGTCAGAACGGTAACAACCATACCGGTAGCCGTCCAAGCGCGGAGGGCTGAATGCCGCCCGGAGGCGATCCGAAATGCTTGATTTTTGGTTCTTTTGATCAAGCAAAAGAACGTACAAGAGAAAACAATTCGATCAATATCCTTCCGCTGCGCGTAGGATGACAAAGTGCATAGTATCAAAAAAATAGTTTCATGTTGTGCAAATAAGCTGGTAATGTTACTTTAGCAACATGCTGTTTTTATACCGGTAAAAACAGTATTATTTAAATACGATGAAACGAAACTTACTTCTTTTAGTACTGATTTTTTGTGCCGCTAAGGTTGTAGCGCAATCCAACCGCTGGCAGCAGCACGTTAACTATACCATGGCGGTGGAGATGAACGTCGAAACCAACCGTTTTACCGGCACGCAGAAATTAGAATACACCAACAATTCCCCCGATACCCTGAAGCGCGTTTTCTACCATTTGTACTGGAACGCTTTTCAGCCCAACAGCATGATGGACACACGCAGCCGCGAACTGGGCAAAACCATCATCAACAAAAAAACGGATTGGGACGTGCGGGTGAAAGACCGGATCCAAAAGTTGACACCTGAGGAAATTGGCTATCAAAAAGTGTTGTCTTTGAAGATGAACGGCACCGCCCAAAAGTACAAAACAGAGGAAACCATTTTAGTTGTCGAGTTGGATAAACCTATTTTGCCGCACAGTAAAGCACTTTTCGATCTTACTTTTGAAGCGCAAGTGCCTTTGCAGGTTCGAAGAAGCGGGCGTGACAACCCGCAAACAGGTGTACGTTATTCGATGAGCCAGTGGTACCCGAAGATGTGCGAATACGATTACGAAGGCTGGCACCCAACGCCTTATATTGCCCGCGAATTTTATGGTGTTTGGGGCAATTACGACGTCAGTATTACCATCGACAAAAAATACCTGATCGGCGGGACAGGCTACCTGCAAAACCCGCAGCAAATTGGTTTTGGATACGAAGTGCCCGGAACAAAAGTAATACAACCGGCAGGCAATACATTGACCTGGCATTTTGTTGCGCCTACCGTCCATGATTTTATGTGGGCTGCCGATCCGGACTTCAAGCATTTATCGGCTAAAACTGCTGACGGAAAAACGATCAATGTGATTTATAACCGCGACTTGAAAAAGTTGCAGCAGGAATTTGATGTGTTAAAAGCAGCACAAAAAAACACCTATCAAAACACAGATAATTATATAAAAAATTGGGACGACCGCTGGCAGCAAGTACTGGATGCGGCCGTAACCGAACTGCCTTTTATACAGAAAACTTTTGGCCCTTATCCCTGGAAACAATATTCTTTTGTGCAAGGAGGTGATGGCGGGATGGAATACCCTATGGCCACATTGATTAACGGGCCAGGTTTAGGAACCGTTTTTCATGAGTGGATGCACAGTTGGTACCAGGGTATGATGGGCACGAACGAAAGCGAATATCCGTGGATGGACGAAGGTTTTACGAGCTACGCCGAGAACCTGGTTACCCAGGACTATACTATTTTCCGCAGAAAAAAAATAGCTGTGGCCAATCCGGCTGATCGCCGTTTGATCGTACTGGATTCTGTAATCAACCGACAGCCGCACGAGGCCGCTTATAACAGTTATTTCAATTTAGTAAAATCAGGCTTGCAGGAACCTTTAACCACACATGCCGATCATTTTGAAACCAATGCCGCTTACAGTGTTTCTTCTTATTCAAAAGGGGAAATATTTTTAGAGCAGTTGGGTTACATCACTGGTGCGCAGGTACGCGACCAGATCTTGCTGCAATATTACCGCGAATGGCATTTTAAGCATCCAAACGCAAATGATTTTATCCGCGTAGCCGAAAAGGTGAGCAATATGAAATTGGACTGGTACAAAGAGTACTGGATCAACACCACCAAAACCATTGATTATGGCATTGACAGCGTTTGGCAGGAAGGCAGTAAAACCAAGATCAGGCTGATCAACAACGGTAAAATGCCCATGCCGATTGATCTGCTGCTGACTTTTAAAAACGGTAAAAAAGCTTTACATTATATCCCGATGTATCTGATGTTTGGCGAAAAACCAGTTGAACCTGGAACTGCTCCACGCACTGTAGAACAGCCTTGGAAGTGGACACATCCAACTTATACGATTGAATTAAACGGTAAACTTTCTGATTTAACCTGGATCGAGATTGACCCAACCCACCGGATGGCCGATGTGAATGAGAAAAATAATTTTTTGGAGCTGAAGTAAAGCATTTTCTTGTCATCGCTTTAAACCAGAATGCTTGTGTATCTGTCGTCGTTCTAATCAAAAGCAAACTATAAGGCCTAAGACATGTTACCCCTCAAACTAAATTTACGTTATGACAAACAGTAAGAAAATAATTGCCAAAGCCATTGGGCTTGGTGCTGTTGCAGGTATGCGTGCCACGGTTGCACCTACCATCATCAGCTATTTTTTAAACAGGCATCCCAGTAAAGCCCTGGCCAAATCGAAGCTGGGCTTTTTACAATCCCCGGTTACGGCAATTATTACTAAAATGTTAACTGCTGCAGAATTTGCGGGCGACAAAAAGCCAAACGGACCTAACCGGATTATTTTCCCGCAAGTGGCTGCCAGGGTTGCTTCCGGTGCTTTGGCTGGTGCCGGTTTGTTCCGTGCCAACCGGGCTGGTATTGCCAAAGGTTTGGTTTTGGGCGGAGCTTCTGCTTTGGCCGTTACTTTTGCCAGTTTCTACCTGCGGAAATATGTAGATAAAAAAACGCATACCAAAGATTCTATCGTGGGTACGATTGAGGATTTGATTTCCCTTGCCAGTGGTTGGGCGATCATGAGAAGATAAGAGCCTCACCCCGGCCCTCTCCAGGGGAGAGGGAGTTGAGCTGCACAGGGTTTTGAAGCCCTCTCCCCTGGAGAGGGTTTGGGTGAGGCCAAAAAGCCGGTAAAAGAAGTATTCGAAATGCTTCTTTTACCGGCTAAAAATTATAACTGAAATTTTTGATGGGGTGCCGAAACGAGTTCGGCATGACCTGAAGCCCCCCTCTCTGGTGGAGAGGGTTGGGGTGAGGCTTTATCCCCAAAGATTGCTTGGATAAGTTCCTTTAGCCACCAGTTCTGATATTTTTTGCTGAACAATTGGTTTGTCTTCTTTATAAGTTACGCCAAACCATTGTGCCGAAGTCGGGATCACTTTGAAAGATGCTTTACCGGATTTGATCAGCTGGTCTGCTGCTTTTGGCAGTAAAAATTCAGATTTCGGATCAGCGGCATTTGCTTCTACAAAAGCTTTAAAAAACGGTTCCATCAAACCGTAGATAGCAGGGGAAAAACCCCAGAAATTCATGGAAGCGCGTGGATCTTCATGCAAAGGCGTTTCTACACCGTTCTCTTCGTAAACAATCTGGCCGTCTTTTGCATAAACTTTTAAACGCTCGTTGATCTCCACCAAGTTATTGTTTTCATCCACCTTGCAAACCCCGCGCGAAACAGAACCATGCTCGGATAAAGTTTTGTCAATCTGATAACCCATTAAAGAGAAATGGTTGTCGGTAACTTCTTCAGTTAAAAACTTAGCCATCTTTTCATAAGCTTCAGCCCCGTAAAAATCATCTGCATTGATCACACAAAACGGTTCCTGCACCTGGTTTCTGGCTTCCAGAACGGCGTGTGCCGTTCCCCAAGGCTTTGCACGCTCAATTTCCCGGTCAATGCCATAAGGTTTCAGGTTGAATGTTTGAAACACATATTCTGTTTCGATCTTACCGTTAAGTTTAGGTTCAAACTTTGATTTAAAGCTCTCTACAAATTCTTCGCGGATGATAAAACTGATCTTGCCAAAACCAGCTTTAATGGCATCGTAAATAGAATAATCAATAATGGTTTCGCCGTTTGGGCCAAAGCCATCAACTTGTTTCATGCTTCCGTAACGGCTGGCCATTCCGGCTGCCAGTATTAAAAGGGTTGGTTTCATTTAATTTGAAATTATTATATAATTTAAGATAAGAATGCTTCTTTTTCGTTAATAAGCAAATAAAGTTTCAGGAAGTAATGTTTTTACCGATCATCTTTTCAAACTCCTTGTCGTTTGCCTCCCACAGTTCTATTTTATTTCCTTCGGGATCGATGAGAATTTTCCGTAGGGATAATTTTGCATTTCCCCAATCACAGCAACACCTTCTTCTTTAAGCTGCGGGAGTAAAGCTTCCAGGTTTTCTACCCTAAAATTCAGCATAAAGTCTTTTGAAGAAGGTTCAAAATAATCTGTACCCGCTGGGAAAGTTGACCAAACCGAAAATTGCTTTTGATGCGGATTGTGTAAATCCCTGGTGCCGAAATTAGTTCCATAAACATCGGTATTGAAACCTAAGTGCAACTGATACCACTGCCTTATTGCTTCCGGATCTTTGCATTTCATAAAAATCCCGCCGATGCCTGTAACTCTTTTCATGTGCTAAAAACAGTATGTTTATTTAAAATACTTAAAATCCTGCCCGTCCTGGATGTTCAACAAGCTTTGATAGATTAGACTGATGACATTGTCCACATCTTCTTTGTGTACCATTTCTACTGTAGTGTGCATGTAACGCAAGGGCAAAGAAATCAAGGCCGAAGGAACACCGTAATTTGAATAGGCAAAGGCATCGGTATCGGTTCCGGTAGAACGTGAGGATGCCTGGCGCTGGAACGGAATGTTGTTTTTTTCGGCAGTTTCGACCAGCAATTTATTAACGTTGCGCTGAACGGCAGGCGCATAAGAAACAACCGGGCCGCGTCCGCAAGCCAGGTCGCCTTGTGTAATCTTGTTGATCATCGGCGTTTGCGTATCGTGCGTAACATCTGTAATAATGGCAACATCCGGCTCAATGTATTCGGCTATCATTGCTGCGCCTTCCAAGCCAATTTCTTCCTGCACGGCATTGACGATATACAAGCCAAAAGGCAGTTTTATGTTGTTTTCTTTCAGTAAACGGGCTACTTCTGCAATCATAAAACCACCCACGCGGTTGTCCAGCGCGCGGCCAACATAATACCGGTCGTTCAGTACCATAAACTCATCTTCATACGTAATCACACAGCCTACGTGTACGCCTAATTTTTCCACTTCTTCTTTGGTGATACAACCACAATCCAGGAAAATATTTTTCAAAGTCGGTGCTTCTTCCTTCTCCACGCCGCTGCGCGTATGGATGGCCGGCCAGCCGAACACTGCTTTTACCACACCTTTTTCGGTGTAGATGTTTACGCGTTTGGAAGGTGCGATCTGATGATCGGAACCACCGTTACGGATCACATAGATCAAACCGTCACTGGTAATGTAATTGACAAACCAGGAAATTTCATCGGCATGTGCCTCAATTACAACGCGGTATTCTGCTTCGGGGTTGATGATACCTACTGCCGTTCCGTAATTATCTATATAGTGCTCGTCGATATAGGGTTTCAGGTATTCCAGCCACATTTTCTGGCCTTCCGCTTCAAAACCTGTGGGTGATGAGTTATTGATATATTTCCCCAAAAAAGAAAGTGATCCTGGTGTTACAACAGGTACGTGTACTTTTTCGGGTTTCTCTGTGTTTTCGGGCATAAATTTTTAGGATTCTTTTAATGATGTTCAATTAAAAGCAAATATAACAAAGCAACTAAAATGAGCCGAAAATGTTTAGTTAAGCTTTTGTGATGAAGGGATGCTTCTTTAGCCTCACCCCGGCCCTTTCCAGGGGAGAGGGGGGAAAAACAAAACAACGAGGCGATAACGCTCATGCTTCTTTTACCGGCAAAAAATCTGCTTCTTCATAATTACAAATTCATGGCCGTCCTGCTGCCAGCGTTCCCCAAAAACCTCGAAGCCAAACTGCTTGTAAAATTTTGCCGCGCTTAAACGTGCATTGCACCAAACCGTTTCCAGCTTTTCTGCAGATGCCAGATCGAGGATAAAAGCCATCATTTGCCGTCCGTAACCTTTTCCCTGCTGTGCGGTCAGCGTTGCCAGTTTTCGGAACTGTAAAGCATCATCTTTTGTAAAAAGCGAAACCACCACGGTTAGTTCATCAGCAACAAATAAACCGAAATGCCGGCCATGGGCATCATCCGCCAATTTAACCTGTTCAATGTTATGGTGCGGGTACATGACTGCTTGACGGATCGGCCAGGCTTGTTCGGCAGTAATGGGTTTAATATTGACAGGCATTGTTTTTATGCTTTTGGTGTCAGCAATCAGCTTTTAGCAAATTACAAGCTATATTAACGGTAATATAAAAGGATTAGCTAACTCCATTTAATATAAAAGCTTAGCCGAACTAACTACGAACTATAGAGATGAAAGCTGATTGCCGGCAGCTCCCCTACACCGAATAACCTTTCAACAACTCCCGATACTGGTTTAACACGGTGGATTTGGAAATGAAACCTACAAACTTTTCATCTTCGACCACCGGTAAATCCCAGGTATTGCTATCATCAAACTTGCGGATGATGCTACGCATGTCATCTTCCAATTCTACTGTTGCAGGCGGCGCTTTCATTACTTTTTCCACATCCAATTCTTCGTACATTTCGTGGTTGAACATTACCGGCCGGAGGTCGTCCAAAGTAATGATCCCGACTAATAGTTCCCCGTTTTCAAGTACGGCAATAAAATTATGATGGCCTTCTTTAACGAGGTCCAGCAGATCTGTAAAAGAAGCATGAACATCTATAGTCTGGATGTTTTTCTCGATCAGATCCGGTGCATGCAGCAGCGAAAGCAGGTTGCGGTCATGCTCGTGCGTAAAGATCTGGCCATCTTCCGCCAGGATTTTCAGATCGGGCGAAATCGGCGAAAACCATTTGGATATCACAAAAGAAATGACCGAAACGATCATCAGCGGGATAAAAAGATCGTACCCGGAACTCGATTCGGCAATTAAAAAAATAGCGGTTAAAGGTGCATACATCACGCCGCTCATCACACCTGCCATCCCAACGATCAGCAAATTATTAACAGGAACATTTGGAAAACCCAATTGCACATAAACCGAGGCCAGAAAAAAGCCCAGTGTGCCGCCACAAACCAGGGAAGGCGCAAAGTTGCCACCTGTGCCTCCGCTATAAATAGTGATAGACGTGGCAAAAGCTTTAAACACACAAACGCAACCCAGAAACAGCAGGATAAACCAGGAATGATAAGGGAAATATTTTAAAAAACTGACCGAGATAACCGATTGCACCTGCCCGTTTGCCAAACTTTTTACCGATTGATAGCCTTCGCCAAAAAGCGGCGGCAGCAACACACAAAGCACAGAAAGCAGCACACCGCCCAAGATTGCTTTTTGAATCCGGGTCCTTTTTAAATGCTTGAAAAAATGTTCTACCTGCTGCGAAACCACCACAAAATAGCGGGCATAGAATCCGCAGAAAATGCCCAGGATAATGTAATAAGGCATATTGGTATAATCAAAAGGATGGCGCGAACGGAACTGGAACAGTGTTTCTTCATTCAATATAATTTTGGAAAGCAAACTGCCGCAAACCGCTGCCACCACTAAAGGCACAAAATCAGTAAAAACCACGCCCGTAAGCAAAATCTCGAAGGCAAACATGATACCGGCAATGGGCGCATTAAAAGCAGCCGCAATACCGGCCGAAGCACCGGCAGCCAGCAGTAAAGTACGTTCCCTGTAATCCAACTTATATGTACGGGCGAAGTTAGAACCTATGGCAGAACCAGTTACCGCAATCGGACTTTCTAACCCGGCCGAACCTCCAAAACCGACGGTTAAAGCGCTCTGCACAATTTGTGAATACATTTTTGTGGAAGAAACCAGGCTGGAATTTTGCGCAATATCGTATAAAATAGCTGGCACACCTTTTCTTTTTTCGCCTTTAAAAAATGCAATGGCGGTTAAAGTAGCCAACATAATCCCAAGTACCGGGAACAGCAGGTAATAAACAATCTGTTCTTCAAAATGCACTTTGTCTTTGATCAGATATTCGATATAATGAACCAGCATTTTGAGCAGCACGCCCGCCAGCCCGGAAGTTAGCCCCACCAAAACGCCCGACAACAACAGAAACTGGCTGCGCGAAACGTTGTTACGAACCCACATCAGGATGATCTCGTAACTTTTGGCTTTGAGTATGCTGTTCTTTTTAAAGCTCTTTAACAGCTGGATGAATTGCAGGTACTTCTTTTTCCGGGTGAAATTGGTCAAGGTAAACGGGGTTGATTTAATGCAAAAGTAGCATTGCTGCGGTGATTTATAGGTGGGAATAATAAGGTAAAAATAACAGGTGGGGATTTTAGGTTTTTTTAGGATGAAGCTGAATGGCGGTAAAATAAAAAAAGGCGAGTTGCCCCGCCTTAAATGTTTTCACAACGGAATAATCCTTATTGTGATTTGCTTTCATTTCAAAGAAAACATTTTTATATTACAAAACCAAAAAATAAAAAAATATCATGGGAAAAACTATACTTGGATTGGATTTAGGAACTAACTCTATTGGATGGGCTTTAGTAGAACAAGATTTTGAAAAGAAAGAAGGACAAATACTTGGTTTAGGTAGTCGCATTATTCCAATGAGCCAAGATATTTTGGGGGAATTTGAAAGAGGCAATTCAATTTCGCAAACCGCAGAACGCACCCGGCTGAGAGGAATGAGAAGATTGAGAGAGCGTCATTTACTACGCAGAGAAAGGCTGCATAGAATATTAAATGTACTTGGATTTCTTCCTCAACACTATGTTAATAAAATTGATTTTGATGTCCGTTTAGGTAAATTTTTACCAGAAACAGAAACCAAACCGGTTTATGACGATAATGGCAATTTTATCTTCAAAGATTCTTTTGAAGAAATGCTTGCAGATTTTCGAAAATGCCAACCTCAATTACTGAACAGAAAAAACAAGAAAGGAGAAGATGCTAAAGTTCCATACGATTGGACGATATATCATCTGCGGAAAAAAGCCTTGACTAAAAGGATAGAAAATGAAGAATTGGCTTGGTTACTTCTGCATTTTAATCAGAAGCGTGGATATTATCAGTCGAGAGGAGAAGAAGCTGAAGACAAGCCGAATAAACTCGAAGAATTTTATTCTTTGAAAGTAGTTGACGTAACCGCAGATGAACCACAAAAGGGCAAAAATGAAATCTGGTACAACATCATTTTGGAAAACGGTTGGGTTTATCGTCGTGCAAGCAAATTACCATTGTTTGATTGGAAAGATAAGATTCGTGATTTTATTGTGACTACTGACCTAAACGAAGACAGCAGTATTAAAAAAGACAAAGAAGGAAAAGAAAAAAGAAGCTTCCGTTCACCAAAAGAAGATGATTGGCAATTACTGAAAAAGAAGACTGAAAATGATATTGAAAAATCTGATAAAACTGTCGGCGAATATATTTACGATGCGCTTTTACAAAAGCCCAATCAAAAAATAAAAGGCAAATTGATACGCACTATTGAAAGAAAATTTTACAAAAACGAGTTAGAACAGATCTTGAAAAAGCAAATTGAATTGCATGGTTCGTTGCAAGATAGAAACTTGTATCAACAATGTGTAGAAGAGTTATATCCGCACAACCTACATCATCAATCTACATTATTAAATAAGGACTTTCTACACCTATTTGTCGAAGATATTTTATACTATCAAAGACCATTACGCAGCCAAAAAAGCTCTATCAGTAATTGCCCTTTAGAGTCGAGAACTTTTATACTCGAAGGCGTAAAAAAAATAGAACCTCTAAAGTGTATTTCAAAATCGCATCCATTGTATCAAGAGTTTCGCTTATGGCAATGGATTATGAACTTGCGTATTGCTAACAAAAGAAATGAGACTAATGAAACAGAAAAATATTTGCATACTATTGACGATTTCACTACCCTATTCGATTTTTTAAATGAACGAAAAGAAATAGACCAAAAGTCGTTATTGAAACAGTTTAAATTGAAGGAAAGCAATTACCGCTGGAACTATGTAGAAGATAAAAAATATCCTTGCAATGAAACTCGTTCTATGATAGTAAGCCGATTGGAAAAGGCAAATGACGTACCGCAAGGATTTTTAACTAAAAAAACAGAAGAAGAATTATGGCATATTATCTATTCTGTAACTGACAAAATTGAATACGAAAAAGCATTGAATTCTTTTGCACATAAAAACGCCCTTAATTCAGAAAGCTTTTATGATGCATTCAAAAAATTTCCTCCATTTCCAAGTAATTATGGTTCTTACTCTGCAAAGGCAATAAAGAAATTGTTGCCCCTGATGCGCATGGGCAAATATTGGAATGAAGAAAATATCGACGAAAAAACAAAAGACAGAATTACAAAAATTATTAATGCGGAAGTAGATGAAACTATAGAAGAAAGAGTTAGAGAAAAAGTTAAAAATTTAACCCAAACAGAACATTTTCAAGGACTACCTGAATGGTTGGCCAAATATGTGGTATATAATAGACATTCTGAAAGAAGCGATACAGGAAAATGGAAAACTGTTCAAGACTTAGAAGAATATTTAAAATCGTTCAGGCAACATTCTTTGAAAAACACAATAGTAGAACAGGTAATGACCGAAACACTAAGAACCGTAAAAGATATTTGGCAACATTATGGTAATGGTGCTGAAGGCTTCTTTGATGAAATTCATATTGAATTAGGTCGTGATATGAAAAATCCTGCTGTTGAACGAAAGCGAATTACAGAACAAGTAACTAAAAATGAAAATACCAATCTTCGCATTAAAGCTTTATTAGCTGAAATGCTAAATGATAATTCTGTTGAAAATGTACGGCCCTATTCGCCTACGCAACAAGACATTTTGAAGATCTATGAAGACTCTGTATTGAATGCAGCTATCGAAATACCTGAAGATATTGAAAAAATCAGCAAACAAGCACAACCTACAAGTTCTGAGCTGCAGCGATACAAGCTTTGGCTTGAACAAAAATATCGTTCGCCATACACAGGTGAAATTATCCCACTAAATAAGCTATTTACACCAGCTTATGAAATCGAGCATATTATACCTCAGCAGCGTTATTACGACGATAGTTTTAGCAATAAAGTGATTTGCGAATCAGCAGTTAACAAACTAAAGGATAATCAAACAGGTTTGCAGTTTATCCAAAATCATCATGGAGAAATTGTGCAGTTAGGCATGGGTAAAACAACAAAGATTTTCACGGAAGAAGCATATACGGATTTTGTAAAACAGCATTATGAAAAAAGCCGTGGAAAGAAAAACAAACTGTTAGCATTAGATATTCCTGAAAAAATGATTGAACGGCAAATGAATGATACCCGTTACATCAGTAAATTTATTATGCAAGTCTTGTCAAATATTGTAAGGGCAGACAAAGATGACGATGGTGCAAACTCTAAAAATATATTGGCAAGCAACGGACAAATTACGACTAAACTTAAAAAGGACTGGGGAATGGATGCTATTTGGAATGAACTGGTCTTACCACGCTTTGAAAGACTTAATCAAATAACAAATACAACTCACTTTACGGTTTACAATGAAAAATACCAAAAATACTTACCGGTTGTCCCATTGGAATTACAAAGAGGTTTCCAAAAGAAAAGGATAGACCACCGCCATCATGCTATGGATGCATTAGTAATAGCTTGTGCTACCCGTAGCCACATCAATTTCTTAAATAACCAAAACGCTTTAGATAAAAATAAATCAATAGAGCAAAAGCAACATGGTCGTTATGATTTAAGAAAAACGCTTTGCGATAAAAAATACAATGACGGTTCATCAGAAAAATATCAGTGGATATTTAAACAGCCCTGGGCTTACTTTGTGCCTGAAGTAAAAAGTAAATTAGAACAAGTTGTAATAAGTATTAAACAAAATTTGCGGATCATTAATAAAACTGTTAATCAGCATGACATTATAAAAGACGGAAAAAAAGATAAGTTAAAACAGCAAAAAGGACAGAGTTGGGCAATCAGAAAACCATTACATAAAGACACAGTCTCAGGATTAGTTTCATTAAGAAAAACAAAAACAGTTTCATTATCCGCTGCTTTTGAATCACCTGAAAATATTATTGATAAACCTTTAAGAAAATACATACAAAAACTAATTGCAAAAGGCTTTGACAAAAAGAAATTAGCAAAGCACTTTAAAGATAACAACAATCAGCTAAACGAGCAGGACGTTTCCAAAGTAGGCATTTACTATTTGGAAAATGATAATGTTGCATCCAGAGTAAGCCTTGACATTACTTTTAATAAAGCAAGAATTGAAAGCATTACCGATACTGGTATTCAAAAAATCCTATTAAAACAAATTGAAAAGAATAAAGACAATCCAGAAATTGCTTTTTCACCTGAAGGAATTGAGGAAATGAACAAAAACATTGTTGTGTTAAACAATGGAAAATCCCATCAACCTATTTTAAAAGTACGAACTTATGAAACTAAAGGAAATAAGTTTGCAGTAGGTCAATCAGGCAATAAGAAAACAAAATTTGTTGAAGCCGCTAAAGGCACCAATCTTTTCTTTGCTGTTTATCAGGATGAGAAGGGGAAACGAAGTTTTGAAACTGTTCCTTTAAATATCGTGTTAGAACGTCAAAAGCAAGGTTTATTATCAGCACCCGAGCAAAATGAAAAAGGTCATAAACTATTATTTCATCTATCACCAAATGATTTGGTTTATGTACCTTATGAAGATGAGTTAGAAAATCCTCAAAATTTAAATCTTCAAAAATCTGAACAATTAGGAAGGTTATATAGGTTTGTAAGTTGTACTGGCAGCGAAGGACACTTTGTTCTTAATAATTATTCAGTAGGTATAATCAATAACGAGCATGGTACTAATAATAAAAGTGAACGGATGCTTGATTTTAAAAACATGCCTGCTTTTTTTGATGAAAAAGGAAAACCACAAATGATTAAAATTCTTTGTTGGAAAATAGTTGTTGATAGAATAGGGAATATTAAATCTGTTTTAAGATGATTAAACGCACCCTCCATTTTGGTAACCCGGCCTATCTCAGTTTAAAAGAAAGCCAGTTACAAATAGACCTGCCGCATTTAAAAGTTTTAGGTGAAAAGGAATCTAAAAAAACAGTACCGATAGAAGATATTGGGATTGTGGTATTAGATCATCAACAAATTACCATTACGCATGGTTGCATGGCTGCTTTGCTTGAAAACAACGCGGCCATTATTACCTGCAACCATACGCACCATCCAACGGGGATGATGCTGCCGATAGACGGGCACGATACACAAAGCGAACGTTTCCGCTACCAGATCGATGCTTCTCAACCTTTAAAAAAGCAGTTGTGGCAGCAAACTATTCAGGCTAAAATACTAAACCAGGCAGCGGTATTAGCAGAACGACATATCGATTATGACAATATGCTGCATTGGGCAAAATCAGTAAAATCGGGCGACCCGGACAATTATGAAGGCCGCGCTGCTGCTTATTATTGGAAAAATGTGTTTCCGAAGAAAATAGAATTCTTTCGTGGACGTGAAGGTGATCCACCAAATAACCTGTTAAATTATGGTTATGCCATTTTACGTGCTATTGTGGCACGTGGACTGGTTTGCTCTGGCCTGCTCCCTACGCTCGGCATTCACCACCGAAATAAGTACAATGCTTATTGCCTCGCCGATGATATTATGGAGCCTTACCGCCCTTATGTTGACCGGATTGTTTTAAAGATCATTGACAATGGCGAGAACTTTTTGGAACTGGGCACTTCTATCAAAACACAATTATTAGGCATTGCAACAGTAGATGTAGAATTTGAAAAAGGCCGCAGTCCGCTGATGGTTGGCATGCAAAACACCACTGCTTCGCTTGCTAAATGCTATGAAGGCACTGTTAGAAAGATTACTTATCCGGTGATGAATAACTTCGACACGAAGCATAATTATAAAATATTGCCAACGAATGAGCTAAGTAAGGCTGCCAAAGCGGAAGCCGAATATAATGCAGCAATTGATGATGAAAATTTACCCTTTTAAATGAATGCGTTTAAATGAATATCGCATTTTGTGGATTTTAGTATTGTTCGACTTACCTACTGAAACCAAAAAGGAAAGGCAGGTGGCAGCCCGCTTTCGTAAGGATATTATGAAAGACGGCTTTGCTATGTTCCAGTTTTCCATCTACCTGCGCCATTGCAGCAGTCGCGAAAATGCGGATGTACATATTAAGTGGGTAAAAAAAGCATTGCCTGTTAAAGGCCACATCGGAATTATTACGATAACCGATAAACAATTTGGGATGATGGAGCTGTTTTATGGAAAAGAAGAAAAAGCCTTGCCAAATACACCTCAACAATTGGAATTGTTTTAAAGCCTATTTAATCTCTTATCAAAAATTTTATCATACTTCTTTTAGCACTATAAAATTGGTATTTCGCATCCTGCTTTAACGCGTCAAATAAAAAGCTTAATGATTTTTATGGGATAAAAGAAGCATAGATGATAATTACAGCTCCTATTCAGAAAAATAAATTGCTTGAAAAAAGAAACCCGGAAGCCAAAGCAACCGGGTTTTTAAATTCCTGATTTTTGAATTAAACTATTGATATTTAACTTACTACATACTGATATGTTGTGGTAAATATCAGTAATTCAAAGAATGAAAGCAAATCACAACGGACTTTGGAAAAACTCCTTAAAAGCTGTGGTTGTGGTAAATATCAGTAATTCAAAGAATGAAAGCAAATCACAACGCTCCATGGTTTTAAAATTCCAGTTGTATTGTTGTGGTAAATATCAGTAATTCAAAGAATGAAAGCAAATCACAACTGCGCTGTAAAAACTTATAAGCCGAAAAGCGTTGTGGTAAATATCAGTAATTCAAAGAATGAAAGCAAATCACAACTACTTTATTGAATCAATTTTGAATAATCTGTTGTGGTAAATATCAGTAATTCAAAGAATGAAAGCAAATCACAACTGGCCAGCTTTCGAGTGTTGGTAGATATGTGTTGTGGTAAATATCAGTAATTCAAAGAATGAAAGCAAATCACAACATGTGCGGATGTAAGTCTGAAAAGCTTGAGTTGTGGTAAATATCAGTAATTCAAAGAATGAAAGCAAATCACAACCGCAGCAATATCTACAGCTACCATACCAGTGTTGTGGTAAATATCAGTAATTCAAAGAATGAAAGCAAATCACAACGAACAGCTAAAGATGCTTTGTAGTCTTGTAGTTGTGGTAAATATCAGTAATTCAAAGAATGAAAGCAATCACAACCGCGCCTGTATGTTTAATTTCTGTTATAATGTTGTGGTAAATATCAGTAATTCAAAGAATGAAAGCAAATCACAACATGGACAGTCAATTGTAGGGATTCCTTATTGTTGTGGTAAATATCAGTAATTCAAAGAATGAAAGCAAATCACAACGATGGTGTGCGGACACTTTACCTTACCGGAGTTGTGGTAAATATCAGTAATTCAAAGAATGAAAGCAAATCACAACGGCATTGTCTTCTACTTTTAGTTCTATCCAGTTGTGGTAAATATCAGTAATTCAAAGAATGAAAGCAAATCACAACGACAGAGCCGACGTACCCGAATTACTCTCAGTTGTGGTAAATATCAGTAATTCAAAGAATGAAAGCAAATCACAACATTCAATCTGGTCATAAACATTCCATCAGGGTTGTGGTAAATATCAGTAATTCAAAGAATGAAAGCAAATCACAACGTGATTGATTTTCAAGCGCGATGTTTTTTAGTTGTGGTAAATATCAGTAATTCAAAGAATGAAAGCAAATCACAACATTAACAGCTGCTGGATTTTTGTTCGTTTTGTTGTGGTAAATATCAGTAATTCAAAGAATGAAAGCAAATCACAACTACCATTGATAAGCACTTGAGTTGGTAGAAGTTGTGGTAAATATCAGTAATTCAAAGAATGAAAGCAAATCACAACACGATTGAACAGGATAATGGTCTGATTGCAGTTGTGGTAAATATCAGTAATTCAAAGAATGAAAGTAAATCACAACCTAAACTGGCATGTTGTATTGTGGTATTAAGTTGTGGTAAATATCAGTAATTCAAAGAATGAAAGCAAATCACAACGGTTTGCAGCTTTACGAATTTTCCCTTGCTGTTGTGGTAAATATCAGTAATTCAAAGAATGAAAGCAAAGTTTGAACTAATTTATATCTTTGTAAACAGAAATCTGGATCGGGGTGTCCCTAATCGAAACGAAGTCAGTTATTCTGGCTTCGTTTTTTAATGACCCCATTAACCCACATCTTTCCTTTGGTTAAAATAGAAGACGATAAACAAACAAACTATTTCCAAATCCCAACCAAACCATCATTTCTACCCAAATAAGGATCAAAACCAGGGACCGGCAGTGCGGCAATCCTTTCATCTGCTTTTGGCCGGTCACCAGGTTCACCCCTCATAATGTCCCAGCTTCTTCCGTCAGGATAAGCGCCTACAACGCCAAAATCGTTGCTGCTTTCAATGTTTTTATGGCCAACGCCTGCCGGGATCACGATGATATCACCGGCTTCTACGTGTACTTTTTGTCCTTTTTCCCCACCCAGAAACAGCAAGGCAGAACCATTGTAAATGCCCAGTACTTCGTGCGAAGTGCTGTGGTAATGATGAAAAGAATAAACACCATTGCGCCAGGAATTGATCCAATTGTATTTGGCAAAGTGCTGCTCCAACCAGGACGCGCCATTTGAACCTGTTTCCGCGAATGCCTTCTGGTAATGCAGCAACGGGTATTTACTGTTTGGGATGATGCCGTCGTCTTTAAAATGAAGCATTTCGGGTTTTACCAATTCATCTGCCATCGTTTTTTTGTTGAATAAAGTAAAAGAGGATAAACCCAGCATGGTTAGAAATTGTGTCCTGTTCATAGCGTTTGGCTTATGTGCTATTTATAACATAGTTTATACAATTTTTATTTTCCCTTCCCTTACTTTTTGCATGAAATTTTTCTGTTGTTCTAATGTCATACCAGCCATTCTTGCCGCTAACTTTTCTTTTATTGCCCTAAAAAATGCAACTGTATCAAATGATTTTTCAATGTTAGTCTTCATACTTTAAAAATTCTAAAGGTGTTCTAATGTCAATTAACGGATAACCTAGTTTTAAGTTGATCGAATTAAACAATTTGATTTTGTCAAAATTGACAATGTGCCTAAAGTTCCAACTTATTAAACAATCCAATCTGTTTACTGATGCAATTGCAATATGATAAGCATCGTTCGTACTAGCTTTACCTAAAGCCCTTTCAATAATATAAGTTTCAGCAAGCGTTTTTGCATTGCCATCAAGATCAAGATATTTATAACAATCCGTAGGAATAAGCATTTTTACGTCTTGGATATGTTGAGGTGCAAGGCTTAATTCCGTTTCGTTAACCTCTGAAAAATATATGTCAAAATCCTTATTTGCAATCCTATTGAACAAATGTTTTGTCGGCTCTTCAAACTCTTCATCGTAATAACCACCAATAATCGAAGTATCAATATATATTCTTGGCCGCATGTAGTAAATATTTGGGAACTAATTTAATTAAATCTATTCTCTTTACGAATTATAATATTTATTGACTTTTATGGTCAAATAATAGCTGTTTTTATAGGGTAAAAATCAGTACAGATAGTTTATATAAAACAAGCTGGAATTCCTATACTTGAATTTATCTCAACAAAACCATTTGTCATGAAAAATTTAGCCCTAATCATATCACTGCTGTTTACTTCCGGCTGTTTTGGTCAAACAAAAATCAACGTAAATTAAAAAAACAATTGGACAGTGTAATGGTGCTCGACCAGAAATATAGGGAAGCTTTAATGTTGATGATGACAGATACTTCCAAAACAGATTCCCTGGCCAAAACTTTGAATATTGCCCGCAAAAATTTGAACGACGAATTATGGAAGCGGCAACTAAGTATTGATTCTGCTAATGTCGAATTTGTAGAAAATATTTTTCAGCGTTATGGTTACCCGGGCAAAAGCCTGGTTGGTGCGCCAACTAATGAAACTGCCTGGTATGTTATTCAACATTCTTTTAAAATTTCAAAGTATTTGAATTTGATGAAAGATGCGGCAAAAAAAAACGAACTTCCTTTCCGGCTTGTAGCGATGATGGAAGACCGATATTTAATGAATGAAGGAAAAGAACAGATATATGGTACACAGGGGACCTCCCGGTTACTTAAAAATGGTAAAAAAGAGGATATTATCTGGCCTATACAAAACCCTGAACAAGTAAACCAACGCCGCAAACAAGCAGGATTTGATCAAACAGTTGAAGACAATGCCAAAAGACTGGGTATTGTATATCGGGTAGTTAAATTGTCGGAAGTGCAATAAAACCCCTTCAAATAGTTGCAACTTATCCATCAGGTTAACTTCCGAAAGTTAACAGGGGCAGGATGAATTGCAGCATGCTTTTTTTACAGGCAAAAAATTTGTACCAGAATTTATTGCCTGTGCAACATAACCTATAGAAAGTTGACTAAAGGCTTTTCAAAAAAGCAATTATAAAAACAGCGTTAGCTGCCGCAAAACTATCTTTTGCGATTTGTAATTTCGTTAAGGTTGTTTGTGTTTTTGGGTTGATGCTGTTTTTATAGGGTGAAATATGATAACAGGTTGTATTTAAGAGGAGGATTATTTTGACATGTTTTTAAGCAGATCACGGGCAGGAACACGCTTAACTTCCCCATCAATTTTAACAATAAGCGATTTATTTTGAGCTGCACGTTCTTCCACTAATTTTTGTAAGGCAATTTTTGTTCCTGCCAAAACCTTTTCAGAAAAATCAAGATGATCAAATTTATTTTTCATGGCTCTGTTCTACTATTTTGTTCCAAAGTTCTAAATTAATTATGTCACTCTTGTTATCAATACTTTGTGCAATAACTTTTGGCTTTAAATCAACATTATCAATAACAATCCATTCTGAACAGGCGGGAATATAAAGGTTGATTAAATTAAAAACCCCTCAATAATAACGCCTTTCTATTATTTCTGCCGGAATACTATGCCCGCCTTCCTTTACTCTTTCAGCTACCCTTTGTTTTGCCATATTTGGCGATTCTAACCAAAAATAGAGCAGGCTTATTTTATATCCTAACGCTTCTGCTTCCTTTATCAGAGATACATAACTTCTTGTTGCCAAAGTGGTTTCGAAAGCAAAATCAACGCCATCATTTAATAAAGTGTTAATTCGTTGCAGCATAATCCTGCCTGCTTCAAAAGCTACACTTTCCGTATTAAAAGGAGAAAGCCCGGCAGCAATACTGTCTGCATTAACAAACTCTTTACAATTTAGCATTTCCGGCAGCACAGTGTAACTTGCAGTTGTTTTACCTGCACCATTACAACCAGCTATAATATATAAATTAGGCATTTATCAATTTTATCCCCATAAAAGAAGTATTCCCTCTTACAACTTCCTCAAATAATCCAGATCATATTGCATTGCTTCTAACGGCGCCAAAGTATATTCTTCCTGCTCTACAAAATAATTTTTCATGCCTGATTTTTGGGCTTGTGCCAGCAGGTCTTTCAGGTTGATGTCGCCTTTGCCAAATTCGGTGCTGTGCTTTGCGGTTTTGTTCATATCCTTCAAATGCCACAGCGGGAAACGGTCGGGATATTTGTTAAAGTAGGTGGCAGGGTCATTGCCGGTAACGATCAGCCAGCCCAGGTCCATCTCAAACTTCACTTTGGCCGCGTCGGTTTGGGTGAGCAAAACATCGTACAGCACCTGCCCGTTCTCTTTTTCAAACTCGTATTCGTGGTTGTGGTAACCAAAGATCAGGTTTGATTTTTGGGCAATTGCTGCTGACTGGTTGAAAATATCGGCACAATGCCGGTAATTGCTCAGGGTTTGCCCATTGGAAGGCATGGTAGAGCAAATCAAATAAGTTTGACCGGCTTCGGCTGCTTCATCAACGGTTTTTTGCCAGTCGCTGCCGATATGTACATGTCCGCTCAGCAATGTCATGCCCAGATCTGTAGCTATCTTTTTAAATTCCTTCGGCTGCAAACCATAATAATTGCCTTTTTCGCTTCCGGCTGATTCCAGGTTTTTATAACCAATGGCGGCCAGTTTTTTTAAAGTTCCTGTTGCATCGGCCAGCATATCTTTTCGTACCGAATACAATTGGATACCGGCATTTTGTACCGGCATTGCTTCGGCCGAAACAGACATTATTGCAGCACCGGCAGCCACTACACCGGCTGATTTGATAAAGTCCCTTCGTGTTTGCAGTTTCATAAAAACAACGGTTTTAATTGGTACTGCAAGATGCTGTTTTTATACCGATAAAAACAGTATCCATTGAAAAAGAAGATTTAAAACAGCATAAATTTACCAAGATGAATATGGATGCGTAGCCAAATTAGAATTGTAATACCGCGGATCGGTACTTACTTCTTCCAGCAAAAAACCAGGTTTTTCAAATGCTTCGTTTTCAGCCTTCAGCTCTATTTCGGCCACAATTAAACCTGCGTTTTCACCTGTAAATTCATCTACTTCAAAGACTTTTCCTGCAATTGGCACGCGGTAACGGGTTTTGGAAGTTCCCTTCAACGCAAAGTTTTCCAACAGCTCATGTCCGTCTGCAAGCGGGATTTCGTATTCGTATTCCTTCCGTGTAAAACCTTTTGTTGCCCCTTTTATGGTGATAAAAGCTTTGCTGCCGGCAATCCTGACCCTAACGGTTTTGCCGGCTTCGTTCACCAGATAACCCTGCCGGTAAGCAATTCCTTTGGGCTTGGCAAAGGCTTTCCATTTTTCGGGATCAACCAAAAACTTGCGTTCAATTTCTACGGCCATGTTCTTTTCTTTTTAAATCAATTGATGGTAAAACTTCAACGGCTGCGTCTTCTACTGTGCCCACCCTTTCTTTAAAGTTTTCGGCCAGTTCCAAAATTTCCTGTTCTAAATAAGCATTGCTGTTTTTAATATTGATGATGGCCTCCTCCCCTGCTGCATTTGTTTTGGACAACGTTTCCAACGCCAGGTTATGGTCGTGCCATTGCCCGATAGCGTTTTGCAGTCCGTCCAGATAGTTTAGGTTGATCTGCTGTTTATTTTTCAAAGCTTTTGCAGCCAGTGCCTGGTTGTAAACCAACAGTTTGATGTTTTTACGCGCGGTGTGCATTTCTTCGCCAAAATTTGGGGCGGTAAAAAAAACACCGGCCTGCGCCAGCTTATCCTGATAAAAGTTTCGGATGGTTTTGTTATGCATCCGCTGCAAGTTATTTTGCAAAGCAGTATGTGTTTTTTTGAGCTGCTTTAAATATTTGCTGCCTTTGTTTTTAAATTCCTCCAGCTCTTTGTCCAACGTTTTTTGCTGATGATGGTTAAAGTGTTCGTCATTTAACCGGTGCTTTTCGCCCAGTTTTAGATTGACATAAGCATTGCGGACATTTCCGGCTTTGCCAAATACTCTTTTTACCGGCTTAAAATGTTTAAGCAAACCTTTATTTTCCGGCTTAAAGGAGTAAAGTGTTAGCATGGCTTTTAATTTTTTAACATATATCCTAAACTGGTGCAGATCGTCCTGGTCATCTGTTTTTAAGAAAGTTTTAAGCTGCGTTTTCATCGCTTTCCATAACTTGTCCGGCTGTTTGATCCCTTCCTTTTTTTTCATACCCGAAACCTCTTTGATGCTACAATTAGCAACCGTATTTTTATATAATACAAGCAATGTCCGTAATTGATTATTTTATGTGACCTTAAATTTTATTTTAGCATAAAAACCTGTATTTTAACTTTTAAAAATCCTCAACGTATTAAACTTCACAGTATTAAACTTCACAGCTTTTAACCCGTCTTAAAAACTACTGCACGCAAGCAATCTTTAAATTTATAGCATGACATCCAAAATAAAATATTTAAGTATAACCCTGCTGGTTATCGGTTATAGTTTGGTGTTCTCTTCTTTTTTGAATGAACATCACATAGGCGGAAGTTCATCCTTCAAACTCCCATATAAACAGGCCGGTTTGACTGAGCGGCAGGCAGCAGCACATTTGTTGGGCCGTTTTACTTACGGTGCCACGCCGGGACAGATAGATGCGGTAGTTAAAACCGGGTTGGAAAAATGGTTTAACCAGCAATTGGATGGAAACATGCCGGATGATTCGCTGAACCGGGCTTTGGACAAGTACGATGCTTTAAAATTAACAAATACAGAAATTGCGAACACTTACCCAAAAGGCGGACAAATTGTTCGGATGGCTGTAAAAGATGGTGTAATCAACAAAGATTCTGTAAATAAAGTTGATAAAAAGGAGTACAAAGAACAGTTGGCAGCGTATATGCAGCAAAAAGGTTTGAAGCCGGAACAAGAGCTTTTCCGTCAGTTTATCAACCAAAAAATAGTAAGGGCAGCTTATACCAACAACCAGTTGCAGGAAGTGCTGACCGATTTTTGGTTCAATCATTTTAATGTATCGATCACTAAAAATGATTGTGCGGAATTTATTCCGGCTTATGAAAGGGATGTGATCCGGCCAAATGTGCTGGGCAAATTTGATCAATTGCTTCTCGCCACGGCCAAATCCCCGGCGATGCTTTACTTCCTGGATAACTTCAGCAGCTCCGGCACAAATACTAATGCCAATACCAACCAGGCTGCTATGGCAAAATTTCAAATGCGCTTTGCCAATCAGCAAACGGCAGGCATGGGCGATTCTGCTTCCCGCCAGGCACAGATCCTAACCAAATTAAAGCAGGCAAAAAAGGCACAGGGATTGAATGAAAACTACGCCCGTGAAGTAATGGAACTGCATACGCTGGGTGTTGACGGCGGTTATACTCAACAGGATGTAACGCAGGCAGCGCGGGTTTTAACCGGCTGGACGGTTTACCCGATGGGGGACAACGGTTATGGCACTGCTGTTAAAAAATTAATGGATCAGGCAGGGGAAGACAAATTAGAACAGCGCGGTTTTGTACATCAGGGCGATTTTCTATTTGTTCCAAACCGGCACGACAACGGCGGGAAAACTGTTTTGGGAAAGCAATTCGGCCCTGATGGCGGATACGAAGAAGGCGTGCAGTTGTTGGAAATGCTTGCCCATCATCCTTCTACAGCTCATTTTGTCTGCCAAAAACTTGCAGTGAGGTTTGTAAGTGATAACCCTCCAAAAAGCTTGGTTGATAAAATGGTGAAAACGTTTTTGCAGAAAGACGGCAACATCAAACAAGTGTTAATGACCATGGTTGCCGCGCCTGAATTTTGGAGTAAGGATGCTTTGCGCGAGAAAACAAAATCACCTTTTGAACTGGCCATTAGTTCTGTAAGAAGCCTGGATGCAACTATTAATCAGCCTTACCAGTTGTACAACTGGATCAATAAAATGGGACAAAAAATGTATTACTACCAGGCGCCAACGGGTTTCCCGGACAAAGGCCAGTACTGGATCAATACCGGTGCTTTGCTAAACCGAATGAACTTTGGTTTGGCACTTGCCGCAAACCGTATTCCCGGAATCAAGGTTGACCTCGCGGCTTTGAACAACCACCACGAACCGGAAAGTGCACAGGCTGCTTTGGTAACTTATAGCAAAATAGTGATGCCGGAACGTAATTTGGATGAGACTATTAAACGGTTGACCCCAATGTTAAAAGACCCGGAACTGACCAAAAAAGTGGAAGATGCAAGCAGTAAAACCGCACCGGTAAAACCGATAAACCCGGCCGGACAGGAAATGGTTTTTACAGATGAAGCCAAAAAAAAGGGTGATAAAAACAGCATGCCTACAGATAAAACTTACCTCGCCATGCAAAGCAGACCGGGCAATAATTCCATGCTGTCTCAAGTGGTTGGTGTGATTATCGGTTCCCCGGAGTTTCAAAGACGTTAATATTCAAGATATTTCATTTTAATTTTTTCTGATCATGACATCAAGAAGAGGATTTATTAAAGCCGGTGGTTTAGCACTTTTCGGGATTGGTTTAGGCGGTATCCCGGCATTTGTTGCAGAAGCTGCTGCAAGTGTTAAAATACAATCGCCCTATAAAAAGAAAAAAACATTGGTCTGTATTTTTCAGCGCGGTGCTATGGACGGTTTAATGGCCGTTACACCTTTTACCGATACTTATTTGCAGGCAGCAAGGCCAACTTTATTTATGTCGGCCGCCAAAAGCAGCAGCAATAAACCACTGATTGATTTAGACGGACGCTTTGGTATGCACCCGGCGATGAATGCTTTTGAACCTTTTTTCAGGGACAAACGCCTCGCTGTTGTTCACGGCATTGGCTCTCCAAATAACACACGTTCGCATTTTGATGCGCAGGATTATATGGAATCGGGCACTCCTTTTAACAAGGGAACCTCGAGCGGTTGGCTTAACCGCGCTGTTGGTTTATTGGGCCATGATGCCGCCAGTCCGTTTCAGGGCGTTAGTTTAACTTCTGCCATGCCGCGCTCTTTTTACGGCGATCATCCTTCTGTTGCCATTAGCAATTTACAGGATTTTGCCATTCAAATGAGGGGAAATCCAAACGGCGCAAACATGGCCGCAAAGAGTTTTGAGGACCTATACGATCAAACTTCTTCCAGCCTGTTGAAGCAAACCGGAAAAGAAAGTTTTGATGCCGTAAAAATGCTTCAAAAAACAGATGTCAGGAATTATCAGCCTGCAAATAATGCCGTTTATCCAAATTCGGCTTTAGGAAATGCACTGAAACAAATAGCGCAATTGGTAAAAATGGACGTTGGGATGGAAGTGGCTTTTGCAGAATCCGGCGGTTGGGACACGCACTTTAACCAGGGTGCAGAATCCGGGATTTTTGCCAATAATGTGAAAGATTTAAGCAGCAGTATCGTAGCTTTCTGGACGGATCTGGGCACTTACCAGGACGATGTAACAGTAATGACGATGACCGAATTTGGCCGTACCGTAAAACAAAACGGAACCGGCGGAACCGATCATGGCCGGGGTTCTTGTAATTTTATCTTGGGGAACGATGTAAACGGCGGGCTGGTACATGGCGATGTAAAACCCTTAGCGGTGGAGAACCTGGAAGACGGACGCGACCTTGCCGTAACTACCGATTTTAGAAGTGTTTTTAGCGAAGTGGCCGATCAGCATTTGAAGATCAACAACGATCATGTTTTGTTCCCGGATTGGAAAGGAAGTAAAATCGGTGTGATGAAATCATCCTGAACCCGTTTCAGTGATCCCTATTGCTAATTAATTGCTTTTAAGCTATGATGTGAAATATTCGCGGACGGCAGCTTCCGTGCTTCTTTTATTGCCTAAAAATCGGTGTCGTTCTTTTTTGTCTTAAACCTGCCGAAAGATATTAACAGTTTTACGCCTATAAAAGAAGCATCTGATATCACGATCCTTACATTGATCTGATGTACCGCAGCAGAACAAATGCTTGTTGACCCATGTTTAACCATCAATATAAATAAAAAAAACATGAGTACAACTTTTGAAAAAACTTATACCATCGGTAACGATTTGACCGTAAACCGATTGGGTTATGGCGCGATGCGTATCACCGGAAAAGGGATTTGGGGGCCGCCAAAAGATAAAGCGGAAGCCATACTCGTTTTACAAAAGGCAGTTGAGCTGGGCGTAAATTTTATTGACACGGCCGATAGTTACGGTCCGCATGTATCGGAAGAGCTGATTGCAGAAGCACTTTTTCCATATCCCGATGGATTGGTGATTGCAACCAAAGGCGGTTTAACACGTACCGGGCCTGATGTTTGGCCGGTTAATGCACATCCCGATTATTTAAAAGAAGCGTTGGAAGGAAGTTTGAAACGCCTGAAACTGGAAAAGATCGATTTATACCAGCTGCACCGTATCGATCCGAAAGTACCTTTTGAAGATTCGCTGGCATTTTTGAAAAAGGCACAACAGGAAGGCAAGATCAAACACATTGGCTTATCTGAAGTAAGTGTTGAAAACATTAAAAAAGCGCAGGAATACGTGGAAGTGGTTTCCGTGCAAAACATGTACAGTGTGGACAACCGTAAATGGGAAGCCGAACTGCAATACTGCGCAGCAAACAATATTGCTTTTATCCCCTGGTTCCCGTTAAACGGCGGAAACGAAGAAGGCATGAAAAAAATCACCGCTTTAGCACAGAAAAAGAATGCCACGGTACAGCAGGTTGCATTAAGCTGGCTGTTGCATCATTCGCCAAATATCCTGCTGATCCCCGGAACTTCAAGTGTAAACCATTTGGAAGAAAACATGAAAACTTTGTCTGTCGAACTGACGAAGGAAGATTTGGACGAACTGGAAAGTTTATCAGTATAAAAGAAGCATTATTGAAGAGGCCGATAGCAATATCGGCCTTACTCTTTTATCAGAAATCTGTTCGATGACAAAATCCAGCTCAAATAAATAATTATCAGCGCTTCAGATACCTGTCAATAAACAAAAACATTCTTTTTTAAATAGATATAACCCATTTGTTTGCTGTTCAATACTATTGCGTATTAATCCAAATCGTATCTTTAGTTATATGGGTTACACAGATAAATTAAACCAGATTGATATACTTCAAACTACTGTTCAAAAGTATGGCCTGTTACCTGCAGAGCTTTTAAACAGGATCAATTATAAATTCAGACTGGAGTGGAATTATACTTCCAACAGTATGGAAGGGAATTCGTTAACCAAACGTGAAACCCGTACGGTAATGGTAGGTCTTGTTGATGTAAATGATAAGCCCATTAAAGATGTCATGGAAATCCGGAAACACGATGCCGTTATTTCCACCATCATGAAAATGGGAAAGGGGGAACTAAATATATCTGAAATGAGGATCAAACAGATCCATAAAGGTATCATGTATGAGGAAGACCCCGAAAAGCTGAAATATGTAGGTGAATGGAAAAATACAGATAATTATCTTTATAATGCTACGGGTGAGCGATCTGATTTTGTAAGACATACAGAAGTAAAAGACCGGATACATGTATTGATCAACTGGCTGAACAGTGAGAAAGAAAAGATAGCACAAGGTAAAAAGGGAACTACCCACCCTGCAATACTTGCATTTAAGTTTCACCTGGATTACCTCACCATTCATCCGTTTTATGATGGTAACGGACGTACTGCCCGGATTCTTTCTAACTTAATCCTGATTTCTTATGGCTTGCCGCCTCTTTACATTAAAGAGGACGAGAAGAAAAATTATTATCAATATCTTACAGACATACAAAGTTATGGGGGAAGCCCAGATTTGTTTTATGATTTTATGTCCGGATTACTTTTACGGTCAATGCAAATGGTTATAGATGCAATTGAAGGCAGAAGTATTGAAGACCAGGATGATATTGATAAAGAAATTGCTTTATTCAAATTAAGCCTCGACAAAAAAAATGAGCGAAAGGAAGCAAGAAGTCAGGATAATATTTTAAAAGTAATAGAAAAATCTGCTATTCCATTATTTCAGAAGTTCTTAATAAAGCTGTCCCAGTTTGATGATTTTTTTCACAACAGCGAAACCCGGATCATATATAATACCGATAACCTGCCAATTTATGATCTGCAAAACCGCAGCGGAGGCTACATGATATCTGCTGCGCAGTTTCCATCGTCGTTATCAGATTGGACAACCAGGCCTCAGACTTTTAATGGAAACTTAACAAGCATTGGAATGGAATATTTTTTAAAAGGTTATAAACTTTCAATGCCTTTTGACCTTCCTGCTTTTTTATTTTTTCGTTTTGACGAATATACATTCAGTGTCCTTAGTAAAGAGATTGGCATTCCCGATCATATTTACTTGGAAAAAAATTATGACTTTGTTTTAGATGAAAACGACATCCGGGATATTGTGAATGAAATAACAAAAGCTACTTTTAGCAGGATTAAAAATGTTACTACTGATGATTTTTGAATGTTATGACTCTTTTGTTGTTGATACTTCTTTTAGCATCATAATTTTAGCATTCACAATCAAACAAAAAATAATTAAAACACCAATTTTTACCCGATAAAAGAAGCATCGGCAATTTTCAAATACAAGCAAAATTTCTAAGCTTCGCCTTTTGCTATTTTATTTTCTTTTCGGGTTAAACCTGAAGTTGATAAAGGGGTTTGTTAAATTATCTTTCGGGTCCTATAATGCAATTGTTAGAACATTTCCACAACAAACCATTACCCATGCTTCTTTTAGCCTGCTTTTTTATGTGCTGAAAACATAACTGTTACATAACCACTTCTGCCGTTTGCTTTTGCTGATGGCTCCAGAGTTTGTTGAATATTTCGCCGTTCGCCAATAAAAATCCCAAGGAACCTTCTTCGGCGATCCGGCCTTTGTCCAGCACATAAATATAATCGAAGTGCTCCAACAAATGCAGGCGGTGCAGGCTGGAGATTACTGTTTTCCCTCCAAACTCATTAAAAAGGTTCAGGTAGATTTCCTGCTCTGTTTTTGGGTCCATACTGCTGGTGGGTTCGTCCATCAATACAATACTGCTGGCATGTGCCGCCAGCACGCCTCTTGCCAAAGCCAACCTTTGTTTTTGTCCGCCCGAAAGGTTTACCCCTTTTTCCTGGATCATGGAACCAACACCTGCTTCCAAATTTTCCAGCACCTGCGAAAGACGGGTAATTTCGCATACCCTGTTTACTTCTTCTTTTTCAAAAGGCAGTCCTAAAGTAATATTGTATTCAAAAGTAGCTTCAAAAATTTCAGGTTCCTGCGGAAATAAGGTTACCGCGTTTGCAATATCGCCAAAACCCATTTCTAACCGGCCATCCACTTCTACTGTTGAAGCGGCATCAGGTTCGTACAATCCCCTTAAAAGCGTTAGTAAAGTGCTTTTTCCGCAGCCGCTTTCACCAATTAAAGCTATGCGCTGGCCACGATGAATGTTCAGGTTCATCCCCTCAAGTCCGTAAGCTTTTTTCCAAACCGGCAGCGGACTAAGTTTGCCCTGCGCATTTACAATAGGCCGTGCAGTACTGTTTTTAGGGTGATTAAAATTTAAATTGCGGATCACTAAGTTTTGCCAATCCTGCGGTAAATGTGTTTCGTTCAAAGCCCTGTGCTCCTGCTGATACGCGGATTCGATGCCTTTAGCCGTTTCTACATCCGTATGAAACTGAACAATTTGTGTGTATTGCTGTGCAAAATCATTAAAAACACTGGTAAACTGGTTTACAAAACCCAGCAGCGTTACCAATCCGCCAAGCATAAATACCTTGCCGGGCTGGTTATGCTGATACACATAGCCAACAACCATCACCACATAAATCAGCGCAACCAACATTTGTGCGGTAAACCATTTCCACTCGTTGATAACTACATTTTTTTTGAAAGGCGGAAAAACAGCTTTTATTTTTTCCATCAACCCGGCATGCACACGTTTTTCCAACCGCAGGGTGATTACAGTTAAAATGTTTGACAAGCTATCGAACAGGTTGGACGATGCCACATGTTCCGCCTCGTTCACTTCCCCTAAAGAGGCGATAAAGGGCTTATCAAATTTCAGGATCACCCAAAAAGTAAGAAAACCTAAAACGATGGCGATTGAACCGAACAAAGGTGAAAAGTAAAACATCACAGAGAAGGAGATCACAAATTTCATGAGCGTTTGCATATAAACGAAGCCCGATTGAAAGAAATCTTTTAAAGCGGTATAAGCTTTACGGAGCCGGTTGATGGTGGAACCGCTGTGATGATCCTTATGCCAGCCAACCGGAAGATGAATGAGCTGTTGATAAAGTTGGTCTAAGTAATTCTGGGAAATATGAAAGGCCAGTTTGCGTTCCATCACCCGGGCCGGGCCATGAAAAGCCCATTCCAATAACCTCAATGCCAGGAAGCCTAACGCATACCACCAAACCGAAGAAATAGCATTTATGCCGTTTTTTTGGACGGAATTGACAAACCACCCATAAAAAAAAGGATTGACAGCTGTTATTAAATTTGCACAGATAAACAAAGTATAAATGAACAGGTATAACTTGCGGTCATTTCTGGCATAGCGCCAGGCAGTGGCCAATAGCGAGAAGTAAGGATTTTTCATACACACAGGCGGATAAACGCCTGCCTGTTGTTACGGTGCTGCCACAAAAAAGATTCTTTTAAAAAAAATTACCAGCTGCACTAATTTTACCAGGATAAAAGAAGCATCCCGCTATAAATCAAAACACCTTTTATTTATAACCCATGGCTTGCAGGTTAAACAGTTCGGCATATTTGCCGCCTTTGGCCAGCAGTTCTTCATGACTGCCGATTTCGGCCATTTCGCCTTTTTGCAGGACCAATATCCGGTCGGCCATCCTTACGGTAGAGAACCGGTGCGAAATCAAAACAGCCGAACGGCCTTTGGTCAATTCTGTAAACCGCTGAAAAACTTCGTATTCTGCCCTTGCGTCAAGGGCTGAAGTGGGTTCGTCCAGGATCAGCAATTGTGCATCGCGCATGTAGGCACGTGAAATGGCTACCTTTTGCCATTCGCCGCCGGACAGTTCAACCCCCTCAAAAAACCTTTTGCCAAGCATTTGCCCGTAACCGCCGGGCAACCTTTGCGCAAGTTCATCGGCCATGCTTTGTTTAGCAGCTATTTTTATGCGTTCTGTATTTTCTTTTTCCTGAATGTTTCCGGCAGCAATATTTTGGGAGAAAGTCATCTGATAACGCAGATAATCCTGAAAAATAATTCCGATGTTCAGCCGCAGATTGGCCAAATCGTATTCCTTTAGATCATAGCCGTCCAACAAAATCCTTCCTTCGCTTGGGTCGTATAACCGGGCCAGCAGTTTTACCAATGTAGTTTTTCCGGCACCGTTCTCCCCTACCAGGGCCAGTTTTTCGCCGGGATAAAGGGTAAAGCTTAAATGCCGGTTTGCCCAGCGTTCGGAGTGGATATATTTGAAGCCAACGTCCTCAAAAGTAAAACCTTGTTTAACAGGATCAGGAAAAGGCCTCGGGTTTTTGGAAGGCTTGATCTTGGGCTGAATTTCGAAGAACTCAAAGAAATCCCTTAAATAAACAGCACCTTGCGAAACGGTGGTAAAACGGGTAAGGACACTTTCCAGCAAAGTACGCAACTGCCTAAAAGAACCGGCCAGAAAGGTAAGTTGGCCAAGGGAAATGCTGCCGTTAATGGTTCGGGCAATGATGAAAACATAAGCGCCATAATAACCCAGACTGCCCAGCAGGGCAAAAAAAGTACCCCATACAGAACGTTGCACAACAATGCCACGGTTATCTTTATAAAACTTGTTTGACAGGAATTTAAAACGTTCAATGATAAAGGCCGACAAATCGAATATCTTTACTTCTTTCGCGGTTTCATCACTTGCGCCCAAGTAGCGCAGGTAGTCCAGTTCCCGGCGCTGCGGGGTTTGGCTGCGGGTTAACGCATAAGTTTGATCGTTGAAATAAGATTCGCCCAGAAACGCGGGCAGTATGGCTACGAGCAGCAGCAAAATGAGCCAGGGATTGAACGCCATTAAACCTACGGCAAGGAAGCCCATCGTGATCAGGTCCTGCACCTGGCTCATCACCTGCGAAAGCAAAACAGTACGGCCTACCGTTTGCTGCCTTGCCCGTTCCAGCTTATCATAAAATACCGCATCTTCAAACTGGTCCAGGTCAAGGATTGCTGCATGGTCCATGATTTTTACGGAGGTATAGTTGGAGAAAAGATCGCCCAACAAACTATCCATCAAAGTAATGGCACGGCCTAAACTATCTGTCAGGATGGCTAAACCAAACTCCAACGCCACCAGTTTCCATAGGTACAAATGGGATAAACTATGGGTATGGCTAAGTGCTACGACCTGATCAATGATCAGTTTACCAACATACAAGATCAATAAGGGCAAGGCCGAACGCACAAACCGCAGCAAAATATTGGCAAGCGCCATTTTCGGGCTCACTTCCCAAACCAATTTAAAAAATTGCGGCAGGTTGCGTAATGCAGCCAACCGTTCTTTCCATGTTAAAGGTGTGATTTTATTGGGGGATGGACGTTCTTTCAACTTATTTTAGGTTTGGGCTTTGAGGTATGAGGCGTAAGGTATCTTGCAATCAGCAATAATCAATTGGCTATCAGCAATGGGCTATTCCCTATCAATTATTTGCCATCCGCAGCTTACTGTTTTTTGTACGATAAAAGAAGCATACAAAACAGATCTGATTTTTTAACCGGGCTTTTATTTTCGTTATTTATTGCAATCTTTAAACCGCAAGGTTAAAAAATTGTTGTCATACTGTTTTTACCGGGGTAAAAACAGTATCGTTTTTTATGAACAATTTATAAGTTTCTACCCGTGTCCAAATAAAAAATATGAGTGTAAATAGCGAATTAATTAATGCTGCCCGCGTGGGCGATATCGATTTGATAAAAGAACTGATCCAACAAGGTGCAAACATCAACTACCACGATGAAAAAGGTTATACACCTTTGATTATTGCCTGTTATAATGACCAATTGGAAGCAGCAAAAATTTTAATTGAAGCAAAAGCCGACGTAAATGCACAGGATTTTGGAGGGAATACGGCATTGATGGGTGTTTGTTTTAAAGGTTACCCTGCCATAGCGGAATTACTGATCGCAAACGGAGCAGACCTGGACATGCAACATGGCAACGGCGGCACAGCTTTGATGTTTGCAACGATGTTTGGCCGGAACAAACTGGTAAAAATAGTACTGGAACACGGCGCGGATAAATCCATTTTAGAAAGCCGTGGATTATCGGCAGAAGATCTGGCCGTACAACAGGGCAATGTAGAAGCTTTGGAAATTTTGGAAAGATATTAAGCTTAACGGCTGATAGAAAAGGTGTTGATATTCAGTATAAACCAAAAAAAACCTGTAATGGGGCCTGTTGATCTTTGTGGTGAACCCTTCTTTAATTAAACTGCTTAATTTAAACAAAGGAGACGGCTTGGCCGCCTCCTTCTGAATCAAATAAAAAAATAAAGCTGTCTGGTTTTTATGATGGGTTTATTGGTTTTGAAGATAATGTTGTTAGTATGTATCAGTAGATTTTCCTAATTACATTTTCGCATAAGTTAGTTTAGCGGTATTTACCGTTGTTGCAACATCCGGGTTTTCGGGTGCATAATAAGCGCTAAAAGTGAGGATGTCGGTTTGCTTCAGCAACCGGCCCATGGTCATGGCTGCATCGGATGGATTGGCATAAGCCCTTTGATAGTTGAATACACGGGTAATGCGCTTTTTAACAAAAAGGTGGTTGTTGATCAAGGTGTCTTTGCTGCTGTGGATTACGATATTCTTTAAATTGTCGTCCACCCAATTCGTGGCGCTTACACCGTATTTAGTCAAAGAATGGTAATCGTAGTTGGCCAGGGAAGTACCGTCAAAACCTTCTTTTAAATGTACCTCTAAGGATTTTGCCAAGGTGTTGGAATCCAGGATCAGCGTTACGTCTTCGTTGTAAACCATGTTCAAAACATTCCCGCTGACGGTCATTTTTACCACTTGTGCACTGGTTTTGATGTTTAGGGCAGGATAGTTTTCACCAGTGGCAGGGGATGTAAAAGGACTACTTTCGTTCCCGGTTTTTTTGCAGCTAACCAAGGCCAAGGCGGCAAGGGAAAAGAGTAGTAATTTTTTCATGACAGTGTTTTTTTGTTTTTTATTGATTCATGAACACTTAGCCAATAAAAATGCCAGCTGGAAACGGCTGCTGCCAATGCTTCTTTTACCGTGCAAAAGTTGGTGTTGAAGCAAAGCAGTGTTGTTTCCCGAGAAGATAAAGATATTTCCTTTGGCGTTCTTGCACGTTCAACTATTTTCCAGAATAGACGGATTTTTTGTTCTAAAAGAAACATCAGGATAAAGCCATCTACCGAAAAGAAAAACAAATAGAAGCGCGGAAATGATGATATTTCAAATCAACAAACCCCAAAGAAATCCCGTTTGGGGAATTTTGAGAAAGAAAGGCTCATTCCTTTATCCACAATCCGTGGAAATACATAAGGGAAAAGTGTTAAAGTTTTATACCTTGTGATCTTCCGGGGAGCCTAATGATCAATACAGTAAATGAAACCTCGATGAGCCACCGCTAAAAACATAAATGAATGAGGCTAAAGAAGCTTCATCGCTATTAAAAAACGAATTATACTGATGAAAAATTTAAAAGAGGCGAATTTAACAGGACAATTAAAATGGGTGGAACGTGTAGCCTATCTGTTAGATGAAAAATTCAGGTTTCCGGGAACAAAGTTTAGGTTTGGGTTAGACCCTGTGATCAACCTGATCCCTATTGCCGGCGATATTTCCGGTTTTTTAGTGGCAGCAGCGCTGGTATGGGTAATGGCCAGGCATGGCGTAAGCAGAAAAGTACTGATATTGATGCTTTTAAATATCTTTTTAGATGCTATTATTGGTGCCATACCGCTTATTGGGCAAGTATTTGATTTTTACTACAAAGCCAATTCTCGAAACATCAAATTATTGAAAGAACATTACGAGGAAGGCAGGCACCAGGGAAACGGAACAGGTGTTTTGATCATGATCTTTTTGGTGCTGCTTGTGTTTTTTGCCTTGTTGTTGTTGTTTATTTACAAGCTGCTGCAGTTCATTTTTTTAAAACAGCCTTTTTAAAACAACAGATTCCAATACTTTTGTTCGAGGGCATTTTGTTTTTAACAGATGATCTTATAGCAAACTAATATTTACCGGATGACTTTTTTTATCATCATTATCTGTATTGCAGGTTTAATCGTCCTCATCAGCGCCTGCAAAGTCCATCCTTTTCTGGCCTTTTTGCTCATTGCAATTATAGCTGGAATATTATTAGGCATTCCTTTGGATAAAATTGCCGGTTCGATAGAAAAAGGCATCGGTGATATTTTATCGTCTTTGGTCATATTGATCACACTGGGCGCCATGTTTGGCAAGTTGGTGGCTGTAAGCGGAGCCGCACAGCGCATTGCTGCCGTTATTGTAAATGCCACCGGGAAAAAGAACATCCAGTGGGCCATGATGACGATTGGTTTTATCATCGGCATCCCGCTTTTTTACGGGATTGGATTTGTGCTGATGGTGCCGCTTATTTTTTCGGTGGTTTACAAATACAAACTGCCCGCCGTTGCCGTTGGTTTGCCCATGCTGGCCGCACTTTCGGTTACACATGGTTTTCTGCCGCCGCATCCCTCTCCTTCGGCTTTGGTGGTGCAATTTCATGCCAATATGGGCCTGACTTTGTTTTATGGGATCGTGCTCGCCATACCTGCCATCATTATTGCCGGTCCGGTTTTTTCGGGCACTTTAAAAAAAATGCCTTCCCATCCGCTCAAAGCTTTTGTGGCCGAGGAACTGCCCGAAAGCCAATTGCCAGGTTCGTTCAATAGTTTTTTTACAGCCGTTCTGCCCGTTCTACTGCTGATGGGCACAACGGTTGCTTCTTTTGTTTCTCCTGCCGGTTCCCGTTTTCATCCCCTCATTGCTTTTTTGGCCGCACCTTCCGTTGTGCTGATCATTGCGCTGACTTATGCCACTTTTTCCATCGGAATTTTTCAGGGCAAAAGCATGCAAAAGATCATGGGTTTCTATACCGATGCCGTAAAAGATATTGCTTCCATCCTGCTCATTATCGCCGGTTCGGGTGCTTTAAAACAAGTACTGACCGATACCGGCGTGAATTCGCAATTTGCCGGACTACTGCAAAACCTGCACATCCACCCTTTGATTTTAGGCTGGCTGATTGCCGCAACCATCCGCATTTGCGTCGGCTCTGCAACGGTTGCCGGCTTAACTACAGTAGGTATTATTTTGCCGATCATGCTTTCATCGCACACCAACCCCAACCTGATGGTGCTGGCTGTCGGGGCCGGAAGTTTGGCTTTTTCGCACGTCAATGATTCGGGTTTCTGGCTTTTTAAAGAATACTTCAACCTCAGTATAAAAAACACTTTTTTGTCCTGGTCTATCATGGAAACCATCGTTTCCCTGGTCGGGCTGATCGGCGTACTTCTTTTAAACACTATTTTATAACGATAAAAACAGCATGGAAAATTCAACAGCAGATCAGCGTTTCGGGCAATTAGGTTTAACGCTTCCGCCTGCACCAAAACCATTGGGCGTTTACAAACCTTGTTTGATAGACGGAAAGTATCTGTACATTTCCGGTCATGGCCCTGTTCAAAATGATAAAAGTTTGATCATCGGCCGCATTGGCGAAACGATAAGCCAGGAAGAAGGAAAACTGGCCGCGCGGCAAGTTGGACTTGCCATTTTAGCCACCATCAAAACCAATTTGGGAAGTTTGGACAAAGTAAAACGTGTGGTCAAAGTTTTGGGCATGGTCAATTGTATTGCTGATTTTGAAAAACATCCTTTTGTCATCAATGGTTGCAGCGAACTTTTTGCACAAGTTTGGGGCGAGGAAAACGGCATCGGTGTGCGCAGTGCCGTTGGGATGGGTTCGTTACCTGATAATATCCCGGTGGAGATTGAAGCTTTGCTGGAACTGTGGTAAGATCGGTTTGAGATTTTTTATCGATAAAAACAGCATCTATCCTTTAATGATAAATTTAGTAAATTTGAGATATGGAAAAGCTGATTATCTACGTACCGAAAAGAAAGAGTGCCTTAGTAAAAGAATTGCTGAAGGAATTGGGCGTAACTATTGAACAGGAAAAAATGGATATGGAAGCCCACAGAAAAAAGATAGCTGAAATGCCTGTTTGGAGTGATGAAGATTTGAAACCGATTGAAGAAGCCAGAGAAGCCTTTAACAGTTTAAAACCTGCTTAATGGTAATGGATTCGAATATTTTAATTGAGCATTTACGGACTAAAGACAAACTATCAACTAAGTTCTACCAGCTTTTGCAAGGAAATGAAAAGCTTTTTATATCTGCTGTTTCTATATATGAAATTTATTGTGGGGCAGCTACAAAAGACAAAGAAAAGAACATCGAATTACTGATTAAAGACATAACCATTCTCCCATTTGACTTTGAAGTTTCGCTTCAAGCAGCCGAAATTTTTCGTCAGCTTAAAGCAAAAAATCAGTTAATCGAGTTTAGGGATATTTTCATAGCTGCTACTTGTGTAGTCGAAGGACTGCCAATTGTAACACTTAACAAAAAGCACTTCGAGCGGGTTGAAGGGTTGGAAATTGCTTAACAACTTTTGGAAGTAACGCCAATTTATATCCTATAAAAGAAGCATGCAAACCAAATCCTGGTATTGGATAGAAAATACCGAAAGCCTAAACACACCGGCACTTACAATCTATCCTAATCGTGTAAAATACAATATCAACTTGTTAATCAGCTCGATCGGTGATGTTTCCCGCCTTCGTCCCCATGTAAAAACCTGTAAAGCTATCGAACCTGTTTTGCTGATGCTAAAAAGCGGCATCACCAAATTTAAATGTGCTACAATTGCAGAAGCCGAAATGCTTGGCCGCGCAAAAGCACCGGATGTGTTGCTGGCTTACCCGATTGTTGGTGCTTCGGTTGACCGTTTTTTAAAGTTGATCAAAACTTTTTCGGAAACACTTTTTTCGTGTCTGGTGGACAATCAAACATCGGCAAAAATTTTAAATGATGCTGCTTTCGGCCTAAACCTAAAAGTTACGGTTTATATCGATTTGAATATCGGCATGAACAGAACCGGGGTTGATCCGGCAAAAGCAGTTGCACTTTACCAGTTTTGTGCTTTAAAAGAAGCATTAACGCCAATAGGTTTACACGCTTACGACGGGCACCTCCATGACCCAAACCCGGAAACCAGAAGGCAACACTGGCATACTTCTTTTATGCAGGTAAAAACAGTAAAGCAAAATTTGATTTCAAAAGGATTCCCGGAACCAAATATGATCGCCGGAGGAACCCCGACTTTTCCTTTTTATGCTTTAGAGAAGGATGTGGAATGCAGTCCCGGTACGTTTATTTATTGGGACGATAGTTACCGGCAGCATTTCTCCGAACAAACTTTTTTACCGGCGGCTTTGCTGGTGGCCCGCGTGATCTCGCTTCCGGACGCAACCAAAATTTGTTTGGATCTGGGCCATAAATCGGTTGCATCAGAAAGTGACCTGCAACATCGTATCCGTTTTTTAAACGCGCCTGATTTGAGACTTTTGAGCCACAGTGAAGAGCATTTGGTGGCCGATGCCGGGGAAAACCATAGCTATCAGATCGGTGATGTTTTATATGGATTGCCGTATCACATTTGTCCAACGGTTGCTTTACATCAGTTTGCAACCACTGTTGAAAAGCATCAGATAAAAGGAACTTGGGAAACCATCGCCCGCAACCGTAAACTATCAATCTAAAAAATTTATGCTGATCGTTGATGCACACCTTGACCTAAGTATGAACGCGTTGGAATGGAACCGTGATCTGACCAAACCTGTTGCAGAAATCAATGCCCGGGAAAAAGGTTTGAAGGATAAACCAGACCGTGGAAACGCCGTTGTTTCTTTGCCGGAACTGCGGAAAGGCAATATCGGATTGGTGGTAGCCACACAGATTGCCCGTTATGTTGCACCTGATAATCCGCTGCCCGGCTGGCATTCTCCGGAACAGGCCTGGGCACAAACGCAGGGACAGCTGGCCTGGTACAAGGCCATGGAATTTGCAGGCGAGATGGTACAGATCAATAATTTGCAATCATTGGAAAAGCATTTGCTTTTGTGGGCTGATGATTCCTCCGCAGAAAAAAAACCTATTGGCTATATGTTGAGTCTGGAAGGCGCGGATTCTATCCTTTCCATGCAGCACCTGGAAAAAGCTTACGAGGATGGGTTGCGCGCTGTTGGTCCGGCACATTATGGCCCGGGCCGGTACGCGCAAGGCACAGATGCCACTGGTTTTATGGGACCGAAGGGACATGAACTGCTGCGCAAAATGGAAGAATTGAACATCATTTTAGATACCACGCATTTGTGTGACGACAGTTTTTGGGAAGCTTTGGATCATTTTAACGGCGCAGTTTGGGCCAGCCACAACAATTGCCGCGCTATAGTAAACCACAACCGGCAGTTTAGCGATGAACAAATTAAAGCACTGATTGAACGCGGTGCTGTTGTTGGCGGTGCCATGGATGCCTGGATGCTGGTGCCTGGTTGGGCAAGAGGAAAATCAGACCCGAAAACGATGGAATGCAACTTGAACAAAGTGATTGATCATTTAGACCACATCTGCCAGTTGGCCGGAAACTGTTTGCATGTTGGTATCGGTTCCGACTTGGACGGCGCTTTTGGCCGCGAACAATGCCCTTATGACTTGGAAACGATTGCCGATCTGCAAAAATTAGATCAATTGTTGGATGAACGCGGTTATACTGCTGCTGATATTGAAAATGTTTTACACAAAAACTGGATTAGGTTTTTGAGGAACACCTGGAAATAGCATTGTTTTATAAATGCTTCTTTTATCACCTAAAATTCGTTCTTTTCCCTCGTCGTATCCTGTAAAATACTGCGCTTGTGATTTACATTTGGTTTGAAAAGGTTTCGTTTTTGCACTGTGCGTTCCTAATTTTCTTGTCATCCTGAACCTGTTTGTCATCCTGAACTTGTTTCAGGATCCCGCAAGCTAAATAATTGCTTCACGAGAGATGCCGAAACGAGTTCGGCATGACAAATTCCCTTCAAACATTATCCCTTTACAATTGGATCATAGTCAATCTTCCAAAATCCAAATCAGTAACTATCTTAGCAAAATGATTATAACTTAAGGGCATCTCTAAAAACGCTCCTTTTCCTCTCCAATGGAGAGGAATTAAAGGTGAGGCCAAACAAATAATACGGGTTTTAGGGATGCCCTTAATTAAATTAGGACTGGTCATCAATTTAAACCTTAATCTATTAAGCTTATGGCTTCTTCGCGCAAAGCAGCTCTCGGTTTTATTTTTGTTACCCTGCTGATCGATGTAACCGGTTTCGGCATCATCATCCCGGTAATGCCCAAGCTCATTGCCGAACTGATCCACGGTAGTTTGAGTCAGGCTTCTGTGATTGGCGGCTGGCTTACTTTTGCTTATGCGATCATGCAGTTTTTGTTTGCACCGGTACTGGGCAATTTGAGCGACCGCTTTGGCAGAAGGCCGGTGCTGCTGTTTTCGCTTTTGGGTTTCGGGATGGATTACATTTTCCTGGCCTTTGCGCCCAGCATTGGCTGGCTGTTTGTGGGAAGGATGATTGCCGGGATCACCGGTGCCAGTTTTACCACTGCTTCGGCTTATATTGCCGATATCAGCACCCCGGAAAAACGCGCCCAAAACTTCGGCCTCATCGGCGGCGCTTTTGGCCTTGGTTTTATTATCGGCCCCGTGATTGGCGGTTTGCTCGGTCAATATGGTTCCCGCGTTCCTTTTATGGCTGCTGCCGGTTTAAGTTTGCTCAATGCTTTGTACGGATTTTTTGTTTTGCCCGAATCCCTTTCGCCCGAAAACCGTCGGCCTTTTGAGTTAAAACGAGCCAATCCGGTTGGCGCTTTGTTGCAATTAAGAAAATATCCGGCCATCAGCGGACTGGTGATTTCGCTGATCCTGCTTTACACGGCCAACAACGGCATGCAAAGCACCTGGAGTTATTACGGCATGGAAAAATTTAAGTGGAACGAAGCTGTTATTGGCTATTCGCTGGGTTTTGTAGGCTTGATGACAGCTTTAGTACAAACGGTTGTGATCCGATGGACGATCCCAAAACTGGGTGCTGAAAAAAGCATTTACCTCGGCTTTATCCTGTATAGCCTCGGCCTGTTCCTCTTTGCGTTTGCCTTTCATGGCTGGCAAATGTTCCTGTTTATCATCCCCTACTCGCTGGGCGGCATTGCAGGCCCGGCCTTGCAAAGCACCATGTCGGGCTTTGTACCGCCAAACGAGCAGGGCGAACTGCAGGGCGCCCTAACCAGTTTAATGAGTGCCACCACCATTTTTGCACCCGTGATGATGACCAGTTTGTTTGCCTATTTTACCAGTACCAAAACCCCTTTTCTGTTTCCCGGCGCACCGTTTTTTGTGGGCGCCGTTTTGGTTTTGATCAGTACGGCTTTGGCTTACCGAAGTATGAAAAGGGTTTTGGTGAAGAAGGAAGGGTGAGGGTGGATGTAATTAGTACGATTAAGTTTATACGGGAATGGCACATGCCAAGTCTATACGGGTTAATCCTTAAATTATAATTGGACAATGCAAATGACTATAGAAAATATAAAGACAGATTGGAGAAAAGTAGATTACAGATGTGAGAGTTTAAACCAAATTATAAAAGGACTTGACAGTTCTATTCTGTTTCTACAAACCAAAATTAAAGAAGTTCATTGGTATGACGGTGACTGGTTTTTAGAGGAAACAGAACCAATTTATGGTTTAGCATTTATTGCTTTCCAAAACTATATCAACGGAAGTATTAAAGATTTCTTTGGGAATATTAATAAAGCGCAATATTACAAGGTTAAAACAAATTTAAATACTTTTGATAGATCGAGCATTGAGCTAATAATTAGCCTTGCAAATTATTCAAAACATAAAGACGATAACGAACTCCATAAAGGAACTAAAGACATTCTTGAAAGTTTTAAGCTGAATGATTTTGATAGAATAGAAAATTCTCCAATTTTTACAGGCCTAACCATTCTAAGCGTTAACTGGAAATTATCTGAAGTGTTTGAGATCGTAATAGACTGGCGAAAAAAACTATTTTTACTTTATAATGCTTACAAGGCCTGAAATATTTATGATTACAAATAGCTACATCGGTGTAAGTGGTGGTTATCTCGGTGACTTTTCTTATCGAACACATGAAGAATTCTATCCTTACTTCTGTGATCTCGATGTTTCTCCGGCAGCTTATGAAGGAACAACAAGACAAAAATTTTTAGCTATCCTCGAAAACTCAGATGCGTTAACCCAAGCAAAAATTTTAAAAGGAGTTTTAAAAAAATATCCTATTGACTTTTTTCCTGAAGATCAAAGGCAGGTTAAACAAAGACTATTCTTCACAATAGAAGAATGCATTAGACGATTAGAAGGTGAAAAAAAAGTTTCGATTGATCAGTTAGTTATTACAAATAGTGTTGTCGAAAGAGCAATTCAAGATACGAGAGTTTTAATCGAGGCAAATGGAGCAACAAGTGGCGTGGATAGAATCCATACAACATTACATGGATACTTAAAACAGGTTTGCAAACAAGCTCAGATTGATGTTGACGAAAATGATACATTAACGCAAGTGTTTAAAAAACTTAAAATAAATCATCCAGCTTTAAAACTTACAGGACCAAGACAACATGATATAGATCATATTATAAATTCTTTTAGTATTACACTTGATAAATTAAACCCTATAAGAAATAAAGCAAGCTTGTCACATCCAAATGAAGAATTGTTGGAAGAAGATGAAGCAATGTTTGTTGTCAACGCAGCACAAACTGTTTTAAATTATTTGAACAGAAAGTTTCAATTCTAAAGTTCACGTGTTAGTCTGAACTTAAAACAAGGCTTTATTGGGCTACATATTTCTAATTAATTTTTTAAGGCTTTTAATTCAGTAAAAAAAAGGATCTCAAAATTCTATCTGATAAAAGAAGCATCAACATTAAAAACAATTTGATTTCCACTACGCCATTTCGCTCCGTTTTCCTAATAAGAGTTAATTCTGATAACTTTCTGCTAGTCCGGATTTGTAATCCGGTCTTTTGAGCTTTAGATTTATAATCTTTATTAAACATGAAATACTGAAACTAATGCCAGAAGAAAACAAACTAACCTTTGATACAACCATACTTCAAATTGGAAACAACACCGGCATTTGTGTCCCTAATGAAATCGTTGAAAAACTCGGTGCAGGAAAAAAACCACCGGTAACCATTACCGTAAATAATTACACGTACAGAAATACGATTGCGGTAATGGGCGGTGAATTTATGATTGGCGTAAGCGCAGATATCCGAAGCAAGACAGGAATAAAAGGCGGCGACCAGGTAACGGTGCAATTAGAACTGGATACGCAGCCAAGAGAAGTAATATTGCCAGACGATTTTAAAAAAGCATTGGAAGAAAATTTGGAAGCTAAGACGTTTTTTAAACAGCTTTCCTACAGCAACCAGCAGCGTTATGTTTTGCCAATAGGGCAAGCAAAAACAGAAGAAACCCGGCAAAGAAGAATTGAAAAAGCAATTCAGGAGTTAAGTGAAGGTAAAAAGTAGATCATATACAACTAAATTGTTTATTATTTAGAGAGGTATAAAAACAGCATGGCTTTCAATCAATGTAATTTTATATCCATAAATACTTAAATTAAAAATAGTCCTTATTTCTGTTTCCCGGCGCACCGTTTTTTGTGGGTGCCGTTTTGGTTTTGATCAGTACGGCTTTGGCTTATCGAAGTATGAAAAGGGTTTTGATGAAGAAGGGAGGATGAGGTTTATAGATCAGTTATATTTAAGTAAGACAGCAAAAATGGAAACTAAACAATCGGAGACTTTTGTAGGAAGCAAACAAATCAAAGTCAAAGATGAAACCAAGGACATTTTATTCAACGTCTTGGTGCAGTATCCTACTTACGAGCCTTCAACACCAACGTCGTTGGAACCTTATACCATGCTGGTAAGCCCGGAAGCAGCTATTGTCCAGGAACAATATCCGCTTATTGTTATTTCACATGGGAATGGCGGTTCACATCTTTTGTATCGGACAATTAGCACCCATTTGGTAAAGAATGGATACATCGTTGCTTCGGTTGAGCATCATGGAAATAATCGCAACAACAATGCATTAGAGAACACAATTGAAAATCTTATCAACCGGCCAAGACATATCAGTTTGACGATTGATGCTTTACTTTCGGAAATTGGATTCAATAATAATATTGCACAGTACAAAATTGGCGTTATCGGGCATTCGATGGGTGGTTATACCGCTTTGGCTTTAGCAGGAGGCGTACCCTGGACAAGAGAGGGACAAAAAGTTGAAGTTTCAGCAGATTCGAGGGTTAAAGCCATTGTTTTACTTGCACCAGGAACGGGTTGGTTTTTGGACTCTTTAGATAAAGTAACTGTTCCAATTTTTATGCTCACTGCAGAACATGACCATATCACGCCGGCCTGGAACGCAGAAGTGGTTCTAAAAAGTATCCCTGACAAATCACTGGTTACATTCAGGGAAATAAAAAATGCAGGACATTTTTCATTTTTAAGCCCGTTTCCGGAAACAATGAAAAACCCTAAATTTCTACCATCTACTGACCCGGAAGGGTTTGACAGGGAAAAATTTCACAACCAACTACCAACGGATATATTTGACTTTTTTAATGATAAACTCAATATAAATTGAACTTTTAATAAAGCTTATCTCTTCTCTTTAATACAATTTATGATCCGGTTTTTTAACCCAAGGATTTCCAACCCTTCCCTACAAGCCCATTCCCGGCGCACCATTTTTTGTCGGCGCCATTTTCGTTTTGATCAGTACGGCTTTGGCTTATCGAAGTATGAAAAGGGTTTTGGTAAAAAAGGAAGGGTGAGGTTTATAAAGCCTATCAAAGACAAGACTGCTAAGTTTTAATGATGAATAGATACTTTAGTTAGGAACTATAAATTTTTCTGTAATTTAAAATTTAGATTTATAACAGACGTGCTTAAAAGTGCGTCAATACAAGCGTTAGCGGTAATGGTATGCGACACGACCAAGCATTGACAATCAACAAATCCGACCTTATATTTTCATACAACAAAAGTAGATTAGCTTACCTCTGTTTCTTATTTGTTGCGGAACTTTGCATCAAATAAAATTAGAAAAAATGAAAATAATAATAACAGGTTCTCTTGGGAATATTAGCAAGCCACTAACCATTGAGTTGGTGCAAAA